>Ga0207420_1000092_pt1 | contig 195493 bp, 155 predicted proteins | sample ThiBio_inoc_biof_FD_183941 | JGI IMG/M metagenome (GOLD analysis project Ga0207420, IMG submission 183941) | Wastewater bioreactor microbial communities from Cape Town, South Africa - Thiocy_inoc_biof (SPAdes) | ecosystem: Engineered > Bioremediation > Thiocyanate > Unclassified | place: South...
CTGCCACATTTTGCTGAGTGCCCAACAATTGCGTATCGAATGAATTTCTGGATTGGGCAAATACAAAGGCAACGAAAACAGGAAATGGAAGCTATCGTTATATGCAAGGCCTCGAGTCGGTGTGCCGGGTAAAATTTAAACCGCAAAGACGCAAAGAGCGCGAAGGCAAAGAATTTTTGGATCAATCAATTGTAGGTTGGGCATGTCCTGTTTATCAATTCCAGCATAAGCAAATTTTTCCGGTAGGTATCTGCCACATTTTGCTGAGTGCCCAACAATTGCGTATCGAATGAATTTCTGGATTGGGCAAATACAGAGGCATCGAAAACAGGAAATGGAAGCTATCGTTATATGCAAGGCCCCGAGTCGGTGTGCCGGGTAAAATTTAAACCGCAAAGACGCAAAGAGCGCGAAGGCAAAGAATTTTTGGATCAATCAATTGTAGGTTGGGCATGTCCTGTTTATCAATTCCAGCATAAGCAAATTTTTCCGGTAGGTATCTGCCACATTTTGCTGAGTGCCCAACAATTGCGTATCGAATGAATTTCTGGATTGGGCAAATACAAAGGCAACGAAAACAGGAAATGGAAGCTATCGTTATATGCAAGGCCTCGAGTCGGTGTGCCGAGCAAAATTTGAACCGCGAAGACGCAAAGAGCGCGAAGGCAAAAAATTTTTGGATCAATCAATTGTAGGTTGGGCATGTCCTGTTTATCAATTCCAGCATTGGCAATTTTTCCTGGTGGATTTCTGAAAAGATTATATGCTTGTAAAATGTCGTTGGAAGTATCCTATAATCAATTGTAAAAAAAGAGGTTTTTGAATGGAAAACATAAACATGGGTGGGAAAATAGTCATGGTCACTGGTGCCACGAATGGAATAGGCAAAATAACTGCACTGGAACTGGCGAAAATGGGGGCAACGGTTGTGCTGGTTGGCCGAAACCCGATCAAAACAGCCAAGGTGATGGCTGAATTTCAACAAACTTTGGGAGGGAAAGGTAAGCTGGATTCAATTATTGGAGATCTATCTTCGCTTGCTGATATTCACAGCGTGGCGCAGACATTTTTAAGTAAGTATGATCGCCTGGATGTGTTGGTTAATAATGCCGGCGGTTTTTTCTCAAAACGGCTGGAAAGTGTTGATGGTTATGAAATGACATTTGCTCTTAACCATCTCAATTATTTCCTCTTGACCAAGCTTCTATTAGAAGTTCTTAAAAAAAGTGCGCCGGCGCGAATAGTGAATGTTTCCTCGGCTGCTCACTTTGGCAACAGCATCAATTTTAACGACCTGCAGCGTAAACAAAAATATAACAGCTGGCGGGTGTATGCTGAATCGAAATTGATGAATATTCTCTTTACACGCTCATTGGCACAACGCCTGGAGGGGACAGGTGTGACCGTCAATGCGCTCCATCCAGGCTTTGTTGCTACTTCCTTCGGACATGGAAAAGGGATGATGGGGTTCGCAACCAAAATAGCCCAAAAGATTTTCGCGATTTCACCGCAGGAAGGTGCTCAAACCACAATTTTTCTGGCCTCTTCGCCGCAGGTGGCAGGGGTTACCGGCAAATACTTTGGAAAGTGCCAGGAGCAGAAACCTACTGTGCAGGCACTTGACGACATCGCAGCTGAGAAACTGTGGCAAATAAGCGAGGAAATCGTCCAGAAGCAGGTATAGAGCCCAGCGACTCAGGGGCGTGGAGGGGTGTTATCTTCCGGTGTTGGAAAATCATACTTAATTTTTTTACTTGCTTCTGCCCGATAAAGGTAGTTGATCAATGATTGCCCGCTGCGAACTTCATTATGGGGACTTTCCGGCCGCGGCCAATGCATCGCCTCATATAGTTTGAAACGATGCAGATCAAAAGCTGCTTTGAGAAGCTCACCATAAGCGCCACCGGTTTGCAGGATTGGCTGGTAAAACATCAATGCCAGCAATACGGCGATCATCAAAGCCCACGGGTTAATAAAAGCCCATGATGCAAACAGTGCTGCCCACATGAAGGTTTGAACGGCGCGATCAAGATTGTGGCGAGCGCGACCGATTTCCTGCTGGGTGGAAGCTGGTAATAACAACCATAGACGCGGCCAGGCAATATTTATCTCGAGACCATAATGTAAATGAGGGTACTCCTCGGCTGCTCGCATCAAGTTTCCAAGCCGGGTGGGCAAGCGCCAGTTTTCATCGACAGGGAAATTTGCAAGGTTGGCATCCAGAAGCGCGTACTCATGTAACTGGGCAGCTCCCAACTCATTGGATGCCTTGCGCTGCGCCAGCCAGTTCCAGCGTTCTTCTTTTTCTTTGACCTTGCGGTTTATGCCATTTACACGGCTGACAGCCAAACCTGCCAGAGGTGCATGCCAATAACCTTGCAGGAAACGCAGCAGCGGAATGCTGAATTGGGTAACAAACGTAGTCGAGATGGTTAGAATACCCAATGCGGCAATGATGGCGACAATCCCCTCGGCGGGACTCCAGGCGGCGACTCTATCGATGAGAGGTTGCCAACCCTGACGCAGAGCATATAAGAACAATCCACCAGTCCAAAAAGCGAAAGCCGGTGCCATAATCCTGGCCTGCCATTCCTGCGTCAGATTTTCAGTCAGTTTTTCCCAAAATTTTGAAAACATGCTTTCCTCTGCTTACGTGCCTGGTTCGCCCATTTCGGGAGCGGAGATTAATTCGAGATCGTGGTGGGGGCAGCGCAGAATTTGGCGAGCGTTACGGCGATAACGTTGATAGTGCTGTGGGTCGAATGGGCATACCATCAATTGGCCAGGGTCAATGGCAAAAAGATCCCCGGTCATTGAAAAAGGATCACCGCTGAGCGGTCGGACGTACCATTTGACTTCCGCATCCAGTTTTTTGCTGAATTGCTCGCGAACCAGCGGGTATTCATCAATTCGTTCGACTGCCTTACGAATAGCCTGCTGGCGAAAAGCAGGTTCTTTGGAACGGCTGAGGTGTTGACTCAGACTGGCATTCAAGCGGCGTGCCTCTTCAGATTCGAGGGTGGCATTAATAACGTCGCGCATCTCGCGGATCACCTGTAATAACTGCTCGTCGCGATTGGGGTCTTCTTTATTGAATTGCTTATTTTTATTTTTTATTGGCATAAGGTTTTATTCTCTGGTGCGCCTTTTATTCTTTAGCCGGTTGCTACCACCAGATCCGGAACCAGCTTTCACCTGTGGAGGAGCCATACGGAGTGGTTACCAGCGCATTGAGCAGAACAACATCCCGTGGTTCTAAATCCCCTACCAGAAGCTCAAAAGTGGAGAGGCCAAAAGCATCAGTCTCAGGTAGACGAAAGAAAGAGTCTCTGCCATCCGGCATGGTGGCTGTCACCCCCACAACCGCACCTGTCATTGGCTGTTGATACTGGTCTATGACGACCACATGGACGGTTTGGCTGCTATTTGCCGTTACAATTGCATTGGCTACAAAGACGCTCACTTGTGGGGATCGTAAAATGGTGGCCGGGAGCGAACTCAGGTCGGGTTGCTTGTAAGCAGAGTTGCCGTTAAATTGGGCAAAATACTGACTGCCCAGGTCGGCAAGAATCACACGTTGGCCGGCTTCTTTTTCGGGGTGCCATTCCAGGATGCCATTCTGAAAATATTGCACCAGAAAACCGGCTGCATTAACTTCCGTATTGGCCAGTGGTAATCCGAGATAAAAAGATCCATTGTTAACCTGGTAGAAATGCCAGAAGGCATAACAGGTGATAAAGGAATTCTCAAAGCGATTGCATATGGAAGGGTCGTAAGAAATTTTTGCATCCAGATTACGGCCGGGTTCATAGAGCATTTCCCCAAGCGGGGCAGAAACAACCTGAGAGTCGGGTTGATCGCCAGTTAACTGCAGCTGTGCTTTTTCGAAGTACTGCACATACAAGTTGCTTGTTGGATCAAGAAATTGGACTGATATGGGATCTCCAAAAAGCAGCTCAGGATTAGGGCTTTGGAGATAGTACTGCAAAATCGCCCCCTTGACCCAAAATCCGGGGTCGCCAATAAATTGCTGCGGTTGATTTTGTGCCTGAGCACCGACAGATATGCCCGCAATGAATAGGAATATTAGAACGAGAGAGAAAAAACGACGGATAATTGCCATGGTTTAATTATTATACGAGAGGAAACAAGAGAAGACAATAATTGGTGCGCCAGATACCCTGTCGTGTGGGAGTTGTTATTAAGATCCATGGCTGGGTGCGTTCAAATGCTAAGGTGCCTGCAAATTGAATGCAATTGAGGAATGATTGGTCAACACAGGCGCTGATGGGTTTAAAAGATAGGTTATAGAGACAAAAAAAATCGAGAGGGAAACTTATGCTTTTCGCTAATCGTGGGACAGGTATAATTAGAGCAAAGCAAACCATTAGAATCTGGAGATGAAACTGCATGGATCGAAAAATTCGGGTGTTAATTGCAAAACCAGGATTGGATGGTCATGACCGTGGAGCGAAATTAATTGCCCGGACACTACGAGACGCAGGCATGGAGGTTATTTATACCGGCCTGCGACAATCCCCTGAGATGATCACAACAGCCGCTTTGCAAGAAGATGTGGACGTGATTGGGCTTTCGATACTTTCCGGTGCGCATATGGGCCTGGTCCCGCGCATACTCGAGCGGATGAAAGCAGAAGGGCTCAACGATGTACTCGTTTTTGTCGGCGGCATCATACCGGAGGAGGATATGCCGGTCTTGTTGGCCATGGGTGTAACCGCAGTCTACGGCCCGGGCACTACCACGCAGCAGGTTGTAGAGGATATTCGTCGTTACGTGCTCGAAACTGCAAAGGATTAAGACGGTTGAATCGTTCAGTGGATCTTCAGGCTGTTCTGGCCGGTGAGCGGCGAGCGCTGGCGCGCGCGCTGAGTGAGGTTGAAAACGACTCGTTAGCAGGCCGGGAATTACAGGATGCACTTTTTCCCCACAGTGGACGGGCACACATGGTAGGTGTCACCGGATCCCCCGGAGCGGGTAAATCTTCACTGGTAAATCGCCTCGCCTTTCAAATACGTAAACAGGGACAAAGGGTTGGCATCCTGGCAGTCGATCCTTCCAGCCCGTTTACCGGCGGTGCGATTCTGGGTGATCGCGTGCGTATGCACACAATTGCCGGGGATGCCGGCGTTTTTATTCGCTCAATGGCCACGCGCGGCACTTTGGGAGGGCTGGCGCGTAAGACAGCTGCCATGGCGCAGGTACTGGATGCGGCCGGGTATGAGATGATCTTGATCGAAACGGTCGGTGCCGGCCAATCTGAGGTGGATATCGCCTGCCTGGCACATACGACCATTGTAGTGGAAGCGCCTGGGATGGGTGATGATATCCAGGCCATAAAAGCAGGGATTCTTGAAATTGCCGATATTTTGGTAGTCAATAAGGCTGACCATCCACTGGTTGAAATGACCAGGCGTGCCCTGCAGTCCAACCTGGAGTTGGCACATCCCCAGCAAATTGGTACCTTGGAACGGATGCATCATCATACTTTGGCTTTTAACCCAATTGTGCTGGAAGAAGATACAGAAATTAAAAAGGATGACTGGTTCCCACCAATTTTGAGCACTGTTTCCACCAAGGGCACAGGGGTTGAGGCAGTAGTGCAAGCCATAAGAGATCACCGCGAATATTTACAGCGCTCGGGTCAATGGAGGCAGCGGGAGGGGGCTCGTTTACAGGAAGAACTAAACGAACTTATATTGGAACATTTTGCGTCTCAATGGCGAATCGGGATGAATGCAGATCAGATTGCATTGGTGGTGAAGGGCCTGCTGGCGCGCGAATACTCACCTCAGCAAGCGGTAGCAAAGCTGATTGCAGGTGGCGGCGCTTTTACAAAAACCGTTTAGGAACTGTCGGTTGGGCAAGTCCTGTTAAGCATTGCCGCCTTTAGCAAATCTATCTGATTGAAATCTGACAAATTTTGCTGAGTGCCCAACGAATGTGTAGGGAATAAATTTGTTGATTACTGAATACAAGGGCGACAAAAAAGGGAATGGCAGCTATCGTTTTATGCAGGATAAAAGGCCGTTGCGTCAAGTAGAAATTTGAGCCGCAAAGATGCAAAGCACGCGAAGGTAATGAATTATTGGATCCATGAGTTGTAGGTTGGGCAAGTCCTGTTAAGCATTGCCACCATTAGCAAGTCTATCTGATTGAAATCAGTCATATTTTGCTGAGTGCCCAACAATTGCGCATGGAATAAATTTGTGGATGGCGTAAATACAAAGACAATTAAAAGGGAATGGCAGCTATCGTTTCTTGCAGGATAAAAGGTCGTTGCGTCAAGCTGAATTTGAACCGCAAAGACGCAAAGTACGCGAAGGAAAGGCATTATGAGATCCATCAGTTGTAGATTGGGCAAGTCCTGTTAAGCATTGCCGCCTTTAGCAAATCTATCTGATTGAAATCTGACAAATTTTGCTGAGTGCCCAACGAATGTGTAGGGAATAAATTTGTTGATTACTGAACACAAGGGCGACAAAAATAGGGTATGGCAGCTATCGTTTCTTGCAGGATAAAAGGTCGTTGCGTCAAGCTGAATTTGAACCGCAAAGACGCAAAGTACGCGAAGGAAAGGCATTATGAGATCCATCAGTTGTAGGTTGGGCAAGTCCTGTTATGCATTGCCACAATTAGCAAGTCTATCTGATTGAAATCTGACAAATTTTGCTGAGTGCCCAACGAATGTGTAGGGAATAAATTTGTTGATTACTGAATACAAGGGCGACAAAAAAGGGAATGGCAGCTATCGTTTTATGCAGGATAAAAGGCCGTTGCGTCAAGTAGAAATTTGAGCCGCAAAGACGCAAAGCACGCGAAGGAAAGGCATTATGAGATCCATCAGTTGTAGATTGGGCAAGTCTGGCTGACAGGATTATACTATTGTACGATCACATTGAAGATACAAAGGCGCCGACAGCACAAATGCCCAACCTACCTCTGCACGGTTTGAAATCTTGAATCTGGCGGTTGCCTATGCCTTCTTCCGGTGCAATCCTTCGCGAATAATTGCAGTCATCTGCGGGTGAAGTGTCGGGTTGGCTGCCAGCACATCTGTGGGGGATGTTAGGATAAATGGGCTGCCATCCGGGGCGGTAACCACAGCGCCGGCTTCGCGGGCGATCAGAACTCCGGCCGCCAGATCCCAGGCTTGAAGACCTAATTCCCAGAAACCGTCCAAACGGCCGCAAGCTACAAAACACATATCCAGCGCTGCAGACCCCAACCGGCGGACTCCCTGCGCACTGCGAGCAAAATTTGCGAAGTTGTCAAGATTCGCGCCGGTCTCATGCACATGATAAGGAAACCCGGTCGCGACCAGGGCATCCACGAGCTGGGTAGCCTGAGCCGTCTGAATCGGGCTGCCATTCAATCTGGCTCCCCGTCCGGCTTCAGCGCTAAAGCATTCATCTGCCAGCGGATCGTAAACGACCGCCAATTTAATCGCATGATTGACTGAAAATGCGATCGAGACCGAAAATATGGGAATACCATGCACAAAATTCGAAGTGCCATCGAGGGGATCGAGATACCAGACCAGGTCTGATTGCGCGCCAGTGTAGGTGCCGCCTTCTTCACCAATGATTGTTTGTCCAGGGAATTGCTGGTGAATTTGTGAAACCAGATATTCTTCAGATTGGCGATCAATCTCAGTTACCAGATCAATAGAGCCTTTATGGGTTACCTGATGCACCTGACCGAAGCCAGTTTTTAATATCTTTCCTGCCTGTTTGGCAAGCCGTTCGATTTCAATTAATGTGGGTTGCATGGATCGATTCCGTTTCTGTTGATTTGTTGGAACCAATTCTATGTCAGAGCTGGCATTTTGACTAGAGAAGGGAAAGCCAAGAACAGTGATAATTGGAATATTCTCTACATATTGGTTTTAAAAGGCTTTAAATCCGCATAAACTTGCCTGGAAAAGCAGAGGTATACTTATTGGCGTCCTTTAATGGTTTGTTCTTATGAAAAAGTATCTCAAAATTACTTATGTGATTGGTTTGATAGCCATTATTCTTTTGATTGGCTATTCATTTGAAAGGGTTGGTTTGGCGCAATCCACATTGCCAATACAAATGGCAACCCAAACGCACGCTTCCGAAATAGCCCTTACCCAGTTAGCCTCACCTGGCATTGATCCTCAACCTTCTCTTTCTACAAGCCGCCCAACCCCTATTCTGACGGCTACCGCTTTGCCAGTGGAAGAAACGACTGTTGTATCCCACCTGCCGGCAGAGATGTGGGAAAGCTGGCCCATTTTGCCTCAATCGGTCTCAGACTCATTGCGGGAGGTCTATCGACGGGGGTTGGCGAATGGTAATTCTGCCACTGCTTTTTCAGTTTTAGGAGACTGCCAGAGTGAGCCCGATGTGTTTATGGGTGTCTATGATCGCGACCCGGCTGCTGTGCAATCCTTGCCAGCCAATCTGCAAGAGACAGTGGCTAAATTTCAGGGTTCATTTGATCGTTACAGTCCGACCGTCAAAGGGGGCACCACTGAGGGAGCTTTACTATGGACGATGTGGAATGAAAACTTGGAAGGCAAATGCACGGCAATTGAGACGCCGCTCGACTGTGAATTACGTGTTCAACGCCCCTCGATTGCTTTTGTTCACGTAGGCACCCATTGGGAAACGCGCAATGAACATTATTTGACGATCATCATTGAAAAGCTACTCGAAAATGGCACTGTACCGATCATAGTGACCAAAGCCGATAACCTGGAGTTGGATGAACGTGTTAATAACAATCTGGCCAGGCTGGCTGAAAAATACGATCTGCCCATGTGGAATTTTTGGGCAAGTGTTCAGGATCTGCCCCGCCATGGATTTGCCAAAGATACCGAAATGTTGTTGAGTAAGCAAGCCAAGGAAATTCACCGCCTGGGTGCATTGCAGACACTCGATTTCGTCTGGCGGGCTTTACAAGAAAAAAACCACGAAACACACTAAAAACACGAACAAACTTTTATAGGGTAACCACGAAATACACGAAATACACGCAATACACGAATAAACTTTTAAAGGATAACCACGAACCACACGAAAAACACGAACAAACCTTATTTATAAAGCTAAAGGTTTGGATAAGTTGGCCGCGCAAAATGATATTCGTGTTGATTGTATCCAATATTGAGGAAATAAAAACGTATTCTTGTGATTCCTCACCCCACCGCGTCATATCGAAGGAAATACGCCAATTTTATATTCGAAGTCGGAAAGGGCAACTACTCTAAATTGAATGGGGTGGAACATGTCTTTAAATCATCAACAAGATGCCGAGAAGCAACAATAATCGTAACTACTCAGTTTTTCTAAGAATGATGCCATTGCGAAGTAATTTTCTGTTTTATGAGCATTCTACTTAAAAGAGATTGCCATGCCACCAAAGAACAAGAATAGTGGCTCGCAATGACAGGGTTGTGTAGATACGAATTATTACTTACTACACGTGAGATCTTTCGTAAGGGCGAAGCATCTGGGAAACCATTCTATCTTGTAAACATACACCCATCACGGATGCTTCGCCCATGAGCGGACTTAGGCTGAAAAACTGTGTATGAATACCATTAATTCCAAAGTGAAATTATAAGACCTTTCGTAACTACTCAGTCTTTCTAAGAATGATGCCATTGTGAACCAATTTTCTGTTTTATGAGCATTCAACTTAAAAGAGATTGCTTCGCCACCAAAGACAAGAACGGTGACTCACAATGATACAGCTGTGCAGTTACCAATAATTTATCAAAATAAAAAAGTGAGATCCGGATTCCTTCCCTGGAGCTTATGTTTATTGAAGTCAGTTCACTGTTAGCAAACGGTGAATGGCTGATACAAAGCGTGACTATTTGTTTGGCATGAGATATTCTGACTCTAAGACTGCTGGCGAAGATTGCCCATTTGTCTCCCAACAGCCACTCAGCATGCGCCCCATGCAGACACCGTTCATGCTGGCCTGAATCAAGCCGCGCGTCAAACCAGCGCCATCGCCCAGTACATGTAAATTTTTGAGATTGGTTTCAAAATTGGAATCAACCACCAATTTATTCGAATAGAACTTGACTTCAACACCGTAAAGCAAGGTGGCGTCTGAAGCAATGCCAGGCATGATTTGCTCCAGCGCTTCCAGGGTTTCGATGATGTCGATCATGATGCGGTAGGGCAGCACCAGGCTTAAATCGCCGGCAACAGCATCTTGGAGCGTCGGTTGGACGATGTTCTTTACCAAACGTGCCTGCGTGGTTCGGCGCCCACGCTTGAGGTCACCATAGCGCTGCACCAGCACTTTGCCGCCCGAGAGCATGTTGCCCAGTTCGGCGATGTAGTGACCGTATTCGATTGGGGTTTTAAAGGGTTCGGTGAAAGTCTTGGATACCAGCAGGGCAAAGTTGGTATTGTTCGTTTTGAGCGATTGATCTTTGTAACTGTGCCCGTTGACGACGGCTAGCTTGCCATATTTTTCCTCGGCTACCACCCCTTTTGGGTTCCAACAAAAAGTGCGCACGCGGTCTTCAAAGGTCTTGGTGAAATAAACCAGCTTGGCTTCATACAGGCTGTTATCGATCTCGGCGGTGACGTTGGCATCGGTCTCGACCCGTACTCCAATATCAACCTGACCGACGCGTGCATCAATGCCATACTTCCGGCAGATCTGACTGAGCCATTCGCTGCCCTCACGCCCGACCCCGGCAATCACTTTGGAGGCATAGATGCGTTGATCAGTTTTGGTGATTACTCCTGTCACCTTTTTGCTTCCATCCTCTGCGGAAATAAGGATCAGGTCTTCAACCATTGTGTTGAAGCACATTTCAATTTTTAATTCCTCGAGTGCTTTTTGAATTTTGGAGTAAATATCATAAGCCTTTTCGGTACCCATGTGGCGCACACCCGATTCGATCAATTTGAGATGAGCCTGGGCAGCTTTACGGCGAATATTATCAATAACCGGGGTGTTTTGAAGGCCATGCACGGTTGGGTCGGCGCCAAAGTTGACATACAGGTCATCGGTGTATCGCAGGATTTTACGAAATGCTTCAGCTCCGATGTATCGAATCAACTCCCCGCCCACTTCGCCATTCTGACTGATGGAAAGTTTACCGTCGCTAAAGCTGCCGCTGCCCGAAAAACCGGTGGTGATGGCACACGGGTTACAATTTGCACATACGCCGGTGATGCGTTTGGGGCATTTCCGTTTCTCAATAGATTTGCCTTTTTCGATGATGAGGATAGACAAATCAGGGTTTCTTTTCTTGGCTTCATAGGCAGTGAAGATGCCGCTCGGACCGGCACCAATGATGAGGACGTCGTAAAAATCGAGTTGAGGTTTCAAAATGAATTCCTGTGACGGAGATATGCAAGATTCTATCATGAAGAAAACAATTTGGTGCAGCTTTGGTCAGTGCGAGAGGAGATGTTCTCAACCGCAAAGACGCAAAGAACGCTAAGGAGGATATGAAGACAGGGGTGGACTTGCTATAGAGAATTGACTGGGAGAGGTGGAAAAGAGACCGGGGGCGGAAGATGGTAGGCGGGAGAGGGTCGGCCGGGAAAAAAATTGATCAACATCCAATCAAAAACTGGTCTTACTAAAACTGGCTAGCTTAGTGAATGGGAATCGCAAGCATTTTTTTCTTGACTGATCAAGATTAAATTGTCATACTAACTTGATCCAGACCGGATGCTCTACCAATTTTCATTGAGATTTTGCACGCATGACTGAATGGGGTCATCTGAGCGAAACAAGTGTCTATGCCTACGACCTACTCAACCGCCTGACAGAAGCAAAACTTGGTGGGATAACAGCAGAGACCATTACCTACCACCCTACCAACGGCATTATCCGCAGTAAGGACGGGGTGCTGCATGGTTATGATGTCAATCACCCGCATGCCGTAACCAGACTGGATAGTGTCCAGAAATACAGCCACGATGCCACCGGCCGGTGGCGCGGAATGGGTGATTCTCTTGCCGCAATTTCAGCTTCCCAGTCTTCGGCCTTCCGTCTCCGGTCTTAATTAACGCCGAATCTGAGCTAGCAACTTGGTTCCACGTGAGGAGGGTGGCGCGGAATGGGTGATTCTCTTGCCGCAATTTCAGCTTCCCAGTCTTCGGCCTTCCGTCTCCGGTCTTAAATAACGCCGAATCTGAGCTAGCAACTTGGTTCCATGTGAGGAGGGTGGCGCGGAATGGGCGATTCTCTTGCCGTAATCTCAGCTTCCCGGTTTTCTCTCTCCGGTCTATTCAAATGGTTCAACCGTGTTGATTTGAAGGTCAGTTTCGGTAGTGGCTTGGCGGGTGACTTTTTGCCAGAGATAGGATACTCCGCCGGCCAGCATACTTAACGTGGATGTCATCGAGTAAATTTTCCCGGTCTTGCCTTCGGTAGCTGCCGATGCGATCCAAATTGCTTTTTTGGCAGCTTTGGAAGGAGGGTGAGCCAGTAAGCGGATAACAGTCGGGAAAGCTTTCAAACGCTCCTCAGAACCGGCAATTACTTCAACATGCGTGAGAAGATCCGTCAACATCATGCCGGGGTTAAAGGCAAAGACGCCAATGGCGGGGTTATCGATTTCTTTTGCCAGCGAGCTGGTAAATGAGCGCAGCCAGGCTTTACTTGCGCTGTAAAGGCTTTGAAAGGGGGCCGGACTTTTGGCACCACGCCCAAGGATATTGATCAATTTTCCCTGGCCGCAGCGTAAAAAGTACTGTGAAGCCACCAGGCTGCCATGGTAGGCACCGGCGATATTGGTGTTGATCAGGGCATGGGCAGTCGCAGGGTCCACCTGAAAAAATGGCCCATAAGGTCCACTTATTGCGGCATTGTTGATCCAGACTTGAAAGCTGCCAAAAGTGGCGATTGCGGCTAATGCCAGGGTGCGCACTTGCTGTATGTCGGCCACATCGGCGGCGATACCGGCCACGTGGTCAGATGATTGACCGGGGGGAGTTAGTTGTTGCAAGGCTGCATCCACTGCGGATTGTGAGCGGGAGGATATGACGACATTGCCGCCGGATTGCAAAACCTGGCGAGCAATTTCAAAGCCCAGTCCGCGGGAACTGCCGGTGATGACAATGGTTTTTCCTTGTAAATTGGTCATTACTCTGCTTTCTTGTTGGGTGGCTGATGATATGCCTGGTAGCGTGGATTGACCCGCCGCAAGAGACGGTAGGCAAAGGGTTGAAATCCAAAAGTGGGCCAATAGCTGGCAGCCTGCAGGTTGGTGGTGCGCCAATCCGTGAATATCGTGCTGTAATGTTGCTGGCGCGCGATGTTGAGAATGTGCGTAAAAAGAGCACGGCCGATGCCCCGCTTGCGATAGTCGGGATGAACCGCAGCAGCGGCAAATTCAGCTGCGCTGGATACACCCAAGAGGTAATCGGGGCCGCAATCGACTGTATAGAGTACCACATAAGCAACAATGTCATCATCGTCCACCACCACCCAGGTAGTACACTCAGGGTCAGTCGCCAATTTGGCGTATTCCGGCAAAATATTATCAAGATGTTGCTGTGGCACTGGTTCCCAGACCGGACTGCTATTGAGGTGGGCCGCGATCCAATGCCCGCGCTCAAAGAGCTGGGCAGCATCCGCAGGCTGTACCTCGCGCATCTGCAAATTACCCGGCAGGGCAGGCTGCGGGCGCAAATCGGCCAGCGAAGCTACTGCGTATACCTGTTCTTGCCCAAAGCTGAGCGAATAACCGGCCTGCAACCAGGCAGGGAAGGCCGGGCAGACCAGGTAGTGATTGATTACCTCATCCGCCATCCATTCATTTCCCGCAGCGGCGTATAACCTGCGCAGCTCATCGTAAGGTTCAATTTGCTTGAAAGCCATGCCCCCAAACGGAACCCAGCAATGCCGGCCGAAAAATGGGTTGTCGGCATAATTTCCGAGCATGAAAGCCTGAACCTGGCTGCCCTGTTCGCAGACCATGCCGTGACTTTCGGATCGGTCCAGCAGCGCTTCTAAAAATTCATACGCGATGGTAGGAGCGCAAATTTTTTCAGGCAGCAGTGGAAATGCTTGCAAGATGTGCTCATTTTGGGTAGCCAGCATTTGAGCGGCCTGTGCTAAGTGCTCGTGCGTGAATTTTAGATACTGTGCTGCTACCATACGACCATTTTACTGGAAAAACGGGTTTTTAGAAAAATATTCCATGTTACTGCACGCGGCAGCTTTAAATAAAAGTGACATACCCGAAAGCATTCGAAACCAGAACGATCGTTCGAGCCTGTAAAGAGCAGGCTGCGTTTGCTATAATCAAGCCATCGATTAAAGAAAAACTGCTATACGTGGAGGAAGAAGAAATGAAATACAAGTTGCTGGGTAAGACAGGCGTGCAGGTGTCCGCGTTGTGCTTTGGAACTATGTCGTTTGGCGGTGACGCCGATGAAGGAATGTCGGAGCTTCTTTACCGGCGCACGCGCGAGGCCGGTATCAATTTTTATGACTGTGCCAATACTTATTCGAAGGGTAAATCTGAGGAATTGCTGGGTAAGTTTATGGCGGCAGAGCGTGATCAACTGGTGATTACCAGCAAAGTCTATTTTCCGACTGGCAGTGATGTAAATGAACGCGGTGCCAATCGCCGAAATATCTTTCTGCAGGTTGAAAAAAGTCTGCGACGCCTGGGTACCGACCGGATTGATGTCTATTTTATTCATCACTTTGACGAGAATACTCCGCTTGAAGAAACCGTACGCGCTCTGGATGACCTGGTTCAGCAGGGCAAGATTCTCTATCCAGGTGCTAGCAATTTTGCTGCCTGGCAGATCATGAAAGCACTCGGAATCGCTGAGCGTGAGCATCTGGCCGGTTTTCAGGTCGTGCAGCCAATGTATAACCTGGTCAAACGCCAGGCAGAGGTGGAGATATTACCGATGGCACAGGCCGAAAATCTGGCAGTGATTCCGTACAGCCCGCTAGGCGGCGGCCTGTTGACGGGCAAGTACGCATCGGGTTTGCCGAAATTTGGTCGCCTGGTGGATAACAAAATGTACATCACTCGCTTTGGTGAAGATTGGATGTTTGAGAGCGCCAGGAAGTTCTCCATGTTTGCACAAGAGGCGGGCTATGATCCGGCTGCTTTGGCGGTTGCCTGGGCGGGTGCCCATCCGGCTGTGACCGCGCCCATCATCGGCGCGCGCAATATTGAACAGTTACAGGGTTCGCTCAAGTCGGTGGAAATTGATATAACTCCGCAATTATACGAACGCATCTCTACATTTTCCCCTCAACCAGATTTGGCTACGGATCGGAGTGAAGAGCGCTCGGACACCGTCTGGTTCAAGTAGGATAATTTGGTGAGGTGGGTAACATTCAAGCTTGCTTGTGCAAAACACGTAGCGCCGCCGGCACGCCTTAATCCCTACAGCGGGTCGCTCATCTCCGAATCCGAGCTAGGAAATAGCTTATAGATGGGCTTAATTTGCCCATTCCATTTCTTGTGACCGCCCCAATCTCGGCTACGAACTGTGCCCCTCAAGCTCGGATCGGGACTTATAAAGCTCATTTAACCCGAATCCGAGCTAGGAAACAGCTTTTAGATGGGCTTAATTTGCCCATTCCATTTCTTGTGACCGCCCCAATCTCGGCTTCGAGCTGCGCGCGATACGTGGCCTTGCAGGCTTTAAAAACTTGGTAACCGAATCGTTCCTAGCCGAGATTGAGGGACTTTCAGGGAAGCCTGTTATTTCGAAAATGTCTTTTTAGTCACAACCCTCAAGCTCGGATTGGGGAATTAATATACTCATTTAACCCGAATCCGAGCTAGGAAACAGCTTTTAGATGGGTTTAATTTGCCCAATCCATTTCTTGTGACCGCCCCAATCTCGGCTACGAACTGTGCCCCTCAAGCTCGGATTGGGAAATTAATATGCTTATTTAACCCGAATCCGAGCTAGGAAACAGCTTTTAAGTGAGCTTAATTTGCCCATTCCATTTCTTGTGACCGCCCCAATCTCGGCTTCGAGCTGCGCCCCTCAAGCTCGGATTGGGGCTTATAAAACTTATTTAACCCGAAGCCGAGCTAGAAAATAGCTTATAGATGGGCTTAATTTGCCCATTCCATTTCTTGTGACCGCCCCAATCTCGGCTGAGGGAGAATTGCGAACACAAAGCCCGGTCTGCCAGATGTGTTGGGCACCCCCCAATCCGAGCTTCAGGCGGATTAAAAACAATGATTCTTCAATCATGAGCTATTGGATAAGTCCCTGAATCTCGGCTAGGGAAGATTTGCGGAAAGAGAGCCCCTTGTATGCCAAAGATGCATCAATCCTGCCCAAGGAATCGCAACCGGCAGGTGACAACCTCATGGTCTTACAGAAGGTTCGTATCGCGCAACTGACCAACCAACCAACTAAGCGACTAATCACCAATCCACCTAACCAACCAACCAACTAATCAACAAACCAACTAACTCCACTAATCAACACCTCTGCCCCACGAGTAAAATATGCTCCGGAGGAAACTCAATGCCCGCTGTAATCAGCTCGATTTCATCCTGCCAGCGCTCATAGTCGACGCTGATGATCTCATTGTGGACGATGCTTAACTCGTTTTGATCGAACATGGCGCAAAACTCGCTCTCATTGAAATATTGGTAGCTTTCCCGGCGCTCGCGTTCCCAGAGCGGTTTGCCTACAAAGATGAGCTTGGTGATATAGCGCGTGAAATCTCTTTGTCTCAAGCAAACGCTATCTGCTGTGCTTCCGGGTTGTGATTGGATGCGGAAAGGAAGGTATTCTCGGGTGAATTGTTCAAAGCGCTGGCGTCCGGCGGGATGCCGGAAGCGAAATTCAATCCATTGCTGCGCATCCGTGTTTGCCTCAACGCCATCAAAGAGTAAGAGATAACCGCCCGGGTTGAGATAGGTGCAAATGGCGGCAAAAGTTTGAGCAACATTCTGTTTGCCTGCCTGTTCATCGATCTGGCCAAGCTCCTCATCATACGCATCCGAAAAGGCGTGGTGTAGGGCATTGACCAGCAAGATCAGGTCAAATTTCCCCAGCGTACTTAAATAGCGTGCATCCGTAAAGCTGCCGGAGAGAAATTGCAGCCCGGGGTAATCGCGGCGGGCTTTGCCCAGCGCATCATCATCGCGGTCAACTCCCATCGAACTGCTGACCTGAATCTTTTCCGGGTGAGCCTGAAGCAATGAACCCAGGATCTGGCCTTCACCGCAGCCAAGCTCGAGGATGCGGGCTGGCTTCGTGCTGCCACGTAATATCTGGGAAGCGGACTGAATCGCAAAACCTTTCCCCTGTCCCTGCAGAAAAGCCAGGTGGCTCTCCCAATAAAAATCCCAAAAGGAATCATTCAAACTAGCCAACCCAGTAGAAACGCACAAAGCCGGCAAACAAAAGCGCCTGTACCGCCAGCATGCCATACATAACCAGACGCCGCAGGTTCGGCCGGTTTTCCAATAAACCTTGCAAGGCAATCATCGCTGTGAATGAAGTGACCGTGTATCGACCAAGTGAAGTCGAGACACCCAGAAAAAGCGGGGTAATGACCAAAAAGAGGCCAAACAAACTCCATTGCTTAAGTGGATATTTCCAAATTGCCAACAGGAGCAGGCCAGTAACCATTAACACCATACTGATGTTAATATAACCGCTGACGAGATAGTTTAAATCAATGTGTGTCAACACAGCCCAAGGGTTTGAAGTTTGATGTCCCCAGCCGCTGTGCGAATTAATGATCATCAACCAGTCTCCGCTGATCAAATAGAGAGTCCAGATGTAACCAAAAGCAACCAGAGGTACGAGCGCAAAGCTGAAAACATCGCGCCAATGAATGCGCCCTTTGTTTTGCACAAGGTAACTGATGGCGATCGGAATGACGACCAGCTGTGCCAATGGCCGGGTAACCATTAATAGCGCAGCTGTCACTGCGCATAATAACCAACGTTTGTCCATGCAGAACCAAACTGTTGCTAACACCAAAAAAATAAAAATGCCTTCCGTATAAACTGCGGAGAAGAAGAAACTGAATGGCGTAATCAGGAGCAACCAGAGCGTACCGCGTGCAAAACTCTCAGAATATCCCAGGCGCAATAAGACTTTACGCAGAATCAGCAGAGCACCCAGAAAAGCCAGGTTGCTGATCAGTATCCCAATCAGAACGAAGGTGGTACGATGACCTTTAAAGTCGAACAGAAAATAATTTCCGGCACGCATCAGAAAGGGATAAAGCGGGAAAAACGCAAGGTTCGTAAGGCCTTCTGATTTACGGAGGCCATCGAATACGATACTTAAGTACCAGCCGCTATCCCAACGTGCCCACATGTCCAGCAGACGGTAGGGGGTAAAATGCCAACCTTGTTCGACCGCTTTGCGAAGGGGGTAGAGATCACTGGCACGATAGAGATAAGAGAGCAAACCGGTCAATACCAGAATGGCGCGTGAGGTTAAGAAAGGCAGCAGCACGCCTTCAAATTCAGATTTAAAGTCAGAGAAGTTATGTACCTGCACCATATGATTATGATATCAGATAGAAATGGAAAGTTGCAATTTAAATACTGCCTTTCAGCTGGAACCCACTTTTATAAGGACTGCGCCATGAATACATGATAAAACCTGCCGATTTCGGCAGGTTTTTGCGTTTAAATATGCCTAATTCGGCAGGTTGTATTCTCCCTCAAAAAGTAGCATACTGATCTCAAGATATAGAACATAATATCTATTATTTGAGGAGGAGAAAAGATGCAGGAGGCCCGACCGCAAGAAACACCGTCACCCGGGTCAAAAAAACCCCGCAAGGGATTTTACGGGCAGCACTTTACCGCTGCCGAAGTGAACGACCTGACGGGTGAAACCCGCCCCGATCTGAGTGACGAAATTGCCTTACTGAAGGTTGCTATCCGCCGTTTTGTGGATGAGACCCTCTCTTCAGTCGAATCCTTTGAGGACGGCGTCAAGCTGTTGAACACGCTCACCTCAGCCGTCTCGCGCCTGGCCCGCCTGGTGGCTTCCAATCACAAGCTGGAAGTGGATCAGGATGTCGATAACTCTCTGCGCCAGGCTCTCAACGAAGTTTTGCAAAGAATTAAGCCCGGTATTGAAGAGGAGGATCTGGATTGAAGACCCCTGGCCCTGCCCACAAACAAGTACAGCCATTCACCAAGAATATTTACCAATTTACTGCCCTCGGTGATTTGCATCTGCGTGCATATCAGAAACGGGTAGCCCGTGCAGTGGTGCGGTCCGTGGTGCAGGGTCAGGGATACAGTATTGTGGTCATGTTTCCCCGTCAGAGCGGCAAAAACGAACTGCAGGCCCAGTTAGAAGCCTTTTTCTTATTGCGTTACAGCAGTTCTGGCGGGGAACTTGTCAAACTGTCCCCTACCTGGAAACCGCAGAGCCAAAATGCGCAGCACAGGTTGGAGCGCGTATTGTCGACGCACCCATTATTAAAAGATCGCTGGCAAAAGGAACAGGGCTATATCTACCGGGTTGGTGCAGCCCGCCAGATTTTCCTTTCCGGATCACCGGAAGCCAACATTGTTGGGGCAACTGCCTCTTTGCTGCTGCAAGTAGATGAAGCCCAGGATATTCGCATCGAGAAGTACGATAAGGAAATTGCCCCGATGGCAGCCAGTACCAATGCCACCCGTGTATTTTGGGGCACAGCCTGGAGCGATGACACTTTGCTGGCGCGCGAATTACAATCAGCCCGCGAAGGCCAAAAAAAGGATGGTGTTCAGCGTGCGTTTGTTCTGGATGCCACTCAGGTTGCGCGCGAGGTGCCAGCCTATGGATTATTTGTTCAACAACAAGTTGAACGCCTAGGCCGCGATCATCCGCTGGTACGTACCCAATTTTTTTCGGAGATGCTGGAAAGCGGTGGCGGATTGTTCCATGCCGGACGCCTGGCTTTGATAGCCGGTGAGCATTCCAGATTGACGCGTCCATTACCAGGCGGTATATATGCACTCTTGCTGGATGTAGCCGGCGAGGACCAGGGTCTCACGCAAGGCGGCAGCCTTGAACATCCCAACCGCGATTTCAGCGCCATGACCGTTGTATCCATGGATGCTCAAGCTGCAGCGGCCTGGGGATTGCCTCTGACCTGTTTTCAGGTCGTATACCGCCGGAGCTGGCATGGTATTGCCCAGACGCAATTATTTCAGGAAGTCATGGCACAGGCGCGGCTGTGGAATGCGCACAAGGTGGTGGTGGATGCCACTGGAATTGGCGCCGGTCTGGCTAATTTTCTACAGCATGCTCTGCCCGGAAAAGTGATTCCATTTTTATTTACCGCCAGCAGCAAGAGCCAGCTGGGGTGGAATTTCCTGGCTTTGATTGATAGCGGCCGGTTCAAAGATCACCGTGAAAGCGATCCGGAGCAGCAGCAGTTTCTGAGCGAGGCACGTGCCTGCAAGTTTGCCATTACCCCCGGACCGGAACGACGTCTGTCCTGGAGTGTGCCTCCCGGCAGTCGTGATGCGCTCGGCCAGCCCTTGCATGATGATTGGCTCATGTCAGCCGCTTTGTGTGCGGTCTTGGAAAACGAAGCGCTGCCTTCACGCGGTATAACGCACATTATTCGCGCTCGAGACCCGCTGCGCGAGATGGATGGCCAGCAAGTTGAGGATTAACTACCATCCCCAGAAATTAACCAAAACCGGTGGATCTCATCCTACCGGCGCAAGGAAGGAGCAGTATGAAAATTGAAATCCCCAAATGGCTGCGCAGGCAGAAGCAGAGTAGCAGCTTTACGGCTCAAGACTATCTGCCGCTTGTGAGGAGCCCTCAAGAGAATCGCGACCGCCAGTTTTATGACCAGCAAACCACCCTGACCCAGGCCTTGCAAGTCTGGCGCAGCAACCCCCTGGCGCGCCGCATTGTCGGGTTGACCAGCCAGTATGTGGTTGGCGGCGGATTGCGCTTGCAGTGTGAGCATGCGCGCACACAGCGGTTTTTAGAAAGTTGGTGGCAGCATGACCTTAATCAGTGTGCGTTGCGCGTCTACGAGTGGTGTGATGAATTGACACGCTCCGGCGAGTTGTTTTTCTTGCTTTCCAGCGATTCAGCCGGCATGTCGTATGTGCGGGCTGTACCTGCGGCCCAGATCGCACGCATTGATACAGCGCCTAATGATTTGCAGCAAGAGCTTGCTTATCATCAGATAGGGGCCGGCGCTTTGCAAGAAGGACAACGATGGCCTGCCTACGATTGGCTCGACGATCAGCCGCAAAGTGACGGTACCTACGCGACCGTTATGCTCCATTTCGCGATCAACCGGCCGGTGGGAGCTGTGCGCGGTGAGAGCGATCTGGCGCCCATCATTCGCTGGCTGAATCGCTATTCCGCCTGGTTGGAAGATCGGGCGCGCTTGAACCGCTATCGCAACGCCTTTTATTTTGTGGTGAGATCACGCTTTGTGAGCGAGTCGGAACGAGCGGCGCGCCAGACGACCCTGAATAGCAACCCGCCCACGCCCGGTTCAATTTTGGTGACCGATGAGAGTGAACAGTGGGAGGTGATCAATCCGCGCCTGGAAAGCAGCGAAGCGGCTGCCGATGGATTGGCGATCAAGAAAATGATTGCAGCCGGTGCGGGCGTACCCCTCCATTTTTTGGCTGAACCCGAATCAGCCACGCGTACCACTGCCGAAGCAGCCGGCGGTCCCACATTTCGTCATTATGAGCAGCGCCAGCAGTTCTTTTGTGAGATGATGCGCCAGATTGCCACGATCTGCTTGCAAAGACGCGCACGCTTTGACCGGCGCCTGAATGCACGGGTCAAGATTCAGGTCCAGGGTGCGGATTTAAGCGCCCGTGATAATGCCTCGCTGGCGATTGCCACGCGTGCTGCCAGCCGAACATTCCTGGAACTGTTCGACCGCGGTTTGATCGGCGAACAAGAACTCTTGCGCATGACTTACCGCTTTGCGGGTGAGGTGGTTGATCCACAGCAATTGGGCGGAGGCATTCCCAGCCAGGGACGCCGATCGGTGGTGGAAAAGCAGCCACGTGATGGAATCAAGGAAGATGTGATTGACCCGGAGACGGGAGAGGAAAGAGAGAAGATTTTGTAGAGGGTAGTTGTTTGTGGATTAGTGGATTAGTTGGTGAGTTAGGAGTAATGCCAAATGAGTGGATTGTTTATTAGTGAAATTGTTGCTGCTGAAGCTTGAGGGTGTACGGGCCGGGCATGCCCGGACCGTACAAACCCAATCCGTGTAAATCTAACCCCTACAAACTTGAGGGCATTGTAATCGGAGGTCGGCCTCACGTTCCCCGACAGGGGCGGGGTGAGGTATCACTAGGGAGTTTTTGTTGCCAACCCATACGGATTAAGGATCTAAATCTTGGATTCACATAGATGTAAGTATTGAGATGGAAATGATTGATAAGGATCAGATGGTAAAAAAATGCTTCCCTCATTACTCCAAACTTATTACGCATTACTTCTTACTTTGACACGGAGCCTAAATGAAAAATAAACAAATAAAAGAAAAATTACAACTCGAAACAACCGCTCTGGACTGGCTGGAGGGGCAGGCTGAGGAGGAGGACATTGTCCTCGGAAAGGAGCAAGGATCTGTTTTTGAAGTGACGGCTATCACCGCCGGCATGGGCAATGGCTGGTTATTCTCAGATGAATGTCTGCGCAATTCACTGCCTTTGTGGGAAGGAGTCGAAATTTTCATCGACCATCACAATACACCGCTGCGCAGTGTGCGCGATCTGGCTGGAATTGGGTTTGATGCCCGCTTTGACGAGAACAGTCACGGTATTTACCTGAAAGTACGCCCGAGCGGGCCGAGCGGTAAGCTCTTGCAAGCGGTCGGGTTGGAATGGCTGCAGGCGCCTGATCCACGCCCGCGGCTGGGTTTTAGTGCCGATGTCATCTTCAATGCAGCCGGAAATTCGGTCAGGCAAATTCTGAAAGTAATCAGCCTGGATTTGGTGTTCCAACCAGCCCGGGGCGGGCTGTTCAATCGTGCGCTCAATCAATTTAATCAAAAGGAGATCAAAATGGAAGAAAAAGTAACACAACCGGCAGGTATTGACGGAGCTTTTCAGGTTGCGCTGCTGGAAAGCAAACAGACGCTGTTGGCGCTCAAGCTGCAGCAAAGCAACCTGCCTGAACCGGCTCAGCAGTTTTTGCAGAAAGAGTTTAACCAGCGCAGTGACTGGCCGTTGGATGAGTTGGAAGACGCCATTCAAGACCAACGTGAACTGGCAGCTGCCTATCAGGGGCGCCAATCCATCCATGCTGCCGGAAAGATCGAATCTGTGCGCAGCGAACAGGAAAGATTGCAAGCTGCCGCGGATGATTTGCTGGGTGCTCCGCGTGAAAGCGCAATGATCAGTCATTCCGTCCCGCGCCTGACCGGTATTCGTGAACTGTACACTGCTGTGACTGGTGATGACGAATTGTACGGCAGCAACCCGCTCAAACGCACCAGCCTGGCTACCAGCGATAACCTATCAAATGTCCTCATGAACAGTTTTAATAAAATAATCGTTAAACAATGGGATGAGTTGGGCAAGGCTGGTTACCGCTGGTGGGAGAAGGTTGTTCAGGTGGAACATTTCAGCTCTCTGCAGCCGGTCAGCGGTATTTTGTTGGGTGAAGTAAGTGCCTTGAGCACTATTGCTGAAGGCACTGCTTATGGTGAACTGGGTATTACGGATAGCGGAGAAACCAAAAATTTTGTCAAATATGGTGGTTTGCTGCCGATTACACTGGAAATGATCGACAAGGATGAGACACACAAGCTGCGCCAGATGCCCAACAAACTGGTCACATCGGTCATTCGTAATATCTCTACTCTGGTCAGTGATCTCTTTACCAGCGGCAATGGCAGCGGTCCAATCATGGCGGATGGCTATCATGTCTTTGATGCCAGCGGTCATGCCAACGCGGGAACCGCGGCTCTTTCTGCGGAGAGCTTTGAGGCCGCCAGCCAGGCTATTTACCAGCAGGCCATGGTCTCAAGCGATACCAGCAAGCCGCGCCTGGGTTTGGATGCGCGTTACCTGTTGGTGCCGCGTGCTCTCAAGCTGACTGCCATGCAAATTCTCTACCCCTATTTCGGACGGGAAGTAAATATCGTTTCCGAGAATATGCAGCGTGGTGAAATGGGTGATGTGATTGTTGTCCCGAATTGGAGCGATGCCAAAGACTGGGCAGCCATCGCCGATCCGCTCTTGGCACCAGCCATCATCATTGGCGAGCGCAACGGTCTCATTCCCGAAATTTTTGTGGCAGATGGTGAACAGAGTCACGACATGGTGCACAGCGATGTTATCAACTTAAAGGTACGTCATTATCTGGCCGTCTTTGCGGCTGATTACCGCCCGCTTTACAAGGCCAACGTGCCCTAGGTCGAATCAATTATTTAACGGGGGGTGTTTCAGCACCCCCCAGATGACAGCAAAAGTGATGCAGAAAGGATAAAAATGGACACACCGAAATGGAAGCGTTTACTCGGCTCACGGAAATTCTGGGCGGCCGTCATCGGGCTTGTTTTTCTGACCATCCGCAACTTTGATCCTGCCTTTCAGGTGCCGGAAGAAGAGACGATTGCATTTGTCTCGCTGCTGGCGGCCTACATCCTCGGGGTAGCCCTCGAAGATGGTATCAGCCAAATCACACCAGGCAAAGGAGGTGAATGATCATGTTTGATCAATATTGCCTGGGCGTGGATCTGTCGCACTGGCAGGCGGCCCTTCAATGGGATCCACTGGTACGGGCCGGGGTTCGCTTTGCCATCATCAAAGCTTCACAGGGCAGCTATGGACGTGATCTCAGTTGTGGGGCGCACCTGCGCAATGCCGGCCAGGCCGGCATGATTTGTGGTATCTATCACTGGTTTGACCCGGGCTGCAGTGCCCAATCTCAGCTGACCAATTTGAAAGCGGCTGTCGAAGGGCGTGAATTTGCCTTTCTGGCCCTCGACGTGGAACAATACTGGCAAAACTGGGAAATGAGTAAGCGGGCGCTTAAGGAAAACCACTTTAGCGCGGCGCTCATCAGTCGCCGCAGCCTTGAGATGGCGCAATTGGTGCGTGAAACCTGGCAGAAACCGGTTTTAATTTACACGCGGGCCAGTTTCGTGCACGATTATGCGCTGGATATGCAAACCTGGCTGCGTCATTGGCCGCTTTGGGTGGCTCATTACCCCTATCCCAGCGGACGTGTTTCGCTCAGCTGGGAAACGCTTAAAACGCATTACAGCCCGACCATTCGCAACCCACTGATCCCGCCCGGGGGCAAAAACTGGCACTTCTGGCAGTTTTCTGGCGATAAATTTGTCTTGCCGGGCATCAACGCGCCGCTGGACCTCAATTTTTTTCATGGCAGCCTGCAGGATCTGCAAGTCTGGTGCGGCCTGCCGGCGAGTAGCAAGGCCTGGACACTCGAAGAAAAAATGAGCCTGTTATGGCAGGCGCACCCGCAACTCTGGCAAAACAAGGAGGAACGAGATGAGCAGCAAACGCAAACAGGTTAATCAATCCCGCGAACATAAGGAAAAAGATGCTCTGCCGCTGGCGGTAAAGCATCTGGCACAATTGAACGGGGTGGATCCGCAGCAAATTGTGGATTGGAAGACCTACAAATGTGGAAAAGTAGTATTTGTCACAGCCAATAGTATGAAATTCATTGCCGAGCGAATTGGACTTGATTTTCTTGCCAATAGCGATGAGGCCAGCCATGATTCTCAACCTTGATGGATTGCTGGTACAAATGCGCCACATGCTCTGGGATGAGGATGGTCTCATTTGGGGGCCGCAGCAACTGGAAGAATGCGTTCGCTTAGGATTGGCGAGACTGCAAAGCGTGTGCCCCATCAAGCTGAGTTTGGAAGGCCTGGATGATGCTGCAATCACAATTCTGGAGGATGGTATGTCAGTTTTGTTGCTGCGAATGGCGCTGCTGCATGCCTGGCATCTGCGCGAGCAAGGGCGTTCAGAAACCTTTCATCCTGATCCTGCCACAGGTAAAGACAACCAGGACTGGCTGCGTGGCGAGGGTCAAGCGCTTGAGCAGGAAGTGGAACACCTGCGGCAGTTTTACTTACAGCGCAGTCTGCAGGTGCCGTATGGCTGTTGGCCGGATAGGCCGCCATCAGTGCTTGATTGTAATCAGGAATGTGAGTGACCAAATGACAGGCCGGGATGATTAATTCCGGTCTGTTTTCCCGGGGAGCAGGTAATCTGGACGAGCAACACAAACTCAGCGAAAACAAAGGAGCAGCATGTATTCACTTTCTTTATGCATTGAAAATGATCAGATCGGTCTACATGGACCGCAGACAACTTTGCCTCTGCACGGGTGCCGGCGCCTGCCAGGACAGCGCCTGGCGAACAATCACACGCTGGAAGTGTTAGAATTGATTCTGCAAGGAAGCGCGGGGCAGAACCGCGCCTGGATCGGCCGTCTGCAATCATTTTTGCAACGCATCAATCAGGGACAGTCCGCAGTACTGTCGCTGCAAAGCGAACCACGCGAGTTTCCCTATGAAAGTCGTATCTACAGCGCTGATTTTCAGTGGATTGTCGGCAGTTTGCAGCCAAAAGGGATCGGTTTACGCCTGCAGCTTGAGCGCGATGATTTCTGGGAAGGGCCAGCCTACTCCCTGCCGCTCAGCAACCGTTATGGCAGCCGTGTGACGGGTGGCTTACGCGTGGATAACCGTGCGGATACATTCGGAGAGAATCAGGTGCGTTGGCTGGCTGAGGATGTCAGCGGGGAACTGCCGGCACCGGCGCAATTATTACTGGCTCACAAGCTGGGAAGCAACGCTGTACCGCAAAATATGTATGCGGGTCACTTGCGTGCGGTGGAAGATAATCTGGCTGTGCTGGAGGGTGAAACTGCGGCGAGTGATCTCAGCAATACATTGCTGCCAGATGCGGGCTGCCAGGGCGGAGTCTATCGCCAGGTAGAGTGGCAGGGATCAGCCGAGCAGGAGCTGCTGCGCTGGCAATTTGAGGATGTTTTCAAGGCTGTGCTACAGTCGGTGCGTGTGCGTCCTTTTTTGCGTCTTCCAGCTGCAGCACCTGTGGTGGAAACCTGCTGGCTGCGCTGGGTGATTAGCCAGGGTGGCATTGTCTATCAAAGTCAGATGGTCAGCTTGCAGCCCGGCTTGCAACTGCAAGCCCTGCCAATTTTACAATTACCGGCAACACACAGCAAGTATCCCCATCCTGCCAGCTACCGAGTCTCATTGTTGATTCAGGCGCAAGGGGAAGGCTCTCACGTTTTGGCTGTCGATGCAATCTTCCTGTTAGGCCTGGATGGCTGGCGCCACTTCCAGCCGTATCCTGGCGGCAGCCTGATGGCAGGCCAGACGCTGATTGATTTTGGTGCGGAGCAGCAGCCATTACTGCTGGAGGATCAAAGCGGAACGGTGGCGCAGACCTACGCTGGTCTGGGCGGGGGTATTTGGGTCTGCCCGTATGAAGACCAAAGTTTTCAATTTTTGGCCGATAGCGGCACGCTGATGCCGCTGGATGCTTACCTGGAACTGGAAATTCGCTATCGGCCACGGGTCAGGATGCTGGTATGAGGGCCCAGGTCGTTTTATTGAATCCAGATTTCAGCCCGCGCCCATCGGAAGGGATTGACTGGCAGGTTGAGCAGATGAGCTGGCAGTTGGCGGGTGGAGCTGCCAAAGCCAGCCTGAGTGCCATCCGGGGCAGGTTCTCGGATGAATGGTTCAGCACCTTTTCTGACCAGATTTTAGGGCTGCCGCTGGAAATCAGAGGCGCGGATGGAGAGGTGCTCTGGAATGGTTGGGTTCAAACCATTTCCTATAGCGGGCGTGGTGCTCGTCTGACACGCTCCTTGCAGGAAATGTACAATCGCGTGATTGTGCGTTACCCTTGCCAGAATCCACAGCTCAGCCCGCTGGAACGCTGGCAGTACACCGGCTGGATGGATGCAGCGGACAGTCAGGCGCACTTTGGGCGGCGCGAGAAATTGGTCAGCATCAGTCAGGCGGATCCCTATCTGGCCAATCAGTCTTTGCTGGCCGCATTTCACGCTTTACAGAGCCGGCCCTCCTTAAGAATAGAGGCAGACCCCGCCGGCAAAGAAGGCCGTCTGGAAATGAACTGCCGGGGCTGGTGGCAGCGCCTGGACTGGGTGCTGGATGCCAACCCGCAAGGGATGCTGGCCCACCTGAGCGGCGGCAAGAGCCAGGTGCTGCTTGGGCGCCTTGCAAGTCAAGCGCAGGTGGCACAATCTTTTTGGAATGCAGAGACCGATTTTCGCCTGGGACAGATCTGGCTGAGGGCAGCCATTATTGGTCAAAGTGTGGATGATTTGCAGGTGGCAGTTCACGCGGATGAGCATGGCAAACCAGGCGTGCTGCTAAGCCAGGTTGAGCATGCCGCTACCAGCCTGGATGGCGGCTGGCAGTGGCACTGCTGGCAGTTGGCAGAGCCATGCCTGTTAGCGGTCAATGAAAATAACTGGATCGTGATCAAGCGCTCCGGATCGATTAACAGTGAAGTCTACTACCTGTTGGAGAGTGACGATGGTAACGGCTATGCGGGAGGGGTTCTAAAACGCTGGGATGGCAGCAATTGGCAGACTCTGGGACAGGACCTGCGCTTTTGTTTGATAGCGCACGAACCCAGCAGCGTCTTATTGTCCAATTTATTGGGTAGTGAGAAATGTTCAGGTTTCATTCGTGGGGTGCTGACACCACCCCTCTCGCAAGAACCTGATCGCATGCTACCGCGCTGGCGGCCGCTTGCGCTTTCCTACCGGGCTCGTATTGAAGGCTGGCTGCAAGGTGTGCCCCGCCAATCGGCTTTTGTTGATGCGCAGCGTAATCTGCAGGTGATTGCCCTGCCCAGAGCGGGTGCAGAATTCAATATTTCGAGCATGAAACCTGCATCTATCAATAGGCTGAATGCAGCACTTTACAGCGGCAACAACCTGCTCGGCTGCCCGGTTTTCAACGATTTTACAGCTGCAAATGAAAATTGGGTACAGGCAGTGCAGTGGAGGCAAGGGAAAGGATATTCGTGGCAATTTCAAGCTTAAGTGGATTGTAAAGTTACGATCGTGTTACTGAATCATCACAATATGATTACAGTTCCGGCCAAGACCCTTGTAAAACTGGCCAAATCCGTTAAGATAAAATCAGGATTACTCTCCCTATCAGTATAAATGAGAAGAAAAGCAGTGAAAATTATGAAATTTGGACAAAATCCTCTTGTAAAGAAATTCAAGAACCGGCAGCTGACGCGTGGTCAAAGCTTTGTGGAGCTGGCCCTAGTCGTCCCGATCCTGCTGCTGATTCTGCTGGGGTTGGTGGAGGTGGCCTTCTTCATGGGCCGCTACCTGGATGTCCTCGATCTGACTCGTGAAGCTGCCCGCTTTGCCTCCGGCAGAGAGTTTTATCTGAATGCCGCTTCACCCCCGGCTTCTGCAGATTACGATTGCAGCACTCCGAATGCATTTGATTTTTACTACGATACGGCTTGCATCTTTTCTCCACCTGAGAATGACGTATGTGTACTCGCAGATGACCCGTTTTGTAATGGATTTAACTCGTTTGTTGATTTCAATTCCGCCACCGATGACGTTGTTATCAGCGTTTTCACCATTGAGCGTGTAGCAAAAGATGATGACGGAGACGGGGTTGTCGATCGTACTGTCCAGGAAGTTACCAACTCCTGGCCGGCACCGAATGGTTACTGGGCACTTTCCAATTTCGATACTGACGCAGCGCATAGTGATAATTTCAAGCGCAATTGTAAAGGAGATGCTGTCCGCAGCACGCCGCTGTACACCGCTACTTACGTGGATTCAAAATTGGCCATATCTGAATCAGCCACACCAAAAAAAGGTTATGTGGCTGTCGAATTCTACTATTGTTATGAGCAGGTGCTGGGAATTCCGATCATCTCGGATATCATCCCCAACCCCATTCAAATTCACACTTATACCTTGATGCCTTTACCGGCAGCTCAACCGACACGAGTGAGTCCCTAATGAAAAACATATCCACACAAAACAGCGGTGAAAAATCACAGGGTCAAATATTGGTCATTTTTGGAATTTCCTTGCTGGCGCTTTTGTTCTTTGTCGGTCTGGCGCTGGATGCAGGTTCGCTATATGTGACTTACGGCCACCTCAAGCGCACAGTTGACTCGGCTGCCATTGCGGCAGCGAATGAGTTTAAACGCGGAGCTGATTCGACCTCCATGGCCAAGACGGCCAATGAAGTCATGACACTCATGAATACTGACATGGACACATTAAACCTGCAACTATATGTTTGCGATGAAAAAGATAATTCCACCTGGGGCACGCCCGCTTATGCAACTTCAAACACTCCTGACGGTATCCGTGACCCGAACTTAGAGACGGCTTCTCCGGTTTTTTGGGCGCGCTGTCCGGATACATTAAATGGGGAAACACCCAAGAAACTGGTCTGGATTGAAGCAACACAGAAAGCCCCACTTTATTTTCTGACCTTGATGGGCTTTACGAATATCAGCCTGACCACCAATACCATCTCAGAAGCGGCACCACTCGACCTGGTAATCGTTCTGGATGTGTCCGAGTCAATGGGAAAAAATACCGACGCAGCTTACAGTTATATTGAGCCCAACAACCTTACAAATGGTTGTAACAAAGGAAGCGAAACTGTTGTAATAAATGGCACCGCCACTGTAATAAACGGAATTTGCCAGCCTCTGTTAAATGCGAAGATAGCAGCTATCAAATTAGTTAACACGCTTTATGACACCATTGACCAGGTGTCCATCGTGACCTATTCCAATGTGGCTATCGCTCATGGGATCCTGCCCAAGGTAGGTGCGACCACTGTATATTTGAGCGATGACATGAAGAATGTGAAAGACGCCATTGCTGATATTAAGTTAAATGATGATGCACCTGTTAGTAAATTATGGGGAAATTGGTTTTGGTATGCCTATGAGGGTCGCCAGGTGGTTAATTTGGCGAACCCCGAAGATCGTGATAATGATGGCAGGGACATCGATGATGATATGGCGCTTTATGGTGCCAATTGTCCCTGGCCTGCTGATCCGGCTGATGATGCCACCAGCATATTAGGCGATCGCTGGTGGGGCGTTACCGAAAGCCCCGCTCCTCCGGCAGGTTTATTCGCCCCCGGCGGCAAGTTTGAAGGCTGGAGCGGCGTGCCCTGTGACCGTGATGACAAATATGACTCCTATGACTGGGATGGGAATGGAGTTTGGACATTGGATGAACATCAAACTTCAATTGACTATCTGGCTGCCAATGACCCGGATGGTGCCGGCCCGTTGGAAGCCACACTGGCGCCGCTCTCCACCTGCATTGGCTGCGGTATTTATACTGGTGGCAACGTGTTAAAGCAGGCTGGCCGTTATGGCTCTGTCTGGGTGATGGTCTTTCTGACGGATGGCCAGGCTAATTTGAGCGATACGCCGGCTACCAACCCGGAATTTTTTGATGTATCCGACCCACCGCTTGCATATCCGAATGGATTTTGCAACAGTACATTAGGAGGGAATGTCGGTGGCCCTTGGGGATTTAAACCAAACGCAGAGGTTCCGCCTTCGTACGAGCCAGCCTGTAGGGATTTGGAATGGAGCCCGCGTTACTGTATTAAAAATGATCCGGACACATGCCCGGTAGCACCCACAGGAGTGGATTGGTCGGTTGTAACAGTACCGAGTGGGGCCTTTGAGCCTCGATATTCTGTGATGGATTATGCTCGCGATATGATTGACCAGACTGCCTTAACAGAATCGGAAAATCCGCATGAAGCACTCGGTGCAGATATCGCTGTTTACACTATCGGACTGGGCAATATTGGTGATGTCAGCACCAAACTGCTGCGCTACATGGCATTAATCGGCATAGAAGGCCGCCGGGATGTAGTTGATCCCTGCATTGGAAAATCAAACGAAACCTGGTGCGGGCAGTATTATTACGATAAAGGTAGTGGGGAAGATCTGAGTCCTATTTTTGAGGATATTGCCTCACGTATATTCACTCGAATCAGCCAGTAAAGGCGGGTAATGGTATGAAAAATCTAACAATCTTTAAATTTCCTCACGGTAAACGCAGCCAGCGTGCACAGAGTATGGTTGAATTTGCCCTGACCCTGCCCATCCTGCTGCTGCTTGTTTTTGGCATCATTGAATTTGGGCGCATGCTGCAGGCCTGGTTGGCGCTTGAAAATGGCGCTCGTTTTGCCATCCGCTATGCCGTTACAGGTAACTACAACCCGGATTATTGCGCGGATGCGGCTGCTGCCCTGGATGACAACTTAACCGCCACATTTGTTTTAGGTAAAGATTATCCCGCCGCTACATTGATCAACTTCTCCAATTTGGATAACGATGGTGCTGGAAATTTTGATTGTCGTGTGTCTGAAGACCTGGTGAAAGCGCAATCCTGGCATACTGATGATCACAAAACCAAGGAAGAAGTTGAGCTGGTCAACAGCTTTTTAATAGACTGGGCGCGCATGCCCTCCATCCGCGAGGCAGCTCTTTCCGGTGCAATGGGGCTGGCTTATGATCCCGATGCGCCGACCACGGGTGATTACCCGGCTTTTCTGGCTCATGCTTATGATGCCGGGGCTACTTTCGATCAGTTATATCGCGGTAGGCCGCAGGACCCGGGTTATTTTGATTTCACCATTTGTTCCAACCGAGAATACCCCACGGGTGAGGGCTTTGCTTTTAATCCAAACGCACAGTATTATACTCCCAGTATTCCCCCTCCACTCGACCAGTACAAATATTTAAAGTACTGCAGCCTGGTGGATTCGTCCAGTAGTTTTGTGCGTCATATTGATGATGCCGGCGGGCCTGGCAATCGCGTACGTGTGGTACTGACCTACCGCCACCCGCTCATTACACCATTTGTCAGCACCTGGTGGCCGACCCTGCGCCTGACCTCCGAGCGCGAAGGCCTGGTGGAGAAGTTCCGTGTCTCGCGCGTCACCGGTCTGGTTGGTTCGATTGGCAACGCACCGCTTAATACCAATACTCCGCTGCCGCCGACCAATACTCCAACAGCTACAGATACTGCTACGCCAACTGCAACTCCGCTACCGTGCAGTTTGTATGGTACCGGGATTACCGGCGCCTATTATGAATATAATGATCATAATACCCCATCATTTGATGAATTAAAACTGATTAGAGATGACCCCTTTATTAATTTCGCGTGGGGAAACCCCGGCAGTCCCGGCCCCACCATTGGCGATAATTACTTTGCCGTACGCTGGACAGGAAAAGTCATTCCAAAAAACCCTGGCGATGTCTATACCTTCTATACCAGTTCAGACGATGGTGCCAGACTATTTGTGGATGGAGCTATGGTGATTAATGCCTGGCGTGACCAAAGCGAATACGAGGATAATTCCGGCCAAATAACATTTGATACCTGTGCACCTAAAACGATCGTGATGGAATACTATGAGAAGGGGGGAGCTGCGACTGCGCGCTTGAGGTGGTCATCCTCCAGCGTCCCCAAGGAAATTATTCCCCAGTCAAATTTGATCCCCGACCCTGACTCAATTTTACCAACGCATACCCCTACCAACACAGCCACTTCTACTCATACGGCAACCAACACCGCGACCGCAACAGCTACTCCTGAGGTTTGTAGTCCAAATGGAACAGGAATAACAGGAAATTATTATACATATTCTGCTGCTACCAACAGCCCGCCAACCTGGAGTGGTTCTGGCTGGTCAAGCGCGACCATATTAAGATTATCCCGAATTGATCCTGAAATCGACTTCAACTGGGGCAATGGATCAATAGAAGGAATTGCCAACGATAAAGTGGTCATTCGCTGGGTGGGTTCCATTATGCCACCTCAGGAGGGAGATTACACTTTTCGAACGGAAACTAATGACGGTGTCCGTTTGTATGTGAATGGCAATCGGGTTATCGATAGATGGGGAGATGTAGGAGAAACAAATGCAAATACGCTCCGTAGAGTAACGACTGGGGCAGTCAACCTTAAGTGCAGCCGCACGTCCATTGTGATGGAGTTTAATGAAAGAGATGGTTATGCCAGATCACAATTAAAATGGGACGGAGCCGCAATTGCCGGCACATATCCGATCATTGCCCAGCAATACCTTTACCCGGACAATACAATTCCTACCTCCACACCGACAATCACCCCAACCAGGACCAACACGGCGACAATTACCAATACACCGACGATAACCAATACGCCGACGATTACCCCTACGCCGACGATTACGCCTACCCGTACGAATACGGCGACCAGAACCAATACCCCAACCAGGACCAATACACCCACGAACACTAGTACACCGACGATCACGCCTACGCCGACGATCACCCCGACACCCACCAACACACCGACCAGAACGCCTAGGCCACCCACTGCAACCAGAACCAACACGCCAACTATTACACCAATAACACCGACCAGCACGCCTACCAATACGGGCACTGCTACTAATACGCCAATAAATACTCCCACGCGGACGGCTACCGGAACGGGAACTACTACATCCACGCCCACTATAACTCCGACCCCGTCAATTACAGCAACTCCGACAACACCAGTACCTCCAATCATTATTGATTAATATGGGTGGTATTTCTAAAAGGGTTACCAGAAACTACCAGAATACTTTTATGGTGGTTCCTGGTTTAGTTTCAGGAGTTCTTCACTTAAAATAATTGATAGACCTATGGTTTTTCCTACCAAAAAGGAGAGGATGAAAACCAAATCAAATACAGATATCTTATGGTTATCACTTCTTCTGTCCGCGTTTGTAGCGTTGGTGTGGCTGCAATCGTTTTTGTCACAACGTTTTTTTGCCAATCAGAAGGTAGCGCTTGAGCGCCAGTACACTTTGTTGGTTGCCCTCATTTTCTTTTTTATGGCCCTGGCAGCTCTGGCGCTGGTTTGGCTGCTGCGCAAATACAAATACCGTGAGAAGCCCTGGCTGGTCTTAAGTGCTGCCTATGGCCTGCCGTTACTGGCAACAGCCATTTCCTTTACCTGGTTAATGTTTGTGCAGGCACCCATCCTGGCCGGCGGCCTGGCGGGCAGTCTTTTCAGGGCAACCTGGCAGCCTTTTCTGTATTTCTGGCAGGTGATGGTACTGTTTTTCAGCCTGCGGCTGCTATTTCCCGTCCGCCAGATAAGTGGAATTCCGCTACAGAAACTGCCGGCAGCCGTGTTGAGCGGATTGGGCTGCGGGGTGGTCAGCGTCTTTATCCTGAGCGTGTTGTTGAACTGGTCCAATCAGGCGGCACGTTCATTGGCTGCCATCGATCCGCCGGCGGTGCTGCGCTGGGTTACAATGGCACTGGCTTTGAGCGTGGCTCCTTTTGCCGCCGAAGGATTTTTCCGGCAGATCCTGCTGTCCGGCTGGCAGGCACGTTTTGGTGGAACCAAAGGCTTCTGGATGGTAGCCGGGCTGTTTGCATTCTTGACCTTTCAACCGGCTTTATGGCTGCCGGCCCTGATCAGCGGAGTGGCGTTCAGCTTACTGGTCAGATACCAATCCCTGACCAGTGCCATGATCGCCCATGCCGTCGCTAACGCCGTACTGCTGATCGTCGGCTGGCAGTGGGTGTTTTAAGCGCTTCGCTTCGCGCGCGAGCTCATAGCAACTGATAGCTGACGGCTGACAGCTGACAGGATAAGAAAGCTTATTGCTACCGCGAAGCGCGCAAAGCGAGCTGAGGCCAAAGGCCCGCTAAGCGAGCTTACAGCTGACAGCTGACAGGAAAGCCCGGGGACCTCACGAAGTGTGCAAAGCAAGGCATGTGCTTCTCACTAGAACGCAGACAGCAAGGAGCAAGGATCGAGTGGTTTAAAGTAGTTGGTAGGTATTGCACCTGCTACAACCTCTAGACTACCCGCGCGTGCCCGAGTACATAGCTCAAAGGAATCAACTATCAGCTATCACCTGTCAGCTATCCGCTTTTTACCTTGACACTCAAACAGGATTGGTTATAATATTGAAGCTTTCCTCGATAGCTCAATTGGCAGAGCGGGCGGCTGTTAACCGCTAGGTTGTAGGTTCGAGTCCTACTCGAGGAGCCTTTGACAAAAATGCCCCCATATAATGCGGAGGCATTTTATATTTAAGACTGTGCCTGCTCATACGATACCAAAACAATAAGCGGTATTCAGTCTATTTTTTTGTCCATTATTTTTTATCGTATAAAGCTGGCAATATCACCCCCGCATTTTACAAGAGATTCACTGTATTTCTATTGAAAGTACAGTAAATTCCTTGTATAATTGGTAAGAAAGAGTTGCTATGCTAAAGGATAAATTTGAGAAGCATAAAGAAATATTTAGAGCAAATAATGGAATTCTGCGCGCGTCAAAAGCGATCAATTTGGGAATACCTGAGTACATTCTTTATGAAATGCTCCGCGAAAAAGAACTAATTAAAGAATCGCGTGGTTTGTACCGCTTGGCAGAAACAAAAAACCTTGGAAATCCGGATTTCGTTCAGATAAGCCTCCTTATTCCAAAAGGAGTCATATGCCTCATTTCCGCACTATATTTTCACGAATTGACAACGCAAATTCCTCGTTATGTTTATGTAGTTTTGCCGCAATCAAGAAAGAGACCTCGAATTAATTATCCGCCTGTGAAATTTTTCTATCGATCCGAGCGCCAATATTTGGCAGGCATTCAAGAATATATTCTTGATGGGGTAGCTGTACGCATTTATAACCAAGAAAAAACGATAGCAGATTGCTTCATGTACCGCAAACGAATAGGAATTGAGATTGCCCTGGAAGCATTACGGGATTATATGCGCCAACCGGCACCTGATATCCACCTCTTGATAGAATATGCGAGAATTGATCGTGTTGAGAAACTGATCAGACCTTATATCGAGGCACTTGTATGAGCGAGCGCCAACAAAATATTATGGCATCCATCCATGCGCGCCTGGCCAATAAAGCCAGGGAGTCAGGAAAACCATTTGGTGAAATACTTCAGTATTATGGGATCGAACGATTTCTGTACCGTCTTTCTCAGACCCGCCATTTGGATGACTTAATTCTTAAAGGTGGATTGGTTTTCTATAGCATGGGAATTCCTTTACGGCGATTAACCCGTGATATCGATTTCCTAGGTCTTATGAAGAATCAAAAAGAAACCATTACCCGTGTAATTCAAGATACTATTTCTGTTTCCGTGCCGGAAGATGGTGTAAAGTTTGATCCTGCATCGCTTTTAGTTGAATTTACTCAAATTGGCGCCGATCGTGAAGGAATTAGAGCAAACTTTGTTGGGTATTTGGATAGAGCACGTATTCCGATTCAGATAGATTTTGGGTTCTCAGATGAGATGATCTTTGAGGCCACAACGATAAAGTTTCCAGTTTTATTAGAAGGTATGGCTGGTTTACAAATTAAAAGTTACGCTGTTCAATCAGTGGTTGCAGAAAAATTCCATGCAATCCAGCGCTATGCCGATATTCCCAGTCGCTGGAAGGATTATTACGATATTTGGCTAATTTCAGGTAATTTCGTGATTGATGATCAAGCCTTACAAAATGCGATTATAAAAACGTTTGAGAATCGTGCTACTCGACTTCCTTATGGCAGACCGCTTTCGATGACTGTCGAGTTCGCTTTTAAATATCGTGAAAATTGGCGAACATTTCTGCGGAAATCAGGCTTGGAAAGTGATGATACCAATGATTTGGCGCAAATAATTGAAAAGATATGGTTATTCCTGGAGTGGCCGTTGGGGCTTACAGCTTTTGATGTTCAAGGGGACCATCGACAGTGGATTCCTGGTGAAGGATGGCATCTGTGAGCAATACTGCTGACATTGGACTTAAATGCAGTAGTGGCACAGCCGCTCTGTATGCCCCCGGTAACCGTGGCCCTTCAAATACGGTTGGATATAGCTATGAACTTTGTTTTTAAGCGGGGTTCTTAATCAAGAATAATATATACACAGATGGCACGAATTACGCGAACAGTAAAATGCTTTAATATTCGCGTAATTCGATCATTCGCGACATTCGTGATTAATTTGCAACTACTCTGTCTTTCTAAAAACAATCTCATAGCGAAGCAATCTCCTGTTTACGGGCACTCAACTTGAAAAGGATTGTCGCACCTCCAAAGAACAAGAACGGTGGCTCACATAGGCATGGTTGTGGGGTGTGCTCGCAATGATGGTGACTGCCTACCTACTGAGCACTATAAGGCGATATCTTCATTTCTTTCGCCAGGCAATTTTGAGAAAAGGCAAAGTGAAGATCCACATCAAGACCAGGATGGAGATAAGGGGAACTGATTTAATATTATGTTTAGCGGACGATATTTCCAGATCTAATTTTTGTACTTTATCTGCTAAGCCGTTATTGATAACGGTTACTGCTCAGTGCATATTCTCACACGGAACATGCAGGAAAGACAGTCAAGCCGCCTCATCACTTCTTACTCATTACCCATTACTTTCCCACTATATTTCCTGCTGCTCAAACAAGCCAACCGCCCAGACCAGCGCAATGATGATCACAACCACTGCAGCACCCAGAGCGGTGAAATTGCTGGTTTTCAGATTAATGACCACCTTGCTGGTCATGGATGCAACCCAGGTCATCAGTGCTTGCGGACTGATGCCGCCATATCTGGGGATACTGCCGGAGAGCAAAATCACGATTGCACTCGCCAGGCTGATCCCGGCAGCGGCGCCGGTTGAGCGGGCGACCGTGCTGCCCAGGGTTGTGATGGCGACAAAGACCATCAGCCACAGGTAGAGCAGCAGGTTCATCCAGGAAAACACAGCAAACGAGAAGCTTTGGAAAAGATAGACCGAGTAGCCGTAGGCGAATACTTCGGCCACCAGAAAAGCAGCCATGTAAACCAGTGCTTGCGCTACAAATTTGGAGAGGATAAACGCCCAGCGCGGCAGCGGCTTATTCAAGATCATTTCGGTCATGCCGCTTTCTTTTTCGCTGGCTACTTTGCCCATCCCCACCAGGATGGCGATCAGGAAGCCAAATTGGCTGATATTCTTGATGTATTGGTCGAGAGAGTCTTTCAAAGCGGGCACCGGAATTAAATCTTTAAACATCTCAGCACCGGCAACGCTGCCCAAAATCTGCGGTAAAAAGTAGGCCAAGAGCGGTGATGCAATCCCAAATATGGCGAAAACGCTTAAGATGACGAAAACCATTTTGGTGCGCCAAAGCTGCATCAATTCCTTGCGCAATGACTGCCCAAACAAACCCCATTCGACCGGCAGATGGCTTTTAATGCTCACTGAAAACTGGCTGCGATATGTATAAAAGACCCAAATCAAGCCTGGAATAAGAGACAGAAGAAGAATCACTTCAATGAGCCCAGGATTGCTGTTCCCGCTTGACAACATGACAGCCCCAAAATCGACAATGGCGTGATAAAGAATGGCAAGCACTACCCAGATCGCATTCCGGTGTTGAAAAGCGCGCAAAACCAGCAAAGAAAGGATGACGTGGAAGGTCATGGCGATCATGCGTTCGAGTAGGGGGAGGAATGCCACCAGTGGCGATTGGTTGAAAATTTGCATCTGTTTGCCAAGCGCAGCCATTTGAGCGGCACTTAGCGAAAGAGTGCTCAGGTCTGTGCCCCGTAAGGCGAAGAGCTGCCCAATCGTGCCGGCGGTCACAATCCCCAGGATAATCATTGCTTCAACACCCCCGTGACCGAGCCCCAGCATGATGCCATCCTCAACCTTGCGAAAGCGTTTCAAAAGGGCATAACCGGCTGTGCGTGCCAGCTCTTCGCATACTCCGGCTGTCAAACCGGCAATGATCGCCACCCTCCAAAGAGCGGCGCCCGTGGGGACTGCTGCGATGGGCAACAGACTCCATTTGGAGAGCAGAGCATTCAAGGGCAAATGAACAACCTGAGAACCGATAAAAGTCAGTGTGCCGACGGCAAACAAAAACCAGGAAACGCGAAAACGGCGGCGCAGCCAGGTGGCTAAGAACAGCGGTAGTAAAATGGTGATCGTAATGGAAAGGATATATGCGAAGGCAAGCATGGATTACTCACTTAATTTGAGGAAAATTTCTTCAAGGCTGGGGCGCACCCACTCCAGGCGCATGAGCGGTAGAGCGGCTTTTTCCAGCAGGGGTAAGATCTCGGCTTTTGCGCTCTGAATATCGCTGACAACTATGCGCGCCAGGTTATTTGCGATGGCAACACTTTCAACCCAGGCGAGTGACTTGAGCGTTTCTCCAAACGCTTGCAGCTGACCATTGGATGCGGCTTCAGCTTGAATCTCCAGCACGTTGGTCGTGTATTCCGCCATAATCGCATCACGATCACCGACTTTCACCAATTTTCCGCGGTTCAGTATGGCAATCTGGTCGCAAATACGCTCGATATCGCCCAAGATGTGGCTGGACAGAAAGACGGTCGTGTCCGGATCGCGCTTGCTGATCCAATCCAGGACCTCGTGCCGCCCGGCTGGATCGAGTGAACTGGTGGGTTCGTCCAGCAATAAGACCTTGGGGCGGTGAACGATGGCTTGTGCGATGCCAAGACGCTGTTTCATGCCGCCGGAGAAGCGGGCGATTTTTCGCCTGGCAGCCTCTTTTAAACCGACCTGATCCAATACTTCATAAACGCGCTGCTTGCGATCTGTGGCATCCATTTTATAGAGCCGGCAGATATAATCCAGATATTCCCAGGCACGCATCCAACCATAGAATACCGGCTGTTGGGGCAAGTATCCAAAGCTATATCCCCCGGAAGGGTTGCCGTTGCTTGTTTCGATGCCCGCGATCCAGGCAGAGCCGCTGGTTGGGCTGACAAGACCGGTCAGGAGGCGCATGGCGGTGGTTTTACCGGCTCCATTACGCCCTAAAAAGCCGTAAATTGAACCCTGCGGGACAGCCAGATCGAGATGGTCAACGGCTTTGACATCGCCATAATAACGCGTGAGATCCTGGCAGTAGATTGCGAAATCACCAGGGGTGCTGTCAGCCATTTTATTCGTCCTGGCGGCCGATGATGAAATAGGTTATCGGGCCGATGATGTTGATGAAAACGATCACCAGCGCCCACATCCACCTTGGTCCGCGCGTATTCTCGTGTTTGAATAGATCCACAAGGGCAGCGATCATAAGGCCGATTTGAATAATAAATAAAGGAATCAATAGCGGAAGAAATTTTGAAAGTTCGGCGAAAATATCAGGTTGCATTGGAACTCCTCAGGTGGTTTCTCAGGCATTGAAATTATGGGGCAGCCTTATGATGGATTATAGAACCAGATTGATGCGAATACAATGCTTCCCGGGGCGATTTGACCGTCTGGATAGCCGTAATCCGTTCTTTCGGGCAGGTGGATGGATGTGTATTTGCCTGCCTGGAAGGGGATTGGCCGGGGGTGAAACAAGATCCAGGTGGCAGGGTGATTCCGTGTTAAGGGCGAAGCCATCCGGCGAGCATCCCCGGCGACACAAGCGGATCGTTTCCCGGTTGCTTCGCCCCTACATTGTACGGTGGGCATGAGCGCGTGACACATAGGTCGTGTGTCATAACGCAACATATTTACGAATCAACAAATCAACCAGGTAACAAATCAACAAATCAACCAGGCAAGCATTTACGCCGACACAAGCGGGTCGTTTCCCGGATGCTTCGCCCCTACTACCCGCTACTTGCTAGCCGCTGTTCTTCTACGACACATACTCTTTCAACTGGCGTGAGCGGCGGGGATGGCGCAGGCGTCGTAAGGCTTTGCTTTCAATCTGGCGGATGCGTTCACGCGTCAGACCGAATTTCTGGCCGACTTCCTCCAGGGTGTAGGTGTGGCCATTGTCCAGCCCGAAACGCAGGCGCAAAATACGGGCTTCGCGTGGGGGCAGAGTGTCCAGCACCGCTTCAATGCGCTCACGCAGCATTTTGTCATAGGTGCTCTGGATGGGAGTGGGGGTGAGGGTATCCTCGACGAACATACCCAGTTCTGATTCCTCATCATCCTCGTTAATGGGGCTTTCGAGGGAAAGCGGCAGCCAGCTGACGCGCATCATCCAGTCGATTTTGTTGGGGGAGGTGTCCATGGCAACGGCCAATTCTTCGTTGGTGGGAACCCGCCCTAATTTTTGCTCCATCTCATGCATATGGCGATAGAGATGACGGATGCGGTCAACCATGTGAACCGGCACCCGGATGGTACGGCCCTGATCTGCGATTGAACGTGAAATGGTCTGGCGAATCCACCAGGTTGCGTAGGTGGAAAAGCGAAAACCGCGCTGATATTCATACTTTTCAACTGCCTTCATCAGGCCCAGGTTGCCTTCTTGAATCAGATCCAGGAAAGGCACGCCGCGGCCGATGTAGCGTTTGGCAATGCTGACCACCAGGCGCGTATTGGCTTTAATCAAATGGTCACGAGCATGCTCGCCGTCTTCAATTTCGGCCTCAAAGCGCTCCAATTGATCGGGCGGTGTGCTGCCGTTCAGGTCACGCAAGAGATCTTCCGCCATGCGCCCGGTTTCAATGCGGCGTGCCAGGCTCAGCTCTTCCTCGACGTTCAGGAGCGGGACAGATGACATTTCTTTCAAATACAGGCCGATGGTATCATCGCTGGAGATTGTTTCCAAATTGGCTGCGAAAGGATCCATATCACTGGGAGGACCGCCATACTCCTCATTGCTGCGGCCGGATTCCTCCTCATCGAAAACATCCACCCCCTGGCGACGCAAAGCCACCATGATGGCCTCCATGCGGTCGACGTCACTGGAAATTTCAGGGTAGGCTTCCACCAGATCTTCAGTGGTCAAATAACCCTGAACGTCCGCCTTTTCGAGCAGCATACTGAAAACTTCTGTTTTGCGATTACTTCTTCCTGGATTCACTAAAACCCCTCCTTTGGCCTGATCGTGCGGATGCAGTTTGTGTTACCAGATTTTACGGTTTGTGAAAGTTGATTGCTAAATGCTGGGTTGTGTCTGTCAATCCGGAGTATAGGCTGCAATTCGATTCTCGTTTGTCTATAAATAATGATATTAAGAGGAAAAAGTTAGTTTTCTGCCACAGATTTTTGATGCTCGCAGGCAGATTGGTTAAGATTGGTGCCGCAAATGATACATAGCCCCTTGCATTCCGGCCGGCACAGCATTTTAATAGGCATGGCCAGGATCATATTTTGATAAACCAGAGGTGACAGGTTAATATGACCATCTTCCGGAACAAAGAATTCTGAGTCGCGCGTATGTCGTGTATGATATGCAAACAATTCCTTAAATTCTGTTTCCAATGGCTGTTGATAATCTTCCAAACAACGTCCACATTGCCCCACCACCAAAGCCTGAAATTCTGCCTCCAGTAACAAGCCTTGCGGCGTTCGATTGATTCGAACCTGCCCTTTGAGATGGCTCAGCTCAAGTTCCGAATAGAGGGTGATCTCATCTACACCAAAGTTCAGGTCGCGGTGGCTGCCGGTTGGTTCATTCAGCATGAAGCCGACATTTATTCGTAATGGATTATGAAGATTGCTCACCAGAAAATGCTACCGATCAAAGGGTATAATAATACTTTTGAGATTATAGCACAGCGGCATACCCCCGTCAACTTATTATGATTTTTATCATAAAAAAGGAAAATATTAACAATGCAAGAACTCTTGATCGCCAGCTCAAACCCCGGTAAATTGCACGAAATGCGTACCATACTCCAAGATCTGCCAGTCAAATTAATTCAACCGGCAGATATACGGTTAAATTTGGATGTGATCGAAGATGGCAAGTCTTATGAAGAAAATGCGCGCAAGAAAGCCAGGGCCTATTGCGCCGCCAGTGGCAAGGTCACCCTGGCAGATGACTCCGGCCTTGAAGTGGATGTGTTGGGAGGAGCGCCCGGAATTCATTCAGCGCGCTTTTCCCCCAAAGCGAATGCAACCGATCGCGACCGGCGCGACTATTTGCTGGAAAAACTAAGAGGGTTCGAGCAGCCCTGGTATGCCCATTTTCACTGTTCGGTTGTGATTGTGACACCTTCCGGTGCCGAATATGTGCATGGAGCCAATTGTTATGGCCAAATTATCGATCATGAACGTGGCAGCCATGGCTTTGGCTATGATCCGCTCTTTTTCATGCCCCACCTGGGAATGACCACCGCGGAAATGGAAGAAGATAAAAAAAACATGATTAGTCACCGCGGCCTGGCGTTAATGGCGGCGCGAAAATCCCTGAAGCAAATTTTCAGCCCGGCCAATCAAGCATGACCTTCAGCCAGGCTCTCCTGCGCCGACCGGCCGCGACGATGGTGGCCGGCATCACCACAGCCGCGCTTGGCTTGCCGGATTATCAGCTGGCCTTAGCACAGCACCACCAATATGACTTGGCATTGCAGGCAGCCGGCCTGACGACCACTGTCCTGGAGGCTTTGCCTGATTTCCCCGATTCCGTCTTTGTCGAGGATTGCGCCGTGCTGGCCGGGAGCCTGGCGGTACTGACCCGCCCGGGTGCTGGCAGCCGCAGGGGAGAAGAGCTTGCCATTCGAGCGGCGCTGGAAGGCATTTTCAGCCAGGTTTTACAAATTGAGGCTCCGGCCACGCTGGATGGCGGCGATATCTGCCAGATCGACGATCATTTCCTGCTGGGCGTATCGGCACGCACCGACCGTGCCGGGGCGGAAGCCTTGGCTGCCCTGTTAACGGAGAAAGGTTTCAGCAGTGAGCCGGTTGATATCACTTCCTGGAGCGGCATTTTGCACCTCAAGAGCGCTATCAACTACCTGGGAGATGGCATGCTGCTGGTCGATGAACGCCTGGCCCGGCACCCGGCCATTGCGCGTTATGAATGCATCCTCGTGCCGCAGCAGGAAGCCTATGCCGCCAATTCACTGCGCGTGAATGATCGTGTTCTGGTGCCCGCCGGTTTTTCGCTTACACAAAAGAAAATCAGTCAGGCGGGGCTGAGAACGGTCAGCCTGAACATGTCTGAATTTCAAAAACTGGATGGCGGCTTGAGCTGTCTCTCCTTGCGCTGGTAAGCCTGCCTCATTTCTCAACCGGCTGGCTTGCCTGCCTTAACCACCAAATGCGTAGGTGGGCATTCCCTCTACGCTTGTTTTCAGCCGCATGAGCGCGCCGTTGTACGGGTATCGCTGCCGGTCGACTGCGTCCAGCCCAATGGCAGCCGAGGTGACGTACAGTTCGTTGCGCTGCGGCCCGCCAAAGACACAGCTGGTCACACGTTTGGCCGGAAAAGAACAGGTTTCGAGCAATTCGCCCGATTGAGGGTTCCAGCGCGTAATAGCGGCACCATCCCACAACGCCAGCCAGAGCATGCCCTGCTGATCGACGGTCATCCCGTCGGCCACAAACTCCCCCGCCGGCAGGGTAAAGGCCACGCGCTGGTTGCTGATTTGACCATGCGCCAGGTCGTAATCATAGGCCCAGACAGCCCGCGAACCTGAATCCGCCAGATAGAACTGCGAATAGTCCGGGCTCCAGCCCAGCCCATTCGAAATAAAGAGGTCTGCGCGCAACGTACGGACGCTCAGATCGGTCTCAATACAATACAGCGATCCATGCGCGGCACCGTCCTGATTTATGGCCATGGAGCCCACCACAAAGCGGCCGAGCGGATCGCACTTGCCATCGTTGAAGCGGTTGCCGGGATGCTCATTTTCGAGTTCCAGCACAACTTCAACCTGCCCGTTGTCCAGATCCAGGAAGGCAATTTTACGATCGGGAGCAATGATGAGACCCCCTGCCCGGCGGGGTGCCAGCGTGCCGATGTTACCAAAGCGGGCAGAAAGATCAATGGCACGGTTGCTCTGATCGGCAGGGTTGTAGACGAAGACGGTGGCGCGCGGGATATCGAGCCAGTAGAGCCGTTGCGCTCCGGCATCCCAGGCCGGACCTTCTCCGGTAAGTGCGTGCTGGTTGACGAGGATTTCTGGCATGATTTGGCTCCTGTGAATGTTGAATTAATTGTAGCTTAAGTGAGAGTAATGAGAGAGGAGTGAGGAGGTGATTGGTTGATTAGGTGATTAGGTGATTTGTTGATTTGTTGATTGGGTGATTAGGTGATTTGTTGATTGGTTGCTTTGTGAATTAAGCGCCTGGTTGGCAGAAACGCCCCTAGCTGAGATTAGCGGTTAGAATGCGTGTCGTAAATGGAAATGAACCTCCTCAGGCATTTATTTGCTTAGCTCAGATTGGGGATTTAAAAGTAACAGTCCCCCTTAATCATCCGGCACCGAATAATCGTTGATTGGCACCGAATCACGGTGGATGGGAATCGGATTAACCATAACCAAAGGGTAGGGGCAACCCTTGCGGTTGCCCTCACATCCGGCACCGAATCACGGTGGATGGGAATCGGATTAACCATAACCGGAGGGTAGGGGCGAGCCCTACCCCTACATCCGGCCCCGAATCACGGTGGATGGGAATCGGATTATCCGTAACCAAAGGGTAGGGGCGAGCCTTGCGGTTGCCCTCACATCCGGCACCAAATGATGGTGGATGGGAATCGGATTAACCATAACCGGAGGGTAGGGGCAACCCTTGCGGTTGCCCTCACATCCGGCATCAAATGATGGTGGATGGGAATCGAATTAACCATAACCAAAGGGTAGGGGCAACCCTTGCGGTTGCCCTCACATCCGGCATCAAATGATGGTGGATGGGAATCGAATTAACCATAACCAAAGGGTAGGGGCGAGCCTTGCGGTTGCCCTCACATCCGGCACCGAATCACGGTGGATGGGAATCGGATTATCCGTAACCAAAAGGTAGGGGCAACCCTTGCGGTTGCCCTTACATCCGGCCCCGAATCATGGTGGATGGGAATCGAATTAACCATAAACAAAGGGTAGGGGCAACCCTTGCGGTTGCCCTCACATCCGGCACCAAATCATGGTGGATGGGAATCGGATTATCCGTAACCAAAGGGTAGGGGCAACCCTTGCGGTTGCCCTCACATCCGGCCCCGAATCATGTTTGATTCGTCTCCCTGGCTGAGCTGCGCCTTAACGCTGTAAGCGCGCGCCGCACGCGCTTGATGTTTTTAATCCTCCGTGTGTCATTATTGTGGGAAAACTGGAGGTTGCACTCCGCGAATAAAGAGGCTATCTGCGTTTCTTCCTGCTTCTGGCCAGCCGGGCAATCAGGCTGACAGCCGCAGCCGTGAAGCCGGCCATAATCCCAAACAGGATCGAATCGCGCGTCCCAAAGGCAGTATTCACATCTCCATGCACGTTTTTAGCCACCAGGAAGACGACCCCACTGGCTTTATCGAGCGTAACGTCGGAGGCGATCAAGACTCCTGTACCAGTTTGGACCATATCCGCGCCCTGACCGGCGACGACGAGCATCGATTGGGTGTTGTTGAGTTCGGCATGACCGCCGGCCACCACCACTTTGGCCGAGGAACTGTTCAGCGTGGCTTCCTGAGTATGCGCTACAACTACGGCCCCGTTGGTTATCTGCAGCGAATCCGTATTCAGTTTTACAACCCCACCCTGGGTGATGTTGACCTGCTCAGCCTGGACGCTATTAGCCCCGCCCTGGCGAATGCTGACCTTGTGCGCAGTCACCTGATTGGCTCCAGTGCGGAAGATTTCATAGTCGCCCTTGTCCCCATCCGCTGGGTTGATGTCTTCGATTAGATCTTCAATTTCTTTTGGACTCATGCTACTCCTTTCGATTGTATTCTTATTTTCATTGTAGCTGCTTCGTAAGACAGATACAATGTACTTCGCTTCCTTCGCTGCGCTCGGCATACTTCGCAGCCCCGCATTAGCGTATCTCTACCCTGCATACCCCGGATAAACACCCGAACGGACGGCATCGGCCGGATCGGGATCGACGGAAGACAGCTCGATGCGGGTGATCTTGCCATCTGCGACCGTGATAAAAGCCAGCCCGACCAGTTGCTGCGGATAGGGTTCTGCCAGAATCAGACAGGGACGCGTGCGGCCCTGGTACTGGCAGGTGCCCAACTCGGCATACGGTCTGCCATCCAAATATTGATACCCGTCCAGCACCAACCGCAGGTAAGCTTCCAGACCGGCTTTGTTGGTCAGCGGATTCTCATTGGTGGGTGACCCGTATAGAAATGTTTCGGCCATATGCGGCATGAGCACATCCACATCCATCGTATTCCACATGCGCGCCAGGGTATTGAGTGCCTCTTCTTCATCCAGCAGGCCATCTGCAGAGACTGCGCGCACATCGGCAGCCTGGCCGGCGGGCAGCGGCATGTCGGGTGTGGGGGTATCGCTTCTGAAAACCCGCACGCGCTCGGGCAGGGTTAAGACCTTCAGTCCATCGAAAGCAATATAATAGCGGCCCCCGCGCAGCGGCGTAGCGCGCTCCAGCTCATTTTCCCCATCTGCATTGGCGATCCCGAGGCTGGCAAAATAACAATAGGCTTGGTGTCGATCGGCATGGTCGACCAGATCCTGGATGAGCTGAGCATCCGTCAGCTGACCATGCTGGGGATAGAGCGCCGTGCGGACCACAATAAAACAAAGTTTGCCTTTGCGGCGCGCGACGATCTGCGGGTTCCTGGTGATGTCCCGGTTTACCTCAATATCCGTAAAGCCTTCGGACTTCAATTGGTTGCCCACGATTTCAATCCCGAAAGCGTGCACTTCCGCATCATTCAAAATTTCGCGTTCAGACATGCCTGGTTTCTCCCTGGTAAAGAGATGGGTGATAGGTATATTGTATAGGAGAAATGGAAGGAAGGGACAGGATTGGCAGGGGGAGGTGTGAGCGCGTCATACCGCCCATAAATCCTGGTCAGTGGTTACAAAAAACGCCGGCATCGCTCAAGACCGTAATTGGCAGATGCAAGCAGCCCAGTGGTTTAGCTCATTGGTTTGATACACTATAGTTTCTCCTTTCCATCCGTTGTATAATTTTATTGCCTACAGTTACACCCTTTACCGATCACGAATGGGGTAAATAAAATGAACGGTGATTCAAACAATGAGGGTATATGAATAATTATATTGTTGTGGTTTGGATAAAAAAATACTTATCAATTTTTGGAAAATTCTTTTCAATAATTATCCCCTTTTTGATTCCGACTTTCTTTATATTTATTTCGAACATACTAATTGATTTTCAAATATGGAAATTGATTCTAATAATCTTTTTGTTCATTTCGATAGGATATTTCTTTATTAAGAGTATGGATATTTTCAATGAATATGAAGGCAGATTCACTTCATTTGTTAATGTATTAGAAAATGATCTTCTAAAAAAGGCAGAAGGGATAAATAAACGTCCTGTAAGAATTTCGCCTGACTTTCCTCAAACAGATTTTGGTTTGTATCAAAAAATGATTACGAAAATTAAGACCAGAGGATATGCTGAGTTTATTTGCCAAAATATGGGTTGTGAAATTGGTTACAAATGGCCACTTACATTATCGGCAATTTCACCGGGCATGCATCAATATTTCCTCGTATTAACATATGGTCATGATCCAAGTTCAAAAGGTTATTTCAGAATTTACGATGAAGAATTAGTGGATAAAAAACAAATAAACAAATCAAAAATAATACCCTCAGATTCCAGGGATTTTACGCAAACAATTTTCAATGATCTATTTCCAATTTTAGGAAATTTTAGTGACAAAATATCTGAAAAAATGTCGGGACAAATAATGTTAGAAGCGGCAAATGAGCATTATTTAATAACAAGTTATAAGCTAAGAAAAAAGAGAATGAGAAGAGGAAATGGATTCTATTACATACGAATTTTCCTATGAATAATTGGCCAAATTTTTTAAAGACAAAAGAACTTTTTTCCCTTCATTCACCCGCTATAATTTAAAGGGTGGTAAAAACAAAAACAAATTAACTTATAAAGGGATGCATACACATGGCAATTAAGAAAAGCGAACTATACAGCTCACTCTGGAAAAGCTGCGACAATCTACGCGGTGGAATGGATGCATCACAGTACAAAGACTATATACTTGTCCTGCTTTTTATGAAATACGTTTCGGATAAATATGCCGGAAAAGCAAACTCCCTGATTGAAGTGCCTGTCGGAGGCGGTTTCAAGGATATGGTTGCCTTGAAAGGCAACAAAGATATTGGAGATGGCATTAATAAAATCATTGCCAGGCTAGCGGAAGCCAATGAGCTTAAAGGCGTCATCGATGTCACTGACTTTAATAACGAGGATAAACTTGGCAAGGGTAAAGAAATGGTGGAGCGCCTTTCCGACCTGATCTCCATTTTTGAGAACCCTGCGCTTGACTTCAGCAAGAATCGGGCTGATGGTGACGATTTGCTCGGTGATGCCTACGAATACCTGATGCGCAACTTTGCCACTGAATCCGGTAAAAGCAAAGGACAATTTTATACTCCAGCTGAGGTATCGCGGGTGATTGCCAATGTAATTGGTGTCAATCAATCCAATAGCCAATCCCAAACCATCTATGACCCAACCTGCGGATCCGGTTCCCTGTTGCTCAAAGCTGCGGATGAATCCAAAACTGGTTTGACCATCTATGGGCAGGAAATGGATAATGCTACCGCTGCTATGGCGCGCATGAACATGATTCTGCATGAAAACCCGACAGCCGAAGTCTGGAAGGATAATACCCTCTCTAATCCTCATTACAAGAACAAAGATGGATCGCTCAAGACTTTTGACTTCGTTGTCGCCAATCCACCTTTCTCCACCAAAGCCTGGAGCAGTGGTTTTGACCCTGAACATGACCTGTACGACCGATTTGTGGATGGTATTCCACCCAAAAAGAATGGGGATTACGCTTTTCTGCTGCACATTCTTCGCTCTATGAAAAGTACCGGTAAAGGCGCAGTTATTCTGCCGCACGGCGTGCTTTTCCGGGGGAACGCTGAGGGCGAAATTCGCAAGAATATCATAAACAAAGGCTATATCAAGGGCATCATCTCGCTGCCGCCTAACCTGTTTTTCGGTACCGGTATTCCAGCCTGCATCATTGTGTTTGATAAAGATAACGCCGGCACACGCAAAGGCATTTTCATGATCGATGCCAGTAAGGGTTTTATTAAGGATGGTAATAAGAACCGCCTACGTCATCAGGATATTCGAAAAATTGTGGATGTCTTCAACGCACAATTGGAAATCCCTAAATACTCGCGCATGGTAACCACGGCCGAAATTCGGGAAAACGAATTTAATCTCAACATCCCGCGCTATATAGACAACAGCGAACCCGAGGACTTGCAGGATATCGAAGCCCATCTCAAAGGCGGTATCCCCAACCGGGATATTAAAGGCATGGAAAAATACTGGCAAAGTTTCCCGACGTTTAAAGAAGAGTTTTTTATTCCCGGTTCAAGGGAGAACTATTGCGAACTAAAAATTGAAGCTGCAAAAATCAGAAATGTCGTCAGCCAAAATTTGGAATTTAAGGTTTTTGCACAAAACGTGGCTGGACTGTTCAATGGGTGGGCAGAACGGAATGTGTCCAAATTAAAAAGCCTCAAGATTGGGGATAGCCCGAAGGAATTGATCGAAACGCTCTCAGAAGATCTTTTAAAAACCTTTGAAAACGTGCGCCTGATTGATAAGTATGATATTTACCAGTATCTGATGGACTATTGGACCAGTACGATGCAGGACGATGTGTATATGATTGTAAACGATGGTTGGGTAGGGAACAAAGACCTGCTCCCACCAGAATTGGTAATCAACCGTTATTTCAAAGCCGAACAGGATACCATTGACCTACTTGAGGACGAAAAAGATTCCCTGGCATCGCAAAAAGAAGAAATGGAAGAGGAACACAGCGGTGAGGATGGTAGGCTGGAAGAGTTGAAAAACGATAATGGCAGGATAAGTAAAAGTGATGTAGTTAAGCGAATCAAAGTGATAAAAGGTGACAAAGATTTCGTAGATGAGTTGGAAATATTGAATTCGTATTTATCCTTGATCGAGCAAGAATTTGATGTCACGAGGAAAATCAAGGAAAAACAAAAAATCTTGATGGAGAATGTAACCAGAAAATATTCCCTTCTTTCAGAAGAGGAGACTAAATTACTGGTGGTAGATAACAAATGGATGGCTATTCTTCGGAAAGAAATTGTTGGTGAAGTAGAAAAAATTTCTCAGAACCTGACAGGGAGAGTAAGGGAACTGGCCGATCGCTATGCGATCACTTTACCAACCTTGGCAGATGAAGAAAAAGCATTGAATATTCGGGTTGAATTAAATTTAAAGAAAATGGGGTTTACTTGGAATTGAAACAGGGGTTCAAACAGACAGATATTGGTGTTATACCTACGGATTGGAAAGTTGAACCTATTTCGGAAATTGCACTTGTTAGAACAGGACCTTTTGGATCCTCACTTCACGAAAGCGATTACGTTCGAGAAGGCACACCGATTATAACTGTAGAACATTTGGGGGAACAAGGTATTGCCCATATTGATACTCCCATGGTTTCTGACTATGACAATTATAGGCTAAGAAGATATACTCTAATACTAAATGATATCGTTTTTAGTCGTGTTGGCTCAGTTGATAGAAATTCTTTAGTAAAAAAAACTGAAGAAGGCTGGTTGTTTTCTGGTCGTCTTCTTCGGATTCGGATCAAAGATAAACGAGTACACCCCCCATTTCTAAGTTATTTTTTTAAAACCGAGAATTTTAAAAATCGTATAAGAAGTGTGGCGGTTGGCCAAACTATGGCTTCTCTAAATACACAGATTATTAACAATATTGAAATATTTTTTCCACCATTACCCGAACAACACGCCATCTCGGAAGCGCTCTCTGATATGGATGCGCTCATCGCTGCCCAGGAAGCCCTGATTGCCAAGAAACGCGCCATCAAGCAGGGGGTGATGCAGGAATTGCTCACGGGTAAAAGGCGCCTTCCGGGGTTTAACGGAGAATGGAAAGAAAAATCAATCGGCGAATTATTAGATTATGAACAACCAACTAAATACATTGTTAATAGTACGGAATATGCACCAAACAATGAAGTCCCAGTATTAACGGCAAATAAAAGTTTCATCCTTGGTTACACAGATGAGATTCATGGAATTTACGAGAATGTCCCTGTCATTATATTTGATGATTTTACAACAGATAAAAAATATGTTAACTTCCCGTTCAAAGTAAAATCTTCAGGCATGAAAATATTAAGACAAAAGCATAAATTTGTTGACTTGAGATTCGTTTATGAGAAAATGCAATTGATTGACTTTGTGATTGGTGATCATAAACGATACTACATCTCAGAATACCAACATATTAAGATTTCAATTCCAGTTTTATCAGAACAGAATGCAATATCTGCAATTATCACCACAATTGAGACAGAAATTAAGACGTTAGAAAAAAAACTTGAAAAAATTAAACTACTCAAACAAGGTATGATGCAGGAGCTGCTGACCGGGCGCATCCGGTTGATGTGAGGAAAAGATGACCAAAATCGGGGAAATTGAACGCAGGACACAAAATCGAATCTTGAAGCTATTTCAGGATCAACTTCATTTTGACTTCCTCGGCAACTGGGAAGACCGTATCGGAAATTCAAACATTGAGGTAGACTATTTACAAAACTACTTACAAAAACGCAAGTATAAAGAGGATCTGATTAAAAAAGCGTTGTTTGAACTCCAAAAAACCTCCGGAGATCAGAGCAAAAGCCTGTATGATGTCAACAAAGAGGTCTACAGCCTGCTGCGGTACGGTGTAAAGATCAGCCCGGGTGCAGGTAAGAAACGCAAAACAGTCTGGCTGATCAATTGGAAACAGCCACTCAATAACCATTTTGCAATTGCAGAAGAAGTCACTATCCGGGGACTATACGGAAAACGCCCTGACCTCGTTCTGTATGTCAACGGCATCGCCCTGGGAGTGATCGAACTCAAGCGATCAACCGTATCCATTTCCGAAGGCATCCGCCAAAATCTGGATAACCAGAAAGGACTCTTCATCCGTTCCTTTTTTACCACCATCCAACTGGTGATGGCAGCTAATGAAACGGAAGGTATGCGTTATGGGGTGATCGAAACGCCTGAAAAACATTTCCTCAACTGGAAAGAACCCTCTGAGATTGAAAACCTTCTGGATCGTCAGATTATTCAGGTTTGTGAGAAGACCCGCTTTTTGGAACTGATCCATGATTTTATTGTTTTTGATGCCGGTACCAAAAAAATCTGCCGCCATAACCAGTATTTTGGCGTTAAAGCTGCAGAAGCAAGTCTACTAAGACGTGAGGGTGGAATTATCTGGCATACACAAGGCAGCGGGAAAAGCCTGACGATGGTCTGGATAACAAAATGGATGCGTGAACACATCCCCGGATCGAGAGTGTTGATTATCACCGACCGGACCGAATTGGATCAACAAATTGAAAAGGTTTACTTGGGGGTGGAAGAAAGCCTGATACGTGCCAAAAGTGGGCGGGACCTGTTGGAAAAGTTAAATGACACGCATCCACCTTTGATTTGCTCACTGATCCATAAGTTCGGCAATCGGGACGAAGCGGATGTGGATGGATTCATTGATGACTTAAAGAAGTTCATGCCCAGAAACTTCAAACCAAAAGGTGATCTTTACATCTTTGTGGATGAGTGCCACCGCACCCAGTCTGGTGAGCTGCATAAAGCCATGAAGCAAATCCTGCCAGATGCCATTTTCGTTGGATTCACTGGCACACCATTGTTGCGGGTTGATAAACAAAAAAGCATCGAAATTTTTAGAAAGTATATCCACACCTATAAATTCGATGAAGCTGTACGGGATCAGGTGGTACTGGATTTGCGTTATGAAGCCCGCGATATTGACCAGTCCATCACCTCCCAGGAAAAGATTGACCAGTGGTTCGACATTAAAACCAAAGGGTTGAACGATACTGCCAGGGGCACGCTCAAACGTCACTGGGGCAACATGCAGAAAGTGCTCAGCAGCAGGGATCGCCTGGAGAAGATAGTTTCTGATATCCTGTTGGATATGGAAATCAAGGACCGGCTGGCCAGTGGGCATGGCAACGCCTTACTGGTGGCTGGCAGCATTTATCAAGCCTGCCGCTATTATGAACTTTTTGTCAAATTCGGGTTTGATAAATGCGCCATCATCACTTCGTTTATTCCGGACACCAACTCTATTAAAGGGGAGGAGACCGGAGACGGCGAGACGGAAAACCTGGAGCAATATGAAATCTACCAAAAAATGTTGGCCGGGAAAAGCGTCGAAGATTTTGAGAAAGAAGCCAAGAAAAAGTTTATTGAAGAACCCGGGCAGATGAAGTTATTGATTGTGGTGGACAAACTACTGACCGGTTTTGATGCACCACCAGCCACCTACCTCTACATCGACAAGAAAATGCGGGATCATGGGTTGTTCCAGGCGATTTGTCGTGTCAACCGGCTGGATGGGGATGACAAAGAATACGGATATATTGTGGATTACCGTGATTTGTTCCAGAGCCTGGAAGGCGCGGTACAGGATTATACCTCTGGTGCTCTTGATGGCTACGATCAATCCGACGTGGCAGGCTTGCTTTCTAACCGGCTCGAGAAAGCCAAAGAACGGTTGGAAGAAACGCGAGAGAGTATAAAAGCACTGAGTGAACTGGTAAAGCCTCCGAGGAATCAACTGGATTATTTGCATTACTTCTGTGGGCAGGATACGACGGACAAGGATCAACTAGCGGAGAATGAACCCAAAAGAATTGCATTGTATAAACACGCTGTTGCCCTGATCCGCGCTTATGCCAACATCGCCAATGAGATGGAAGAAGCCGGTTATTCCAAAACAGAGATCGAAAAGATCAAAAAAGAAGTGGATTATTATGCCAATGTCCGGTCTGAGATCCGCCTGGCCAGCGGCGATTATATTGACCTGAAGACCTATGAACCTGCCATGCGCCACCTAATCGACAGCTATATCCGGGCAGAAGACAGCCGTAAAATTTCAACATTTGATGATTTTTCTTTGATCAAACTGATCGTTGAGCGTGGAAAAGACGCCTTTGATAATCTTCCGGATCAACTCAAAAAGAACAAAGAAACCATGGCAGAAACAATTGAGAATAACCTGCGGCGCAAGATCATTGACGAACAGCCGGTTAACCCCAAGTATTTTGAAAAAATGTCCATTTTGCTGGATGAATTAATCAAGCAGCGCCGGGCAGAAGCATTCGCTTACGAACAGTACTTGGAGAAAATCGTAGAACTCAGTGGACAAATCGAGAACCCAGCTCAGAGCAAGGAATATCCGCCAAAATTGGACTCCGATACCAAACGGGCATTGTTTGATAACCTGAACAGTGATGAACATCTGGCTATCATTTTGGATGATGAAATTCGCACCACCAAAAAAGACGACTGGCGTGGTAACAAAATCAAAGAGCGGGAAGTTCTTTATATTATCAAAAAACATGTTCCGGAAGAAAAAGTAGAAGAGATTTTTGAACTGGTAAAAAACCAACGAGATTATTGAGATGCATCAGATAACGGTCAGCGATCTGGCGATTGAAGTAGAACGAAAGAATATCAAAAACATGCATTTGAGCGTGAACCCTCCAGATGGCTGGGTAAGGATTGCTGCTCCTTTGAATATTGATGATGATGCCATTCGCCTTTTTGCGGTTTCAAAATTGTCCTGGATTCACAAGCAGCAGCGTAAATTTGAAACCCAGGCCAGACAATCCGAACGGGAATTTGTATCCGGTGAGAGTCATTATTTCAATGGTGAACGTTATCTGTTGAATGTAATTTACCGGAAGGGAAACTCGAAGGTTGTGATCCGCAATAAAACCTATATTGACTTGTACGTACGTGAGAAAAGTTCACAGGAAAGCAGGGGGAGGGTGTTGACCGAATGGTACCGAAAGCAGCTAAAAGCAAAGATACCAGACATGGTCAACAAATGGCAGGAGACAATCGGGGTAAAGTTAAACGGCTGGGGTGTCCGGCAAATGAAAACCAGATGGGGCACCTGCAATATTGAGGAGAAACACATCTGGCTGAATCTGGAACTGGCGAAAAAACCGGACCTCTGCCTGGAGTATATAATTGTGCATGAATTGGTGCATTTGCTGGAACGGAAACATAATGATCACTTTGTAGCCTTGATGGATGAATTCATGCCGAACTGGCGATTGTACCGGGATGAGTTGAATCAATTTCCATTGAAGCATGAGCAATGGGGATATTGAGAAATGGATAAAAAAGAAGAACTACTAAATGAAATTCAGAAAAATAATCGTGTTTGCCCGAATCCACAACTTTGGAATCAACTATATGAGATGCTACCAGACAAAAATCGTGTTGGATATGGAAGGGAACCAGGATTACCGTTAATTTTGGCTGCCTGGTGGGTAACTTCTAATTTAGAGAAATTGCTTCGCTTTCGCGAACATATTAATTGGGCAGCTAATCATAATTGCTTAGAAGAAATATATGATTTCATTATAAGTTTGCCGGAAGAAGATTGGCACCATTTTAGCGATTAGTTAAGAAAGGGGGAAAAATGACTCCACCAAAACCAAATGAATTTGTTTCAATACTAGAAGAAACGCTTTCCAGGAATGGAATCGACTACCATAAGTTTATTAATGAAATCGGGCAGGTAAAAGCTTCCGAAGATCGGAAAAGTGGGAAGGTTTTTTCATTTTCTGAGCATCTCAGAGGTTTGGTGTATGCCCAATTAAGCAATCAAAGACCCTGGGGGCCCATCGCTGATCATGTTGCAAATATCGATGAAATATTTTTCGATTTTGATCCTGATAGACTGCAATCCACTCCACCAGAATATTTCAGCGATTCGCTTAAAGAAATTCGATGCGGCAACAGACAGATCAATAAACAAATGGTTGTCCTCTCCGAAAATATAAACACATTTAAGCGGATTGTTGCTAATCATGGATCACTTGACGCCTTCCTGGAAAAAGAAGATGCTATGGCAATCGCAACAGCTTTATCATATCCAGGGACTTATAAACTCAAACAAATTGGGCTCGCACTGGCACTTGAATATTTAAAGAATGTCGGCATTGAAGCAATAAAACCTGATGTTCATATCATGCGCATTCTCAGTAGTTCCCGGCTTGGTTATCTTAAAGACAATTCAGACGAATATGAAGCTATTATTGAAGTTTTAGCCCTGGCCGAGGAGGCCCAATCCAATGCAATTTATTTAGATAACCTGCTTTGGTTATTAGGTGCGCAAAATTATGGCAATATTTGTAAAAAAGATCCTAGCTGTAACCTCTGCGGGTTTATTGAAATTTGTAACTATCCAAAAAAATAGAACCAAAGGGAGGTCTTTCTTGATAGATACGATTCGATCGGAAGTTGTTGAGGTTAAGGTTAATGCTAATCGGCTAAATGATAAACCTGGCAGTTTGGAGACACTTGTTGCAAAACATAGAAGTTATGAATGGAATGGCCATATCTGGATTTTGTATAATTCAAAGTTCGAAATTATGGGCTTGAAATAGACAAAACCAAATCTTTTCAATTCACCATGTCCTGCCTTGAAACAGGTCACCGGCAGTAATCTTTTTTTTACCAGTATAATTAACTTACTTGTTGTTAAGTGGATGTGATTTAACGTTTTCGATTGCTAATCCATTTCCTCTTGATAATTTAGCTGATCAATAAATTAACAAGGATATAAAATGCGCTATCAAAGCCCACTAGGTAATCTTCGTGATGTTTTGATTCAAATTCAAGAATCAGCCAACTTATATAAAAAAATATTAATTAAAAATGAAGCTGCAACCCGCTCAGTTCTTATAGATCCAATATTAAGAGCGTTAGGTTGGAATACGGCCAATACCAATATGGTTGAAGTTGAAAAGACGCTTGATAGTGTGCGTGCTGATTATGTTTTGTTTGATATAAATCAAATTCCTCGCATAATCGTTGAGGCAAAATCTCTCAATACTGATCTGAATCAAAAGAAGCTGATCATGTCACTTGTAAACTATGCCTTTAATTTCGGATTGGAAGATGTTTTCCTAACAGACGGATTAATTTGGGAACATTTTGATAAGTTCCAACCCGGTAATGTTGAACCATCTAAAACAATAAATTTGGCTAAAGATGATCCTGTTGAATGTGCAGCCTACCTTGTTCAGCACTTGGATGCAGCGAAATATTGGCCAATCGAGCAGACAATAGATGTTCTTTCACAAAGAATAGAAGAACTGGAAAGCACTGTCTCCACAATGCAGAAATCCTTAGAAACGCTAAACCATCAAAACGGAATTAATACAACAATTCTAAAACCCTCACCGAAAGACGAATTAATATTTACTCCTTTGTCGAATCTTGGCGAAATAGCAGGTAAAAAGCCATCTCATTTTAAACTCCCGGATGGAACGATAATTAGTATTAAACTTTGGAAGGACATATTACGCGAGTGTTGCAAATTTGTTTTGAAGAATAATAAAAATATTCATATCCCCTTTCCGGATAGAGTAGGCAAGAAAGTCTCTCTCATTAGTTATGAAAAACCAGCAAAAGGGTTGTCATACATTTCTGAAGAATATAACGAGGAAACGATATATATTTACACGAATTACGATTCTTATAACTGTGTGGCTAATGCTTTGTATATTCTAAATTTAATTCCTAAAGATTTATTCAAATGCGAGCCAGCAATCGTTTTAGAAAAATAAATAATCATCCAGAATTTATAATTGGAAGTCTAGCATTCCTAATTGAACTTATATCAATCTATTGACTACTCTGCAATCAAATTTGGCCCAAACTTAATTTGGCAAATTACTAAAAAACCTGGAATCAACTAAAAAAATATAACCATGAAATTACCAGACGAAGTTAGTGAGACTCTCAAATCATATGTTTATGTTTACATTGACCCTCGCAACGGTCAACCTTTTTACATTGGTAAGGGAAAAGGGAATCGTATTTTTTCTCATCTTGAAGATCAATCTGAAACAGAAAAGGTGCAAAGAATTGTGGAAATTCGTCAAAACGGACTAGAACCCAGAATTGATCTTTTACGATATGGCCTGACAGATGCGGAGGCAGTATTGGTAGAGGCAGCTGCAATTGATTTGATTGGGAAATCCAATCTCACTAATAAGATGGCCGGGTATCATAGCCACTCTTTTGGTCGTATATCGTCTCAGGAGATAATTATTATGGCGTCAGCAAAAGAAACAATTGTAAAACATAGAGCATTATTAATTACGATTAATAAAATGTATCGCAGTGATATGGCATCCGATGAACTTTATGAAGCCACGCGCGGTGTCTGGGTGGTCGGTCCCAGAAGGGAAAATGCACAATATGCAATGGCGGTCTATCAGGGCATTGTCCGGGAAGTTTACCGTATTAACAAATGGTATCCTGCAGGCACCCTGGCATATACATATCGTGACCAACAAGAGATGAAAGCATATAAAGGCCGCTGGGAATTTGATGGCGTAATTGCCTACGATATACGGGATCAATACGTCAATTTTTCAGTTGGCAAAGGTGGGCAAAATCCAATCCGGTATGTAAATTGTTAACAAACCAATATTTAGGTTCATTAATACGAAATTATTTACAGGTTTGTTAGATATGAGTGAATTTCATAATTCGTATAAACAGTGGAGTTTCTTCAAATTTCTTTTCATAAGAAAACTATCCTATAATAAATAAAATAAACCCTTTTCAGGTGGCAAATGACTTCAGAAAAATACCAATTATCAGCTGATATCCCAAAATTCGATGATGCGAGAGCTTTCTTGATTGCTATTGAAGGTGAAAGTCAATCTATTTATCGAGAAATGACTAATGCAATTAGGGGGCAGCGAGGTAGCCCTCAGGATAATGTAAATTGGACAAACCCAAATGAATGGATTCCAGATCGCCTATCAGGTCGGTTAAGTAAATTATCATTTAAAGTTTGGGAAAAGTCTAATCACAAGGTAAACCCTCGCCATTCAAGGTGAACAATTCGTTTTTGCAAACGTTACGGTTTTTTGGAGACCCACCAAGGTGATATCTACACAATAACTGAAAGCGGGAAATTATTTTTAACTGGAAATGAAAAATTAGAAGCATTTGTTGATCAGAAAGAAGGTTTGATTTTTGTGCTTTCTTTAATTAGTGAAAATAATCCAGCCCGAAGAGGTGAACTTTTACCTGCATTTTCAGAATATTGTAGGGATTCCACCACTTTTCAATCTGATATTGTTATTCGTACCGCTTTATATGAACGGTTGATAAATCTTCAAGATCGTAATTTTATTTCACGAAGTGGGGTAAATTATGGAATTGAAGAGTTGGGTGTGGAATATCTTGAAAACCTGTTTAATTCAGGTACGATTCTGGATGATGAAACCAAGATTAATAAGGCTCGTCGATTGGTCCGGGAAATGTACATTGAAACAAGGGAAGAGCTTATGCAACATCTTTTATCTATGGATCCATTTAAATTTGAACATTTAATTAAACTGGTGTTGGAAGAGATAGGATACACAGATGTAACTGTAACTTCACCAACCAATGATAAGGGTGTTGATGTAGTAGCAAATATCGAATTAGGAATCAGTTCAGTAAGAGAAGTCGTTCAAGTTAAACGTTATCAAATAACGAATAGAATGACCCGTCGCACATTGGATGAACTGCGTGGTTCTTTACATCGCTTTAATGCGGTGAGAGGTTCGATTATCACTACTGGTGATTTTTCCAGTGGGGCGCTGAAAGCTTCCTTTGAAAAAAACGCAGCGCCAATCACATTAATTAATGGGGAAAAACTGTTAGATTTGATGGTTGCAAATGAAATTGGAATTAAAAAGAATTCCTTGGATTATTTTCTGTTCGATGCTAAAAAGATAATGCAGTTTGAAGAGAATGTGGAAGAGATAGATGAATAAAGAAATTGGAAATGAACACATATTTAGGAGAATGGCATATATCGAACAGTTTTTTTTTGGCTATCTAGCTTTCAAATTTAACTGTAGTCCTGAAAATCTCGCTATCGAATGTTTAATATTTTGCTGAAACGGCCCCAAATTGCCAGAGGAACTTACGTTGAAATCTTTTTGAATATTAACATTGTCTTTCCTCATAATGTAATTTTTTAAACAAAAGGCAATCATAAGGTTACTATTACATTTTGATATTATTGCATCAAATCTTATGATTACAAATAAAGAAAATTTTAAATAAATGAAAGAAATTTTAACTAGGAGATGATATGGCTGAATGGGAAGCATTGAAAATTCATGACGTAGTTCAAGACATTAGTGATAATTTGATCGTATTACCGGTAATTCAGCGAAGTCTTGTTTGGGATGAAGAAAAAATGGAACTGCTCTTCGATTCTCTATTAAAAGGCAATTCTTTTGGTGGAATTATGTCCTTGGAAGAAGAAAAAGGGGCTCAACCACTTTTCGCATTCCGTCAATTTTCAAAAGAAGGTGAATTACACGATTCGAATTTACCCTCGGTTTTAGACAACAACACAACTCTTATCATTGATGGCCAACAACGCCTTCAGGCATTTTATATGGGTTTAAAGGGCGGGGTGAATGGTAAAAACTTGTACCTTAACCTGGTCAGCCAGATAGACTACGATTTTGAATTTGCCGGGCAGACCAGTGATCTAGCAACAACCAGAAAAGAAGATAATATTGAAATCCCTATGATTTGGTACCTGGTGCCCGATTTATACACACGTCTCCATAAGGTTGGGAACGATGATTATAGAGTTTCATCTGAAATAATAAAAATCCGCAATATTCAAAATGAAACACTCAAGGAACTTGTTATTTCAAATGTCAAACGATTTGAAAGAGCGATTTTTGGGAGTAAGTCACTGGGAATTTCAAAAGTATTCATAGACCAAACCAACCCGGATGGAGAACGTCGACGAATGGTTGAACTCTTTCGGCGTTTGAACGACGGGGGTACCCGTCTTTCCGCTTTTGATCTCGCAGCCTCAGCCCTCAAAGGATTTGATTATCGTCTTGAGGGTTTTTTAAGGCATGAAATACCTCAATTCGCAGATATTGGTTTTGGCCAGGATGAAGTTATTAAGCTGATCTTCCTGCTTCAGGATAACCATACCAAGGAGGTCACTGATATTAAAAAAGAAGATGCGGAATTTACTATTCAAAATGCCCCTCGAATTATAAGGTCACTTGAAGTGTTACGCCAACTACTGAAAGATTCAGGGTTGTATGAATACTATAATGCTGGTGGGCGTTCTGTTATTCCCCTCTACTTCGTCGCTTATCATATTTTTTATAAGAATGGAACGACTGACAGTCTTTCAAATGCGTATTCCAACTATGATGCTAACAACCCTGATTTCACCAATATCAGGCAATGGCTATACATTTCTTTGCTCAATGGTGTATTCAGTAGAGGGAAAGGTTGGATTCCATATATTACGGGAGTTCGGAAAATTTTGAATACTTTATCTAAATATAAGGGGAATCTCTTTCCTGCAGAAGAACTATTTTCCATTTACGAATCCCATCCTCTGATTTTTAATCGTGAAATAAGCGAGCCTAATCTTGCGAACTGGGACATGACTTTCGCTTTTTACCTGATGTATAACCCGCATGGCACAATCGGCCGGGATATTGATCATATTCAACCAAAATCCCTTTTGCAGCAAGCGAATATTTCTGCTAAAAAGATCCATTCTCTTAGCAATTATCAACTTTTAGACCAAGGGACAAATCGTGTCATAAAACGCGCTAAGGAGTTAAATAAATGGCTGGCCGACTGGAAAGAAACCGAACTAAACCAATACCTTGAAAAACATCTAATACCCCAAGACCCCAATTTATGGTTATTGGATAATTTTGATGCGTTTTTATCTGAGCGCTCCAAAATGATAGTGGAAAAAATTCAACAAGCAATCCCTACTGTATCAAAAGAGTCTCATAAAACTGAATCAATCCATCCTCAGGTTGAAAAACCAACTGTTAATATGTCTGGTGCAGCGCAATTGACCAAGTCACAACGCGATCCAGAGAAATGGTTATCAGAGGTTGCTGACCAAAATGGTTGTGGTCATGAGTTTCGTCAGATTGTTGGTGCAATGCGGTCAGTGGGCTTATATGCTCGCTTCCAAAACAATTGGTGGATTGTGATGTTTACTCCACAAAAGAACCGTAATCATTCATTATTTGAGGTTGGAGCTGATCTGATGATTTGGATCTATTCAAATAAAATTGCTAATTACCTGGATTCACCGATTGAAGATGTAAAAAAGAAGTTAGATTTTGGCAAACAATTAGATCCAAAGGATGTTCCGCAATGGGTTGAGAATTTACAAGGATTATTTTCAACCAAAACATAATGATGGAGAGAAATCAATATTTAACGTAACTACACTGTCTTTTGACTTAAATGCCCTGATTCTTGTGCAAATTTGAACTCCCCTCATTACTGAGAACTCCTCACTTTTCCCCCCCAAAATCCTCCCGGCAAAGCGCGTGACTTGGCGTGCATCTTATGGTATCTTTAACGGATCAGCAAACATTCAACACAGGATCCTATGCCAGAATTTGACTTCAATTTCGAAATACCCTTACCGCAACGACCACCCCAAATTCCCCAGGAGTGGATCTTGATGGTTAACCGCCTGCACCCGCTCACGGCGGCAGTCGTCTGGCAGGTGCTGACCAGTACTGTCACGCCGGCCACGATCACATTGGCGCGCAATTCACCCGACCTGGGACGCTTTTTGCTGGTGGGGATTGTCGCCGGTGGAAACCCGAACGACTGCGAAGAGGTCACGCAACTGGCACGCATGGAGATCGATGAAATTTTGAGTTTGACCCTGCCCGGTTATCAGGCTCGCAAAATTATTCAATAGCTGCCATGCGGAGCGGGCTGATAGCTGATAGGAAAAGACAGCTGACAGCTGATAGGAAAAGACAGCTGATAGCTGATAGGAAGAGAAAGCTCATAGCTGATGGGAAGAGAAAAAAGTCAAGTACTTCTCCCCGCACATGGTGTATTCTTTACGGGTTTATACTTTAAAAGCTATCAGCTATCAGCTATCAGCTATCAGCTATCAGCTATCAGCTCGCGAAGCGGCTATCAGCTCGCGAAGCGGCTATCAGCTCGCGAAGCGGCTACCAGCTCGCGAAGCGGCTACCAGCTCGCGAAGCGGCTATGAGCTACGATGCCAATGCATGCAGGGCTTTGATGGTGGTCTGCAAATCTGCTTGGGAAACGACCAGGCTGATGGAGACATCGGATGAACCGTGCGCAATGGCGAGCACATTGATGGCGCTATCCCCCAGGGCCGAAAAGATTTTTCCGGCCACGCCCAGTTTATGGCGCATTTGCGGGCAGACAGCCGTGACGATGACCACATCTTCACTGGCTGAAATACAGTCAATGTTGCCACGTTCAATTTCGCCGGCCAGGCTCTCATTTAAGGCTGCCAAAACGGCCGTGCTGGCTTCGGAGGGAATGGCAAAACAGAGCGATTGTTCTGAGGAGGCTTCGGTGATGAGCGGCACGGTGGCACCGGTGCTGGCGACTGCGCCCAAAATGCGGGCCGCCACGCCCGGCACGCCCAGCATGCCACGCCCGGCCACGGTGATCAGCTGCACGCCGCGAATGGCAGTGACGGCCTTGATGACGGCCCCATTTTCAGGGTCTAGCATGCGCTCGCTGATGAGGGTGCCTTTATGGTGCGGGTGAAAGGTATTCAAGACGCGCAGGGTGATGCCGGCTTCCACCACCGGCTGGATGGTGCGGGGATGCAGCACTTTGGCGCCAAAATAAGCCAGCTCGGCCACTTCGCGGTAGGAAAGCTCGCTGATGGTGCGCGCCTCCGGCTCCAGACGTGGATCCGCGCTCATGACCCCATCCACATCCGTCCAGATCCAGACTTCAACCGCATTGAGGGCCACCGCCAGGATGGCGGCCGAATAATCCGAGCCGCCACGCCCGAGGGTAGTCGGAATGCCTTGCTGGTTGGCGGCGATAAAGCCGGTCACCACGGCCACCTCTCCGGCCTGGAAGACCGTTTCCAGGAGTGCCTGCGCTTTAATAAATGTTTCCGGCATGAGCGGAACAGCGGCTTGAAAATGACTGTCGCTGACGATCAAGCCGGTCGCATCGATCGCCCGAGCGGGGATCCTGCGCGCTTGCAGCCCGGCCGCGATCACGCGCACGATCAGGCGTTCACCCAGCCCTACCACGGCGTCCAGGGCACGCGGCGTGGCTTCGCCCAGGACCGCAATGGCCTGCACCAGGTTGGCGTAGCCGTTGATGAGGGTCAGCAGCTCGGCCCAGACTTGTTGGCGCTCGTCCGGGTTGCTGACCAGGGCGGCCAGCAGGTCTGCATGACGCTCTTTGATCGCGGCCAGTGTTTTTTGAAAAGGTTCCAAATTACCGGCAGCCGCCTGGCGCGCACTTTCGAGCAGGGCATCGGTCAACCCGTAAATTGCGGAGCTGACCACCACCATCTGCGGCCAATCCGGGCGGGTCTTCGTTATGATCTCCAGCACCTGCCGGATGGCGGGTGGGGAGCCAACTGAGGTTCCCCCAAATTTCATCACCAATGCTCCTGATTGCTGCTGCATAGTTGCTCCTTAACGCTGCCAGCCGGCCAAGGCCTGCTGCAGATCGGCGATCATATCGGTGCTGTCTTCCAGGCCGAGCGCCAGCCGCACCAGATTGTCCTGAATGCCAATGGCGGCTCGTTCTTCGGCACTGATGGAGGAATAAGACATCAAAGCCGGTTGGTTTACCAGGCTTTCGGCGCCCCCCAGGGAGGGTGAAATATACGGGATTTTAAGCAGATCAATGAAATGGCCGGTTTGTTCCAGGTTGGCACGCATGGTGAACGAAATGACACCGCCAAAGCCTTTCATTTGCGCTTTTGCGATTGCATGATCGGGGTGAGAGGTCAGCCCGGGATAAAAGACCTGCTCGATTTCCGGCTGCTGTTCCAAAAAGTGGGCCACCGCCAGTGCGCTTTCATTCTGATGACGGACGCGCAGCGCCAGGGTTTTTAATCCGCGCAGCAATAAATAAGCGCTGAAGGGGTCGGCGATGGGACCGAGCGTGCAGGAAATATCGCGAATCGATTCCAGGTCGGCCGCGCTGCCGATCACCACCCCGGACAACAAGTCGTGGTGGCCTCCCAGGTACTTGGTGCCGGAATGGACGACCAGGTCAATGCCATAATCGAGGGGGCGCAGGTTGAAAGGGGTGGCAAAGGTGCTATCGATCAGGGTTTTGATGGCGTGTTTGCGGGCGATATGTGCGATGCGCTCGACGTCCAGCACGCGTAAATAAGGGTTGGTGGGCGTTTCGGAAATGATCATGCGCGTATTGGGCCGGATGCTTTTTTCAAGGGTGTCGAAATCGTTGATGGCAACCACCGAGCTTTGCACACCGAATTTCTTCAGGAACTGGCGGCTGAAATCCCGCGTCCGTCGGTAGCAATCATCGGTCAGGATGATGTGATCGCCTTGCTGTAAAAAAGTGAGCATGGTGAGGGTCATGGCAGCCATGCCAGAAGCCGTCAGGAGGGCTGCCTGTCCATTTTCGAGTGCCGCCAGGCGCTGCTCGACGGCCCGAATGGTTGGGTTGCCATAGCGGCCGTAATCGAGACGCTCGGAGGGAATTTTGTTGTTCTGATCAGAAATAAAGTGCTGGATGTCGGCAAAATCATCAAAGACGTAGGTGGCCGTCGGGACAAGCGGGTCGATCAGCGTGTGGTAAGGCTTGTGGCGCACTTCGCCGGCGTGGACGGATTGGGTTGAATCGCAGTTTTGGTTGGCTTCAGTCATGGGGGTCTCCTCTGCAAAAAAAACAGGCTACCGGGAGGGGCAGCCTGTAATGGATCAAAAATGGAGAACGTTAAGAAACGCTCAGCGATCTGGCAACTGCCCGCGAATGTCCATTCGGCATCAACATCGACATTAATCGATTGGTGTCGGGGATGAGAGATATCAGTTCACGGGTGGATGTGCCATTCATATCAGCCAGTTTAATGGAGAAAAGCCTGGAAGTCAAGAAAATGGGGGAATGAAGTGATTGGGGGGTTAGTGGATTAGTGGATTGGTGGATTGGTTGGTAGGGTGGGTTCGCTTTTGAACCCACCATTTTTATAATTTCGCTAGCAGCTCGCGCAGCGGCAACAAGCGCAGCGTAGCAGCTATGAGCTTTCTTTTCCTATCACCTATCAGCTTCTTTTTTCTCTTCTCTGCTGCCATCCTCATAGCGGGCAAAGCGCCCTGCGGAGCGCGGGTGGACGTTGTCGTCGCGATCCCACGGCCAGCCACCGAATTGCGTATTGTGGTAATCGACCATTGCCTGTTGAATCTCAGCGCGGGTATTCATCACAAAAGGGCCGTATTGGGAGACCGGTTCATCGATGGGTTTACCTTGTAAAATCAGGAAAAAGCCGTCTTCTTCGCCATTTTTCAAGATCAGGGGTAGATCAACCAGCAAGTCAACCGAATGCTGTGGGGGAATGCTGACACCGGCCACAGACAGGGCATCGCCGCGGAAAAAATAAAGCGAACGTGACAATGGCTGGCTGGCAGCGGGCAGTTGCCATGTGGCTTCGGGCTGCATCTGCACCAGCCAGATACCCACCTCGTTAGCCGGGTCGGCTGCCCAGGAATCGGGCGCCGGCGGCAGGGCGTGGGTTCCTGCCAGATTACCGGCAATGATGGTGATGCTGGTTTTTCTTCCGGCCTCATCTGCGACCGTGACGACAGGGATATCCTCCGCCCACAGCATCTTGAAAAAAGGCTGAGCGAATTTGCTGGCAGCAGGCAGGTTCAACCAGACCTGAAAGAGCTCCAGGGGATTGGGCTGGTCTTGATAGAGCAGAGGGAACATTTCGGCATGTTGCAGGCCGCTGCCGGCTGTCATCCACTGCACATCGCCGTTGCCATAGCGCCCGGCGGCCCCATTGGAATCGGAATGGTCGACGAAGCCATTCAGCACGATGGTAATGGTTTCAAAGCCGCGGTGGGGGTGTGCCGGGAAGCCGGGCACAATGCGGCCATGATACATACGCCAGGGATTGGCGGCATCAAAATCCTGTCCCAGGCTGCGCCCGGCTAAAGATGCCTGCGGGCCAAAAGAATCGTTGCCGGCTGGGTAGTCATCGTGGTGATGGGCACAAAACAAGAAGGGATCGTTCGTCTCCCATTGAAAGCCGAGCGGCTTAATGTTAATAATCGATTGGTGGTACATGCCTGCCTCCGTAAACTTTGAATTTCTTTTTCCATTGTAACGAAATGCGATGGTGAAGTCTACTCCCCGTTAAAGGTCAGGAAAGGGATGACATCAGCGACCATCACAATCTGACCGGCTTGTCACAACTACTCAGTCCTTGAGTATCCAGAAAATGAAGTCACCCGGTGTCACGACTTTCGTTGACATTTGTAACGGATCAATTGAATCACTTCGTATGACATGTTACTATTTATGTTAGGGAAATAGGACATTTCATTGTATATTGCTTCGCAATTTCCATCGGCTTTGCATAAAAACCCAGTCAGTAAATCAAATACACTTCATACTTAAGAGAGATTTAGGAGGCGTTATGTTAAAAAGATCACTTGTTATTAATGGTGTTAACAAGCTTTTGATTGTTGACCCACAAACCAGCCTGGCAGATGTTCTACGTAAACAATTGCTTCTGACTGGCACAAAGGTTTCATGCAACGACGGACATTGCGGTGCTTGTTCCGTAATTTTGAATGGAAAGCTAACTTTGGGCTGTATGACCAAGATGAGTCGCGTGCCGGAAGGTGCCGACATCATTACGATTGAGGGCATCGGCACACCGGAGAAAATGCACCCGATCCAGCTCGCTTTTACATTTCATGGCGCGGCTCAATGCGGCTATTGCACCCCTGGTATGATCGTTTCCGCCAAAGCCCTGCTGGATTCCAACCCCAGCCCTACTCGTGAGGAAGTGCGATCCTGGCTGACCCGCCATCATAATGCTTGCCGTTGCACCGGGTACAAACCGATCGTGGATTCAATCATGGATGCTGCGGCTGTCATGCGCGGTGATAAGGATAAATCCGAAATTGAATATGTCATGCCTGCGGATGGCAAGATTTGGGGCGGATCGATCCCGCGCCCAACTGCCATTGGTAAAGTGACCGGCACGCTCGATTTTGGGCAGGACCTTGGCTTGAAAATGCCGGCAGATACGCTCCAGTTGGCGTTGGTTCAGGCTAAAGTCTCGCACGCCAACATCCTCGGCATTGATACCAGTGAAGCCGAAAAGATGCCTGGCGTCCACAAAGTGGTCACCCACAAGGATATCAAGGGCAAGAATCGCATTACCGGTTTGATCACTTTCCCAACCAATAAGGGTGATGGCTGGGACCGCCCGATTCTGTGTGATACCAAAGTCTACCAATACGGTGATGCCATCGCGATTGTTTGCGCAGACACGATTGAACAAGCCAAAGCAGCCGCTGAAAAAGTCAAAGTTGACCTGGAATTGCTGCCGGCTTACATGAGCGCTCCGGAAGCCATGGCTGATGATGCCATTGAAATCCATCCCGGCACCCCCAATATTTATTTTGAGCAAAAAGTCGTCAAAGGCCCGGATCCGAAACCCCTGATGGAATCTGCTCCGTTTGTGGCTCACGGCAACTACTATTTGCAGCGCCAACCCCATCTCACGATTGAATCGGATATGGGTTTTGCTTATTATGATGATCAGGAGCGCTTGACGATCCATTCGAAGAGCATCGGGCTCTTCTTGCATCTTTACATGATTGCCCCGGGCCTGGGTGTGGAACCCGATAAACTGCGCCTGGTGCAGAACCCGGCTGGCGGCACCTTCGGGTATAAGTTCAGTCCGACCATGGAAGCGCTGCTCGGGGCTGCCTGTATTGCCACCGGCAAACCTGTTTATCTGGAATATGACTATCAGCAATATATGCAATATACCGGCAAGCGTTCACCGTTCTTTTTTGATATCTCGATGGCTGCCGACAAAGATGGCAAGATTATTGCCATGGAACATGAATACTTTGTGGATCACGGCCCCTATTCTGAATTCGGTGACTTGCTGACCCTGCGTGGTGCTCAATACACCGGGGCCGGCTACAACATTCCTTCCATTCGTGCCCGCGGTCAAACGGTTTGCACCAACCATGTTTGGGGATCTGCTTTCCGCGCATACGGATCACCGCAATCCTTCCTGGCCTCTGAGAGCCTGGTGGATGAGTTGGCCGAAAAAATCGGTATGGATCCGCTCGAATTCCGTTATTTGAATGTCTATCGCCCGGGTGATACAACCCCAACCGGCCAGACGCCGGAAGTATTCAGCTTCCCCGAGATGCTGGATAAATTGCGCCCCTTGTATAAAAAAGCCAAAGAAAAAGCCAAACTGGAATCCACCCCTGAAAACAAAAAAGGTGTCGGTGTCACAATTGGCCTGTATGGCTGTGGTCTGGATGGCGTCGATGCAGCCGAAGCGGCTGTTGAATTGACACCCGATGGCGTCACCGTCTATGCTACCTGGCAGGATCATGGTCAGGGTGCCGATATGGGTGCACTGGGCACGGCTCATCAGGCACTGCGTCCCTTAGGACTTTCCCCTGATCAAATCCATCTGCAATTAAACGACACCGCCACGGCTCCCAATGCGGGGCCTTCCGGTGGCAGTCGCAGTCAGGTGATCATTGGTAATGCAATCAAGGATGCCTGCGAAAAACTGATGGCTGGCATGAAGAAAGCGGATGGCGGTTACCACACTTACGAAGAATTGATCGCTGCCGGTTTACCGACCAAGTTTATCGGCAACTGGACTGCCTCGATGAATTCCAATTGTGATGAAAATGGCCAGGGCAACCCCTTCTCCGTTTACATGTACGGTGCCTTTATGGCTGAAGTCAATGTCAATACCAAGACCGGCAAGACAACCGTTGAAGGTATGACCTGTATGGCTGATGTTGGCAAGATCAACAACAAACTGGTGGTGGATGGCCAGATGTATGGCGGCGTCGCGCAGGGTATCGGGCTGGCCTTATCTGAAGACTTCGAGGATATCGAGAAGCACAGCACCATGCTTGGCGCCGGTATCCCCTTTGCCAAGGATATTCCCGACAAGTTCGATATTTACTACTTCGAGAATGCACGTGACAATGGTCCGTTTGGGGCAGCCGGTGTAGGTGAGCTACCGTTGACATCCTCGCATGTGGCGGTTATCAATGCCATTTACAATGCAACGGGTGTGCGCATCCGTCATTTGCCTGCCCGACCAGAAAAAGTGCTGGCTGGCTTGAAGGATTTACAACCCGCCTGAAATACTTTCTAAATCACAGGGGGCGGTCCATCACCGCCCTCTGCTTTTATTATGTTCGTCGCCGCGAAGAATGAGATTGGTACTTGAAAAATTTCTGAGAATCGCGGATTATTCAATTACGGGAGTTTCTATTTCATGGATCAAAAAGAGCTGCGCGAACAGGAAAATCGCTGTATACAAGAACATGCCCCTGCCTGTAGTGCAACCTGTCCTGTGCATGTTGATGTACGTGGTATGACCCTGGCAATCAGTAAGGGTGATTTTGAGTCGGCTTATCAATTGTACAGAAAAAGTGTCCCTTTTCCGGGTATTGTCAGCCGCATCTGCGCGCAACCCTGCCAGCCTGCCTGCTTGCGGGTAGATTTGGGCGGTGCAATTGAGATCGCCGCCTTGGAGCGAGCCTGCGTTGAATTTGCCCGGCCGGACGAGGAAGCGGTCAAACTGTTTCCGCAAAAATCAAAAAAGGTGGCGGTGATCGGTGCCGGTATCAGCGGATTGACTGTGGCGCATGACCTGGCTCGCAAGGGATGGCAAATCACAGTCTATGAAGCCACTGACCGCATCGGCGGGGGCTTGTGGCAAACTCCGCCGGATTTGCTGCCACGCGATGTAATCCTCCGCGATCTGGATTTAATCGAGAAAATGGGGGTAAAGATCCTTCTCAATACCGTTGTTGGCCGTTCAGGCGGCAATGGGCACAGTACCTTTCTTGGCCGTCTTTTAGATGAATATGATGCTGTCTATTTGGGCATTGGCCCGCTTATTAACGATATACCCGATCTGTGCCTGGATGATAGCGGTCAAATTGCCATCAACCCTCTGACATCACAAAGCAGCATGGAAAAAGTTTTTGTGGGTGGCGACGTGCTGCGTGTTTCTGCGCAATATCCTTTGCGTGAAATTCCGCATTCCGCCATACTTTCCATCTCAGAAGGCCGGCGGGCAGCCCTCTCGATTGATCGCATGTTGCAGAAAGTTTCCTTGACCGCAGCCCGCTTCATGGAGGGGTCCTACACAACCAAACTTTACACCAACACCAGCGCCATTCAGGCTGAAAGCCCCCTGGAACCCACTCAATTATTGACCTTTTATGAACGGGAAGTAGCCGAAACCGAAGCTGCCCGCTGTATACAATGTGAATGCATGGAATGTGTGCGCGTTTGTGAATATCTGGAAGAGTACAAAGGCTATCCAAAGAAGTATATTCGCGAAATTTATAACAACCTCTCGATCGTAATGGGAACACGCTTTTCCAACCAGTTCATCAATTCTTGCACCCTGTGCGGTTTATGTGGGGAAGTCTGTCCAACTGAGCTGGATATGGGCGTGGTCTGCAAAGAATCGCGTGCCATCATGGTCGAGCAAGATCGTATGCCGGCTTCTGCTCATAGCTTCGCATTAGATGATATGGCCTTTAGTAACAGCCAGAAATTTTCATTGGCGCGTAATGCTCCGGGAACAACCAGCAGCGCTTATGCCTTTTTTCCAGGCTGCCAGCTGAGCGCATCCTACCCGCATCACGTTGGTGAAGCCTATGCATTTTTACGCGAGGTTTTTCCGCAGGAAGGTGTCGGTCTGATGCTGGGCTGCTGCGGCGCTCCAGCTGATTGGGCCGGTCGCAAAGATTTGCTGGCTGATACCCAGGCTCAATTTCTCGATCAATACGATGCCCTCGGTCAACCGACAATCATCCTGCCGTGCTCCAGCTGCTATCAGGTGTTTCAGGAACACTATCCCAACGTGAGGATTCTTTCCTTCTGGGATGTCTATGATCATTATGGCCAGCAGCAGTTTCCCGAGGCTGCCTTTGCAGGGGAAGTGGCAGTACACGACCCGTGTTCGACCCGCTATGAAGGTCATATTCAGGATTCCGTTCGCAATATCCTCCACAAATTGGGTGCAGCGCTGCAAGAGCTGCCTCTCAGCCGTGAAAAGACTGAATGCTGCTCATATGGTGGCCTGGTCTGGCTGGCTAACCGGCCATTAGCGGATAAAATTGTACAGAGGCGTGTGCAAGCCAGCCCTGTGGATTACGTTACCTACTGCGCCATGTGCCGGGATTTCTTTGTCAGGGCGGGTAAACCCAGCCTGCATTTAATCGATTTGATTTTCCAGCCACCCGGTTCGCCCATTGGCAGTTTGAAATCGGGGCCGGGCTTTTCGCAACGTCACGAGAATCGCTGGCATTTAAAAGCGAAATTTTTGAAAGAATTGTGGGGTGAAAGTATGCCTGAAAAAGAAGAATACGAACAAATAAAACTAATCCTCCCCTCTGATGTGCAACAAATGGTGGAAGAACGGCTCATACTGGTTGAAGATATGCAGAAAGTGATTGATTATGCACTGCGGACCGGCAAGCGTATGGTTCATGCGGCCAGCGGGCACAGCCTGGCTTATTTCAAGCCAAATACCGTCACGTATTGGGTCGAATACACTCCCCAGGAAGATGGGTCATTCCTGATCCACCGGGCTTACAGCCACCGTATGCAGATCGGCAAAGAGGAGCAGACATGAGCAACTATTTTGATCTCTCTGCTTATGAAGGCTGGGTTTGCGGTGATTGTGGCGTTGCGCTGGTGCCAGGTAAAGTGGATATCGCTTATATGGGCAATTCATTCCCTGTCGAATTGCTAGTCTGTCCGAAATGTGGTCTGGTACTCATTCCAGAGGAGCTGGCTCTGGGAAAAATGAACGAAGTGGAAAAAGCCCTGGAGGACAAGTAGTTTGTCACACTGTGTTTACGACCATCCGGTTTGGGTAGTAGACACCGCGAAACAAATGCACCCAGGCGGCAATACGCTTACCCACCAGGCATTGGCTGCCTGTCAGTTTGATCGACATGACAGAGCTTTGGATCTTGGCTGCGGCTCCGGAAACTCATTGAAGTTACTTTCCGAGATGTTTGAGCTTACCTGCGGCGTGGATCTTTCCCGCAGTTTGCTGTGCACAGCACAATTGCAGGAGAGTAACGCGTATCTTTCGCAAGCTCAAGCTGAAGCACTTCCGTTTAAAAATGCCAGTATGGATGCAATCTTATGCGAGTGCACACTTTCTTTATTCGCGGTAGACGAAGCCCTGACAGAATGTGCACGTGTTTTAAGAGCGAGTGGGATGCTGATAATCAGCGATCTTTACATCCGTAATACAGCCGGGCAGACAGCTTTGCAGGCTTTGCCGGGAAAAACATGCCTCAGCCGGGCGATGCCCCAGTCACAGATTGAAGCACAGGTACAGCAAGCTGGCATGAAGATCTTACATTGGAGCGATTACTCACAAGCCTTACGCAGTTTTCCCGTGTGCAATTTAATCTCAGCCACAGGCGTTGATCCATTTGATCTGCAGATCGCAGCAGCACGCGCGAAATTAAGCTATTTTCTATTGATCGCCCAAAAGGAGGGATGATGGAAGAACAAGAACATCTGATGCAATATCGACGGGATGGTTTTTATTGCAGCCAAATCATCATGCTGGAAGGGCTGAATCAAATGGGGAAAAGCAACCCGGATTTGATTCGCGCAATGCAAGCGCTTGCCAATGGGCTCACTCATAATGACGAACTGTGCGGGGCGCTGAGCGGGGGTGCCTGCCTGTTAGGCTTATATGCCGGCAAAGGCACGGCCGCCGAGAATGAAGACCCGCGTTTGATCATCATGGTGGAAGAATTGGTGACATGGTTTAAAAGCGAATATGGTCAGCCGTTTGGCGGAATCCGTTGTGACCAGATTCTGGCGGGGAATCGTCAAAATATGATGACACGCTGTCCGCTAATGGTTAGCGGTGTATTACAGAAAACAAATGAAATCCTGGTGGAGAATGGGTTTGATCTGTATGGCATCGAAGAATGACAGATATATTAGCCCAGACTGAGAGTGTCTGCCCAAAATGCCTGGCGCGCATCCCGGCTCAACGTGTGCTTGACGGAGAAAATGTATATCTGGAAAAGCAGTGTGACGTGCACGGCAGCTTTCGCACTATTATTTGGCGAGGGAGACCGTCCCTCAGCGACTGGCAGCGGACAAAGATTCCAGCGTTCCCACAGTACCCTCTGCACGTGGCAGAACGTGGCTGTCCCTATGATTGCGGTCTATGCCCGCATCACCGCCAGCAAACTTGCTGTGTATTGTTGGAAGTCACCCAACGCTGTGATTTGAATTGCCCCCTCTGTTTTGCTGATTCCGGCAAAACGGATGCCCAGGATTTATCATTAGATGCTATCGCAGCATGGTACCAACGCTTGCTGGATGTAGGTGGGCCATATAATATTCAACTTTCCGGTGGTGAGCCCTCGCTGCGCAACGATTTGCCAGAGATTATTCGCATGGGGCGCGCGCTGGGCTTTAATTATTTCCAGCTTAACAGTAATGGTTTGCGCCTGGCGAGAGATTTTGATTACCTCAAGCGCTTGAAAGCAGCCGGTTTGAACTCCATTTTCCTGCAGTTTGACGGCACGCATGACGAAATCTACCGCAAAATACGCGGACGGGCTATTCTCCAGGAAAAAATGCGTTTGATTGAAAATTGCGAACGATTAAATGTGGGCGTCATTTTGGTACCGGTCCTCATCCCCGGCGTTAATTTTGATGATATCGGCAACATTATTCGCCTGGCACTTGAGCATATGCCCATCGTACGCGGGGTGCATTTTCAGCCGGTCAGTTATTTCGGCCGCTATCCGCAAGCTCCCTGTGATGAGAGCCGCATCACCATACCTGAAGTCATGCGGGCGATTGAGGTTCAAACACAAGGTCTCATTTCCACGTCACAATTCAGCCCACCAACCGCCGAACATGCAACCTGTTCATTTCATGCCAACTTTGTGCAGATGAAGGATGGGTCGCTTAAATCTGTTCGCAATGAACCGGAGCCTGGTAGCTGCTGCCAGCCGATTGATGCTCTGGCGGCCATTAAATGCTCACGTCAGTTCGTGGCACAATACTGGTCAGCCGCTGATCGCTCGGCGCAAGTGCAATTGGTTGCCGATGATGGCTTTGCAGCCTGGGATGAATTTATCGAGCGTCGCCGTACCCATACCTTCTGTCTCTCAGCAATGTCTTTTCAAGACGCCTGGACCCTTGACATGGAACGTCTGCGCCAATGCAAAGTACACATCGCCAGCCCCAACGGTATGCTGGTGCCTTTTTGTGCGTATAATCTCACCAACCAACTTGGAGAAGCTATTTACCGCGGTCAGGTCGGTTAATGAAAAGCAGTTGGAGTTTTGAATGGCTGTGCTTTACAGTGAAACCCGACAGGATTCCTATATGCAGTTAACCCCGCTTGAACCCTGGATTGCTCATAAAATTGGGCTGACAGGACAGCAGCTCGATATTAAAGCATTGCAGGCCTGGCAGTTAAAAAAGTTGAATGAAACCCTGCATCTTGCTTCCCAGAAAAGTATTTTTTACCGTCGCCATTTGCAGGGATTCCCAAATGAGCTTGGTTGCCTCAGTGACCTGCAGCAACTGCCCCTGACGAGTGCAGCTGATTTGCGAGCCAATCCTTTGGCGTTTGTGTGTGTTTCACAGGACGAAATTGCACGGGTGGTCACCCTACAAACCTCAGGCACCAGCGGTTTGCCCAAGCGTTTGTTCTTTACCACGGATGATCAGGAACTTACCACCGATTTCTTTGGGGTCGGAATGGAAACCCTGACAAAGCCTGGAGATCAGATATTGATCTTGCTGCCAGTTGAAAAACCCGGCAGCGTGGGTGACCTGTTACGGCAGGGACTGCAGTGCGTGCAGCGAACCCCAATTCCCTATGGGCCGGTACGTGATCCGCAGGATGCGCTTATGCAAATCGACCGGTTGCGTATTGAATGCCTGGTTGGATCGCCATCGCAGGTGCTTGGCCTAGCTCAGCGTTGGGAAGCAGGTATGCATCGTCCGCGCAGCGTTTTGCTTTCCACTGACTATGTGCCGCAAGCCATTCTGAACACGCTCGAAAATAGCTGGGGCTGTCAGGTTTTCAACCACTATGGCACCACTGAGATGGGGCTGGGCGGTGGGGTGGATTGCGAAGTACGGCGTGGATATCATTTGCGTGAAGCGGATCTCTATTTTGAGATGATTGATCCATCCAGTGGAAAGCTACTGCCTCCCGGTGAATATGGGGAAGTGGTATTCACCACTCTCACCCGTCAGGGTATGCCCTTAATTCGCTACCGGATGGGTGATCGTTCACGCTTTATTCCTGGGCAATGCCCGTGCGGCACACAACTGAAAACACTTGAACATGTTAGCGGGCGTTGGGAGGGTTTTCTCACTGTTGGGGAACAGATTCTGAGGCTATCAGATTTGGACGAAGCCCTGTTTGCTTTGCCCGGGCTGCTGGATTTCAAGGCTACCTTGCAAGGCAGCCCAGGCCAGGAAGAATTACTGATCGAAGCGATCTGGGAGCACGAGGTTGAAGACTCGAACGCCGCACGCTCACTTTTACTAGAATTACCTTCATTGCAAAGTGTGGATGTCCGGATCAGTCACCGTTATGAGCCCGATTATCCTGGCAGCCTCCAAAAACGTATAATTCACGACCTGCGCCACCAACTGCCGCTGTAGGTTGGTTCTTGGGCCGTGTGAAATTCATGAATAGCACAACCTCACTGCTTACAGCAGTAGAAATATTGTCAGAATTTCAGATCTAAAAGTTGACAATTATTTCTTCGGCAGGATCAGCCTGCTTGATAGCTACATAGGGTTGGTGCAATTTCAATGGTTCGCGCTGCTTGTTGCGAATGCGCAAATTGAGTGCTTCGACAAAGACGGAAAAACCCATCGCAAAGTAGATATAGCCCTTGGGGATATGTTGGTGCAGGCCTTCTACGATCAGGGTGAAGCCGATCATTAACAGGAAGGATAACGCCAGCATCTTAACGGTTGGGTGGCCCTCGACAAAATTACTGATGCCACCGGCCACGAAAATCATTACGATAGCAGCAACGACTACAGCCGCCACCATGACAGCCAAATGGTCAACCATGCCGACAGCGGTGATGACCGAATCCAGTGAAAAGACCACATCCAAAAGCAGCACCTGGAAAATGACATTCCAAAACATCGCTTTGACTTTGGCGGAAGAATGGCCTTCAGAACCTTCTAATTTCTGGTGTATTTCGAGGGTGGCTTTGCCCATCAAGAATAACCCACCTACCAGCAGGATGATATCGCGTCCGGATATTTGAAAGCTAAAAATTGAGAAAATCGGCGCAGTCAGGCCGATGATCCAGGATAATGAAATCAGTAGCAAGATGCGTGTGATCACTGCCAGGCTAATCCCAGTCGTTCGGGCACTGGTTTGCTGCGCGGCTGGAAGCTTGCCAGTCAGAATGGAGATAAAGATGATGTTATCTACACCCAAGACGAGTTCAAGGGCAACCAGGGTAAAAAACGCAATCCAGACTTGCGGGTCAGACATCCATTCCATGGCGATTTCTCTCCTTTTGCAGTACCAAACTTGCTGATATTTATTTTATACGGAAAAAGCCGCGATGGGAATTTATTTATAATATTTAGGGAAAACACGGCTTGGTAAAAGAATAAATGCTTAATTCATAAAACCTTTTCATTCTAAATGAAAAGATTTATTTAAATGATTTTAGCAACAATGAAAAGATTTATATGGATGATTTCATTGACAATGAAAGGATTTTAGTATATGATTTCATTATGAATGAAAATGGATGGAAAAGTCGGTGGTCTTTTGATCAATTGCGTGCCATGCTGTTGGAGCAATTTGATGCTTTTTGGGAGAGGGAATCTGGAATTCAGCGTTCAGCATTGGCAACTGTTGAAAAAGCGGTTTCTCTTCCCCACGCTGTTATTATTTCTGGACTACGCCGTGTGGGTAAATCTACCTTGCTGCTTCAAATTGCACATAAAATCGGTAAGAATAACTTTTATTATCTAAACTTTGAGGATGATCGTTTTATAAATTTTCGAGCTGAAGACATGGACGATCTCTATCAACTTTTTGTAGAATTTTTTGGAGTTCGCAAGATATTTATTTTTGACGAAATTCAAAATGTAAAGGGCTGGGAACATTTTGTGCGCAGATTTATGGATCTAGGCCATAAATTTTATATTTCAGGTTCAAACGCATCTCTATTAAGTAAGGATTTGGGCACTCTCCTTACTGGCCGATATGTTCCCATTGAATTGTTCCCGTTCTCTTTTCAGGAATACCTCCAGTTTAATAATCAAGCAATACCTGATCTCATGCGAATGAAGACAAGTGATCAGGCACAGCTTAAACATGCTTTAGGGGAATACCTGATCCGAGGTGGCATCCCAGATGCTTTGAAATACCCTGAGATACCTTTAACACGTACCCTATATGATGACATTCTGTATAGAGATATCGCTGCTCGACTTCGAATTGATTCAATTGAATCACTTAAGCAATTGGCTTTTTTTTTAATCAGCAACCCCGGGGCAATAATATCTTATAACAAGCTTAAAGAAAGGTTTAAGTTAGGGAGTGTAAATACTATTTCAAGTTACATTGCGCTGATGGAAAATAGCTGGCTGTTTCTAGTCATCAATAGATATGCATTTTCGGTAAAAAGGCAGCTGGTGCTACCCAAGAAAATCTATAGTATAGATACCGGTATGGCGGAGACTGTTGGATTTCATTTTTCTCCCAATACTGGCAAGCTTTTAGAGAATCTCGTTTTTCTTACTTTGCGGCGGAAAACCAGTGAGATCTATTATTATGCAACAGCAGGAGATTATGAAGTGGATTTTTTCCTCCCGGAAGAAGGCTTACTAATTCAAGTTGCCCAAAATCTTGAGAAGGACGGAACCCGGGAGAGGGAATTCCGCGCTTTGGCAGCAACGGCAAAGGAGCTGCGTGTGGAAAAAGCAATCATTCTCACTGACCACAATGAGAATGATGTTGTTGTAGAACAATTGCCGGTTCAAATACTTTCGGTTAGCGAGTGGTTATTAAGCGTCTAATAAAATAAAAAGTTTCATAAATACTCAGTCTTTCAAAACACGGTGTCGATGCGAAGCAATGCTCATAAAATGAGCATTCAACTTAAAAGGGATTGCTACGCCCTCAAAGAACTAGAATGGTGGCTTGCGATGACAAGGCGCAGTAGTTGCGATATTCGATTCTAAAATTGGCGCTAAGGGAAACGGATGTCAGGATATGCCTTTTGCAAGGCTTCTTGATTCGCGGAAATGATGTAGATCTGCTGGCGCCCAATCGAAGTGAGTTGCTGTTGGGTGGAAAAATCAAAGAAACCACGATCCGGGCCACGAGCTCGGATCACAGAAAGAACAGTTTGGTTGTCACTGGCGTTGACCACTACATAGGCTGTTTTGAATGGGCGGTTGCGTGCGAAAATGTCTCTGGATAGTCCATATTTGGCAAAGTAAAACCACATGGGAGCATCGTCGACGGCTGTGATGACGACCACATCGCCAGGTTGAAGATGTTTTTGAAGGAAAAGAGTGGCGCGCTCCATTTCGCCTATGTGTGGGCGGCTGACAGGGTATTGCTCAATATTATAAAGGATACCACCGATCAGAAAAAAGGCTCCCCAAAATAGCATTAGAATGAAAGCCGGTGATACTCTTCGAGTATGTGGCTGCGAATTTCGCTGCTGTTCAAAGACCGTTACCAAACCTACTGCGGCCCATATGCCAAGCAGCGGCAGAAGAAATACCCAGGTGCGGGCGAGTACGTTCGGTCGTTGAACAGCTACCAGCACAACAATGGTCACCATGCTGACGATTTGCAAAGGAATCTTTTCATTTGTGATACGGCGATAAAAAATCAAAGACAAGCCAAACCCAATAATCAAGATAAGGCCTGTAAAAGGCCACAACCCTCTGTTAATCAACTGCCAGGCATCCTGAAATCTGGATAAAATAACCTGGTTGTATGTTTCTTTCGAGAGTGCTTCAACATAAGGGTTGGCTAACAGGCTGCGAATTCCCCAATTACGAAAAATGGGGATATAGAATGCCAGGCCAAGGATGGCGGTTAATGTTCCGCCAATTAATGTCCTTTTTATCAATGCTGCGCCGTGATATTCTGAGCCATAATCCCTGATCAGCCAGGCGAGCGCCAGCCAGATGTAAAGAATTGCGAGCGGATAGACCATAATTGGCAGGGTATAAAAGCCGAGTGCGCCTGAGACGATTAATAACAACCAGGCAGCCAGGTTGTTATGGCGTTTTACATAGGTACCCAGGATGAAGGTTAATAAAGTGAAGAACGCCATTAAGGTGTAACCGCGCGCATTGACCGAATAATCGATTAAGGCGGGCAGGGCAGCAATTATGATGCCGGCCAGCCAGGCGCTTTTCAGCCCATACCAGCGCTTTGCCAGTAAGAATCCGAATGGAGCAAGCAGTATGCCAAAAATGAAAGCGGGCAAACGTACTGCCCATTCATTAGCTCCAAAGAAGCTGTAGGAAATATGCAGCAGGAGCGTATGAAAGACGTGGTTATTTGGAAAATGATAATCCGAAAGACCGTTATGTAAAGGTTCAAAACCAAAGATAACAGCCGTGTAGGCTTCATCGTGTTCCATAGGCCGCATAATCAGAAAGATCCGCAACGCAATGGCGATTGCAGATAAAACCAGCATGGCGAGGATTATTCTGCGATCGCAAAATTGCCGGAAGGCGCGCAACAGTCCGACCCAATCACAGCGGAAGCGTCGTAGAATGTCCGGAAGATTGCTGAGTGAGTTTGAAAGATATGCACGCAAACGGCGCCATTGAATCAGGCCGCTGATGCTTATCAGCGCTAAAAGAGCAGCGCCGGCCAGGCCGGGTATTCTCAATTGTTGGTAGCGCAGCAAAGTGAAACTTTCCAGCTGTCCATCTTGGACCAAATGGTTTGCCCAGCTGGCTGCCTGGGTGTAGGGAAATAAAAAGAGAGTGAAAATGACAGCACTCGCCAGAAGCAAGCATATTAATGAGGCGATCATCAAAGTGGAGATTGTGAGCTCAGAAAATGTCTGTTTTAAAGGTTTTTTTCCCATGACTTTTTTGATTGTACCAATATTCGTACTATTTCAAAAATTTGGGGCAAAGTGTTTTTTAGCGGGTGATCATCCGCCCAAAAACACCCCTCAACCCCTATTTATTGATAAGATATCAGCCGAATTAAAAATTATCGCTAGTAATTAACCACAAAATACACGAAATACACGAAATTCACGGAATTAAGAAAGGGAGGAAAGGGGCGTTCGCTGTGCTAAAAAAAGGCTTTGTTTCAGGTCAATATACTTTGTCATCAGCCGGTAACCGAGTGAATGTCAATCCAGTCAATATTGCTTATTTGCAGTGTAACTCTATGTTCGGAATTTGATTGGCAAGATAGTCGCACGACCGGTGGAGACAACATTTATGAATTAGGCGGTCGGGAAAGTTCTTCGCAGATTTTTTGGCCAAACAGAAGGGAAGCCTTGGGCGCATTGGCCGTAATGATGTTCCCGTCAATGGTTACGCCCGGCCCGCTGTAGGTGGTCCCCAATGCTTCAATTTCTGCCGCCTTTTGGCCGGAGACCGTCGCGTGCCTGCCTTTGAGGATTCCAGCGCGAGCCAGAATGACTGGCGCAAGGCAAATAGCCGCAACTATTTTTTTCTGTGATGCCATTTCGCGAGCGATCCTGTGCGCATCGGGGTTGTCAAACAGCCTGGTGGCACCGCCGCCGCCAACAAATACAACGACATCAAAAAGTGCCGTGTCGATATCTGTCAGGATAATCTGTGCTTCGGCAAATCCCCCGCGGGAACCAGCGCAACGACCCGTACGCGTGCTGGCTATTATTACCTGATGACCTTTGCGTTCAAACTCCTGCAAAGGTTGGAAGAGTTCCTCATCCCGAAAGCGTTCATGAGCGATAATCATTAAAATAGAAGACATATCACACCCTTGGGAGAGCATCGCGAATATATATTTGCATCTGTATATAGTATAGACGAAAATTGAGTCTTTTCAAAAATGAGGGGCAGGGTGTTTTTGTGAAACTGCTATACGTAGGGTATTCCGTTTTGGTAAAATACAATTCAGAAAGATGAATTTGGGTCCTGATCCTTCTGCCAGGAAGAACTTTTACAGAAGGTTTAATTTTGCATCCTGCTGCATGCCGGAATTGCCTGGTTTACAGCAGACTGGTGGTTCACAGCTTCTCAGTTGGCACTCTCTGAGACACATGCATCCACGTAAATAGAAAGGATCGCTTTCTGAATTTGCGGTCGGCTTCAGGTACTCAACCTTGATTTGCCAGTTCATATTCCAGGGCATAAAAATGGTCCTCGCCGCTGATCTCGATCTGCATGCTGCTGGAGATGCTTACCAGCGCCACTGTGCCTGAATCCGGGACGATTTAGAATGTCAACCGTTGCTGATCGGCGCTCATAATGCCATTATGCTGCAGGACAAAGCTTCCCACCCGCCCATTAAGTGATCCGCTGCCTGTTCAATGGCAACTTAACCAGCTGACTCTTCGGTGGTAGTCATGACGGCTAACATCTCGCCCAGTTGGTCGCTTGCAGGTCGCCAGAAAAAGTTTTATCTATTGATATGCGGCTCAAATTAATGCCATCCTGACCTGGCGCATATGATTTCTGCGGTTGGGTATTGGGGTTAAATGTACTTTTTGCGATCATCCTGTCTCGATCATGTTTGTTTGACTGTATAAAGCATTTTACACTTTATTGATCGGAAGAAAATTAGCTCTATTTAACTGATTAATTTCAAACGACATTCAAATTTCTTGTAAATTTGTGAGTATTTTATTCCATCTTGGGCTTTATTCAGCCAGGTCAATTGCTTGCATCACATTCACCACGAATGCGGTCAATGAAACGAATTCGGCGAATGAGGCTTGAGGGCTGTAAATAATTTATTGGAAAAATGGATGCCTGATTTGATTCACTGTGGTAAAAGGCTTTGTTTCGTATCTCCTCACGCACGTTTTATTGAAAAGAAACATTATTTCTCTAGTAGAATTAGCGCAAACAGACGAGAGGTGTGGATGAGACAAAATACAAAGATCGTATTGCTCGGATTGGGTAAGGTAGGGCAGGCATTCCTTAAACAGGTACAGGAGTATTCCAATGATTTCTCATTCAGTGCGCTGGCTGATAGTACCGCTTTCATCATGGGTAACCCTTTGAATGAAGAACAAATCAATGACGCAGTCGAACGCAAACGAGGCGGGTCAGGGCTGGCTGAATTGGACAATGCACAGCCATTACATGATACAGCCCGGGTTTTCAGCGGCAGAGCGATTGTTGTTGATACCTCAGCCGCACGTAGCTTAAATCTTTTTCCTGCCTTAACTGCGGGTTGCAAGCTGGTATTTGCCAATAAAAATGCACACAGTGCACCCTGGGCTGAGGCAAAACCGTATTTCAGTCCTTCAGTTGGGTACGAGGCGACCGTCGGTGCCGGTTTGCCGGTTATTGCCGCCATCCAGACCCTGCGCGCAACAGGTGACAAGATTACGCGCATCGAAGGCGTGATGAGCGGAACGCTCGGTTTTCTTTGCAGTCAACTCGAAGCTGGTGTGCTGTACAGTCAAGCGATTCAAACAGCCTTTTCTGCTGGATACACTGAGCCCGACCCCCGTGATGATTTAAGCGGATTTGATGTGGCCCGCAAAGCACTCATTTTGGGGCGCACGGCCGGTTGGCCGCTGGAGAAATCCCAACAAACCGTTGAGCAGTTGTATGATGAAGGCCTCGCACGACTTTCAACTCTAGATTTTTTCAAACACATGAGCCGAATGGACAACGTTTTTGCAGATTGGGTCAAACGGGCACATGAGCAAGGCAAAGTGCTGCGGTATGTGGCATCAATTGACCGTAACGGCAGCCAGGTGGGGTTACAGCGGGTGGATGTGCACAGTGCACTGGGTAGTTTGCATGGCCCAGGCAATTATTTTGCCATTTACAGCCAGCGTTATGCCGAAATTCCGCTGGTGATCACCGGCCCGGGTGCGGGAGTGGAAGTTACCGCAGCGGGTGTATTTGCGGATGTGCTGCGCCTGGCGGCGAGCTGACAGCTGTTAGCCAATAGCTAATAGGAAAATCTGTGTCGTCCTGAATTGTAACGCCCTGAATAATGTTTACAAAAAAAAGAATGAATTACACCATTTGCGAAAGATAAACTTTCATAGATGATAATTTCTAAAAAGATGGATAAGGAATCTATTAATTTGAGAAATTGGTTTCTTGTCTGGATGTTTGAAATGTTTGTTTGTTAACAACTAATCACCAAGCCAACCAATCAACAAATCAACTAATCACCTAATCACCTAACTTCCATATTAATCATTTCCCGGAACTCATTACCCAATCCCCCAATCTGTGGTTAAATAAGAGACTATTGCTTTTTTCAAGGATTACATCATGCGAAAAATTCCCGTATCAATTCTGGGTGCCACCGGGGCTGTTGGCCAACGCTTTGTTGAATTGCTCATTAATCACCCTTATTTTGAGATTGTCGCTCTGAGTGCCTCTGAGCGCAATGCAGGCAAAACCTATGCAGAAGCCTGCAACTGGGTTTTGAGTGGTTCCATGCCGGAACAGGTTAAGCGAATGAAGCTTCTACCGGCTACGGTTGATCTACCCGGTCGCTTGGCTTTTTCTGCCCTCCCGACAGGCATCGCACACGAAGTGGAGCCACAGTTAGCAGCCGCAGGCGTTACCATCTGCTCAAATGCTTCTGCTTTGCGTCAGACACCTGGCGTGCCATTAATCATCCCCGAAATCAATGCCGAGCACCTGGCAATGATTCCCTTGCAGCATAGCCAGATGGGCTGGAAAGGTCTGGTGGTCACCAGCCCTAATTGCACCACCAATGGGATTGCAATGACACTCAAGCCGCTCGATGATGCTTTTGGGGTGGAAGCCGTTTTTGCGACCACCATGCAGGCTATTTCCGGCGCGGGATATCCCGGAATTCCATCTTTGGATATTCAGGATAATATTGTGCCTTTTATTGCCGGTGAAGAAGAAAAGATTGAAAGTGAAACCAACCTGTTGCTGGGAAAATTGATAGACGGTCAACGCGTGGCTGCCAATATTACGATCAGCGCGCATGCCAATCGGGTAGCGGTGATGGATGGGCATACGATTGCATTATCGGTAAAGCTGCGCCACAAAGCCAGCCCGAGCGATGCCTCCATGTCTCTTTCAGACTTTCGCGGCAGCAGCCTCGTTCAAGGTTTGCCATCTGCACCTGCGCAGCCCATCATTGTGCGCAGTGAACAGAACCGCCCACAGCCGCGCCGTGATCGCGATTCTGGCGCCGGTATGAGTGTCAGTGTCGGTCGCATTCGGCCCTGTAAAATCCTGGATTTGCGCATGCTGACCGTGGTACATAATACTGTGCGGGGGGCGGCTGGCGGATCAATCCTTAATGCGGAACTGCTCTGTGCCATGGGCTATCTGGAAAGTGTATGAAAACGCAAGGTCTCGGTAACCTCTCACAATTTCTTGGCAATCGAGTAGTCTATCGCAATCTGATCAGCCAGGATCGCAATCTGCCCGGTTTTTCCGATCTGGCCAGGGAAATAGGTCTGGATACCCATAAATTACCACGTAAGGCAGATCCCGCTTATGGGCAGGTGATTGCTTTACTTTTACAGAAAGCACAACAGATAGACCAGCCTGGAAAGAGTTTGCGATCGCTGGTTTTCATCGGCGATACCCGTCTGAATGACGGCAGCGCTTTTGCCAACATCGCCAATGCCGGCAGGTGGCAAGCGGCTGCCTTCATTGGCAGCGAAAAAGATCAACCGGCTCAAATAACGCGCGATACGGGCTTTGACCTTGCGCTTTACAATGCCAATCGTTGGTCGCTACTGAGTGAATTTCCGCAGATATGCCGCCAGCATGGCATTAATCTGGATCAAACCTGCGCAGTGGTGTTGGACCTGGATAAGACATCACTGGGTGCCCGCGGGCGAAATGATAAAGCCATCGATCGCGCCCGTACGCAAGCAGCGGAAGATGTGGTGCGGGCCATCGCAGGGGAAAGCTTTGATGTGCAAACTTTTGACAGGACTTATCAGCGTTTCAATCAGGTGGAATTTCACCCATTTACCACGGATAATCAGGATTATCTGGTTTACATAACCCTGCTGGCGGTGACGGGAGTCATTAATGTTGAAGAGCTCGCCAGTGAAGTGCAGACTGGGTCGTTGCGGGCGTTTGGTGCCTTTGCCAATAAAATTCAACCCCGGCTGCCACAGCTGCCTGTTTCGGTTCAAAATGTGCAGGCGGAGTTCTATAATAGCCTCCAGAAAGGCGACCCGACTCCCTTCAAGGCTTTTCGACGGCAGGAGTACCGCAACACGGTCACAGCCATGCAGGTTCCTTTGGAAATAAACGAGGCTATGCTTACCAGCACAATTTGCATAACTCAGGAAGTGCGCGAATTTGCATTATTATGTAAACAAAATGGCTGTTTGATGTTTGGTCTTTCAGATAAACCGGATGAGGCCTCCCTGCCGCCACTTGATTTGGCCCAGGAAGGATGGCTGCCTTTACACCAGGCTGCCATGCTGGCGGTTTCAGTGCCATGATTCGACTCGGCATGACCGATTGCCCGTCCGTCAGGCGCCTGTTGGAAAGTGGGCAACTGGCACTCGACTATCTTGAAGTACATGGCCCGTATCTCGAAGCCGCCCGCCAGGTGATGCCTGCCCGGAACATGCTGCTGCACAACAGCCTTTACCAGTGGTCACTGGCACACCCGCTTGGGCTGGCTTATATGGACGCTGCCCGATTGACGCGTGAACTCCTACGTTTGGCAGCTTCACCCTGGTACAGTCTCCATTTGGGGTTTAGCAGTGCACAGGTTGATTTCTATGATGAAGCCATGCAGGCTTTAACAGAGGTATTGCCTCGTGAAGTGGTTTTGAATCGCTCTTGTTCAGTGTTGCAGCAGCTTGGGCAGGAAATAAAAATGCCATTGCTGGTTGAAAATCTGGATTATAACCCCACCGGTGCCTATGAATATGTCTGTGAACCGCTATTTATCAAGGAAGTGCTTGAACATACCGGAACTTATTTATTGCTGGATCTGGCCCATGCCCGCGTCAGTGCATATGCCTTTGGCATACGGGTGGAAGATTATATCGATCAGCTGCCATTGGAGCGGGTGCGCCAGATTCATGTCAATCGCCCGGGTTGGCACAATGCCAGGCTGGTGGATTCGCACCTGGAGCTGCAAGAGGATGATTATGTTTTACTGGCGCGGGTATTGGAACAAACTCAGCCGTGGGCGATTACTTTGGAGTATAACCGTGATGAGTGTATCATCGTTGAGCAAATAGAGCGATTACGCGCCATTACACAAAAAAATGGTGATAATTCTAAATGATTGTTACCAGGGTCTGGGCAGCGGCCAAAATGCGCGTAAACGTCTAACCCGGGTTTACAAGACTTATTCCAGCATATAGCCATAACCGCGTACGTTCACTATCCAGCGCGGGTTGGCCGGGTCTTCCTCGATCTTATTGCGCAATGACCAAATATAACGCCGCAGAACAGTCGAATCTTCACGGCGATATTGCCCCCAGACTTTTTTGGTGAGTTCTTCCTCAGAAACCGCCTTGCCATGTCGCCGGGCCAGAATTTCCAGCAGGCGAAACTCGGTCGGTGTCAGGTTAATCAGGTCGTTTTCCAGGCGAACTTCGCGACGATTGAGGTCGATGATCAGTTGATCTACGATAATGACATTTTCCAGTGTACCTGTGCGGCGTTGCGCTCGACCCAAAACGGCGGCAATGCGCGCGGAAAGCTCAGCGAAGCTGAATGGTTTGGTGACGTAATCATCGACGCCCAATGAAAACCCGCGCAGTTTATCCGCTTCAGCAGTTTTACCTGTCAGCAAAATTATTGGAATGGTAGAGAGTTCGCGCAGACGGGCAACCACTTCCCAGCCATCCATACCCGGCATCATTACGTCCAGCACAACTATTCTTGGCTGTTCGCTGTAAGCCTTGCGTAGTGCTTCAGTGCCGCTATTGGCAGTCACGACTTCAAACTTATCGCTCAAAAATTCCGATAAGAAGGATAAAAGTGTTTTATCATCATCGACCAGGAGAATTTTATGTTTCAATGGCCTGACTCCCTGCTTTCATAAATTGTAGCATAATTGAAGAAATGTAATGCGGAGGGCGTTCGAAGTTCTCAGGATTAATTTCCTACCTTATTACTTCTGACCTGTTACTCTTCACTAATCACTTTCTTTTCTACTTTTATGATTGGCAGCCTAACAGTGAATATTGTCCCGTGCGGTCTTGCCGTCTCAGCCTGGATTGTGCCTTCCATTGCTTCTACGAATCGTTTGACCATATATAAACCCAGGCCATGACCATAGACTATTTGTGAATCTGTCATGTTAGCACGGTAGAAACGTTCAAAGATGAAGGGCAGAATCTCAGGATCAATTCCGGGTCCGCAATCTTCCACTTGAATGCATACCTGCTCGTCCTCTGTTGAGCTTGTCAGAGTAATTGCACCTTCCGGTGCGTATTTAATGGCGTTGTCCAGCAAGTGGAAAAGGATTGAATGCAGTGCTTTCTGATCTGCCAGTATGACAGGGGCCGGGTTGCCAATCTGCCAGAGAATGCGCTCACCACCAACTGCCTGGTCAAAGTATTGTTGCAGGGAAGAACAGGCTGTCTGCAAATTTAACGGCTCCGGGTAGAGGGGCAGCCGGTTGGCATCCAGGGCAGAGAGATCCAGGATTGTCTCGGTAAATTTGGAAAGTCTCAGAATTTCGGATTGAACGCGTTGTAAGGTGTTTGCAACGCGCTCCGGCTGCTGGTTAGGACTGGCTAACAAAAGCTCAATACCGCCGCGAATATTGGTGAGCGGTGCACGCAACTCATGTGAAACCAGTGAAACGAAATCGGATTTCAACTGATCCAGCTGCTGCAGAGTCTTATTTTGCTCCTCAAGCGTACGGTAGGCTTCCTGAAGATCGAAGGTCTTTTCATTTACAATTTGCTCCAACCCGCTGTTGAGGCGTTCCAGTTCATTACGTGCATTTTCTACCTGATCGTATGCTTGTATCAGATCCGCCTGCTGTTTTTTCTGCAGTCGCAGATCGTGGGCGGTTCCTGCATAGGCCAGGTGTTGGCGGTAACCAGCCTCAATGGAGCGCAGTGTCAGCAATACTGGGATAGGTATACCGCCCGCCGTATTAAGAATCAGTTCACGACTGCTGTTATATTTTTTAAGGGGTCGGTTATGGTTCAATAATTGCTGCAGCCAGGCTTCGTCTTCTGTCTGTAGCCGCAGGTATTGATGTAAGGGCTGACCTAAAAGCGTATTGGAGTTCATTTCCAGAATTTCTAAAAAGGCGCTATTCACCAGCCGCAAACGGCCTTGTTGATCACAAACAAACGCCGGCTCCGCGATGCTGTTCACCAGACGGGCATATTGTTCCATCGCGTTTTCACCGGCTTGAAAGCCCTGGCGTACCAACAACCCCAGACCTAAAATGGCAGTGCCCCACAGGCTAAGCGTATCAAGACGTCCATTGAGCTGCCAATTGATCAGCGCGTACCAGCCCAGCAAAAGGATGGACACGATGGGTAGCATGGATTGGCTGCGTTGGAGTGCACGATTGATGATTGCCGGGCGTGAAAGATGTGGGTGAGCGGCGTATATATAAATAGCGATCAGGATACACAGGTTGCCTACAACCCACCCAAGATCAAGCACCGTTCCGGCCGTGTAGTTTTGCGCATTACGGATTTGAGATATGTAGTTCATATCACTGAAAGAGAAGGCCAGGATGGCTAAAAAGGACCACAACACGGCTGCGCTGAGCTTTTCAACCCGGTTGAATAGAAATATATTTAAAATAACGACCAGGGTGACCAGATCAACGAAGATGAAGACCAGTATTGAGGAATCCAGGTTAAACAGTACACCGGCCAGCGGTTGTACCCAGGCTTTCCACAAGAGCAAAACCAGTGCGATTGAGGTCAGCAAGGCGTCGATCAATAACCCGTTGATGCTCAGTACCGGACGGAGGTGGCGTTGGAAGCGGCTGATACCGATCCAGATCAATATGGCTGCCAGAAGGTATGCTGCTCGTAAAAAAAGTGCCAGCCCGCCAGTTGAAGAAGGAAGAAATGATAGCAGGTGCACGCTGTTGAGTAGAAACCAGATACCAAGCCCGGCTGTGACCCACACCCAGGCAATTTTTGTACGATTATTCGCGCTGTGGCGGGAAGCCTGCCAGGCCAGATAGACAGTCAGGGCAGAAGTAAATATGATCGTCAGGTTGCCGATCCAAAACCGTTCGAATGGCAGATCCTGCCCACGTAAAAGCCAGAAGGAATAAAGAAACAGAAAACCAGCCATCACCAACAGCAGGGATGCGAGACGGATTTTCGGGAATAGGCGGGTTTCCATATCTTGATTGTACACAGTCACCAGAAGCGCGTCAATTAATCTTTTTGAAATTGCCTTAATAACAGGTACTTTTCTTACTTCTTCTAAAAGTAGAGACAGATTGTTTATAGGCGGGTGATCGCCCGCCTATAAACAATCCTTAACTCTGTTTTAATGAAAAAAACTACTTTTCAAGCTGATTAGAATAGCGTATGATAGAAAACAAAGTTGCAAGCGCTATTGTTAATCTCTTTCAGCTTTTGATTCAAAGTGGGCTGATTGGTAGCAAAGAAGGAGAAAAGAAGATGTCATATAAAAAAACGATCCTGGTATGCATGATAGTTACCCTTCTGGCAGCCGGGTGTTCTGTACTTCCACGACTGAGCGACAAGGCGGTGACTGACTTGCCGGAACCAACCCTCAAATTAAGCGAGCCTCCACCACAAGCAACCCAATTACCGATTATCATCACAGCCACCCCTAAGAATGGCGCGGTTATAGAAGCTTCCGCCACCATTGCTGCATCTGAAACGTCGACTGCATCCACGACTCAGGTACAGCCGCCTCCTCTTGTGGTCATCACGAATACGCCGGTCATCATACCTGCCACACCTTCCTCACCTTCTTCCGGCCAGACAGTGAAGATCTTCCTGGTTGCAATTAGTGATAATGGTGTCTCCGGAAAGAAATTTGGCTGTGACGATAGCCTGGTGGCTGTCGACGTATCCGTCACACCGACGGTGGCAGTATTACGAACGGCTTTGAATGAACTACTATCCATCAAAAGTGATTATTATGGTCAATCGGGTCTTTATAATGCACTCTACCAATCCAATCTTGAAATTGATAACCTGGGTTTGAAGAATGGTCTGGCCAGCATTTATCTTAAGGGCAATTTGGTTTTGGGAGGAATTTGTGACAATCCCCGCGTGGAAGAACAGCTGCGTGCTACTGCTCTCCAGTTTTCCACCGTTAGTGAAGTGGAGATTTTCATTAATGGCAAACCACTGGCAGAGGTGTTGTCGGAAAGAGGCTAATTTGTAGAAGTTAGCAATCACCAGTAAGGTGTAACGAGTTTAAAGTAATGGGGTTATTATTTTGGTCAGGCAGATACGATGCAGCGAATTTCTTTTTAGCTCATTACTTGTTACTAATTACTTTTGATTATATTTTCCCAAATCCCTTTCTTACTGGTGGCTAACGCATATGATTTATTTATGGATTGTCTCCTTCATTTGGGCTTTTTCATTCGGCCTTATTAAGAACAAACTTGCCGGCTTGGATGCCAATTTTATTGCGGCAGCTCGTTTGGGAATCTCTTTAATCGTTTTTTTACCCTTCTTACGGTTGCATGACATTGCGAAAAAGCAGAAAGCACAATTAATGCTGATCGGTGCGCTGCAATATGGAGTGATGTACATTGCCTATAACTATGCCTTTCAATATTTGCAGTCGTACGAAGTTGCTTTATTTACTATTTTTACCCCCCTGTATGTTACTCTGACTAATGATGCCATCCACAAGCGTTTGCACTGGCTTAGCCTGGCGGCTACCGTTCTGGCTGTAGTGGGCACTGCCATTGTCCGCCGCGGCGGCATGTTGCAATCTGAGCTGTGGGTTGGTTTTTTGATTATGCAAGTCTCCAACCTGACGTTTGCTGTTGGGCAGATCTTCTATAAAGAAGTGATGACCACTATCCCGGCAGTGAAGAATATTGATCTGCGTGTCTTTGGCTTGCTATATGCCGGCGGCTTTATCACTGCGGCAGCCTCCGCCGGATTGTTCACCAGTTGGTCGGGGTTCCATATTGAAAACAGCCAAATATGGATACTATTGTATCTGGGTGCAATTTCCTCCGGTCTGGCATTCTTCCTGTGGAACGTTGGCGCGCGGCGGGTGAATGCCGGTACGCTGGCCATCTTCAATGATCTCAAGGTTCCATTAGCGGTTGCCGTTTCTCTATTTGTTTTCAAAGAAAAGGCCAATTTGCTCAATCTTCTGGTTGGGGGTGGGTTGGTGTTGGCCGCCCTGGCGCTTAACGAGTGGTGGGCTGGACGTCAAAGGAGACAGGATGTTCAATTGGCCGCCGGGGAACCTCAAGGGTTGTAGTTCATGCGGTAGGCGTAGGCTTGCCATGCAAGCTTGCAATCAAAAGCTCGCTTATCTGTTTCTGGTCCAAAGCCCATTTGTTTTCATTTCAGCCCACAAATTTGTCGTTTTTTCCTTTCCCGAGCGTTAGGGATCGTCTTGAATTGTGTGCACACGTAGTCTTGCTCAAGGAATGGCGACAGCTTTGCAGACAGCTGCCAACACCGCTTCGATTGTTGTAATTGCCGCTTCACTTTGAACCCCCAAATCATGCCGCTTCGCAATCGAGGCTGCAGTATCATAGCTGACCCACACCTGTGAATCTGCATCCTCCCATGCCAGAACTTTCACCGGCAGGTCAAGACCGGCTATTTGCTGGTCGAGCATCAACACCGTCCCAACCTTGGGATTGCCAAAAATGAGAAGTTGAGTCGGGCGCAGTTTCATGCCGATGTGCATAGCGTTCGCTGCATGATCAATGCGAGCAAAGACCGTAAAACCTTTGGATTCAGCAACTGATGCCATTCGATCAACTGATTCGCGAACAGGAAATTTGCTTGCAATTGTGACAATACTGTCTTCTTTCATTTATTCCTCCTAATGTCATATGCTGTGGGTTCTTAATGGATAAGCTTGGTTAACAATTAGCGGTGCACGTGCTGGGGCTGGGAACAGCGATGTCGCATGCGTGGGAAAAATGATGGATTGGGAGACCTTGGGATTGCCCGGATCTAAGGTGGCAGCGGAGTGCCAAGCGAGGCATCATTGCCAGATAGAGTACAGTCCCGAAGCCGTGACAAAGACTTGTGGCAAAACGCAATCGATACTCGAATTCTGTGCGCACATCTTGCATGATTTCTTTTAAGTCGAAAGCCCTCTGCTTTTTCTTTAAAATTGATTGTTAAAACTTACATTATCAGAAATATTGTATCTTTTCAATAAAACGGGGTAGAGGAGTGTATTTAGGAGGGCAATCGCCCTCCTAAATACACTCTGCCCCTAATTTTTGAAATGATACGAAATATTCGTTACTTTCAACACTGGAATGCATAGATGAAATGCACATAGAGTATTCTTATCCTACCAGTCATCAGGTCAGCCTTTAGGTTGCGAGCTACTGCTCTTGGTCTTTGGTGGTGAGGCAATCCCCTTAAAATTGAATGCTCGCAAAACAGGAAATTGTTCGCAATGACTTTGTTTTTAGGAAAACCGAATAGTTAAGAATTTCCACTCTATTTTTAAAATTTCATTGATGGCAGAAGAGCACGACGCAAAAAACTGGTGGTGTTTTAAACACTTTGATAGCCTGGGTCAACCATTTTCGTTTTACCTCCACATCGACGCTGCCAATTATGATCTGAAACGAGCGTTGCAAGACCTGGGTAGGTAGCACCCATGGGTGGAAACATGAACGATTACGCCTTACATATCCAAGAAGTCTATTGAGTAAAGCCATAGTGAGTATTATGATATTTGGTACAATAGAATAAAGGAAAAATGATATGAATCGCTCAATAAAAAGGACGCTTTTCTTGAATACTGCCTGGTTTTGGTTGGCTATCGCAGGTACTTTCGTTCTTGCGGGTTGTGTTGCAAAAACTCCGCCCTCTGACTCGAATAATGTGGTTAGCATGCCAATTGAAATGTTCAAAGCCTCGTCGAATTGTGCCGCGTGTCATCAAGGCATGAAAGACAGTTTCGGAAATGATGTGTCCATTTATCCTGAGTGGCAAACCAGCATTATGGCGAATGCCGCACGTGATCCTTACTACTTTGCCAGCGTGCGCATGGAAACTAAGAATTCCCCACAATATGCTGAAGCTATTGAGCAAAAATGCGCTACCTGCCATGCACCTATGGCAGTCTTTTCCAACATTGCATCTGGTGAAAAGTCTCTTTTATTGGGGCAGCAGGGAATACTTGCGCCAGAACATCCACTTTATGAGTTGGCAGTGGATGGGGTTTCTTGTACCGTTTGCCATCAGATTCCAGTAAACCCGGCAGATAATTTGCGTCATAGCGGCGATCTCGCCATAAATCTTGACCTTTCTGCACTCGAACGTCCGATTTATGGCGCATTTCCCATCACTGAGCAGAATGCTGCTATTATGAAAGCTGCATCTGGATATACAGCTGTGCAGAGTGAGCACGTGCGCGAATCAACCATTTGTGCTTCCTGCCATGAACTTTATCTCAACTTCGTCCAGACAGATGGTACGATGAGCACAGGCGAAGATCTGTTTTATGAGCAAACCCCTTACAGTGAATGGCTGGCTTCTGACGTTTCCGAGAAATCTACCTGCCAGAGTTGCCACATGCCCGCAGCCGATGGCGCCGCGCCTATTTCTAATATTACACCGGATAATCTGGTTAATCCTTTTGCCCGACACACCTTTAGCGGGGGAAATGTCTTTATGCTCAATATTTTTAAACAATTTGGTGAGGAACTGGGCATCCCGGGAAGCGCTAGCGCACTTGATCAACATATCCAACGGACAGAGGAGCTTCTGCAAACTGAGACGGCTAATGTTTTTGTTTCTTTGGTTGAACAACAAGCTGATACCATCACATTTAAGGTGGAAGTTGATGTGCTGACCGGACATAAATTTCCCACCTCTTTTCCTTCAAGGCGGTCGTGGTTGCATGTCACTGTCAGCGATGCAAACGGGTTGGTCATTTTCGAATCAGGCGCTTATGATCAGACCGGTAAAATCTTTGGTAATGAAAATGACGACAACCCGCTTGGCTATGAACCTCATTATGAAATTATCTCGGCACCCGATCAAGTACAGATTTATGAACCAATCATGAAAAATTCACTGGGTCAGGTGACTACCCTTCAGATGCAAGCTGCCGGCTACCTTAAAGATAACCGCCTTCTGCCAAGCGGCTTTGACAAGCAAAATCCACCACTCGTATCGGCTGTGATCGGGAATGCTTTGCAGGATCCAACCTTTACCGGCGGGAGCGACAGTCTGACCTATCAGGTGCAGACCGGTGCCGCACAGGGACCTTTTACCGTGCAGGTGGATTTACTTTATCAATCGGTGGGTTACCGTTGGTCGCAGAACGTGCTGGATAGCCAGACTGATGAAGCGCTAACTTTTGGACGCATGCTCAAGCAGACCGGCAATATCCCGGTGAAGATTGCCTCTCAGACAATAGAGATCGAATAAATCGCTCTTGATGCACGCAGGCATACGACCTGTGTGCAACCGCCTGCCTCATACAGATTGGTTAGCCCAGCCTGTTTTCCAATTGTTACGGATCATGAAGTAACCATTTCTGGTGCATAGGGCAGTGGTGAAACAAGACATAGACCCGTTTATAGGAACTCACAACGGACTGAACAATTCGGAAATCGGATTGAGTGGCCAAATGTGTCCTGGTTTGGATATTTTCAACTTAAACAACTCCTGAATTTGGCTCACGCCACATCGCAAATCACGCTGAAACCATAATCTATTTGTTAGCAGATTCTTATAGATCGAGAGCGCGCAGGCCGTTCATGCCCAGGATTAATGAAACTTCGCCGCCATGGTTCAGATCGTGCTCCAGCACGTGGTAGATGACCCAACTGCGCGATAGCTCCCATGTCTGACCATCCCATTCATCCGGAAATGTCTCGGCACGATCGGCAGGTGTCCAGCGTAGCAAACGCGATTCCATGAATTCCCATGTCTCTTCAAGCCCGCGTACCATTTCCATAGCACTACGGTCTGGTGAATCACGTTGGCCCCAAAGAATATATTCGCTCATCACGCTGTCAGGATCCTGTAACGTTCCGCTGAACCACCCGGCCCGAACTGAAATAATATGCTGGACAATTTGCCCGAGCGGCCACATGTGCGGAGCGGGTTGCAGCATGAGTTGTTCATTCGTTAGGGGGGCGATGCAGTTTTGCAGCTTACCGTTATAGGTGCGCCAATTCTCATAGATTGTATCTAATGTTGATTGAGTTTCTTCCTTCATCAATTCTCCTCTTAAATCAATGATCTACCTGTGATTTGTGAAATCGAACACGACGTAACAGCTTGCATGAGCTGTTATTCACCTTAAAGTAGAAGATCGTCGTATATCGGCGGTGCAAGGCACCCTAGAGCAAGCATTGGCGTCATTCAAGTGCAGCCAGAAACTCTAATGTCCTCTGCAACAGAAGTGCGGATGCCTTCGCGTCGTACGAAGGAAGTGAGCTATCGGCAAAGTAGTGCTGGTTGCCGGGGTAGAGAAAAAGCTGCCCGTCTTCGGCTTCCTTGATGAGATCGCGGGCAGCATCGATATCACCCTCGCCCACGAAGTACGGATCAGCATCCATGCCATGGATTTGAACAGGCACACCCTTCGGCCAGGTCTGTCCAAACTCCGAAACTGGAAGACAGGAATAGAAGAGCAGTGCCCCTCGTGCGCCGGGTCGGGTTTGCGCTAGCTTTTGAGCCGGGATGACGCCCAAAGAGAATCCGGCATATACCAATTGCAGGGGAAGCGCTTTAACTGCCCGTTCTCCACGAGCCATCACTTCGTCAAAACCAATTTCTTTGACGAATCTCATGCCAGTCTCAATGTCATCGAATGTGCGGCCATCAAAGAGGTCAGGCATATGCACGATGTGCCCAGCCTGGTGCAGATCATCGGCAAATACTGCAACGCCCGGTGTTAATCCCTGTGCGTGATGGAACAATACTACCTCTGCCAATTTCATGCCTCCTTTTTCCAATTGTTAATAATGTGCGTTGGTTATTAATTATATGATCTCTTGATAGGCTGCAAATAGAGCGTATAACCAACCAAATGTAATTGCTTCCACCACAATAACAATTAATTATTTCAAATATGGCGTCTCAACCCTGAATCCTCAAAACAACCAATTATCAACCAAAAATAACCACTTATCGAAAATCTGTTGATGAATGCTCTTAATTTTTTGTATACTCTTTCCATCGCGATGAAAGGAATGAGCATGCAGATTGAAATTAAAATTGATGATCAGTACGATGATCTCAAAATTCTGATTCTGGCCAACAAGATGACCGATCAAGTCAACGAGATTTTCAATAAGCTGTCTGAAACCCACCCGATTGTATTGACAGGTTTCAAAGAAGATTGTTTGGAGATACTAAAACCTGAGGATGTCATTCGCATTTATGGTGAGAATCAGAAGGTGATTGCCCAAACAGATAAAAACGAGTACTTCCTCAGGCTCAGACTCTACGAAGTGGAAGAGAGATTGGGGAAGAATGGGTTTGTGCGGATCTCAAACTCGGAGATTATCAATTTGAATAAAGTAGTCAAGATGGACATGAACCTGAGTGGAACCATATGTGTGCGGTTGGTTGGCAACATTTCTACGTTCGCTTCCAGGCGATATGTTTCAAAAATTAAACAAGCATTAGGAATAGGGTAAAAAAATGAAAAAACAAATTATATCCAGGATTATCATCGGTTTCCCAGTGGGTGTTTTGATTGCGTACGTTATCTCGATTATTATTTCATTGTTAATCGGGAAAGGTCAATATTATGCCACTGAACCTTCACTGATTGTAACAGCAGGCAATGAAATCAATGCGGTTCTTTTGCAATTTGTGTTGGCTGGAATTTATGGGGCTATCTGGGCTGGCAGTTCAGCAATCTGGGAGAATGAGGATTGGAGCCTCTTAAAAATGACGGTTGTTCATTTTCTGATCACATCCATTAGCACCTATCCGATTGCTTACTTTACTCACTGGATGGCACACGATTTGGCCGGTATGGCAATTTATTTTGCCGTCTTTATTGGCATCTATGCGAGTGTATGGGCCGGGTTATATGGCGTATGGCGAAACAGGATTAAGCTTCTCAATGCTAAAATTCAGGAGGGAAGTAAGTAAATATGGAAGAAAGAAAATACCTGGATGCTAAGTGGCTAAAGGTGAGTGAAATTTCCCCACTTGTCCAGTGCGCTTTTTACTCCTATTATGGTTTTGTCAATTCTGACTGAATAGTTAATAGCGCATCGTTATCTCTTACCGCATCAATCCTTACATAATCTCCCGAAAACATAGTTGTGCCCATATCTGTAGGTATCCCACTATCTTTTGTCTCAATAATTGCTATGTAATTTTCACGAAATCTTGGGTCAGCATCAAAATTCGATTTTCGATCCCAGAAACCATGCGTATGGATGAAAGTTGGTTTCAGCTCATCAAAAATATAATCATAAAAAACACTTTGATTCTTACCCATGTTTAGTGCAATAACCTTGTCGGTCAACCCTGCAAGATCATATACTTTTAGGTGAGAATAGTACAGTGTACCACCTAGATCAGGCGCTAAAATGGAACCATTTTCAATACCCATTGCTGTTGCATATTCATTAAACCGATAGCCGAAATATTCTGCAACTTCAGAAAATGGAACGGTGGGAGATTTCGCAAAATCACAAGAACGAGCAATGAATGAAGCAGTACTAATACTGGAAATGAGAAATATCAGTAAAAATATCATAGGTCCAGTATATTTTTTCAGTTTAGTATTTTCATAAACCATATCACTCGTAGAAAATAAAAAAATGTAAAACAACAAAAAAAATGGTGTGGCAAATCTAAACTCTCCCATCCAATCAGGAGGAAGCAGAAAATAGATAGACAAAGCAACCAGGATTGTGATTGATAAAACAAAGTAAGGTCGTGTAATTCGTCTTTGAATGACTAAATAAATTAGCAAAGCAAAAATGCCAATTATTATGTATTTGCTCATTCCAAGAGAGATAAGTAAGCCTTGTAATGCCATCATCCATATACGAGGATATAGGAATAACCCCGAACTCTTCGCATAATAAGTGTTTGGAAGAATATCTCCAAAATAAAAAAACCTGAAAACCAAATAACTCCCAAATACTAAAAGGAATGTACCAATATATATCCAGAGGGATTTTAAAGCTTCTTTGGGCTTATTTTTACCCTGTATTAAATCAATGAGTAGAAAAAATGGGAATATAGCAGCATAGATAATTCCATCGGGACGAGTTAAAGCGCATAAAGCGGATAGAATTGAGATTGTTATTATTGATTTTACCCAGTTGATTTCACCCCTACTATATTTAATGATATGCCACAAAATTAGGGAAATTAGAAATACATATAGCGGGTTTTCCAATCCTGATATTGTCCAAATGACAAAGGAAGAGTTCAATGCCAGGAGTATTAACACAACAAATGTGCCTAAGTTAAAATGTTTTGTCATGGATGCCAGTATTTTTTGGACAGTTATAAAAGAACCTAAAACAAGAACTAAGCTAATAATCTTTGGCGTTAATATTGGGTTAAAAACTTTTAACAAAAAGAATGGACTCAATATAAGCACCCATGTGAAATTAGAAAATCCTTCAACCGGATTCATCCCTGGTTGAGAAACGAGACCATTTCCATGCGCAAGATTTCTTGCATATGCAAATGAAATACCAGCATCATCAATAATCCAGTCTCTGAATAGCAAGGAATGCAACACAAATAGCAAAAAAGGTAAAGCCACCGGCAACCAATTTTGATATTTATATTGACCTAAGATTTTGCGAAGCATTTTCCCCCTTACGAAAAGTACCTAAAGATTGATGATACGTGACCTCAATCTATTCCAATTAAACCTGAAAGCCAACTTCCGTTAAGATTTTACACTGCAATACCGCTTGACTATTTAAAATATGAAGCTCTGCACAATATTAAAAATATTATACATCACAAGCGTTCGAGACCCAAGTATCGATTAGTGATCACCTGACTCCAAAACTGAGAAAATTAACTGGCCAGATTTACGAAACATTCTGTCGGAAACATTATTCTTATACTCTGAAACTCTTATTAACGGCTGGAGTGAGGAAATGTTTTTCAACATTAACAAATAAGCAGATCTTTTGAAAATAATTTTTGACAGCTTGCATGGGTGCGACCAGTTTATTATCTGAATGATAGTCAATTTATTAACGTATTACCTCATTTGATACTTCAATTGAAACCGATAGTAACTGATGGATAACTGTCATTGTGAGGAGGGCGTGTAACGCCCGACGAAGCAATCCTGTCCTATGCGAGAAAGATTGCTTCGCTGCGCTGCTGCTGCTTATAACTTAACGATCTGATGCATAACGCACTAACCTGAGAAATAAAATTGTAAAATGCTTTTTTTCCGAGGGGCATGATGATTCTTTCACGTGAGATCTTTCGTAAGGGCGAAGCGTCCGGAGAACCCTCCCATCCTCTAAAAACATACCCATCGCGGATGCTTCGCCCATCAGCCGACTTAGGCTGACAAACTCATCATTTTGTGTCAGGTTGGTCCATCAAAATGTAAATACTCGAAAGAAATAGATAAGCAAATTATCTTTTCAAAAACTACGGTAATCTTATTATTCCGCCATTGGGTGGGGCAACGACCCACCCTACCCACCTCAAGTGAAACCAATGACAGCACAATCAGCAAAGGTCTGTAATAATGGGGTATGCTTGAATGCTTTGGCGGTGAAAAATAATCTTGTTGAATCAGAACGACCGTAAAAAAACGTCATTCATCATCAGATCATTTTGCATGACCTACAATGGCGCGACCAGCTCCTCCAAGAGATCTGCTGTCTTTTTGAGCGCTGAGTCAAAACTTACTCGCAATGCATAATCCTGGCATCTTTGAAGCATGATATGGTTGTTCAGCAAAAAATCCAGCTTAACCATCAAATTGCGGGTGGTAAATTGTCGCGGTAAAAGCATATCCCCAAGACCCAGGCGAGAGACACGGTAGGCATTATCGGGTTGATCGTTGGTCAAAGGCATGATCAACTGTGGAATTCCAGCCGCGACTGCCTGTGCCAGGCTACCAATTCCACCAGTATGGATAAACGCTGCTGCCTGCGGCAGAAGTTGATCGAGAGGATAGAATGGCAAATGAAGAATATTGTTTGGCATTTGGCCTATGAGCTGGCTGCCATCGCGGGTGAGTAAAATTGCTCTTTTACCCAATTGCGAGGAGACCTGGACGGCGACCGAGAAGAATTTTTTAGCAAATGGTGCGGCAGTCCCGGCAGTGAACACCAAAGGCGCATCGCCGGCTCGCAGAAAAGCATCCATTATATCTGCATGAGGGGTTGTTGTCTCTGGTGGAGCGATGAAGCCAGTACAGATGGTGTTTTTCGGCCAATCGGCCTGTGGCGGGGCGAACCACTCGGGAAAAAGACAAAGGTTTAACTGGTCGGAATATAGATTGTTCTGGAAAATACGCCGGACAGGTGGCAGGTTATTCGCTGCGCGAAATTCGTTAATGGCCGGTGCGAGCAGGGGATCTATCAATATGGTATCCAATAGCCAATAATAAAGTGAAACCAGGTTTGGTGGCATCCAATCAGGAATGGGTGTGTTTCCCAAAACAGGCGGGGCGTGTTTGGATCGCAGCAGGCTGGGCTGGAGCTGAAGGGTGGCAAACTGATACCCATAACTTTGGTGGGCGATCTGTCCGGCAAAAAGCAACAGTGGTGAAACGATCAACGTATTTTTTGGGGAAAATGAAAGGAATATATCTAATAAAGGTTGTAAGAATGGAATAATTCCCTTTTTTACAATTACACCAAACGCACGCGTTGGCTGCCAGAACAATGGGTCTGTGGTCAAGTCAATGTATTGCTGTTCACTGCCTAAAGGAATGAAGTTGATTTGGGCGGCTTGTACCGGACCTCTAAAAGTCGGGTTGGCAATGATAGTACAATCATGACCTCGCTCTTGTAGATAGGATGACAATGTAATTAATGGGTATACATCCCCGGCGCTACCGAGGGTTGGAAATAGGATTCTATGCATGCAAACCGTCCTCGCTGAAAATTTATTATAAGTAAAAATTAGCCGGATGGCGAACTATGTTGCAGGGTTGGAATCATAGAATATTTTAGCGTTCGTTTGGTTTGAAAAACTTATCGATTTTTTATCGAACAGTTGAAGCAAGCTTTCAATTCTGTAAGTTGAGTGGTTTGAACCACTTTTCTTGTTTAAGATACTACTCAGATCATATTGGTAGAAAATTAAAAACAGAAATAAGGAGCAAATTATGCGCTTAAGTCGACCAATTCTTGGGTCACTGTCGGCCATACTTATTTTATTAGCGATATTCACATTTAACGTTCAAGCATCGGGTATTGACATGCGATACCTTCTGGCCGAAACACCTTTTTCAATATTTTTGCCCATGGTACGCAGTGGTGCCAGTTCATCACCTCCACCTCCTTCGCCATCACCAACATCACCGGTTCCCACCGTCACCATTCTTCCCCCGGGCGGAGGTATGATTATCAACCACAATTCAATTGGTTTATATGACCGGATCCCGTCATCTTACCTAAGGGCGGCTGAAGCGATCAAATTTACCTTTATGGATCGTTCCGTTGGTGCTAACATCGATGAGGGTATTGGTTGTCTGGCAGCAGTTTCCTGGGAAGCAAGCAATTCTGCCTGCCGGCGGGGTTATGTGGATGCCAGTCTGACGAATTGGGTGACCTATCCAAACGGAAATTTACCGATCCCGACAGTGATTACATTCCCTGGGGGCAACAATCGCAGCAATATCCATTTTGTTTATCACGAAGGCACCTGGGAAGAAGATCTGAGTTATTTCATCCAAAGTTATCCTAATTATGCCAATCAGGATATTTTTTCCTACCAGCACAATTATTTGCATGTCGCTGCTGGGTCCACCATCGATGATGTCTACTTTGACCCCAATTACCGTGGAACCAATATTTATGACTTGGAGGCTTTGGAAGACCGCTATCCCAATAAGACCTTTGTCTATTGGACGGCTTCACTGGCCAGAACGATTGGCAGTGCCGATGCGCAATCCTTCAATGACCAAATGCGCAGCTGGGCTGCTCAAAATGGCAAGATCCTGATCGATATAGCCGCCATTGAAAGTCATGCCCCGAACGGTACGGCCTGCCGCAATAGCCAGGGCTACGAAATCATCTGCAAGGATTACACTACCGAAGCCAACGGCGGTCACCTGGGCAGTGTTTCCGGTGGCAAGATCCGTATCGCCAAAGCCATTTGGGTTACTCTGGCACAAATTGCCGGTTGGCAGCCCTAATTTGTATCCATCGCTAATAAAGAGTTAAGACAGTTAAGACCTTGAGCCAGGCAAACAACCTGGCTCTTTTTTTGATGCCAAATAATGCCGGACTGGTACGTTATTTTGAAAACTCGCCCGGGAGTTCGTATGATGAAATTAAAAAGGAAGGAAGAAAAAATGGCGGAACAATTTTTAGAACAGGAAGCCGAACGCCGTCTGGCTATTAACTTATTTAACCATGTGTGGACATTAATGGACCTCCTCGAAAGAGATCAAACTCAAATAGATGAAATGATTCATGCCGTGCATGCTTCACGTTACCACTGGGGAAATGTTGGAACGGTGCTGGAATCTGCGCGGGGAGAATGGCAAATATCACGCGTTTATGCCGTTTTGGGGCGAGCCGAGCCGGCGCTTTATCATGCCAGGCGAACTTTGCAATTATGTCTCGAGAATGGAATCGGTGATTTCGATCTGGCTTTTGCCTATGAAGCCATGGCGCGCGCGCTCAAAATTGATGCCCGGGGAGAAGCTCCCGAATCAGCCCATTATCTCTCTCTGGCATATCAAGCGGCTGATAACATTAAGGAAGCAGAAGATCGTCAGATTATTCTGGGCGATCTGGCCACGCTGGCAGATTGACCTTAGTTCATTCCGAGATGAATATCCATGGATTCCATTGCCAATCATCCGGAGTTCATTTTGCCTGAATGCTTCCGAGTGCGCCAGGCTATGGCTGTTTATGAAAAGTCTGGATGCCGGAAAAACCATGTGCAATCAGGTATCGTTGACATACATTGGTAATCACAGTTATTTTTTGCTCAGCAGGAAGGTGAAACACGAGACATATTTTTTTCGTTTATTTCAGCCTCTTTCTAAACAGAAGAAGCTGCCTATGGCTGCCCGCTTAATTTCACCAAAGTAGAATTGCCTAAATAGCCTCATTAATACTGATAGGCGATTCCTATAAGGTTTATGGTTGATTATTTTCACCCTTTTTTATCTGGGTTTAATCAACTGGTTGGAAGCGCTGAAAGACCACACCGGTGGGGAGTGCCTCACATTCAATCAACTTCAGATTAATGCGCTTCCCTTCGGGAAATAAGCGTTTGCCACTTCCCAAGACGAGCGGATAGACGTGTAACCCATATTCGTCAATGAGATTATTTTTCACTAAAACATGAATTAGTACGCTGCTGCCATCAATGGCAATATTTTTGCCTGGTTGTTCCTTAAGCTTATGCACTTCTTCAAGGACATTCTTTGAAATAAGGGAGGAATTTCGCCAAGCCGCTGCGGATTTTAAAGTGGTCGATACCACCACTTTATTCATACTGTTCATTAAATCCCCAAAAGGATCTCCGGGCGGCATCGGGTCAAACGCAGCGCCGTGAATTTGCCATGTTTTTCGCCCCAACAGAAATGTGTCGGTTTCTGTCATTGCTTCAAAAAAGCGTAGGCCAATTTTATCATGCCAATATGGCACTGTCCAACCGCCTTGTGCGAATCCGTCATCTGTATCTTCATCGACACCACCAGGCGCCTGGATTACGCCATCCAATGAAATAAATTCATACACGATAAGCTTTCTCATGTTGCTCCTTTTTACTCAAAACCGAGCGGAATATTAGTAATGATTTCCGCTTTTATTTTTGAGAGAAGATCATTAAAAATAGAAGGCGATAAAAATCTTGTCTCTAATCCCGCTGGAATTTTCCGTTTTATTTATTAAAAAATTGGTCTCGTGGTCTAAAACTGGTTTTCCTATCCTTCCTGAAAAGCCTCTTCCAGCTCGTGAATCTCGATTTTTGTCATTTTGAGCATCGCCTGCGTCACGCGGTGAGCGCGCTCGCGGTCGGGGTCATTGAGCATTTGACTGAGGGCAGTCGGCACAATTTGCCAGGAAACGCCGAATTTGTCCGTCAACCACCCGCACTGGCTTGGCGCACCGCCATCTGCGATCAGGTTTTCCCAAAAGTAATCGACTTCCTGTTGATCTTTGCATTCCACAAAGAACGAAAAAGCCGGGGTGAAACCAAACTGATGGTCTAGACTGCTATCCATGGCAATCAATTCCTGGCCCGCGAGCCGAAAGCGGGCGTGTTTCACATTACCGACAATATCTCCTTCGCCTTCTGCGTAGCGATCTATTTGGCTGATTTTGGAATCTTTAAAGAGCGAGGTGTATAAGCGCATGGCTTCTTCTGCCCGGCCGGCTTGTTGACCGACAAACATGAAGCAAGGCATTATTTTTTGCGATTGCCGTTCCAGATTCAATTGCCAGGAAAGTCCGAATTTGTCCGCTACCCAACCAAATTTCTCACTGAACGGATATTGTCCAAACTCCATCAAGACGAAACCGCCTGCAGAAAGTTTTTTCCAGAGGGTGTTGATCTCGGCTTCATCCTGGCAGGTGACAAAAAAGGAATGGGCAGGAGTAAAGGAAAAATCTGGTCCACCGTTGAGCGCCAGAATTTCCAGGCCGGCTAATGTGAAGCTCAATGTCAGCACTTTTTGATGCATGTTTTCGCGACCATCTTCCAAATAATTTATTTCGCCCATCTTTGCGTTCTGAAAGATGGAGGTATAAAAATTGGCTGCTTGTTCAGCCTGATCATCAAACCAAAGAAACGGATATATTTTTTGCATCTTTTCCAATCCTTTTTATTAATACCAATTATCTTGATTACCAGAGGGTATCGCTTATTAGTTACCCAAAGGTCAAGTGATTAAATGGATGGATATTATAATTATGACGATTTTAGTGTGAATTATCCAATTAAATCAAGTGCATATATAACAAGATCTTACAGTTGTCCGCGGTGGGGTTTGATTATTATGAGCTGCTGGTAATTGGCTCCGGCCTCTCAGACATCTGAGAATATTCTAAGATTGTTTGAGCGCATCTTGGATTGCTTGAGAGATGGAAATACCTGATTGTATCCACGTGAAACCGCGGGCACGCAAGTTGTTCAATATTTTTGTGGGTAGATGACAATATTTTCTAGCCATCTGTGCTTGGCAATGGTCACAGGTTAAATCCAAATAACTTGTTTACAGGGCAAGCATACGAGTTATGTATGGGTTTGTCTTTCCGTCTTGGGTATGAGCGTATTACCAGGGGTAACATCCGCAATGCAAAAGCCATCAGGGAAACGTTGACAAAAAATGCAGCCGCCTTGATCGACATCGAAAATAGGGTAAGGGCAAGCCTCAAATCTACGAGAAATTTACGTATTTTCATCGATGAGACGTGGGGTGCCCCTTGTGTGGAGGGGTGAAGTATCTCAAGAATACGTTTTTATTTCATCAATACTGGATGCAACCTATGCGAATATCATTTTGGAGATCCGCAATGGTGCGATCAGTTTATCGGAAAATGAGCGGGAAATAAAATTCGTACCCTTTTCCATACCAGACGGAATAACGCACGTCATTACCGGCTAATTTTCCGTCCAGTGGAGTGATCTTCAGATAGACTGTCTGTGTGCTGGTGGGGGTATATTTATACACTACTGATTGACCATATCCACTTGAATTGACCTCTTTCAACAATGTGGTCGTGTTGCTGGCGTAGAGCTGAGTTTTCATGGCGCTGGTATTACCCAAGGCGGAAATCATGAAGAGGTACTCTGTACCGGCAACGAGATTCATTTTTACCCAATCAGTATCATTTATTCCACAAAAATTGTGGATCTGGGATGAAGCGTCTTTGGTCAGACTGCTGGCACCGGAAGCATTATTGTCCGCAGTTTCATAGCTATCCGGAGCGCAGGTGGTGATCGAAGTGCTGGCTTGAGCACTGTTTGGGTAACTTTCAATGTTGTTGTTGTTATCGATAGCGCGAATGCGGAAGCCATAATTTTTTCCCAGCTCACCGAAATAATTCATGCTGGTTTGGCTGCCGGGAATATTTGTTTGGAGATCTGTCCATGAGCTGCCATTAACCTGGTATTGGAGATCGTAGTGATCAATTGTGCCATCAGGATCACTTCCGCTCCATTGCAGCGGGATCAGGGTACTGCCACTGGTTGCGGGCAATGGTGCCAGCTGGCTGGACGGGGTGCTGGTATCAAATCCAGAAATAATGCGCATACTTGTGTTTTGGTTGTTATTATTGTCAAAGGCTTGGGCGATCAAAAATCCGTTTAAGACCGGTGCATACGCAACCGGATCGAAAGTTGCGGTCCATCCATCAGAACCATTACTATCGGATCCCAGCAAGATCCAGGAACTGTTGCGGATATCAGCATTGCGCCAATAGAAATCAACTTTTTTGATCCCTGTCCCGATATCTGTGGCCAGAGCTCGCAAAGTAAACGCAGTTTTGGGGATAAACGCATTTTTAGGTGATTCGAGCTGCACAATGGGTGGTGTTAGATCCGAGCCACTAACTTTAAGCGTGTAGAAATGGCTGCTGCTGCCAGCCCGGGGATGATCCCAGGCTTTGACCATTAGATAGTATGTATCGCTTATTGAAGGTGAATAATAAATCTTTGAATCGCGCCGGACCGCGTACTCTTCATCGTCATTATCCAGTATTAATCGGCCTTGACTGTCGTACAAGAAGATGTAAGGGTCAAGTTGTGAACCGATGTCTTTGGCATCAATATCAAAAGTGAGTTGTTCTCCAGCGGTGAGATTTAGGCGATAATAATCAACATCTCCGCCCGGGCAAATAAACGCGCTGACTTGCGAGCCAACCGCCAGCGTCGATGCCTGGCTAATGTTGTTGTTGGGTTCGCTATCATTACAGCTAATCGGGGCAGTTTTGCTGATCTCGACATTGTCTATAAACCAGCCATAACCGCCATTGTAGTACTGATCGACAATATCCAGGTGAAAGCGCAGGCGAATGGTTTTACCGCTATAAGCTGATAGGTTAATGATTGGACTGGTGAGCCAGGCTTTATCGGCATCCATGCCGAGTTGAAGCAGGTTTTCAAAGGGAGAACCATCGACAGAAATCTGCAGCCAACGTTGATCCCAGAAGGGGTAAAACGATTCGGTTTCATAGTAATATTCAAATTTGAGGTAATAGCCGCTACTGGGAATACGAATGGGGGGAGAGGTTAAATCACCGCCGCCGATATTGGGATCCCCCAGGTTGCCGGATCCGGCAGCCGGGTTGTAAAGGTCATTAAATAGCCATACTTTTGAGCTGCGTGAATTAAAGCTAACGTCTGCCAGGTACCACATGGGTACACCCAACCAGTTTTGGGCACCACTTTGGAAATCAAAGGTGACGGGAGCGTTTACGAGCGTGTTATTGCTCAAATTGGCCGCTGAAATGGTGAACGAACGGCTGGCTTCTTTCTCTCCGGCAGAATTGCGCCCCCAAATTTTGACTGTATAAGTACCGGGCAGTAATGAACCCACTGACCAGGCGCTGAGTTTGGTGGCGGCCAGGTCTTTGTTGAGCGGCCCGCGTAATTCACCCCGGAATGAAGTTGCCCCGACAGATGAGAAATTAATAACGTAGGATTCGCTTTCCACCAAAACCGGCCGGCTGTAATCGTTAAAGATGGTGTCTATGGTGGGGGTGACTGGCTGGGTTGATCGTGTTACAACCCGCATGGAGGAAACCATATTGGCATTCAAACGGTTATCACGCAGATTAGCGTCATTTTCTTCAAAGGCCTCGCTGCGCCCTCCGCCATCGTCGTAATCGAATAACAAAGCGCGAACATTGCTGCCAACCATTAATGACTCAACATTGTTATCGCCGAGAGTGCGTAAACTGGCAGTGGAGTAATAATCACCGATGCCGAACTTTTCGCAGATGCCCTGATAATTTGCTTCCGAGTAAAGCGCGACCTGATCGGCAGTGGGTACGCAGGCAGGGGGTTGAGTTTGAGTACAGGCTGCATTGTTGACAATGGTGCGCACGCCTGTCATTCCGCCTGGAATGATATTGCCTTCCAGGTCATAGATGCGGGCAGCGATATCAACCGGGCCATTGGCAACCCCGGCTTCACACAAATTGATATCGCCCAGGAAGGAAGTGCCGCTTAAATCCGGACCGATCACCTTCCAATCTTTGCCCATTTCACGAGCCAGGATTTGAACCTTTTGAATACCAAGATCATCACGGGCCCAACCGCCTACTAATAGGCTGGTTTCGTTGATCTCCTGACCGTGAACAGGCATGAGCAAATCACCGCTGGGTGGGTTGGCACCCATATTGCCGGAGGTAAAAAGGTTATCGGAACTGGTGACGCCAGGAATTTTGCGCATACATTGGGTGCCATAATTTGGAAAGCGGTTGACCTCATCGCAGGTGCGCGGGGTGCCATCGTTAATGGTGACATCATCAAAGCGGATATCAACAGAATTACCCCAATAACTGTTTGGATTGGTATGAACATGGAAGTGCAAATGATGTCCAGTGCTTGCACCGGTATCATCTGCATTACCGATGAATTGGCCTTGTACTACGCTGGCCCCAATAGTTCGCAGCGCTTGTGGCACAGTATTTTGTGCCATATGCAAATACAACTGATAGGTAGTGGGGTTGGTTGATTCATCTTTAAGAATAATATAATTAAAACAACTGGTTTCATAATTGGGACAGGTGGTGTTTAGCTTCCAAACAGTGCCACCGCGCGCTGCCAATAGCGGGAACATAGTGCCATCTGCAAAATCATAAGCATAGCGACAGGAAGTTTCCGAGCAAGAATTGTAAATAAGGAAATGACCGATGCTGCCGCTCAGACGTTTGGAAAGGCCACCGGCCCAGGGCAGCTTGTAGCCACGGTAAACAGTTTTCACATCCTTACTTAACGCATCATCCGGCTCTGCATACCGCAGTTGCATGTCATCACTCATTAGTTCCGCCGGCAAGTTATTGAATGCTTCTTCCCAGTTTATATCGGCTTGCATGGTGATATCCCAAGGTTGGGTTCCATCTGCGAGTGATTTCTGACTGTGATCTACTTTTGCAATGGCCAGACCTGGTTCGGCGGCAATTAATTCACCCGTTTCAGGGTCGTGCAGTGCCAACCACAGCAAAGCGGTTTGACCATCATCAGAATAGATGACGTGATCAATAACCGGATTATAGATGATAAAGGCCAGCACTTCTCCGCTGCCTTTTGCTCCGGAGGAGACGCTTTTTTCGAAGGCACGTGCCAGACCAGGTTCAATGATTTCACGCGCGGGAACTGATTGTAAACCCGACTCAGGCGGTGGATCTGCAGCCTGTGCTTTTCCAGGCGGGATTATGAGAGAAACTAAAACAATAATGATTGTCAATAATCTGGTGATGTTACGCATGAGCCTTCATCCTTCTCAGGTTTTCTGGCCAAAAAAACAGCCATTGATCGGTGTCAACTCGCTACTAGTTGCAAGTACTATGCCCGATCAAATCAGTGTTAACTCACACACAAACAAATCCAGATCAATTGAAAGTTCCATGAGACTTTTCTTATTATTCTCATCAATTTTTAAGAGGCGTTGAAAAATAATTTTCAGTTGCTCTAAAGAAAAGCGTTGGGCTTGTTTTTCTAATTTCTCTGCGACAAACGGATGCACTTTCATACTGGCGGCTATAGTGTTGCGGTTTCCCAGATCGATCAATTCACGAGTTTGCAAAAGCAATCGAAACTGACGGATGATCATACCAAAAACGCGATAGGGGTCTTCCTGATCCATGAGCTCATGCAGAAGCTGCAATGCCAATGGCTGTCTGCCTTCAGCCATGGCATCTACCATATTGAAAATGCTACTTGGGGCAACATCAGCCACCAGCTCTTTGACATCATCCAGCTCGATTGCACGCGAGAAATTGACGTAAGTAAGCAGCTTGTTGATTTCCTGGCTGGCGAGCTGTGTGTTGGTACCGACCAGATTGGCCAGTTCACGCGCCGCATCAGGTAAGATCTGGCCGTTTTGCCGCCGCACTTCTTCAATGATCCAGGTTTGCATTTGAGCGGGAGCCGGCAGGGCAAATTCCCGAGAGAAGACAACATTGGCAGGTTGGCTATCAGCCCATATTCGAAACCAATGGCCTTTTTTGAAATCTTTCCAATCCTTGCGGTCCAATTCGGTGGAGACTACGATTATTAAAGCGGTGCTGGCTGGCAAGCTTTGTATTAGTTGGAGAAAATTCTGTGTGTTTTTCTCACCTTTTAGTTGCTCGATGGCTTCAGTTAATATGACTGTACGGCGGTTGACCAGAAAAGGCATGGCAAATGCAGCAGAGCGGATTTCATCAACACTGGCTTTGCTTCCCAGGCGGGTGATGTTTAAATCCCCAAGGGTAGCATCTTCATAATGGGCGAGCATTTCTTGAACTGCCCTGGCCATCGCATAGTCATCATCCCCGTAAAGGAGATAAACACCTGGTTTTTTCTCACTGGATGCCTTGGAGGGATTCATTGAAGGATCTAATCCGAAGTTAATACCCGATGAGCGGGTGGATTTCTCTCCATAAAACGCTGCACCTCGGTCAAGTGTAAACTGCCGAGCTGCGACTCTGTCGTTACCCATTCCTGCATTTTTGGTCCTAACGGTTGGGCGAAGATTAAGCCAATTGTCACCAGTGAAATAATATTGGGCAGACGATCGACACGATCCCGCCATGTTTTCGGCATACTGAGCGTTGCTAACCACGCGAATAAACCGCCAATAATGCCAGAAGTGACAAAATTGGTGCCGCAGTTCGGGTGAATGGCAAGCGAATGTTCACCTGACATTAACCGCTTTCGTGCTTCCTGAGCTGCCTGAATCAGATCTTCGGAATCGACTTGACCGATTACCCAAAAACCAAAAGTTCCTGAAAGACCCGCAAGGCGGCTGGCTTTATTTTGTTGCGCCAGAATTTGAAGCGTGGCGTGTTCTAACGCGTGGTTGCGGCGTATACGTAAGATGGGTCCCCAATTTAATAGCATTTTTCCAATATTCATTGATTTTTCCTTGATTAAGTTGTCATTCCTTTATACCAGAAAATACAATAAACGCCACTCCCTATTTTTGTAAGGGGTAATTACCTGTCAGCAGATGGTTGATAGGTAAAGGTATGTTGCCCTGGATAATGCTCAGTTCGCGTAAGTGATGCTATTTCCATCCAAATGATCGCCAGGCTTGAGACGACAGCCTCAAAAAGAGCAGGATGTGGGAAGAACTGCTTATCAAGTTCGATCTAAAGGAAAGACAGGCGCAGTGATGGTGAGCGTTTAATAAGAGATTGGGATGCAACTCGAAGCAAGGCTGTGCAGAGGCCGGATCATTGCCTTACTTTTCTATTCTACCTTAGGGGTTAGAAAGATTGTGCGTTGTTTTGTTCGTTCTGACGACCTATAAAGAAGTAAAGAATTGGACCAATCACGCTAACTGCAATGATGACAATCACCCATAACCATTTTGGTCCATTTGTTTGTTTACGTTTAATTAAATCAATCAAGGCAGCAAGGAACAAACCAAAATGGATGATGATAAGGGAGGTTATCAGGGGATGTATCCTGGGAATTAGGGCAAATATATCCAGATTCATAAGTGCTCCTTTGGTGATTTTTTCCGACAAGGAAGACCAGATAAAACCTGATAATGTATTATCCCAGCAGATTGAAGCCAACACAATTCTACTTTGATGCTTTAATTGAAACCGATGGCAACTGATGGATAACTGCCATTGCGAGGAGGGCGTGTAATGCCCGGCGAAACAATTCTGTTCTATGCGAGAAAGATTGCTTCGCTGCGCTGCTGCCGCTCATAACAAAAAGCAGGGATAGTTTGGTGCGTTACAAACTAACTTGAAAAAAAAGTCAAAAGGCTTTCTTTCCGAGGCGTATTATGTCTCTTTCACGTGAGATCTCGCGTAAGGGCGAACCATCCGGGAAACCATTCCATCCTCTAAAAACACACCCATCGCGGATGCTTCGCCCATAAGCCGACTGCTGCTCATAACAAAACTCAAACGTCGCAACTTAACCACTCTCGAAAATGGGTACTCTTGCTCCAATCCACTCCGGTCTTTTAGATTTGGTATTGCCTTTCATTTTACCAATTTGTTATTTCTGCTTTTGATGGCGCTTTGCGTCATTGGATGGTCTCGCAATTACAATCCAATCAGCAAAGGTCTGCAAGAAGGGGGAATGCTTGAATTTTGGGGATTGTTGATTCTGGCTGAACAGAGCTAAGCTAGGAAATATGAATCAGAAGAGAAGGTCTATGCCTTTTTGCTCGTTTTTATCCCAATCCGGGATAGTGTTCCTCACGATATAAAAAGAACAAGCGTTGTGGCCCTGGACAAACGCGGTTGATGCTTAGCAGAGGGTTGTTAACGCATAACAATTTAAATTTTGATTTCCAATTAGATGCTGCTTGCTGGCGCAACGACTAACCGCTAGCGTGATACCTCGACAAGTATGTGACGCGCGACACTGTACTCGAGGGCCAATTCAGTCTCTTCTATCTGGATCGTCATTTCAGGCCGGGTGGAAAGAACCCGGATTGTGCGCCCAGTAAACAGGCCATAAGCATGCAAATGCTTGCGGACTGATTCACTTAATTCGGGCATTGCCACGATGCGAATGGATTGATCTTGCTTAATATCGGCCAGTGTCAGCATTCGATCGGAATGCTTTCTTTTTGCAAATCTTAATTTGTTCTTCACACAGTTTTTTCTTTCAGAAATTTAGATAACCAGCGCGCCCAACTGGAAGCGTATGGATTGACAGCCTCGGTACCGCAGTTGGGGCAGCAGACCATTTTCGCTGATGAGGGGTCATCTTTGGCACAGCCGCTGTGAAGAGGACAGCGGTTGCAGCTAGAAAATTCAGTGGGTGAAAATTTTGTCCCACAAGCAACGCACGAGAGAATAATTGTGCTCATCCCAGCCACCCGGTATAGGTTAGAAAGCGTTGTAATAAGCCTCCCACCAGAACAGAGAAAGGAAAGATGAAAACAATCATGGCCAGGCCTTGCTTCCAGCCGCGTTCCTTGACCATCATGAACATGGAGGCAATACAGGGAACAAAGAGTGTAATTGTGGTGATGGCGACAACCATTTGAAGTGGATTGAGTATTCCATCACTGCGCATGACGAATAGACCTGTGGCGGCAAAATCACGGCGCATAAGGCCTAATAAAAATGCGGTGGCCGCTTCGGAAGGAAGGCCCAGCCAGTTGACTACCATTGGTTCCAGTGCTTGAATTATTTTCGGTAGAATGTGAACCTGGTCGAGAACAAATAAAAAGAACGTACCAATAATAAATAAAGGCAGTGCCTCTTTGACATACCACTCCAGACGTGCGGCTGTCTTGATTAAAACATTGCTTACGACCGGCATACGCAAGGGAGGTAGTTCCACTACCAGCGGTTGGCGCTCCCCCGGCATAACCTGAGCGGCCAGCCAACCGATCAGGAACATGACCAGCAGGACGACTCCCAACCAGACCAGCGTGCCAACAAAGCTGATTCCGGCTAACAAGCCCATGACTACTCCCAATTGTGCGGAACATGGCACCGCCAGCGCCAGCAGCAGCGTTACCAGAATTCGATCGCGTTTGCTATTCATGATGCGAGTGGTCATAGTGGCCATGGTCACACAACCCAGTCCGAGTACCATGGGCAGGACAGCCTGGCCATTCAGCCCCATCCACGAAAAAACGCGGTTGCTCAGTACTGAAAGGCGCGGTAGGTAGCCTGAGTCTTCGAGAATACCAAAACTGATAAAGAAAGTTACCACAATTGGGAAGAGCAGCGCCAGCGCGTAAGTCATTCCCATTGTCCACAAGCCGTACTGGCCAAAGAACAAATCTCGGAAGAAAGGCCAGGGAATTAATTCACCGACTTGGCTGGTCAACCAGGGATTAATGATGCCGCTAAAAAGGTCTTTCTCGATCCAACCAACCAGCGTTCCGGCGCCAAAAACGCCGACAAACCAATACATGGCCAATAAAACCACTGCCAAAATGGGCAATCCCCAGAGTGGATGAGTGGCCAACCGGCCAAGCCGTCCGCTGATTGAAAGTCCCTGGTTAATGTCTTTCTGGCTGATTTGATGTGCCAGCGAATCTACAAATTGCTCGCGCGTGTTTTGAATGATATCTTCAGTGGGGTGTGAAAGGTTAAGCTCGAGGTTAGTACGCAGATCTACGAGTGCATTAAGCTGCTCTGCTGATAAATGGCTGGAGAGCCAGACAGCACTGACACTATCGTGGCATAACCAAAAAAGTGACAGAGCGCGCTTTGAAATTAAGCTTTCCGGCAGGTATTCCTGCATTTTTGCCAGCGCATCTTCGATTACCGGAGGGTATTGCACCTGCAATTTGCTGGCCGGGACATATTTTAATGCCAGCAGCAAATCGCTAATTCCACGGCCGCGCGTGGCGATGGTTTTGATCACAGGAATCTCGAGAAGACGGCTTAGTTTACCAGCCTCAATTTGTAAACCACGAGACTGGGCTTCGTCAAACATATTCAAGGCCAGCACCAACGGCACTCCCATTTCAGCCAGTTGTACGGTCAGGTGTAATGTTCGGCGGATATTCTTGGCATCGCCAACCTGAATGACTGCCTGGAGATTTTCATCCAACAAAACCTGTGCGGTAACGGCTTCGTCTTCGCTGCGAGCTGGGAAGGTGACAATACCGGGTGTATCGATGACTGGAATGTTCTCGAGGGCTTTAATATTGCCATGTGAAAGTCCAACGGTTGTGCCTGGGTAATTGGAAACCACGACGTAGTGCCCTGTTAGGCGGTGAAAAAGAACCGATTTGCCCACATTGGGGTTGCCAACCAGGGCAATTTTGCGGTTCGGGAAGACTGGTAATTGTGAAGATACTGCAACTGCGCTCATATGACTGTGTATTCTTTCTTTTCAGTGACTGGTGATCATTTTAATTCACGGCAATCTGCACAAATGCCATAAAGAATCAGGCTGGCGGATTGTACTACTGCGCCGGTAGAGTCTGAGAATTGAGCTTTGAATTGCTCCACTTCGGGGGCGGAAAACTCGAAGATTTGACAGCACTCCTGGCAGCGAAAGTGATAATGGTCGCTTTGAGGAGGGTCAATCATAGCGTCAAATCGTTCCTGGCGGCGGTCATCGTCAAAAACGAGCGGCGTGACCAGCTTAAGATCAATCAACCAGCGTAGGTTGCGGTAAACGGTTGAGAGATTCAAGCTTTCATCATATTGACTGGCTGCCAGATAGATTTCTTCAGCGGTGGGGTGGCCGGGCATGGATTGCAACAATTCCAAAATCAGCTTGCGCTGGCTGGTCATGCGGCCGCCTTGCAGCTTCAGGATCGATTCTGCTTGTTCGATTAGTGTACTATTCAAGGGATCTCCACGTAATGATATTGCAAGTTATTTGCAATAAAGGATTTGTCTATTTTATAACTGAATCACCTCGGTGTAAAGTGATTAATGTCATGAAGTTACAGATAGTTGATGAAAAGGCAAAAATCAGGAATTTGACTTAAAACGTAAGGAGGTGATGGGTTATTAGGAAATTAGTTGATTTTTATCTTTCAAGGGAGCATGTAACTTGACATTGCGAGCTTTGACGCAAATCCTGCAGATACCAAATTTAGACTGAATTGGCCAAATTATTTTTCGTTGATACTACTCAGCTTTTCTGCCAACGATGTTTTTACCACGCCATTAAAAAAACAAGAACTGTGGCTACTCATAACATAAAGATGTGGTGCGTCAGAAACTAACTTGAGAAATAAAATTGCAAAAGGCCTTCTTCCGGAGGGGTATTATGATTCTGTCGCGTGAGATCTCTCGTAAGGGCGAAGCATTCGGGAAACCATTCCATCCTTTAAAAACATACCCATCTCGGACGCTTCGCCCATCAGTCGACTACTTCATAACAGAAAGATGTGGTGGTTTGGTGTTTTACGAAATCAATAAACCATTGTTGCTTTCGTAAAGCACACTACACCTTGCCTGAATTGTGCAATGTTATTTCATCCTCGAATACCGCCTTTCAGCGATATAGCCGAATTTTGCAATGACATGACTGTAGTCACTATTTAACAATCCTGCGAGTTACAGGCTACAAGCCTACCCATAAACTATCAACTAAAAACTACTCACCAATTATCTAACAACTAATCAACGACTCACCTATCAACTATTCTTATAGCCTCTCAAAAGCCGCTCGATATATTCATCATCTTGTTGGTTGACCTGGTGTAGCTCGGGAATCAGGTCAAACTGTGCCACGGTCTCTTTGATACCCTGATGGAAAGGAATGATGGCCTTGAACTGGGGCACATAGCTTTTAATTTTGCTGTTATCAAAGATAACGCTCCAGCTTTTATCCCCGCGTAAAGGCCCCAGTAAGTCCGGATCCAACTCAATCAGACGGTCCGAAGAAATGTGAACCAGGTTAGCCTGTACGCCCAGGGCGGATGCGATCGCCTCGTAGATATGATTCCAGGTTAGAAGTTCATCGGAAGTGATATGGAAAGCCTGCCCCAATGCGCGCGGGTGGCCTAATAAACCCAGGAAACCAATGGCGAAATCGCGTGAATGCGTTAATGCCCACAAAGAAGTGCCATCTCCAGGAACGATGACCGGTAATCCGCGGCGCATACGAGCCAGCATGGTGGAATTGCGCGTAGCTCCGACCGGAATAGGCAGCAGCCTGTCATAGGTATGTGAAGGCCGTACAATTGTGACCGGAAAACCTACATCGCGATAATTTTGCATCAACAATTCTTCACAGGCGATCTTATCGCGTGAATATTGCCAGAAGGGGTTGTGCAGCGGGGTTGATTCGCGAATGAGGATATCAGTCGGGGGTTTTTGGTACGCGGATGCAGATGAGATAAAGACAAATTGTCCGACACGATCACGAAATAGATCCAGATCGTGTTGGATGTTGGCTGGTGTGAAAGCAATCCAATCCACGACCACATCGAAACTCTCATTTGCCAGTAACTCCTGCATCGCAGACAAGTCGTGAAAATCACCTTGCAGCCAACGAGCACCGGGCAGATCCACGTTTTGCTGGCCACGGTTAAGCAATGTCAATTCGATACCTTGCTGCAATGCCAGACGGCTGACATTGGTGCTGATAATTCCTGTTCCGCCGATAAAAAGAACTTTCATGAGAACCTCCACTATTAAGGACTATGTTAATTGTACGCGATTTATGAATTTGATCCACAAATGGCGATCAAAGCATTCAATGCCTGGACTTCGTACGTGGGCTGGATGGAGAGTGTGTTGGGATGTCTGTGCGGGTTAAACCAGCAGGTATCCAAGCCGTAAGCCGCTCCACCAGTGATATCGGAGCTGAGGCTATCCCCGATTACCAGTACTTCCGAGCGGGCTGGCTGGCCTATATGTGAAAAAACATGATCAAAGAAGCCGGCAGCGGGTTTGGAGACCCCGATTTCTTCAGAGATGAAGACATGATTAAAGAAACGTCCAATCGGAGAGAGCGACAGACGTGAGCGCTGCACGCTGGATAGGCCATTGGTGATCAATGCCAGATGGTGAGATGCGGCCAGTATGGTGAGTGTCTCCAGTACACCGGGCAGTAATTGCACGCATTGCCCAAGCTTGGTCAGATACACACGGCTGAAGAGATCAGCATCCGGTGGGAGGTTCAATTCTTTAAGCAGGTCATGAAAGCGGACATTACGCAGATCTACCAGGCTGATGGTGCCGGCTTCAAATTTCTGCCAGTAATGGTGATTAATATTTGCATAGACTTGAGCATAATTCGGCAGGAAAGGGATCTGGAAATGCGCAAACACCACTTGTAAAGCATGGGCTTCGGCCGCCTGGTAGTCGAAGAGCGTGTCATCTGCGTCAAAGAGTAACCAGGGATATTTGTGTGCATTAGAAATGGCAGGCATGGGGTAATTGTACATGTTTTTAAATGAGACAGTGCGGTGAAGATGATACGTGAAAATGATGAAAAAGGTGTTTTTTGGTTGTGTAGGTAGCGCAAAAACTTAGTACTTTTCACAATTATCCGGTTGACTTTTTCTCAATACCTTGTTAATATAGAACAAAGGTTCAGCAATCAGGAGGTCCAGGATGGACACAGTTTCATTCGATCGCGCGGCAGACTTTATTTGGCGCAACGCACGTCTACTTGAAAAGTATCGTTTTGCTTACCATTTTCTGAATGGGCCACAATCAGCGGTTCTGGCCTGCCTGCGCTCGTATCAGAATACTGATGGTGGTTTTGGGAATGCGCTTGAACCGGATAAACGTTACCCCGGTAGTACCCCTATCGATGTGGCCACAGCTTTTGACATTTTGGATGAGGTTGATAGTTTTGGCGATGAATCGGTTATCCAGGCCTGCAATTTCCTGCAAACGATCACCTCGTCGGAAGGGGGCGTGCCATTCACACTGTCAGCCGTCAACCAATACCCACATGCAGCCTGGTGGGGAACGGAAGAAGCAGATCCACCGGCTGCCGTTAACCCGACCGCGGAGATATGCGCCTTAATGCTTAAAAACGACGTTCAGCACCCCTGGCTGGAACAAGCCGAGCTGTTTTGCTGGCGCAATATTCCCTCCCTGGAAGCAAGTTTTCACAACCTGATGCCAGCCATCCATTTCTTGCAATATGCCTCTGATCAAGCTCGAGCAGCTGCCATGCTGGCGAAAATTAAAGCTGATATTTTGCACGAGGATTTGGTGGCTTTTCAGCGTAATGAAGGCGGTTATGTAAAATTTCCGCTGGATTGGGCGCCATCACCTGAACACGCTCTGCGTAATCTTTTCACAAATGATGAAATTGAGGCTGATCTGGATGCATTGGAAGCCAAACAACAACCTGATGGAGGTTGGTCTATCAATTGGGAGCCAATCTCGCCAGCGGTGGAGTTAGAGTATCGTGGAATTGTGACTTTGCGTAATTTATTAACACTGAAGGCATATAAACGGATTGTTCTCTAGCCATTGTCTTTCTCATTAACAATAGCTGGGCGAGCCAGAATCAGCCACCTGGTGATTGTTTATCTCAAAATTTGTATTTTTCAATAAAATGGGGTTAAGCAGTGTTCTTGTGCGGGCGATCGCCCGCCTAAGAACACTCTGCCCCTAATTGTTGAAATGATATCAAGATTTCTTAATAATTTGTCTTTAAATCCATACCCTCATACAGGTGCCCAACTTCTTCTTCGTAACCGTTAAACTTCAAGGTTGGACGTCGTTGTAACTCCCCTATTCGCCGTTCTGTATCCTGAAACCAGCGGGGATGGGGCACATCCGGGTTGACATTGGCGTAGAATCCATATTCATTCGGTGCGGATGTATTCCAGAATGTATCGGGCTGCTCAGCGACCAGCTCGATTTTGATCAGCGATTTGGCACTTTTAAACCCGTATTTCCAGGGTACAACCAGACGGATGGGTGCGCCATCCTGTGGGGGGAGGGGTTTGTTATAAAGCCCGGTTACAATTGTGGCCAGTTTGTTTTGGGCCTCGTCCAAACGTAAGCCCTCTTGATAAGGCCAGGGAAAGTTAGCCTGCAGGCCCGGCATCTGCTTTGCATCAGCCAGGGTCTCAAAGCGCACATATTTCGCTTCCGGTGCCGGTTCAACTACATCCAGCAATTTACTGAGTGAAAAGCCGACCCAGGGAATGACCATTGACCAGCCCTCCACGCAACGCAGGCGATAGATGCGTTCCTCCTGAGGAAATTGACTGAGTATATCGGCCATGCTTAGAGTTTGTGGATTATTTACCAATCCATAGATTTCTACCTGCCAGGGGTCAGTCTTGAAGTCTTTCGAAAGCGGTGCCACTCTTTCTTTAGAAAAAGAGAACTCATAATAGTTGTTGTAGTTGGTGATCGATTCGTAAGGGGTCAGCACATCTTCCCCGGCTGTCGTCTCCCCCACAATCATTGCTTCTTCTTCGGGGGTAGGCGTCAAACCGGGTGCACAGGCAGCCAAAATAGAACCGGCCCCGAAAGTTGCGGCAGTCTTGAGAAATTGCCTTCGGTTCATATAAAGCCACTCAGGTGTGATTTCGTTTTTATCAAATATTTTCATAGGTCATAATCCTTCATTCATACAATAATTGTAACTGCACAATATTTCTAACAACAAAGTCTATTGTGAAGCAATTTTCTATTTCAAGAGCAGCACTCAACTTGACTGAGATTGCCTTGGCATCAATGAACAAGATTGATGACTCACAATGAACCCGCTGGGCAGTTACCATAATTATTCAATTATTAATAGTCTATCGGCAAATTCTTACCAAAATATTACGTAATCAGTAGAAATAGATTAACAATTTGTACACGGCAAACTGAAGGTGATACGCGTACCCTTGTGCGCCTGACTTTCAGCCCAAATGCGGCCGCCATGGGCTTCGACAATGCCACGTGCGATTGCCAGGCCTAATCCGGCACCACCGGTATTTCGGCTGCGGGATTTTTCACCACGATAAAAGCGATCAAAAACGTAAGGTAAATCTTCGATTGTAATGCCTTCACCGCTGTCCTCAACACACACAACCACATTTTCTTCCTGACGGGCAGCGTTTACCGTAACCGATCCTCCGGGCGGAGTATGGCGAATGGCGTTGCTGACCAGATTATTCAAAACGCGCCCTACCCGTTGTATATCCATGTTAACCGGATCACACTCGCTGTCAGCCTGACCTTGCAAGTTGATCTGGTGCTGGCTCGCCAGCTGCCGGAAAGACTCGAGCGTATCTGAAATCAGATCGGTAATCGATCCCCACTCACGATCGAGGGGAATGCCGCCGGCATCCAACTGTGCCATCTGGAATAAATCGTCGATTAAGATTGATAACGACTGGATATCGCGCTGGGCTGTGCGTAAATAACGTTGTTGAACCTGTGGATCGTCGGCCACACCATCCGCCAGCGCTTCAACGATGGCACGCACTGAAGTAAGCGGGGTTTGTAAGTCGTGGCTTACCCAGGCAATTAAATCCGATCGCAGCTGTTCAAGTTCTTGTTTTTGATTGGCAGCATTTTGTAATTGCGCCGACATTTGGTTAAAGGTGTTGCCCAGTAATGAAATTTCATCGCGTCCTTGCACTTCGACCCGTGTCTGTAATTCCCCGGCAGAAATACTGCGAGCTGCCTGCTCAAGTGAACGAATCCGATCAGTCAACGCGCTGGAAAGAAAGAAAGCCAGCACCATCGCCATTCCTCCGGCGAAGATGAGCAAAATTGCCGCCAGGAGCAGATCGTGCTGACTGGCAAACATGAGCTTGGCAGTTAGAAATACGTTGAAGAATGTCAGAATGGAGGATAAGGCCGAGCCCCCCAGAAGTACCCAGCGAATTGACGGGCTGCGGTTGAACCAGCCGATTCGGTAGAATAAATATCCCAGTACAACCGATATCACTGCAGTAATGCTCAAAAACAAGCCCATCTGGCGCAAATCTGTGGCTGGTGGGCTCATAATCAAATTGAAAATCAGTAATGTCAGTAAAATGACAAAAAGTACCCCTAATATAAATCGCAGCGGTGGCGAAGCTTTCCTTTTTGCTATCATTTTTTCACTCTCTTCTTTTACGGCTCAAATTTATAACCGACTCCCCACACAGTTTGGATATAGCGTGGTTTGCCGCAATCAGGCTCAATTTTTTCGCGCAGGCGACGAATATGGACTGTCACCGTTCCAGGATCAATGTATTCTGCCATACCCCAAATGTTCTCCAATAATTGATCACGAGTGAAGACCTGCCGAGGATGGCGGGCGAGGTGCCAGAGTAATTCATATTCTTTTGCGGTCAGGCTGATTTCCTTCCCAACCACGCGCACGAGCCGTGTTTGCGGGTTGATGCTCAGATTCTCATATGTAAGCGTTTGTTGTGTTTCGGCGGAAGCAGAGCTTTGTGTTCGCCGCAAGACAGCCCGGACACGACTGACCAATTCTTGTGGGCTGAAAGGCTTGACCACATAATCATCGGCGCCCATCTCCAAACCGGCAATGCGATCGGCTTCGCTGCGCCGGGCGGTCAACATAATGATGGGGACATCACTGCGATCTCTCAGCCAACGTGTAATTTCAAACCCATTGATCTGAGGCACCATAATATCCAGAACGACCAGGTCGGGCAGTTGCTGCTGGAGTTGTTTGAGTGCCAAGGCGCCATCACCAAATGTCTGTACCTGGAAGCCTGCCCGATTGAAATAGAGTGAAACCACCTCCGCGATGCTGGGCTCGTCTTCAACTAACATGATTTGAATTGATTTCATACCTGCGCCTTCCCCTCCCTGGAGATGGATTTAAATGGGTCGTAAATAAATAGTCATTCTCACCTATTAATATAACGGCAAAAGGTTAAAGGCGGGAAACAAAAAGATTACACAAATCTTACAAATTTCCATGAAAGTTGTCAGAAATACTTAATCCTTTTGATAAAGATACGTAACCTTTGCTCGTCACAATAAAATTATCAATTCAAAATAGAGGAGGACAAAATCATGAAAACAAGATCAGTATTTCTTAGTGCTATTCTCATCTTAATACTGGCTGCCTGTGCCCCTGTGGAAAGACCCGCAAATGAAGATGTAATGATGGATAAGAGCACGGCAACAATTGAAACCATGGTGGATGAGCAGCCGACCGACGCTATGATGGAAGAAAAGCCAATGGTGGAAGCGACTGAAGATTCCATGCATACCGACGATATGACTTCCGAGAAAAAGAGCATGCCAGATGAAGATTCTGCCATGATGGATAGCCCGGCTTGGTTTGATACTAAATTTATCAATGTAACCAGCGGCGAAACCTTCAAGATTTCCGACTTTAAAGGAAAAGTTGTGTTGGTAGAAACCATGGCCACCTGGTGCAGTAATTGTCTCAAGCAGCAGAAACAGGTTAAGACGCTGCATGAACTGCTGGGTGAAATGAACACAGATCTGATCAGCGTTGGCATCGGCATTGATATCAATGAAGATGCGGACATGCTTAAAAACTATGTCCAAAAACAGGGCTTTGATTGGTATTACAGCATTGCCACCACCGAAGTGGCAAACGAAATTGGTAATCTATATGGAACCCAGTTTCTAAACCCGCCTTCGACTCCTATTCTGCTAATTGACCGAAGCGGCACGGTGCATGTTCTACCATTCGGTATCAAAGATGCGGCCAGTTTGAAAGAGGCTGTTTTGCCCCTGCTGGAGGAAAAGATGTAACTGGCAGCCCACTGATTGAAGCGGGCGCATCCCGGAATGGCGTGTGAATCGTCCGGGTTGGAAAAATGCTAAGGACATTATTATGTTTGAAACCATCATGACTTCCATTTCACTCGGCTTGCTGGCAACTACCAACCCGTGTGTACTGCCACTCTACCCTGGCTTTTTGGCTTACCTGAGCGCTGACCAGGAGGCGCTCCATAATTCCCGGCAGCGTTATTTTCTGGGTTTTTTCGTTCTGGCAGGTGTTCTGTCCATGATGCTGGCCTTGGGTGCGTTGATTGCCGCTCTGTCAGTTTCGATTGGCAGCGTATTATCTATTGTGATTCCAGTAGCCGATTTACTAATTTTTATCTTGGGAGTGATGATGATCGCTAACATCAACCCTTTCAAGCAAATTCCTCAGGTCAACATTACTATCCTGAAACACCCATTTGCCAATGCTTTTGTGTATGGATTATTGTATGGCCCGATCACCCTGCCCTGCTCAGGCCCACTGATAGTCGGCATTTTTGCTTTTTCATTCACAGCGGCTGATATGTGGAGTAAACTGGGCGTCTTCTTCTGGTTCGGGATCGGCTTTGGTATTCCCCTGCTGGTGCTCTCGCTGCTCTCTGGCGCAACTCAGCGCTGGATCACGCGAAAGTTTGCCAGGCACTCACGCTTGATCAACCTGATTGGGGGATTGCTGCTGGTTGGCGTGGCCATCTTTGATCTGATTTCAAATCGCGAGCTGATCCTGGCATTTTTGGGGTAAAAAGGTATTTTGAACCAATAAACAACACAAAGTATGCTGCCGGGGGATTATGTGGTTCGGCCTGTAAATTTATGAGTTACTAATTTGAAAACTACTGGGTTTTCGGTAAAAACCTCTACGCCCAAACTTCTGCTTTCATTTTTCTTGATTCATTTTTATGTCGGGGTTATATTTACTTGGGTTAACTTATTATGAACGGTTATTTACCCTGCAATAATCTCGCATACATTTGAATGCACAAGAGTGAATTTGATGGCAAAATTGGAAAAGAAGTTTTGATTCTGGGTGAAGATTACAAAAATGGGAAACGGATCAATGGACCATGCTGCAGGGGTGTATGACCATACTTCCTATAAAGCAACACCACGGCCATACACCTTTACAAAACGACGTCACAGACATAAGCCCTAAAAAAAGACCTAGTAGATTTTATGGATAGCCAAATATCTGGAAACCAAAATTTACATAGAACCGAGAAATTAAGATGACAGAAGCGAAGCAATCTTTTACTCATAGAATCAAATCTCTACCCCGCAATGTCTGGGCAGTCAGTTTGACCAGTTTTTTTATGGATATCTCCAGTGAAATGGTCATTAATATTCTGCCCTTATTTCTTTCCAATGTGCTGGGGGTCAAGACCAATGTGATTGGGTTGATCGAAGGTGTTGCAGAAGCGACTGCCAGTATATTGAAACTTTTTTCCGGCTGGCTCTCCGATAAAATTGGTGGCCGCAAATGGCCGGCAGTAATTGGCTATGCTATTTCGGCCCTTTCCAAACCGTTTTTCTTCTTCGCGAACAGCTGGGGAGCCATTGCAGGCGCACGCTGGGCAGATCGAGTTGGTAAGGGCATTCGCACTGCTCCGCGTGATGCGCTGGTGGCTGATTCGATCCAACCGCAGCAACGTGGCATTGCCTTCGGCTTTCACCGGGCTGCCGATACGGGCGGTGCGATGCTGGGGTTAATGATTGCACTACTGGTCACCTGGCTGGCACAAAAGCAATCAGTTGATCTTTCAGCAAATACATTTCATACGATCGTATTGATCAGTATCGCTCCGGCGATTTTGGCGGTGATTGCCCTGGCAATTGGTACAAAGGATGTCAAACCAAAAGAAGGTGTGGAAAGGCCTAAATTCGCACTGAAAAGCCTGGGCAAACCCTTTATGACCTTCATGTTAATCGTCTCCATTTTTGATCTGGGAAATTCCTCCGATGCTTTTTTGGTTTTAAGGGCACAGGAGCGGGGGTTGAACGTGTTGGGCATTTTGGGCATGTTGATTACATTCAATTTAATTTACACGCTCATTTCCACACCAGCCGGGTCACTCTCCGATCGGATCGGACGGCGCAAACTCATTATCGGCGGTTGGTTCGTCTATGCAGCCATCTATCTGGGCTTTGGACTGGTTCAAACAGCCGCACAGGTTTGGATTCTGTATGCGATTTATGGACTCTATTATGGGCTGGCCTATGGCACGGCAAAGGCTATGGTGGCGGACCTGGTACCGGTTTCCATGCGCGGGACAGCCTATGGAACCTACAACGGTATCTTGGGTCTTTTGGACTTTCCTGCCTCGCTGATCGCCGGGATTCTCTGGCAGGGTGTTGGCACCTGGCAAGGTTTTGGTCCCTCCGCCCCATTTTTCTTTGGAGCCGGTCTGGCCTTGATCGCAGCGGTGATGATGTGGAGCTGGAAACCGCCGGTTGCTGTCCAGGCATGAGCTAATTAGTATCTCTTTGGGCAAAATATCCCATCCTGCTTCGTAAATCTGGGCGTAATAGCAGTTAACACCTCCCAAACTTACAGATTTAAGGCAAAATACCCCCTCAACCTTACAAAAATGCAAACTGGTATGATCTTGCAACTATAAGAGTACCCAATTCCAAGAAGGAAACTCTTATGACCGTTTTACCGCATCGCTACCAGTTGCAACAACTTAAAACCGATAATGAACTGGAAACCTATTTGGGGGTCTGCCGGGAGATTAGTGAAGCGCAAGCAGCCATTTGTCTTTTGGCAAATCCCGAAACAATGGTCTTTCAATATCATTGTGGCGTTAATGTGAATCCCCGAATTGGAAAATTCCCGGACGAATTGGCTTGGGAAAGTATGAACCTTGATTATTTATTGGTGGAGGATGGTTTGGCCTTACGTGACCTGGCGCGCTGGTTAGACCAACCGGTAAAGAATGTGCTTTGTGTGCCAGTGACCGATAAAGAGAAGACACTTGGTATTATTTTATTAATCAATCTAGGCACGACCGCAAAAATTGGTTTGGTTCAAAAGATGGCGTACTTGATGGGTAAACAGCTTGTTTCCGGTTACCAACTGCAAGAGAGTAACCGCTGGTCAAGCCGTTTGCAGCAGCTCTTGGAGTTTATCGGCAACATCAGCTCTTCGCTTGACCCGGACCAAATTTTACGAATGCTGCTTGAGCAGGTTTCCTTGCTGCTGGACGCCGAAGCATCTTCCCTTTTTCTAAGCGATGAAGGTAGTGGTGATGCGGTATTACACATATCATCCCGCACAGACCATCGCGTGGTCGAGAACTTCCGTGTTCCCCGCGGGAAGGGTTTTATTAACCAGGTGCTGGCGAGTGGTGAAACGATTGTAGTAAACGATGTCAACCATGACAAACGTCACTTTGGTGGTCTGGATGCCATCTCGAACTTTGAGACTCATTCGTTGCTGGCAGTCTCCCTGAGATCTCACCGCATTGAAATGGGCCGGCAGCGTGGCAGCTCGCGCAGCCGCATTATTGGCGGTTTGGAAGTCATTAACAAGATGAATGGTGAGTTCAACCAGATGGATATCACGCTGGCCGAGATTTTCGCCGGACAGGCGGCCACCATTTTACAGACTGCAACCCTTTACCATGAAATGGATGAATTATTTATGCAATTGCTTGAGAGTTTAATGAACGCCGTTGATGCCAAAGATCCGTATACCAAAGACCATTCCCGTTCTGTATCGGAATATGCTGTGGCAATTGGAAATGAGTTGAATTTGCCGGCAGAGATAATTACACAGTTGCGTTTGGGCGGCTTGCTGCATGATGTTGGAAAAATTGGTATCCCTGATAAAATCTTACGTAAAGAAGATGCCTTGACGCGTGATGAGTATCACGAAATTCACCGCCACCCGCAGATTGGATACCATATTCTTGAAAAAGTTAATTTTATGGGTCGCGACGTGCTTAAGGCGATTATTGAGCACCATGAGCGTCTGGATGGATCCGGATATCCCTTGGGATTGCGCGGGAATGAGATTTCACTGGTTGGCAGAATTGTGGCCGTTGCGGATGCCTTTCACGCCATGATCTCAGACCGGCCCTATCGCCTGGCCAAAGAACCCGAAGAAGCTTTTGAGCAACTTTATCATGATGCCGATAAAATGTTTGACCGTCATTGCATTGATGCATTGCACCGTATTTTCGATCGCGGCTTATTGAAGTTTGAAGTCAATCGTTATCTATATAAATAAACCTGACCGACTGTGCCTAGTTCAAGATTGGTTGATATGGGGGGATGTGTCTGTTGCGTTTGCCTCAATGAAGGCTTGACTATATTCACGCAGAGAGAATCTACAATCGGTGAATTAGCGTTTACGGTCCTTCTTTGTCTATTACTTAAGATTAAAATGACAGAACCAATTGCTGATATTAACTTCTTAATTCTCTGTCAATTCCCCATCCATTAAAAACTGATTCTTAAGGCGCATAAAAACCTGCACCACATCCGGATCAAATTGTGAGCCTGCATTTTTCTGGATGTACTCGATGGCTTGCGCCACAGGCCACGGGTTGCTATAGGGCCGCTTGGAAGTGATTGCATTGAAAACGTCGATCACGGTAAAAATGCGCGCAATCAGAGGAATTTCCTTGCCTTTCAATCCCTTGGGATAACCCGATCCATCCCAGTGTTCATGATGGTACAACGGAATGTCGAGAGCGGGGCGTAAAAATTCGATTGGGTAAAGTAAATCGTACGCGTGTTGCGGGTGTTTTCGCATTTCGATCCATTCTTCTTCATTTAATTTTCCAGGCTTTTGAAGAATAGTGTCGGAAACCCCCATCTTGCCAATATCATGCAGCAAGGCCCCGCGCTTGATGTGGGTTAATTCTTCTGAGTTACGAATGCCCATCGCCTGTGCCATGATCATGGTCCATTGCATAACTTTTTGACTATGTTTGCCGGTGGTTTGGTCGCGAATCTCGAGTGCTTTCGCCCAACCTTCAATTGTGCGGTCGTAAGCAAACAGCATTTCACGGTTCGCTTTCTTGAGTTTATCAATCAGCTGGGCATTTTCCAGTGCAATTGCTGTTTGCTGGGCGAGTGCTTGCATAAATTCCAGCCAATCGGAATTTTCATTGATTGTGGAACGTTTGTAAATTTCCAATACACCCAAGATCTGCCCTTTGGCTTGGAGCGGGACTGCATAATAGGATTCAAAATGCTCAGCCTTTAGTTGCAGGAAAAATTGCTTCCAACGAGCTGACTGGGCGATGTTTTTTATTAAGACAGGCTCATTACTGATCATAACAAGTTCAGCCGGACCCGGATAGCCGGCAACAAGTGATTCGCGTAATTGGGGTTGTGCAAAACCGAGTCCATGCCCATAATCAATCACAGCGGAGCCCTCATTTGAGAGAAGGATATCAGCCGCATCTGCGTTGGATTGGTTCACAATTTGACCCAGTAGATACGCCATGATGCTTTTTGCATCAAAATTACTGGTAATCATGCGGTCAATTTCGCGCAGTGTGTTCAGGCGCTGTAACTGACCTTCCTTTTGCTCACTAAGTAATTCCCTTTGAATGGCATAGGCAGAAATTTCCGCCATGGCGCTAATAATGCGTACATCATCATCATTCCAGGGGCGATTAGCACCGGCTTCAATTACGCCGATCGCCTGATCATCAACGATCATAGGAGCGATCATCACGGCAGACGCTCCGCCGGCCAGATGAATGAGCACTGGCCCCGGTTCTATATTAATATTGTTGTTTATGTATACTTTTTTATTGTTAACCACCCAGCCGGCTGCACCTGTACCCACGTCCAGATGCAAATTGGAATGATTCTTAAAACAACCAAAGCTGGGAGAGTAAATCAACTCCTGGTTCTCATTGTCCAGAATGGCCATTGAGACGCCATCTGCAGCAACCGCATTGAGAAAATATTTTTGAATGATTTGATAGAGTGCTTCGCGTTTGTGGATTTGCCGTAAAGCTTGTGCCAGATCAAGAACACTGGTCAATTCATGTTCTCGCTGGCGCAATTCAATTAACTGATCATTTAATTGGCGTGTGCGATCGGCAACTTTTGCTTCCAATTCTTGATTAAGTCGTTCAAGTGCTGCTTGTGCCCGTTTCTTTTCAATTGCCTGGGCAATCTGGGTTGAAACAAATTCCAGAAGTTCGAGATGGTTGTGAGAGTATTTAATTTCATTTTCGTTATAGGTCTGAACGGCGAGCATACCAATGGTGTTATCTGAATCCGTTTGAAGTGGAACTCCCAACCATTGATGGGATAGTTCTCCAGTTGGAAGAACACCCTCTTGCTTTAGAATTCTCTCCCAATCTTCGCGCATTAACATGACTGCTTCACCCTTACGAATAACATGTTCAGTCATCCCATTGCCCGCCTTACGAGGTTCTGGGTGTGGGCTAAACTCGTCATAAAAATAAGGAAATTCAACAATATCAGTCTCTTTGTCATACAGAGCAATATAGAGATTGCGCGCTGGAATTAACTGGTTTACTACACCGTGAACGAATTTATAAAGGGCATTCAGATCACGTGTGGAACTGGCTGCCTCTGAAATCAGGTAAAGCGTGTTTTGTAATTTTTCAAATTGCTTTCGAGCACTAATATCAAGAATTACGCCTACCAGGCCTGCCGGTTTATCATCTTTGGATGTATAAGAGGCTTTGTAGAAAACAACATCATGCAAATCGCCTTTTATCGTTCGAATTTGGGTTTCATACGTCTGTGAGGATTTTTTCTCCAATAACTCCTGGTCGGAGATATCCAGGATCTCAGCCTGATCAGCCGGCCAGATTTCATGGGTATACTTGCCAATTAATTCATCATTCTTAATATCAATTAAAGCTTCGTAGGCTTTGTTACCGCCCTCATACTGGCCGTTTTTATTCTTAAAAAACAATGGAACCGGAATTGTATCCATTACCAATTGCAAAAATTGTTGCGACTGGGTCAGTTGGGCAGTGCGATCATTTACTCGATTTTCGAGATTTTCGTTCGCAAGCTTCAGTTCAGCCTCGGTTTCTTTACGATCGGTGATATCAAGAATATAAAAATAATACTCCACAAGCATTTCGTTGTTGATCTGATGGATGTAAGTAAAATCATAGACCCAGCGCACCTGGCCATCTTTGGTCAGAATGCGATATTCTTCACCTATAAATGCATTGCCATCCACAAAATTTAATTCGCCATACTTAAAGACACTCTTCTGGTCTTGCGGATGAATGATGCTTTTGTACAAGCGCTCTCCCGAAAGAAATTCGCGAGGTGAATATCCGAATTGATCAATATTGGGAGAGACATAGGTCATTGTGGATTGTTCGTGGTTTTCGACAATCAACTTCATGACGACAACCGGGCCAAGTGTGAAGAGCTCTCTTTCCTGGTTGAGCTTTTCTTCTGTTTGTTTGCGCTGGATTGCCATAGCAATCTGAACGGATACAAAATTTAAGATATCTACATCCCGTTGCGTGTAGCGCACATTCTCTGAATAAGTCTGTACGACTATACCGCCTATGATTTCACCTTTCACAGTTTTAAGCGGGATTCCCAACCATTCAATCGGCGTGCTGCCTACCACACTGACTTCGCCCGATTCTGAAAGTTCTTCCATTGCCTTTTTGTTGATTAGTAGTGGTTGGCCCAAATGCAAGAGGTATTCCGTTAATCCACGTCGTACTTTACGATCCCTGGCTCGTAATTTTTGTTTTTCAAGAATGTCCAAATAATCTCGCTCATCAACATAGTAAGGGAAACTAATAAATTCCGTTTCTTCGTCATAAATGGCAATAAAAAGGTTGGGTGTGGGAATAAGTCTGTCAATAATCTCATGCACAATCTTAAACAATGCCGGCAGATCGGTGGCCTGGCTGGTTGCCTGAGAAATTTGGAAGATGGCTTTTTGCAGCGCCTCTGATTCGAGCTGGCTGCGTGCATCTGTCAGTGTGATGAGAGAGTAGGGTGTGTCTCCCCAGATAATGCCCTTTTCTGTGTATTTTACAATTTTCGTTCCACTTTCATCGTGTAGTGTCAAAAGTGCCTGTTCCAAAGCGCTATTGGGCAGCACCTCAATCGCTAAGGTGCTGAGGTTTAATTTGGCAAAACAGTTTTGATTTCCAACAAAATTTATCTCGGGAAAAGCGGCACCCAGAAAAGAATCCGCAGATGTAAGCCATTCACGCAGAGTGGCATTAAAGTAACAGATTTTGCGATCATTATCTAATATCAAAATCGCTTCGTCAAACGCGGCATAGAGAGTATCAAATAAAGCCGTTGGGATTGAAATGAGGCTGTCAAGTGTCATTGATTTGCGGATCCGTCATTCCGTTTCGAATAAAATTGTTCGATTACGCTGCTATTCTATTTTACGACCGACTCGTAAAATGAAAGCTCACCTTACAAATTTATGAAGCGATAAGCTCCATTGAGTGCATAAAAATTTCAAAAGCGTAATGAGTAGGTTGTGCTTCCCATTAGTTGAATTAGTTGCAATTTTCATGCGCACTATAACCCTGAAATTCCCATTACAGAAGACTTTTTAAATATACAGTGGTCGATATAATGACAAATTTAAAAAAATTCGGGGCAATCAATTTCGATTGCCCCTTTTGAAAGGTGTAGCTGAAGAAAGGAAGTTTCTAACGGCGGAAAAGTCCGATAATAAACAGCAATACTACTGCGCCACCAATGGCTACCAGTAAGCTATAAAGGTTGAATCCAGTTACTCCGCTTCCCCCAAGAGAATTCATAATAAAGCCGCCAATTAATGCTCCGACGATACCAACAACAATGTTTGCTACTGCGCCCATTTGAGCATCGCGACCCATAATTTTACTGGCAATCCAACCTGCCAAGGCACCAACAATGATCCAAATTATAATGTTAAGCATAATATTCTCCTCTTCCGTAAATCTGTTTTAAATCTGTTTTCGACTTTTTAAAAGTATAAGAGATTACCGGCCTGGCAAACAACAGTAGATTGCCCCATTTCTTCTGCGGAGTTTCCCCCATTCGAGATTCGGGTAAAGCTTAGTTGTTAAGGGGATAGATTGAGTCGGATTCACTGCTTTCAGTTATTTCCGGTACTCTTTGTCCGCTACCCTGTGATCAATGGAAACACTTCACTTTTTCATGAGTGGATAATAATTTCCTGAATGACCTAGGTTGGCCACCGTAAGGGCATGTTGTGCATTCAGCAAACGGGAAACCATTTGGTTGAGTTAGTTTGCAGACAAAGGTGATGGACTTGCCCAACCTTCACAGGCGGGTCTGGTCAAGAGTAGAAACGAAGAGGTTCAATCGTTCTTTTTACGGTCTAGGCCAAAAGTTTCACTTCTGGTTTTTTGTTGTTAAAAGAATCGAAATCTGAAAAACTACCAAACGAAAAGGAGGGTAAAATGAACGAATAGAATATCCCTTGAGGTGCGAATGATCATCGAAATACTCCAAACCATTCCTTTTTACAATTTTTTGATTAAGGCCAAACAAAACACGTATGCAGCAGATGGGCCATTAATCAGGTCCAGCCGGCCTGGTTCAATCGATTTGGCATACACTGAAGAGCCTTTCCGTTATCTTGATTCTTATTTTGGCGGTTTTCAATTTATTGGTGAGGAAATGGTCTGGTATCAAGAAAAGACGGTTTGGGGAATGAATTATTTGGGGCACATATTGGTGGAAAATCCACCCGCTGATTTCGCACACTTCTTAAAATCAGCGCTTTTACAGGTTCCCCAGGAAATGCCTTACCGCGGTCCGGAGGAATTTGTAAGTGGAGATTTTTGTTACACTTGCAGCGTAGATGGTTCCATAAATTGGTTTCGAGGGAAAGAATTTGTTTTTTTCAATGGGCAAAAGATTTACCAGCTTTATTTTCATGGCGGTGAGGTTCGGAACTGAACTGAATAAAAGTTCTTTATTTAGTTGTACCGATCTGTATTGGACCATAATTTAAAAAAACCGAATAATTTCTATCTCAACTTCGTTTAATGAGTGAGAGAGGATAAAAATGTTCTGGGATACGGTGAATAATGACCAGGCAAACGAAGCTGAAACAATTGAAAAAGCAAAAAATGGTGACTTTGACGCATTTTCTGTGCTTGTATGCTCACATCGGGAGGCGGTGATGAACATGGTCTACCGGATGTGTGCAGATCAACAATTGGCTGAGGATGCCACCCAGGAAGCATTTATCCGCTGCTGGCAGCACCTGTCACAATACCGGACCCTCTCATCCTTTCGCGCCTGGCTATATCGAATTGCTATCAATGCGGCCTATGATTTGTTGCGCCGTGAAAAAGACAACTTCAATATCGATGATTTACAAATCAGTGAGGAAAGTAAAGTGGAACAAACTGTGGAACAACGCCAGCACAAGACGAAATTGCGACAAGCGATATTGCAGTTGCCACCTGCCAGCCGGATTGTGATAATTTTGCGCGAGTATGAGCAGCTCAGTTACCAGGAAATTGCGGATATTCTTGATATTCCGATTGGTACAGTAATGTCCCGTTTGAATTACGCCCGCACCAGCCTGTTAAAGGAACTGGCACCACAACAGGAGGCACAATGACTCTCGATCACCCCGAATGGTTGGATGCGTATTTTGATCAGGAATTGAATCCGATTCAAACCCATATTGTCGAACAACACCTTATCTCGTGTGAGCAATGCCGGGTTTATTTGGAGGGTCGTGACAATTTGCGAAAAGAACTGCAATCACTGAGTGGCATTATCAGTTCCAAAAGCAATCAGCGCTTCCTGGATGAGATCAGGTTGCGAACACAAAGACGAGGAGTTGAAACTATTCGAATTCCTTTAGCAAAATTGCTCTGGTATCTGGTTCCGATAACATTGCTGCTGGCATTAAATGTTTTTCAAATTTATGGCTGGTTTACCGGTTTGGTTGATCTCATCCCAGGCAGCAGCCAGTTTATTGTCACAAGTCTTTTACGGCTTATATCAGCCGCAGATGGACTTTCCTGGCTGCCGACTTTGCTCTTCCCAGGTGGTAATTTATTTGGAATTGCAGCACTTTTCCAATGGAATTTTCTTAACCAAATTATTACTGTGGCTGCATTGGCTGTGCTTTATTGTGTGTGGATGGCTTTATGGTTATTGAAAAATCAACGCCAATCTTTAAATCTTTGAAAATCTTTCATTTCAAAAATTAGGGGCAGAGTGTTTTTAGGCGGGCGATCGCCCGCCTAAAAACACTCCCTAACCCCGTTTTATTGAAATGAAACAAAATCTTTGTGCTCTGGAGGTAAGAATGGACTACACAAAAATTTTAAAACGTGCCTGGCATATTTTATGGCATTACCCATCTTTGTGGGTTATTGGCTTTATTCTGGCTTTTGTAGGTGGTGGATCTTCCGGAGGGAATCCTTCCGGTCAAACTTTCTACCGCTTTAACCAGAATGACTTTCGTAACGGGAAGGGATTTCCAGATGGACGCAACGGAAACTGGCAGCGGATTATTGAGCGCATCAATACCTATATGGACACGCACTTTGGTAACATAAATGAGAGTGTAATCCTGACCTGGGCGATTGCTGCCTTTGTGGTAATCATGCTGATTGTAATTGTTTTTACCATTCTGAAATATGTTGCGTTGGCAGCTCATTTTCGCATGGTGAATAACCTGGAAGAGACCGGAAATAAAGTGTCATGGTCGAAAGGCTTGAAAGGGGGCTGGTCCAAAGCTGCTTTTCGTTTGTGGTTGATTGATTTGGTGGTGATTATACCAACTACATTGACTATTCTGGTTCTATTCGGCTGCGCGGCTATACCGTTTCTGCTTGGAATTGGCGCGGGTGACGCTGCCACTGCGGCAGGTATCATTGCCTCGATTGGGATCGGTATGGTTGTGTTCCTGGTGATCATCATCGCTGTCACGGTCATTAATCTCTGGCTGCGTTTTGCGCATCGAATTTGCGTTTTGGAGAATAAAGGCGTGCTGGAATCACTCAAAAATGCCTGGTTTGTATTACGGCACTCACTAAAAGATATCGCATTAACCTGGCTGATCCTGGTGGGTGTTCGCATTGCGTTTGGGATTGTGAGCATCCCGATTGTATTGGTACTGGTTGGAATAGCCGTTGCAGTTGTAGGCGGTTTAGGATTGGGAGTGTATGCGTTGGGAACGCAGATTTCGGCCGGTTTGATCATTCTGGGGGTGGTTTTGATGATCCTTTTGTTAGCTATTCCGATCACATTTGTTAGTGGCCTGGGTGAATCATTTTTTGAGAGTACCTGGACACTGGTTTACCGTGAAATCAAATTACGCACGACTTTGGCAGCAATTCCTTCTGAAAGCGCGGTCTAATTTTTTTGTACGTCATTCGGAACAGGTTTTCTGTTCATTGCCTTACCGGCAATTTTTGGAACGAAGATCCATTTAATATTGAAAGAGCAGCTGCTATTGACCGGCAGCTGCTTTGGAATTTAATTTCTTATTAATCAAAAAGACTTGGTAAATTAAAAACGTAGACTAAAAAACGATCAAAGAAACTGATAGTGCCGTTATTTTTAAGCCAGATGAGTTCACTTTCTTTGACAGGAAACGCAATCGTTTCGTCAGGCAAAAAAACAGCCTCTCCAGTGAAAATATCCTGGTAGCGTTGATTTCCCCAATCAATGACAAATTGACCATTATTCGTCACCAGGAAGAACTGGCGTGGAATCGGTGTTCCTTCAGGCATTATAAAATTATACTCGATTAAGCTGTTACGGGCGTATTAATTAATTGCGAAAATTTTGTCTCTTGCAATTTTTTCACCAGTTCGGCCTGGGCATCATACCAAATCGGCTGAAAAGCGCAATCTTCCCCAAACTGGCAGCCATCCTTACTGGTGGCGCACTCGTTCAAAGAGATTGGCCCATCAATAGCTTCAATGACATCTAAGACCGAGATCTCATCGACGGAATGTGCCAATGAGACCCCGCCGCGTGCTCCGCGGGATGTGTAAATCAAACCGGCAATCGATAATTGTGAGATGATTTTTGCCAAAAAAGAAGGTGGAATTTGCTCGCTCTCGGCAATCTGGCTGGTAGCTGTCCTTTTGTCCTTATCAGCCTTTGCTAAGAACAACATTGCTCGCAGTGCATAATCAGCTTGTCTTGTTATTTGCATGGTTCAGTCCTTTAATTGTCATTTAGGGTAAAAATTGTCTATATTATACCTATGAGTGTATTGTACAATATTTATATAAACAAGTGAATATGATCATCCTTGATAAATGACATTTATTAACGATTAAGCAATTATATTGTATTTTTGACCAACTTGAATGGATTTGTCTAATTTATTAATACTTTTGCTAAAAACTCGCCCAAAGAATCATTTTACCCGCTGCTGGCGGGTGAGAACTCAAAATCTTACAGCCGAGTTTCCTCGACACGAGTCCTTTGCCTGAGTATAATCCTGGTATGAACGAATTTGTATTTTCAGTACCTATTGTCGTCCGCTATGGTGATCTGGATCCGCAGTGGCATGTCAATAATGCCCGTTATCTGACCTATCTGGAACAAGCGCGCCTGGCTTACTTGATGCATCTTGGTCTGTTTGATGGCGAAAATTTTTTTGATATCAATCTGATTGTTGCTGATATTCATATAACTTACCGGGCTTCCATCACTCTAAAACAGGATGTAAGAGTATGGATCAAGACCCAGACGATTGGGAATAAAAGCCTGACCTTTGTTTACGAAATACGAGATGAGAAAAGCGGACAGGTCCTATCGACAGCTGAATCGGTTATGGTAGCCTACGATTATCATCAGCATAAGACCATTCCCGTCTCTTCAGAATGGCGCCAGGCAATTTCGAAATTAGAAGGAAAACAGTTTTAAGATAAAGAAATCACAGCAGAGTTTTTGAAAGGGACTATTATGAAACTACCTGCAGTCGATATGGATTTTTTGGTAAGATTCTTAACGGATTTGCTTAATATTCCCAGCCCAACCGGGTTTTCACACCTGGCAATTGATTTTGTTGAGCAAACACTGCAGCCTTTCCCTGCTGTATCCTGCCGGCGCACGCATAAAGGCGGCCTCTTGGTGCGTTGGGATGGCGAAAGCGCAGACCATCCGCGGGCGTTAACTGCCCATGTGGATACTCTGGGTGCTTTGGTCAAGGAGATTAAACCAAATGGCCGGTTGAAACTCAGCAAGCTTGGCGGATTTGCCTGGAATACTGTCGAAGGAGAAGGCTGCACGATTTTCAAATTTGATGGGGGTTGTGAGCGTGGTAGTATCCTCTTCTGCAAACCCTCAGTGCATGTGCATGGCCAAGTCGTAGGGGATACAAAACGTGAGGACGCCAACATCGAAGTTCGGCTGGATTTTGATACCAGTACTGCCGAAGAAACCTTGGCTGCGGGCATTTCTGTGGGGGATTATGTCGTCTTTGATGCACGGGTAGAAGTGACCAATGGTTACATCCGCAGCCGGCATTTGGATGACAAAGCCTGCGTCGCCAACCTTGTATCTGCGGTTAAAAGTATGAGTGACGCCGGAATAAAACCTGCCCAAACCACCTACTTGCTGATCAGCAATTTTGAAGAGGTTGGGCATGGAGCATCCAGCGGAATTCCGGCTGAAGTGGAGGAACTACTCGCTGTTGACATGGCTGCCATTGGTGAAGGGCAAACTTCAGATGAGCATTTCGCATCCATCTGTGTTAAAGATTCAGGCGGGCCGTACCATCATGGCTTTAGCAGCCAACTGCGTCGATTGGCTGATCGTTATCAGATTCCCTACAAAGTAGATATTTACACCCATTACGGCTCGGATGGGGGCGCTTTCTTGAGGGCGGGCGGAGATGTGCGCGTAGCACTGATTGGCCCCGGAGTGGATGCTTCTCATAATTATGAGCGTACCCATCTGGATGGTCTGCTGGCGACGACCCAGTGGGTGATGGCCTATTTGATGGAGTGAGAAATTCCTGCCAGATCACTGTAATATTTCAAATATCTAGAATCAAACAAAATAAAAGAAGATGAATTCTTAAATGCAACATGATTTGCAAAAAATGATCAAAAAGTGGCGGGAATTAATACTGGGAGTTTTTGAATACCGCGACATAATTAAGAATTCTGAAGCATGAGCGTTAATACAAGTTTCTTCAATTCGTAAATTCTGATATCTTATTGGCATCATTCTCCTAAAAGGGGAAACATCCTCGAGGGTGGCTAAAAAAATGGATTCATAGAAATGGCGTTTATATGTGGATTTATGATTTCTTGATTTTTTATCAAAGCGGAACATTAATCATCAATGGTATTTCTCCATACCAGGTTTTTGATTTTAACAGTCCAATTTTTCTGGCTTTATTTTTTGCTCCTTTTTCACTGCTTCCAGCCCGGGCGGCTTATGGCGTCTATCTTCTTGCAAATATCTTCTTGGCGTGGAAGTTATTGGGGAAGAAAATAATCTGGGCGTTTCTATTTTTTCCCTTTTTATTCAGTTTATTTGTTGGACAAATCGATTTTCTTCTCGCTGCGTTATTATTAATTGGGTCGCCTTGGGCTTTGGGTTTGGCATTAATAAAGCCACAAGTCGCAATTGTGGTAGTTCCATGGTTGATTATGCAATATAAGAAATCTGATTTTTTAAAAGGGTTAATATCAGTTTTAGTTTTCATTGGCATCAGTTTCATTGTTCAACCAAGTTGGGTCTCCGAATGGCTTTCAACCAAACCGGAATTTGACTTTTATTCAATGCACGCCTCAAATTTCTACTGGCTTATCCCAATGAATTTGATTCAACTGAGAGCCAAGCTCGCAATGATTTTGCCTTTTATAATCCTTCCTTTGGGTTTTCTATTGGCAAATCGTAAACTTTCGTGGACTGTACTTCATTTGTTTGCTCCTTTAACAAATATATATTCTTCATCGGTCTTACTTGAATGGATCGGACCCATAGAGTGCCTTATTTCCTGGCTAGCTGTATTGATTGTGAAAGGAAATATCCACACAGGTATGCCTTTGTTTTTCGTGGGGATCAGCATTCTAGTGCGAGAAGCTTTCCAAATGAAAAAGGAAAACCAATCACCCCGCTCGCTTTTTGTTAGTTTTATGAATAAACCATGAATATCGCAAAGACATTCTTCATCTTTAAGAGACTGGCGAAACCCTGGATGATCACGGCAATTATTGCTACCGGATACTGCCTTTTGGTGCTTGCACAACATTCCTGGGATCCGATGTCATTTGTTCTACCAGGCTCTCAATTTAGTGGCGGTCTTAGCGAACTGGTAATGGGCTATGACGGCCAGTTCGCTTATCAAATTGCGGTTAATCCTGCGGATGCTGCCCCGTTCTTAGATGTACCGGCCTACCGCTATCAGCGTATTCTATACCCGATTCTCACATATATTGTCTCATTAGGAAATAAGGAAACCATCCCCTGGATGTTAATTGTGATAAATCTCCTCAGCTTGGTGGCGGGCACGTTGGCAACCGAGAAAATATTGAAGGATCATGGTTTCTCCCGCTGGTATGCAATCGTGTATGGTTTATTTGCTGGCCTTCTGATTTCATTGCGCCTTGATTTAACGGAGCCGCTGGCTTTCGCGTTAGTGCAATGGGGAGTATTGTTAATAGGGCGCGGAAAAATTTGGCGGGGTTTGCCCTTATTTGCCCTGGCTGCACTCGGACGTGAATTAACCGTTACTTTCAGCTTCGCCTGTTTTCTCTACCTTTTTTTCAACCGTCGCCGAATTACCAGTGTTTTGTGGGGGTTTTTGTCCATTTTGCCTTTTGGATTGTGGCAGGTTTTTTTACGGGTATGGTTGGGAGAGTGGGGAATCCGATCTGGCGGGAATGCGGCTTCACCATTCGAAGTAATTCCGTTTCGTGGTTTATGGCGAATACCAGTAACCGACACATATATCGGGTTATTCCTTATAGTGATAGTTGTCTTAATCGCTTTGCTACCGGCAGCCATCTCCATATTTGTTAGCGCTCGTAAGCTGTTTCGCGGTTATTTTGGATTCGGAGTCTTCATTTTGTTAATCAACGCGCTTCTTTTTCCATTTCTGCCGACTTCCAATTTGTTGAATATGGCCGGTTTGGTGCGGACAACCATCGGACTAATGATTGCTGTACTCGACTATGGGGCACTGGAGCAATCCAAAAGAGCACTCAATTATGCCCAGCTATGGCTGTTATTGTTGTTATTTGGCGAGGGATTGATTGCTTATTATTGATTCTCTGGCGATTCATGGTAAGTCAGACGCCAAAGACAATAAAAGAAAAACGTTTTCCGCCGCCGAGGAGAATGTAATCATAAAAATTAGCTGATCCAGTACGTAAAGTTGAACAATTTATTATCAGATCGAGGACCTGTTCTTGTATTCTTAGTATCCATTTCCCTTTTCCAAACATTTATTTGATTTTTTACTTAATGGTTGGTGTGATAAAGTTTTACGCCACCCAAATCCACCAGTAATTCAGTACCAAAAAAACAATGTTGATTGATACGCCAAAAGCAAAATATAGAATCTTATAGATTTTCTTTGTTATAAAGATTGCCTGGCTTATAAAGATAGGAAAAACCATCAACAAATAGCGCATTGTACTGATCATTAACGATTGATCATCTACCTTGGATATTACCAGCCCCAATGAAAGCCAAGCGTAGATAATTATTGATATTGGGACTATTTTTGATATGCGCAGGAGAAAGTAAACAGAAAGAAACATGGTTAAAAGGGATAATATCTTAACAACGGATAACGTGTAATCGGGTGAAACATTTCGTCCGAAAAGAGCAGTTAGATTTCCCCAAATACCCTCCCATGGAAAGCTGAAATGTTGTCCCCAATTTGTGTTTAATGTAACCCAGGGCCACTCTGAGCGGATTCCAAAACGAACATGTAGACAATATAAACCGTAAGCAAATGGGGCAATGAGTGAAGCCGGGAGAAATTTTAGATAATTTGTCTTGCTGCCGGATGGTCGATAAAATAGATACCCATCTACGAGAATCGGAATGATTAAGAAAACTCCTTGAACGCGTGTAAGTGCGGCCAGACCGCTTAATACGCCTGCCAATAGCCACTTTTTTTGGTGTGATGCATAAAATACACCCAATGTGAAGGCTAAAAATAGAGGTTCGGTGTAGGGAGCCATAAGAAAGAATGAAGTAGGAAACAACAATAAATAAAAAATACTGTTTTTAGCAATATCTTCGTTTAAGATTTTCGTTACAAATAAATAAAATAAAACCGTGGCAGCTATGAAAAATATATTTGAGACAATAATTGCTGCCAGTATAGGCGGTTTAAATATGAAGCTTACCAATTTAATTAAGAAAGGATAAAAGGGAGGCCAAACCGTATTGTAGGATTCAGCCGAATACCCTTCTTCAGCGATCTCTAAATAATGGGTTGTGTCCCATCGAAACCATGGTTCGAGAAGGTGGTGGCTGATGAATCCGCCATTTAATAATTTATAATCGACCGCCTGTGCATATTCTTCGTTCGGGGAAACTGAAGGTGATTGGAAAATTCCTATCAAAAGAACTAGGCTTGTAAAAATGCGAATTCCAATAAAAATGAAAATAGCAAATTTTATAGCTTTCTTAAGCGTTATATCCACATCTTTTCCTTCAATAATGGAGCGATAATTCATAAACACTTTATAAACGTACTAACAGAAATATTGTATTTCAGCTTCTTCTATTAGACCAACTGCTTTTGCAATTCAATTTTCCCTCGAAAGGGAAATTTCAGATATTTTCTTCGACAAAAAAATTAATAAATTTGAGCGCTGAAAAGTTTTAAAACCCTCCCTTTTTACCCATTTCTAACAAAACTCTAACGCATTAACGCTCTAAACCTTCATATTTATACTCGACAAGCACTTAAAAGCTGGTAGAATCGTGGTAAGAACGAGAAATATATGTTGATGGGATTTCAATCCCGTTGGATAACGATTTGACGCCTGTTAACAAAAATTGTGGCAGAACAGGCGTTTTTGAAAACAGGAGGTTGCCATGGCTGGAATGGATCGCTTTACCCAAAGGGCACGCAGAGTGCTTAGCCTGGCTCATCAAGAAGCAGAGAAATTGCAACAGGATGCTATCAGCACCGAACATCTTTTAATGGGGCTGATCCGCGAAGATGGCGGTGTCGCCAGTCGCGTTTTGCGAGACCTGGGGCTTGAGCCTGAACGTATTCAGGAAATGATTGAACGATTGGGTGGCAAAGGAGAATCAACGGCCAAACGCCTGGATCTTACACCCGGTGTGCAAAAGGTCTTGGAATTGGCATTTGATGAAGCCCGCCAAATGGGTCACCATTATGTTGGAACTGAGCATATTTTATTGGCATTGGCCCGTTCAGATGAGGGGCTGGCCAGTGATGTCTTAAAGAAATTAGGAATTTCGCCCGAGCAAATTCGGCGCCAAACCCGGCGAGTGTTACAGGAAGGCGGCGGTACAACCGCTACGCCTCCCAAGACTGGTTCTCGTTCAAGTTCGTCTGAATCACGTGCGGGACAACCCAAGGCCGATACGAAAAAAGACGCAAAAACACCGCTAATTGATCAATTGGCTACAGATTTGACCGCTCTGGCCGAAGAAAATAAACTCGACCCGGTCATTGGGCGCCAAATGGAGATTGAACGTGTCATTCAAATACTGGCACGTCGCACCAAGAATAACCCGGCTTTGATTGGGCAGCCAGGTGTTGGAAAAACAGCCATTGTGGAAGGACTGGCGCAGCGAATTGTTGATGGTGATGTACCTGCTCCGCTGCTCAACAAGCAAGTGCTGCAACTGGATGTTGGCTCATTGGTGGCCGGCACCATGTATCGCGGTCAATTTGAAGAGCGCTTGAAGCGGGTTATTGACGAATTAAAAGCTTCCGGAGCCATTCTCTTTATTGATGAGTTGCATATGTTGGTGGGCGCTGGTTCTGCCGGCTCGTCTGTAGACGCTGCCAATATCCTTAAACCTGCTTTATCGCGCGGCGAGTTGCAGGTAATCGGTGCTACCACCCTGGATGAGTACCGCAAACACATTGAAAGCGATGCTGCTCTGGAACGACGTTTCCAATCGATTACGGTGGAAGAACCTTCGCAGCCCGAAGCGGTCGAAATTCTATTGGGCATTCGCAATGCGTATGAAGAACATCATCGTCTTATTATTTCTGACGAAGCCATTGATGCTGCGGTGAAACTTTCGGCTCGTTATGTCAGTGAGCGTTTCCTACCGGATAAAGCCATCGATTTGATCGATGAGGCTGGTTCACGCGTGCGCATGTACAAAAGCAGTCAGGCGAAGGAAACCAAACAAATTATGACTGAATTGCGCGAAATTCGCCAGAATGAAGCACTTGCCAATGAAAATAGCGATCCTGATGAAGAGCAAACGCTCATAAATCATCGCGAAGAGCTGGAGAACAAGTTAGATATCCTGCGCAATGTCTGGGATCGCGAGAACTGCCCCATTGTCACTGCTGATGATATCGCCGAAGTGGTCGCCATGTGGACCGGTGTGCCAGTCATGCAAATGGCTACTGAAGAATCCGAACGTCTTTTACGCATGGAAGAGGAATTAAAAACTCAAATTATCGGCCAGGATGAAGCCATCGAAATGATCTCCAAAGCAGTACGGCGTGCGCGTGCGGGTCTAAAGGATCCGCGCCGGCCGATTGGTTCCTTTATCTTCCTGGGGCCAACCGGTGTCGGGAAGACAGAGTTGACCAAGGCCCTGGCTCGTTTCATGTTCGGCAGCGAAGAAAATTTGGTGCAGCTGGATATGTCGGAATTTATGGAACGGCATTCTGTCAGCCGCCTGGTGGGTGCTCCTCCAGGTTACGTTGGATATGAAGAGGCGGGTCAATTGACCGAAGCGATACGGCGCCGCCCATACTCAATCGTTGTCTTTGATGAGATTGAAAAAGCTCATCCTGAGGCGATGAACATGCTTCTGCAAATTATGGAAGAAGGACATCTCAGCGATGCTCGCGGCCATAAAGTCGATTTCCGCAACGTCATTATCGTGATGACATCCAATATCGGTGCGGATGTGATCAAACGCCAGCAAGGATTTGGTTTTTCCTTGAATGATGATGAAGATAAATTGGAAGAAAGCGCCTATGATGAAATGCGCAAGAAGCTGCTTGAAGCTCTTAAACGTGTATTTCGACCGGAATTTATCAATCGTGTTGATGGCGTGCTAGTCTTCCGTAGCCTTACTCGCGAACATATCCGCGAGATTGTCAATCTGGAGATTCACAAAGTCTCACAGCGTCTGCATGACCATGAGTTGAGCATTGAGATCACCGAGAAAGCACTGGAAAAACTGGCTGCGGAAGGTTACGATCCCGATATGGGTGCCCGACCGCTGCGCCGGGTCATCACCAACCGGATTGAAGACCGCCTTTCGGATCAACTGCTGGCCGGTGACTTTAAGGATGGTGATCGGGTGGTTATCGATTATGATGAAGAAAATGAAGTGTTCGTTTTTCATGCTGGAAAACGGGAAGCCGATGAACAGCCTGAAGAGGAGCTGCAAGTAAGCCTCTAATTAAGAAAATAAAACCGCTGGCACCTGCTGGCGGTTTTTTCTATTAAAAAAGTTACCTTTTCAATAAAATGAGGTTGAGGAGTGTTTTTAGGCGGGCAATTGCCCACCTAAAAACACTCTGCCCATAATTTTTAAAAAGATACAAAAAAGACTATAATAGAACTAAATTTCAATAATGGGAGTATAAGATGGCCAAACCCGAAGTACGCTATGTTTGCCGGTCTTGTGGACGCGTTTCGGCGCGTGCTATGGGTCGCTGCCCACAATGCGGTGAATTTGATACGATGGAAGAAGAAGTCCTGCTGCCTGAAGCGCCTTCCAACATTAATAAAAATCGGCGCGGACTAAGCATACAATCCCAGCCTGTGCGTCTTGATGAAATTACGGGTGGTGCTGATGACCGTTGGCCGCTTTCCATTATGGAGTTTTCGCGCGTTCTTGGCGGCGGGATTGTGCCGGGTTCAATCGTACTGGTCGGGGGTGATCCGGGTATTGGGAAATCAACCCTCTTGCTGCAAATGGCAATGGTGATGGCTGGCGGAGCAGAAAATGGCCGGGTTTTGTATGTATCGGGTGAAGAATCGGAAAAACAAATCAAAATGCGAGCCATGCGTTTGATCAACCATCAAGAATCATCGCAAAAACTGCCAGATAACCTTTATTTGGTAACGGAAACAAACCTTGATATTATTTTTCAGCATGTTGAAGCGGTAAAACCAGACTTATTAATTATCGATTCAATCCAGACAGTGTACATGCCGGTAATCAATTCTTCGGCCGGCTCAGTAACCCAGGTGCGCGAGAGTTCGTCGCGGTTGCGTGAGTTGGCAAAATCGAGCGGGATTGCAGTCTTTGTGATTGGACATGTTACCAAAGAAGGTGTCATAGCCGGACCGCGCGTCCTGGAACATATTGTTGATACTGTGCTTTACCTTGAAGGTGATCGCTACCAGGCTTTCCGGCTTTTACGCTCGGTCAAAAATCGCTTTGGGGCTACAGCGGAAGTCGGGGTTTTCGAGATGCGCGGAAATGGGATGGTGGAAGTATCCAACCCATCTGAGGCTTTTCTGGCTGAGCGCATGGTAAACGCGCCGGGTTCAGCTATTGTGGTTACGATGGAAGGAACACGTCCACTCTTGGTGGAATTACAGGGTCTAACCAGCCCGACCCAGTTCGGGAATGCCCGCCGGACACCGAACGGAGTTGATTTTAACCGGCTTCTACTGGTAGCAGCTGTGCTGACACGCCGGGTGGGAATTCAACTTTCAGAGCAGGATGTGTTTATTAATGTAGTTGGAGGCTTGAAAATCGATGAACCGGCCGCTGATCTGGCGATTGCGGTGGCGATTGCTTCTTCGATGAAAGATATGCCTGTGCGGGCAGATGCAGTTGTACTGGGTGAGATCGGTCTTTCGGGCGAGCTGCGCTGGGTGAGCCAGTTGGAAGCGCGGCTTAAGGAAGCTGCCAAGTTAGGATTTAAAGCAGCTATTGTTCCGCGCAGACTGCGCAGATCGGAACCTTGGCCGCAAGGGATTCAAGTGATTGAGGCGCGTTCGTTACGTGAGGCCATCCAGGCAGCATTGGTCAGCCCTCAAAACTAGGATGATTCTAGTCTTGCAGATCATGTAAATTGGTGTGTAAGTGATCCTTGTGGAAGGCTACTCCGCAAGCAAGACTGGTTGTTTTGCTCTAGCCACATATATGAACTTTGAGAATAAAAATTGTCGTGCTTAATTTCTGATCAGGTCAATGGCCGGCAGCATATACTTCTGCTTTAGACCGAAACCTCATTTTCTGAGAGGGATTGACTGGCGGGCTTAGCCCATAAAAATGCAAGCAAAACAATGCCACCAATTGGAATCAGCAAATAAAACAGCCACCACCCATTCTTGCCAGTTTCATTAAGCCGCCGTGCACCTACTGCCAGGAAGGGCAACAGGATGAGGATCATGATGATAGCACCCAGATTTTCATTTAGATAGGTCATGGCGGATGCGACTAATGCTACGAAGAGTGTAAACCACCAAAATTCAGATCGAGATGCATATCCGTTAAAATCAGCATATTTATTGAAGCAAACTATTATAGATTCGAAAAATGTCAGCGGTTGATTTGTGCTGTAGTTGTTTGAAAATTGTGACCTTTTCAAGTTAAGCTCCTTGACTTTTGATGAGATTGTTTCCCTTAACGATTTCACCCAATTCCATGAATCAGGCTGGTCTATATTTTCAGTCAATTTTTGGGTATTTGCAACTGTGGATTCCCCCAGTTTTAAGATCAATTCCACTCGCGATGCTACCTGAAATTTTCTGAAAATGTTCTTAAGGTGGAATTCAACCGTGCTTTCAGTAATATGAAGAGTAGCAGCAATCAGTTTATTGCTGTTGCCTTGTAATACCAGCTTGACGACCTGAGATTCGCGTTTGCTCAAATTTATGGAATGGGTCATTGAGAATTTCCTTTTAAATTAGACCTTGGAATTGGATTCCGGAGATTGCCAGTTCAGGATCGTCGACCATCGTAGCATAGGTTGGAACAACCTGTCAAAAAACCTGGATGAAGTTAAGTATCAGCTAAGAGTTACGTGCTTTTTTGCCGAAATTTAGCCATTATTTATTCGGTGAGACTACAATATAATAAATTAATTATGTGAGGAAGTCTATGCTGCGTCAACGATTACAACTTGCACTAATACATATGGCAATTGCCATGACACTGGTTCCCATAAACAGCACCCTCAATCGGATAATGATCAAAGAACTGGCGATTTCCGCCACGCTCGTTTCCATTTTAGCCGTACTGCCGTACCTTTTCTCCCCCATACAGGTAGCTATCGGTGTCTTTTCCGACCGGCATCCAATTTTTGGCTTAAGGCGCACCCCCTATATTTTCTTGGGACTACTCTTAACTGTTGCAGGTCTGGCATTGGCTCCATCAGTGGTTTATATTCTCCCACAAAATTTCGGCCTTGGGTTGCTTTTATCCGCACTTGTTTTCGGTGCCTGGGGGATGGGTTATAACCTGTCCAGCGTTTCTTATCTTTCACTGGCTTCAGAACTCTCTGGTGAAAAAGGCCGATCGCGGACGATTGCCGTAATGTGGTTCTTTATGATCGTTGGTATTATTGTGACCGCTGCAGTGTTAAGCATGCTGCTCGAGACCTATACACCGGAAATTCTGCAGAGATCATTTCATTATGTGGCCGGAGTTGCTTTGTTATTGGGTTTGATAGGGTTGTTTCGCCTGGAACCTCGCAAGCGGCAGGATGAGGTCAGCCAGGTGGTTGAAGACCGCACACCCTGGAAGGTGATGTTGAAAGAAGTGTTTGCCAGTAAACAGGTGCGGGCATTTTTTATTTACCTGACTGTCCTGCTGGCGGCGATTCTTGGGCAGGATATCTTACTCGAACCTTATGGAGCGGAAGCATTTGGGCTTTCTGTTCAAGCAACTACACGAATCACTTCCATTTGGGGTGTGTGTGTTTTACTTGCGCTGGTTTTCGCCAGTTTTTTGGAACGCTGGATCCCCAAGAAACGAGTTGCCCACATTTCTGCGTGGTTGGCGGCGGCAGGCTTTTTGTTAATTTCGCTCAGCGGTCTTCTCCATGAAAGCAGTGTTTTCTATACTGGGGTCTTATTTTTAGGTCTGGGGACCGGGGCAAGCACAGTTTCAAATCTGTCACTCATGCTGGATATGACAACTGCCCATGTAGGATTATTTATTGGCGCATGGGGTGTGGCAAATGCATTATCACGCTTTGTGGGCACTTTGATGGGTGGCGTCGTTCGTGATATAGCCACGCATCTATTAAACAACGCTGTGCAGGGATATTTAATCGTGTTCGTGTTGGAAATGATCATGATGCTGGTTTCAATCGTTCTGCTGCGCCGTATTGATGTTTCCAGTTTTCGGAAAGAAGTCAAGGCCCTTGATCTGGGCGAGCGTGTGGCCTTGATGCAAGAAATTGAAATTTAGACAATTCAATCTGTGTTCAGCGATTGTAGTGATCTAATCATTTGTTGGAATCACACAGTTGAAAATGGTTTGAAATCGTGTAAAAAATTATACAAAGCCAAAAATTGCTTGATTAATTTATTTAATTTATTATAATCATTCTAAATTTAGAATGATTATAATATGGTGAAAATAATGAATAAACTGATCAATTCCTTAATAACTGCTAATTTGCGTCTCACTCCCCAAAGACTGGCAATTTGTGAAATGCTTTCCGCCAGTGATGAACATCCCACTGCTCAGATGATTTATGAAACCTTAAAACTGCAATATCCTTCATTAAGTCTGGCAACGGTTTATAACACATTGGATTATCTGGTACGTGCTGGTGCCATCAATGCGCTGGGAGAAGCCGGCGATGACGCAGTGCATTATGATGCCGATACCAGCGCCCATGTCAATCTGGCCTGTACGCGCTGTAACAGGGTAATCGATTTCCCGTCAGATCATATTCGTGAAGTAGAACAAGAAGTGATGAAAAGTTCTGGATACCAATTAATGGGTGCTCGGGTAATGTATTATGGGCTTTGCCCGCAATGCCAACAAGCAGTGCGCGGAATGGAGGTGGCAGCGTGACTACTGCAGATGACCTCAAATCCATTAAATTACCACCGGAAGAAATACGCTGTACAACGGTATTAACCGATACATTGGAGGGTTATTCCGGCATCCGGGAAGCGCGATACGATATTAACAGCACTCAATTAAAGGTAGCCTTTGATCAACGCCTGATCTCACCGGAAAGAGCCAGACATATTGTGCGTGAAGCCGGTCGAAAAGCTGGTGCGCGGGTGATGAGTTGTGCCCAAAAAGGGGATGAGGCTTGCGCGGAGTGTGCCTTGGCCATGTCGCATGGTTTGCTGGAACACTACCAAACCATCTCCACTTTGGACTTGGATGAAAGTATTTTCCGGCAGGGGGTGATCAATTTGCGTGTCAATGACTTGATGACCCCTGATGAAGGTGTTCTGGCAATGACGGAAACAACTTTCAGACCTCAAATTCAAGATCTGCCGCGGGTCCCAAAGATAACCCGGCGCCAGTTGGAAATTGTATTCACAACGATTACGCTTTTGGCGACTATTTTTGCCTTTGTTGGTGGGCGTTATGCCTTTCCAGCTCCCTTGCAATCCGCGCTCTTTATCATCGCGTTCTTGTTTGGAGGCGCATATGGTTTGTTGGATGGAATCAAAGCGGCCTGGCATGAACACAAGCTGGATGTCAATTTGCTGATGATTATGGCTGCTGCCGGAGCGGCGATTGTCGGTCAGCCGTTGGAAGGTGCAATTCTATTGTTTCTATTCTCGCTTTCAAACACTTTGCAAACTTTCGCGTTGGAGCGCAACCGCCGGGCGATTGAAAAACTGCTTGACCTGCGCCCTCCCATGGCAGCCGTACGGAGAGGTTCCAGAATTACCATGCTGGCAGTCGAAAAGGTGCTAATTGGCGATATCGTCCTGGTGCGCCCAGGCGAACGCTTCCCGATAGACGGTCAGATTACTCTAGGGTCCTCTGAAGTTGATCAGGCGACCATTACCGGAGAATCTGTCCCAGTACATAAGGAAGTAGGCGATGCGGTCTATGCCGGCACTGTAAACGGCAATGGTGCGCTGGAAGTCCGCACACAGCACCTGGCAGAAGATACCACCTTGGCGCGCATCGTCCAGATGGTGGAAGAAGCTCAGAATTCACGTGCGCGGACACAAAGTGCACTGGATCAATTCGAGCAGGTATATGCCTGGTTTGTTGTTGGCGGGGCTGTATTGCTTACCACTATTCCTTACTTTTTGATGGGCAAGGAATTTTACCCCAGTTTTTATCTGGCAATGACCTGGCTGGTGGTGGCTTCTCCCTGTGCTTTGGTCATCTCTACCCCGGCCAGCATTCTCTCGGCGATTGCCAACGGCGCTCGCAACGGGGTGCTCTTCAAAGGCGGCGTGCATTTGGAAAAGGCAGCTGGTTTGAAAGTGATTGCTTTCGATAAAACTGGCACATTAACTTTTGGGCAACCTGCGCTGGCGGAGCTTTTTCCATTCGAAGATCTAGCAGAAAACGAGTTGATTCGACTGGTTGCCTCTGCAGAAGCACGTTCAGAGCATCCGCTTGGCCAGGCAATTATCAAGGAAGCAAAAGCGCGTAACCTGGCAGTGCCTTTATCAACCGAATTTCGAGCGATTCCGGGTCAGGGGGTGGAGGCGACCGTTGAAGAATTTCGGATTTGGGTTGGTAATCCCAGGTTTTTCAGCGAGAGAGGTATACAAATTCCTGCTGTGCTTGAACAAAGAATGCACGCCATGGAAAACAATGGGCAAACGGTCATGCTGGCGTATACACCTCAAAAATGGCTTGGGTTGCTGGGGGTAGCTGACATTCTACGACCGAATGCCCGTGAAATCATCCAGGCTCTAAAAGCAGCCGGCATTGAACGCACAGTCATGTTGACCGGTGACAATGAACGGGTTGCCCGGGCGGTCGCCAGCCAGGCCGGTGTTGATCAGGTACATGCAGCCCTTTTGCCGCAGGACAAAGTTCAGTTGATCGAATCGCTGCGCCAGCGCTATGGTGAAATTGCAATGATCGGAGATGGTGTCAACGATGCTCCTGCGTTGGCGGCCGCAGATGTTGGTATTGCCATGGGGGGTGCCGGTTCTGATGTGGCTCTGGAAACAGCCGATATTGTTTTGATGTCCGATGATCTTACCAATCTCCCGCACGCCATTCATCTGGCGCATCAATCCAAGAAAATAATATGGCAGAACCTGACGTTCGCATTAGCAGTCATCGTTGTGTTGGTTGTGAGCGCTTTTGGGCTTGATCTGGCACTTCCGCTAGGTGTGGTTGGTCATGAAGGCAGCACAGTGCTGGTGGTGTTAAACGGCCTGCGACTGCTGGGGTTACGAAAAGTTTGATATAGTCTATAATTAGACTCGCGATACAAAATAAAGATCAAAAGAAAATAGTCCTCGAGTTAATTCAAGTAGGGCTATTTGCCTTTAGAAGAGTGCTTACTTAGCCACCATTTTCATCACCATTATTAATTGGTGATGATAACGACCAAATTTATATATTTGAGCCTTTGGTCAAGCTAGCAATCAGGCTTTTGACGCAATCTATTTAATGTGAGAGAATATAGTATATTTTTTCACAAAGAGACAGCACTAGTATTGAAGGTGAATGGAATGCCGGATAAAAAATTATTGTTGAATAAACAAAGCTTGCCGTTTTTGCAAATTTTCATTGCCATAATCATTTTGATCGGACTGATTGTCTTTCAGCCTCAACCTTTGGTGCAAGCTCAGGAAGGCAATCACCTTGTCATTTACATGTTTACGGGGGAAGGCTGCCCACATTGTGCGCAGGCGATACCCTTTTTTGAAAAAATGGCACGTACCTACCCGAATATTGAATTGCGATTGTATGAAATCTATAATATACCGGAAAACGCGGAAAAGTTTATGACCATGGCCGCTGCCTATGGCTTCCAACCGCAGGGTGTACCAACTATTTTTATGGGGAATAACCATTGGGAAGGCTACATTGAATCCATGGCGCCAATGTTTGAGGAGGAAATCAAACGCTGTCTGGCGGTTGGTTGTCCGGATGCCGGTGCTGGTATTATCGTTCCCGTGTCCACTCAGGCCAATCCCATAACTGTTGAGGAAACACCTTCCCCGATACTACCTGATAATCAGCAAAGAACAATCAAGCTGCCTTTGATTGGAGAAGTGAGCCTGGCCAACCAATCTTTGACCGTGGCTACACTCTTGATTGCTTTTGTTGATGGGGTCAACCCATGTTCCATCTGGGTATTAACGATGCTGTTAGCACTTACCCTGCATAGCGGGTCACGTAAACGCGTATTGATTATTGGGTTTGTGTTTATCTTCATTACTGCTCTGGTGTATGCACTTTTTATCGCCGGACTGTTTACCTTCTTAACATTTGTCAGTTTCATGACCTGGATTCAAGTGGTGGTTGCTCTGGTGGCGCTGGTGTTTGCCATCATAAACATTAAGGATTATTTTTGGTATAAGGAAGGTGTATCGCTCACCATTTCGGATGACAGAAAACCGGGTATTTTTAAAAACATGCGTAAGGTGATGAATTCATCCCAATCTGTCTGGGGAATGATTGGGGCGACGATTGTGCTGGCTGCGGGAGTCTCTCTGGTGGAGTTTTCATGTACTGCCGGGTTCCCGGTTTTATGGACAAATATGCTCGCAGCACAAAAAGTAACCGGCATTGATTTTGCATTACTGCTGCTTCTTTATATGCTTGTTTATCAAGCTGATGAATTAATTATTTTCCTGGTCGCTGTTTTTACATTAAAAGCTACACGCCTGGAGGAAAAACATGGCCGTATATTGAAATTAATTGGCGGTGTATTAATGTTTACCCTTGCCGGAGTGATGATTATACGTCCCAGCCTTTTGGGCGATTTAAGCAGTGCGTTGATCATCTTTGCACTTGCTTTCGGGTTAGTGGTCTTAATCTTGTTGCTTCATCGCCGGGTTCTGCCCGCCATGGGAATCTATATCGGGACCGAGATGGAAGATAAGCACAATCCGAAAAGTAAAAAAAAGCAACCTGATCACAAATAAGCTGGTCGCGCAATGACAGTTATCCATCAATTGCCATCGGTTTCAATTAAAGCATCAAAATAAAAAGTGCGGGTGGATTGAGAGAAAATATGCCTTCAATCCAGAGACAAGACTATCAATTGCATGAATAATACTATTTGAGAATATTCACAATTTTTTTCACTTTGATTTCTGAGCAAGATAGATATAATTAAATTAACTTTCCCAATTATTTATCCACCAGGAGTATGGAATGAATACAGTCAAAGATATCCTTGAAGAAAAAGGAAACCAAGTTTACTCGGTTGCACCTGACGACAGCTTGCTTAATGCTCTCAAGAAGATGAAGAAACACAACAGCGGTGCTCTTTTGGTTCTGGAATCTGGCAATGTTCGCGGCATCATTTCTGAGCGTGATTTTGCGGGAAGAATTGCAGAGACGGAAACCTGTCCATTGGAACAAGAAGTGGCGCAGTGGATGACCCGTGACGTGATTGTTGTCTCCCCAGACATGTTAATCAATGATTGTATGCAGCTCATGACCAGGGAACACGTTCGTCATTTACCCGTGATTGCAAATGGAGAACTGGTAGGCTTAATCTCGATCGGCGATGTTGTGCGGGCGGTCATAAGCGATCACCAATCCACGATTTTAGGTTTGGAAAATTATATTTTGAGTCAAAATTACGCACTTTAGTACGGACATTTCGTGGAAAAAGGGCTTGAAGCGACTACGTCTTTCTAATTAGTGTTTCCGATTTCAATTTAAATGAGCTTATGGCTTAACGGAAAGCCATTCTTCCGTTGTATTTAGCTTGCATAGAATTATTCGAAGGAGGAGAAAGCCAACCGGTTTGCTCCTCCAACCAAATAAACCCAACCAGGCTCACTTGCTTGAGTATATGCCAAGATCGCCTCTGTTATTTCTTAATCACCTGCCGAACAACAATGGCATAGGCCCCGCCTGGGTGTGCATTGGGAGGTGACTGATCAGGTTGCTGTAGTTTCAGGGGTGTTGGTTGGCGGAATGGGTGTACTGGTTGGCGGAACCGGTGTAGCGGTAGGTATCGGTGAATTTGTGACAGTTGGATAAAGTGTCTTGGTAGGCGTACTTGAAGGTGCATAAGTTGAGGTGGGCAGCGGGGTATTAGAAGCTGTCGGCGTAGGGGTTATTGTGGCTGTCTTTGTCGGGGAATTTGTAGCTGTTGGTACGGCTGTATCACGATCAGTTGGTGTTGGAGTTGGTGTTTTTGTGCGCATGCGGGTGGAGCTGGGTGTGCTTGTAATTGTTGAAGTTCCTGTCGCTGTTTGATTGGGTAAAGGTGTCTTGCTTGGCGTAGGAGAAAAGGTTTCTGTGGCCGTACTGGTTTCGGCAATAACAGGTAAAAGCGTGGGGGTTACGATGGCAGGTAAGGTTGCTTTGGGTTCATTGGTGACAATATCCCCAATAAATATTACCGGTAAAGTCGCTGTTTTTGTTTTTGTGCCAAAGGAATAATTACTCAAAACCAAAGTGGTCATCAGGCACAATAGAATAATTACAGCGAACACGCCAGAAACCAGAAGGACATTACGGCGGACACCCGTGCGGGGGGGTGGCTCGTCCTCAGCATAGCTGTTTCTAAGAAAACTGTCTTCAGCCAAATCATCCGTCAGTAAAGCTGCGGGAGCTGCTTTAGCAATAGAAGACGCGGGTGGTTCGCTTGTATCAATCGCTTTAATCGGCTGGAAGATTGATGCTGCTGGGGCCGGTTTGCTTTCTTCAATGGCAGGAGGCTGATTGTATTGCATGACCTTGGGCAATTCCAAAGGCAAAGGTTTCTCAGGTTCTGTAAACTTGCGAGTTTTATCTTGCCAGGGGTTGGTGTCCGACAAGAAATCTGACAGATCAGGCTCGTAATTTAATTCACCTGTTTGATGCGGTGATGGCTCAAGAAAAATACTGGGTTCGAAATCAGGTGTTGCCGCTTCCTCTGCCCCATCGGAGTCCAAAGGGGCGGTTTTGGGTGGTCTGGAAAAATCGTCAGGTGAAGAGATTGGTTTTGTGATCCTAATACCCGCGCGGTGCAGAATGCTTGACTTGGGTGCGCGCAGATCCACTACTTCATTGAAATCGGGAATATCAGTAGCAATGAATGAGCCATCAAAGCCTATAATGGCGCCAGTGTGGCCGGTTCGTTCCGGGGCGGAAGGATCGAAGGTGCCATCTTCAATGAATGGATTAACAGATTGAAATAACTCGTCTGTCCCGTCAATTTTCTTTTTAAGTTTATTAATTGCCATATTGACAATTTTCGAATCGGGGATGTTTTGGGCGCAAGCGCTCAACACTTTCAGGCGATCATAATCGGATGAAAAAGTTTCAGCCAGCCAGATCCAGGCCACTTCATTCTGGGGTTGGTTACGGATGATGTCAAAGATAATTTGCCGCGCGTCATCCATTTTTTCCGCGCGAATCAAACTAATGGCTTCGTGCAGCAGTTCTGATGCCATCACCACTCCCTCTACACACAGATATTATTGCGTAGATCAATTATCCATCATTTATTTAATTACAGCAACATCATTTTGGTCAGGTCGTTAAAAAACACCTATCAAATTTGCAAAGGTTCCGGAATTTTTGGATTTGAGCGAATTACATCGTATCAATCCCATAGTAATTTTGATGTTTACGCTATCAATTTAAATATACATGATATCTGTAACCCTGAAAACACAAATTGATCACGCGCCTTAAGTGCTCATAATCGTTATAATGATGAAAGGATATCCGCGTTTGGTTTTTTCATTGCAATTAATTTTGAATCGGGCACGTTTACGAATTATTTAAATGAGAAAACTACCATAGGATTATTACCCATCAATTTAAGGAAAAGGGAAAAATGGCAACAATTCTAAAAGGTAAAGATATCATCGAAGTAAAGGATTTAAAACTTGAGCATCTCAGTCTGATATTGGAGACGGCTCACCGCTTTGAAACTGTCATGGCATCCGGGGGACGACTTGACAATATGTCCGGTAAGGTGATGGCGACCCTTTTCTACGAGCCTTCCACTCAAACACGCCTGACGTTTGAAACAGCGATGTTGAAATTGGGAGGAAATGTTGTCTCAGTCACGGATGCCACTGCCAGCAGTTCTGCTGTAAAAGGAGAAACTCTTTATGACACCGGCCGTATGATAGATGGCTATGCTGATCTGGCTGTGATTCGGCATGTCCTGATTGGCAGTTCAAAAGAGTTGGCTGATGGTGCCAGTGTGCCGGTCATAAATGGAGGTGATGGATCCGGGCAACATCCCTCTCAGGCGATGATGGATTTAATGACGATCCAGAAGGAACGTGGACGCCTGAACAACCTGACTGTCACCATTGCCGGAGATCTGAAAAACAGCCGAACTGCCCATTCTTTAGCCTGGCTGCTGGGGAAGTACGGCCCGCGATTTTACTTTGTATCCCCTCCGGAATTGGGCATGCCTCCGGAAATTACCAGCGCTTTACGGGCTGATTACATCGATGTGTTTGAAACGCATGACCTGGTGGATGCAACCAAAAAGAGCGATGTGCTCTATATGACCCGCATCCAGAAGGAACGCTTTAATGATGCCCAACTTTACGCTCGCTTGAAGGGCACCTATATTGTTAACAGCCAGCTTATCGAACAATCAAAGCCTGGTATCACAATTATGCATCCACTGCCGCGCCTGGACGAAATTGACCGTGAGGTGGATAGTTATGAAGGTGCCGCTTATTTCCGACAGGCAGCGAATGGTGTCCCTATCCGAATGGCGTTGATCGCATTGATCACGGGTTGTGAATAATCTAAAATGACATGCGTGTTTAAGGAGAAGTAAATATGATCGAAAGTTCTCTTTTTCAATTCGAAATTATCTCGCGTACCACAGTCCAGGCTAAGAAAATTCGTTGGAACTTGACACCTCCTTTGCTGTACGAGGAAGTCGTTCGGCGGGGTGAAGCGATGATCGCCGAGAATGGACCACTGGTGATTTATACCGGCAAGGCTACCGGGCGCTCAGCAAATGATAAGTTTTTCGTCAAGGAAAGCTCCAGCCAGGACATGGTATGGTGGGGAAAAATTAATAAACCATTTGATGCTGCTAAGTTTGAACTTCTAAAGGCCCGTATTTTGGACTATCTCAGTCAGAAAGAACTATACGCTCAGGATTGTTATGGCGGAGCTGACCCCGATTACCGTTTTCCCGTGCGAGTGGTGACAGATACTGCCTGGCAAAGCCTGTTTGCTTACAACATGTTTTTACATGCCGAAAATACCACGCCTAAAGATTTTATCCCTGAGTTCACCGTACTGGTGGCTTCCGGTTTTGAATCCGAGCCAGAAATTGATGGCACCCGCTCAGACGTGGCTGTGGTAATTCATCTGGGACAGAAACTGGCTTTAATTGCCGGAAGCCGCTATGCGGGTGAGATCAAAAAAACCGTTTTCACTGTCTTGAATTATCTTTACCCGCTCAAGGATGTCCTCCCGATGCACTGTGCCGCCAACATCGGACCGGATGGACATTCAGCGCTGTTCTTTGGCTTGAGTGGCACTGGCAAAACCACCCTTTCAGCAGATCCAAGCCGGCGATTGATTGGTGATGATGAGCATGGCTGGAGTGAGCATGGCATTTTTAATTTTGAAGGTGGATGTTACGCCAAAGTGATTAATCTTTCTGCGGAGGAAGAACCGCAGATTTATGATATGACTCAACGTTTTGGCACCATACTGGAAAATGTGGTCATTAACCCGAATACCCGTAAAATTGACCTGAATGACGAAACGATCACAGAAAATACGCGTGCTTCTTATCTGATCAGACGGATTGCCAACCATGAACCGAGCGGAATGGGCGGGCATCCGCACAATATCCTCCTTTTAACTGCAGACGCGTTTGGCGTACTGCCTCCGATAGCGTTGCTGACACGTGAACAAGCCATGTATTACTTTCTATCCGGTTATACGGCCAAGGTAGCCGGCACCGAGAAGGGCATCAAGGAGCCGCAAGCAACGTTTAGCGTCTGCTTTGGCGGGCCTTTTATGGTCCATCACCCCATGGTTTATACCCAATTGCTGGGTGAACGGGTTCAGCAACATGGCAGCCGCTGCTGGCTGGTCAATACCGGCTGGACGGGCGGCCCATATGGGGTCGGCTCGCGCATCAAGATTCGCTATACGCGCACAATGGTAGACGCCATTCTAAATGGCAGCTTGGATGCGGTTGAATTTGATGCAGATCCTGTATTTGGGGTTCTGATTCCACGTAGTTGCCCGGGCATACCTGCTGAAGTACTCCAACCGCGTTACACCTGGCCAAACCCTGAGGATTATGATGCGCAGGCTAAAAAGTTAGCGAGTATGTTTGTAAAAAACTTCAGCCAGTTTGCAGATGCGGCTCCGCCGGAAGTGCTGAGAGCGGGTCCAATTATTTAATATTTCGTTACAAAAAATTCACTTGTTGGTTCTATTTACAACATAAAGCAGTGTGGATTTGGTGCTTTACGAATGCACCAAACCATTGGCGCGTAAGAACTAACTTGAGAAATAAAATTGCAAAACGTTTTCCATCCGAAGAGTAACATGATTCTTTCAAGTGAGGTCTCTCGTAAGGGCGAAGCATCCGCGATACCATTCCATCCAGCAAAAACATGCTCATCGCGGATGCTGCGCCTATCCGCCGACTATTTCATGACATAAAGGTATGACGGTTTGGTGTGTTCTTAATACTCCAAACAATTGCTGCTTTACAAAGGCAAAGACGCCTTACCTGGCCGGCGAGGTGTCACTGCCAGCACTGCTCTGCGTCTGGCAAAATATTTTAATATGTCTCCAGATTTTAGGATGAATTTGCAAATGAGATGGAATATCTATTTCGTTCTGCAAAAAGAAGCAGATATCCTGGACACTACCGAATCGGTTCATCGAGTTTTCAGAGGAATATTTCTTGCAAGCTTAGGTGCTTGCAATTTGCAGCGTTATAGGCTAATCTATAAGCGTAGCTTGGAAACGAGCGTCGAATAATACAATACCTGCAATTGGTTAAGGAGTTAAAAATGGGAGATAAAAGTCCAAAGAATAAAGAGAACCGTAAAAAGAAGAAAGAAAAGCAAAAGCAAGTAAGCAATCCGGTCATTCCTACCAAGAGTGACTCGAAGAAATAAAAAACGCCGAAAGCTAGCCCCGGGTCACACCGGGGCTTTTGTTTTTAATTTGTACTTGGATAATTTGTTGATTTGAGCTTAGTTGCAAGAAATTATCGCCACAAACTTTAATCATGGAAAATGTGAAATACGGAATGTTATGAAAATACGAACATTCTAATCATCCGTGATAAAAAACGGAATTCTACCTTTAAGGAAGTTCGCGCAGATTCTACCCCAGTAAATCCATCTCTTCCTGCGTTAAAACGATATCTGCGGCAGCTATATTGTCGGCCTGATGCTTCGGGTTGGTGGACATAGGAATGGTGATCACGTGGATTTGGGTGGTCAGCCAGGCAAGTTCGATTTGTTCAACGGTGGCATCGTAGGATTTAGCGATTTTTTTGAGTACTTCAATTTTCTTGCCGTCTCTATGTTTCACCGGACTGTAAGCTGTTAACAACAAGTCATTTTCCTGGCAGTATTTAAGCACACCGTTTTTCTGGCAGGTACGATCTGATAAGCTGTATGAGACTTGATTGGTGAGAAGCGGTGTTTTACTCAATTCCATAGATTGTTGCAGCAGCTGTAAATCAAAATTGCTGACCCCCAGTGCACGCACTTTGCCTTCTTCTACCAATTGATTGAGACCTTTAAATGTCTCAATCAGTGGGATACCTTGCCCCGGCCAGTGAATCAGATAGAGATCGAGGTAATGCGTGCCGAGGTGTCGCAGGCTGTTTTCACAGGAGCGCAACACGTCTTCATAGCGTAAATTTTCCGGGGAGACCTTGGATGTGATGAATAGCGTTTCACGTGGGATTTCCATTTCCCGCATTACTTTTCCAAGCAGTTCTTCGGTGTGACCGCCGGCATAAGTTTCAGCGGTATCAAAATGAGTATAGCGCAGTTCAAAAGCCGAGCGTAATGCCTGTCGCGAGGTGTGATCGCTGGCTGGATCAGGTTTAGCACGACCGCCAATTCTCCATGTGCCAAAACCAATTTTCGGTATTTCGAGGTCGTTTATGTATTCGTATCTCATGGGTTTATTATATATTAACAGTTAAAATAAATGATCCTTTTTGCACAAGCTCGTGAAAATTTTATGTAACTATTATCCTTTCAAGGAAGAAAGCCACTCACGTACCCAGATCAAGGCATCAGCTGGGGTGCCAATGCTTAAGCCACTTTTCTTCGCTACCTGGAGATCATAAATGAAATGTTTTGTGTTTAGCGTGGCCAGGAAATCAACTTGAGCTTGAACAGCTGCGACTTATATGGGTACATCTGCCAGGTGTCTTATCCAATCTTTGTGTTGATTTACCTGTTCCATGGTTGGATCGCGAACAATGTGGATATTTGCTTTGAGGATCATTTCACGTGTGTAAGGCAGTGCTTTCGGCACTTTTTGTTAAAGGCATTAAGAGCCAGGTGGATACAAATACGAACTTAGGGAAGAATTTTCAACACCAAAGTCTACTCTGAATTTAAACGAAAAAGGCCAGTAATTATCTGACCTGACGGTATAAAAGGCGGGGAGGGAGGGATTCGAACCCTCGGTCGGGCTTTACACCCGACAACCACTTAGCAGGCGGCCCCATTCAACCACTCTGGCACCTCCCCAATATTCAGTTTTTAGCGGAGAGAGAGGGATTCGAACCCACGGTGGGTTGCCCCACACCTGTTTTCAAGACAGGCGCCTTAAGCCACTCGGCCATCTCTCCTGGTGGGCTCAAATGCTCCCAGCGCTTCAAGATTCTATCATAAGAATGGAGGTGAGACAAGAATAGCGGCCGAATAGCTTCTGATCGTGGAGTCCATTCTTTGAAACTAGGGATGCTTTATTTATTACGAGTGGAGATGGGTTTCAGTTTCGCGGCGTAGAAGCTCGCGCTTGCGCTCTTCTCCCCAGCGATAACCAACCAGACTGCCATTTTTTTGAATGACACGGTGACAGGGAATGACGATAGCCAATCTGTTTGCCCCACAGGCGTTGGCGACAGCTCGCACGGCTTTTGGCGAGTTAATCCGTTCGGCAATTTCTGAATAGGTGCTGGTTGTACCCGTTTTTATTTCTCTCAACGCATTCCATACCTTTTGCTGAAATGGAGTCCCACGCATGTCGAGCGGTAAATGGTGTTCGGAATGCGGCGATTCTACGAGGGCAAGCACCTCCCCCAGATGGTCTGTAAAATTCGCGTTTTCCTGGCGCATGACCGCGGTTGGGAAAATGGTGTGTAACCATGAAATGAGGGCTGACTCGGAATCTCCGAGCGAGATGGCGCAGATGCCACGCTCATTTTCGGCTACCAGGACGGAACCCAGGCTGCTTTTACCGATTGTGTATTGAATCTCATTTTTCATGGAATTCTTCCTTTTGAAAGTTATTTATCACGAATATCACGAATAGACGAATAGCACGAATTATGGACCATTGACAATGCGAATATGCTCAAGTCGTTTCGAACCGAAATTTAATAAGAGTCCCAATCTATAGTTGCCTGCTTTTAGATAAGAAAGTAATTGTTGCTTGAATATTTCGTTTATCCCTGCCACTGCTTTCAATTCAAGCACAATTATATTTTCGATCACCAGATCTAATCGATATTCTCCTAAAACCACACCTTTATATTTCACAAGAATGGGTTTTTGTTCCTCGGCAAAAATGTTGTTTCTTCTTAATTCTTGAATGAAAGCAGCTTCATAAATATTTTCAGAAAATCCAGGTCCGAGAGTGTTGTGGATCTCAAATGCGATTTTTATCAAACTGTATGATAATTCCGGATAGAGGACTTTCTCTCCGACTGATTTCTCAATCATAATTAATCCTTATTCGTAAAATTCGCCCATTCGTTTCATTCGTGATCAATTCTTCTTATTTCACCACAAAACTGATGGTCTTGGCCGGAATATAAATCACCTTGCGAACAGTACCGTTTTGCAGATATTTGCTGACGCTTTCAATGGCGCGAGCTTTTTCTTCAACACTGGCTTGTTCAGCATCCCGATCGATCATCAATGTACCGCGTAATTTGCCATTAACCTGAATTGATATCTCAACGGTATCGTCTTTGATCAGGTGAGGATCGACCTCCGGCCAATCAGATGCGTGGACACTTCCTTCGCCACCCAATTTTTGCCAGGCTTCTTCTGCAAAAAAAGGCGCCAGCGGTGCGATCGCCTGAACCAGCATGCGCAATTCGACAGGATGTACTGAGCCACCCTGATCGCTTATCCCATTTAATGTTTCCATTAGTTTCGCTACCGCGGTGTTAAATTTAAAGTTCGGGTAATCGCTGCCGACTTTAGCGACAGCCTTGTGGATTAACGCCTTAATGGGCTGTGACGTGGATTGTTTGGTACCAGCTTGTGTATCGACCAATTTCTCGAAGCGCTCCAGGAAGCGCTTGACACCCCGTAGAGCACGTTCATTCCAGGCCATAGTGGCATCAAACGCTCCCATAAACATCATATAGCAGCGGGTTGCATCCGTACCATATTCATGGATAAAATCTTCCGGCACAATTACATTCCCATGACTTTTACTCATACGCTGGTTGTCCGGCCCTAAAATAACACCGTGAGAAATGCGGCGGTAATAGGGTTCGGGGATATGTGAGGGTACGATGCCTAAATCAAACAGAAACTGATAAATGAAGCGTGAATACAAAAGATGCAGGGTATTATGCTCATCGCCGCCAATGTAAACATCAACCGGCATCCAGTATGCCAGTTTTTCTTTATTGGCTAATGCATTGGGGTTAAAAGGATCGGTATAACGCAGGAAGTACCAATCCGAACCTGCCCAGTTTGGCATGGTATCTGTTTCACGACGGGCAGGTCCTCCACATTTAGGGCAGGAAGTGTTAACCCACTCGGTGATATTTGCCAACGGGGATTCACCCGTATCGGTTGGTTCATATTGTTCCACATCCGGCAAACGAACAGGCAGGTCTGCTTCGGGTACAGGTTGCCAGCCGCAAGTTTCACACAGGATCATCGGAATGGGTTCTCCCCAGTAATGCTGCCGGCTGAAGATCCAATCTCGCAAGTGATATGAAACTGTGGCCTCCCCAATACCTTTTTCGCGCAGCCAGGCGATTGCTGCCGGGATTGCTTCTTTGACCGGCATGCCATTGATCGGACCGGAGTTAATCATTATGCCTTCCTGATCCGGATAAGCTGCCTTATCGAAGTCCCAACCGGAAAAAGGCTGAATGATTGGACGAATTTCCAAACCAAAACGAGTGGCAAAATCCCAATCGCGTTGATCGTGGCCCGGTACCGACATAATTGCACCGGTTCCATAAGTGAGCAACACAAAATCCGAGATCCAAACCGGGATAACTTCTCCGGTGGCCGGATTGATGGCAGAAAGGCCACTGTAAACGCCGGTTTTCTCGTAGGCCACTTCCATGCGTTCCATGTCAGATTTGGCGTGGCTGGTTTCAACATATTCTTTTACGCCCGGGTTTTGCAGGCAGTATTCCTGAACCAGGTGGTGTTCGGGTGCCAATACCATGAAGGTACAACCCCACAGCGTATCGGGTCGAGTAGTAAAGATTTCCAATTCTTCATCCAGGCCAACCAACTTGAACTTAACGCGTGCCCCTTCGCTGCGGCCGATCCAATTGATTTGGGCAGCTTTTACCTTTTCAATAAAATCGGTTTGCTCCAGTCCGTCAATCAAACGGTCGGCATATTCAGTGATGCGAACAACCCATTGGCTGATCCGCCGGCGTGTCGTGGGAGATCCACAGCGCTCACAATTGCCGTTGATGACTTCCTCATTAGCCAGTCCGACTTTACAGCTGGGACACCAATTGATAGGCATCTCTTGTTTGTAAGCCAATCCTTTTTCAAATAATTTAATGAATATCCATTGGGTCCATTTGTAATAGGAAGGATCGGTTGTGTTAACGATTCGCTCGTAATCAAAGGATAAACCAAGACGCTCCATTTGAGCTTGAAACGTAGCGGTGTTTTCACTGGTTACATCCTGAGGTTTGCGGCCGGTTTTTATGGCGTAATTTTCTGTAGGAAGACCAAATGCATCCCAACCGATGGGGAAAAGTACGTTTTTGCCTAACATTCTTTGGAAGCGGGCATATACATCCGCTCCTGTAAATGTGAAGGCGTGACCTATGTGCAACCCAGACCCGGAGGGGTAAGGGAATTCGGCCAAAACATATTTCTTTTCGCGTTTGTCAAAATCGATTGCGTGCCTGTGAGCCATAGCATCTTCCTTAATGTGTATATTTTTTACTTTTTTCCAATTGTACTTGAAAAGCAGTTTTATTGGGTATCGGGCACGTGCTTTGAAGCTTACTGACTTCAATCAAAACATAGGTTCTTTTCAATAAAACGCTGCCTCTGATTTTTGAAATGATACAAAAAATACAAACTTTTGTTGTACTTGATTTTATTTGTATAATGGCATAGAGGCAGCTTAATAGTTTGACACAAATGATGAGAAAAAAGTCTTTGGCTGATCTCGCTGCTACATTTTGTGACTTAGATGACGTCGTTGATTAAAGCTGGCTGTGAAACAATACTGACTCTATCAAAATTTATTAAGCAAAGCGAAAGTGCTTGAATATCATGAATTACGTTTATTTATCACCAGAATTTCCTCCCAATTATGCAGCTTTCATTCAAAATCTGCGTGAAAATGGGGTCAATGTTCTAGGTATCGGGATTATGGCGTTTGATCATTTGAACGAGACGGTTAAGCGTAATCTTACCGAGTATTACAGAGTCAGCGATCTACACAATTACGATGAATTGTTGCGGGCAATGGGTTATTTTATACACGGGTATGGTAAGCTCGATTTTGTTGAAAGCCACAACGAATACTGGCTTGAGACTGAAGCCAACCTGCGTACGGATTTTAACATTCCTGGCCCAAAGCGGGATACGATCGCCTGGACCAAGCAAAAATCAAAAATGAAGCAAATTTATACTCGAGCTGGCATCAAAGTGGCGCGTGGGCGCGTCTTAAAAAGCCTGGCAGAGGCACAGACTTTTGTCAAGGAGACAGGCTTTCCTGTCATAGCCAAACCGGATAATGGTGTCGGTGCTGCGGCAACTTTCAAGATTGGCAATCAAAGCGAATTGCGCTCGTTTTTTGAAAACCGACCGCACACGGATTATATTTTTGAAGAATTTATTAAAGGTGATATCTTTTCTTTTGATGGGCTCACCAATCAAGAAGGTGAGGTTATTTTTTATACGGTGCATGTGTTTAACAACGGTATCATGGAAACAGTCAATCAAGATGACGATATTTTCTATTACTCTTTACGTGAAATACCCGAGCAGATCCTTGAAACAGGAATGAGGACAGTAAAAGCCTTTGATGTGAAAGCACGCTTTTTCCATCTTGAATTCTTTGAAACCGCTACAGAAGATATTGTTGCTCTAGAGGTGAATATTCGCCCACCCGGTGGGTTCACCACTGATATGTTCAACTATGCCCATGATTATGACATCTATGCAGAGTACGCAAATATGATCGCCGGCGAATCTTATCGTCCTCCTTTGGAATGCCCTTATCACTGTGCCTATATCAGCCGTAAAAATCATATTGCTTATCAGCTGACACATCACCAGGTTCTAAGTGCTTTTAGTGAATTAATTGTTCAGCATGATCCCATCAGCCCAATATGGCGTAATGCTTTGGGTGATTATGGCTATATTGTTCGCTCCCCGGACCTGGATCAGATTTTGAGTGTGGTAGAGCAGATTCAACAAAAGCGGATTGGAAACAGATGATGGAAGCAGAATATTTCAAGTGGTTCAGCCATTCTCTTAATCAGGATATGGAATTAAAGGTGTATGGATATGGTGGAAAACCGATGCTGGCATTCCCTCCTCAAAGCGGCCGTTTTTTTGATCTCGAAAATTATGGCATGATTTCAGCAATCCAACCCTGGATTGATTCCGGAAAAATCAAAGTTTTTACTGTTGATTCGGTAGACAGCCAATCCTGGGCAAATTGGGATGCTCACCCCGCAGATCGCGCTCGCCGCCATGAAGAATATGATCGCTATATCATGCAAGAAGTGGTGCCGTTTATCCGGCGGCACGGAGATGATAATTCGCAAAAATGTCTCGTCAGCGGCGCAAGTATGGGCGCGTACCATGCCTGCAATTTTTTCCTGCGCCACCCAGATGCATTTGACTGGGTTATCGCGTTGAGCGGCATCTACAAGTTGGATATGTTCATTGGTGATTATATGGATGATCTGGTTTACTTTAATAGCCCACTGGCTTATCTGCCTGGAAATGAAGATGAATGGTATTTACAGCAATATCAGGAAAGCCAGATCATTTTTTGTGTGGGTCAAGGCGCATGGGAAGATGAAATGCTGGCAGATACCCATGAGATGCAGAATATTTTAGAAGAAAAAGGAATTCCATTCTGGGTAGATTATTGGGGACAAGATGTCAACCATGATTGGCCCTGGTGGCGAAAGCAATGGCCGTATTTTCTCGGGCACCTTTTGGGAGATAAATCCAGTTAACCACGCTGATTTCGGTTCGCAAATGGTCTAAAATCTCAAGGGGCAGGGGCGTTAGAGAGAGATTGCTTAATCCAATTAATCAGGCGCTCATCCCAACGAAAAACTTCCATTTGCTGATTCATATTGGGTATGAATTCCCAATCATGAATTAATAAATCTTCTGGAGGGTTATAAAAGTGGATGTCGTCGCTTTCCAGATGGCTAAGTAAACAAAACACCGATGAAATTTGGGCCGGTGAAGCATCAGTTTGGAATGAGTCAATCAAGCTGGCGTAGATCTTTGGCAGGCGCACAATTGTGGCGGGGTTCTTTAATTTCTGAAAAATACCCTTTAAGACAATTGTTTGATTTTCAATTCTGGCAAGATCAGAATATTTTGAGCGCACCCTTGCAAGAGTCAGCGCTTGTGCTCCATCCAGGAACTGCTTGCCTGCGGGAAAATAACTTGAGGGGAGATCATCAACATAAGTAGGCAAATCGACTTCAATCCCACCGATTGCATCGATGAATCTCACAAAAGCTTGAAAATCAACTACCAGATAATTTTCACTTTTTACGCCAAAATTCGATTGCAAAGTAGCAGCCAGTGCTCCGGCACCAAATCCTGAGCCTTCAAAATAATTCATGCCGGGAGAGCCAAAGAAATAGGCCTGGTTAAGCAGCAAAGGTGCAGGCACCTTGTCTAAACCGGGCGGTGGATTGACCAAAGTGGCGCGTGGTAAGGCGACTACATTGATTTGCGGGTTTTCAAAATCAATGCGGACGATACGGATCACATCAGCCAGGCCATACAAATATTCGCTGTCGCGTTCATCAATGCCAACACCAAGCACCTGCCATTGTGATACATTTCCACAGACAGCATCTTTGCTGCCAATGCCGAGGGGTATCCGTGAGAATAGGGTATCCAATAGTGTATTCCCTTCGCCATAAATTTGATCGACGGAACGGCCATTCAATATATTCCGTATGGGTTGGCTATTGAAGGGACTGAACCAAAAAAGCAAACCACAGATACAGACAAAAGAAAGCAAAAAGACCAGGAAGATCCATCTTTTTCTTGATTTTTTGTTGGGTTCTAAATTATTCAAATTATTCCTTTCTGTGGCTATTTTACTCGATAAGAATTCCGGATTAATTAATTGGAACGGATATGGTTATACAGACCAATCTTTTTTAATTCTTGTTTTGAATTTACCAACAAAATGCAGTGCTGACCGCACGTGAATTGATGGCTGATCTCGTTTATAATGACCATGAGACAATTGAAAGAAAACGGATGCTTAAGGATCGCGATGGAAAATAATTCACACCAGCTTGTTCGATCTTTACGGTGGGCAGCGCTGCTAGCTGTGGGTGAGGCTGTGATCGTCTTGGTGGTTTTGCTGACCATTGAGGCAGATCCTAAGAATGCTGCCTTCCTGGGTTTATCCTGGAAGCGCTGGTTGCTTATCCTGTTTGCGTTTTCAATTATGGTTGCAGAGATCAACCTCTTCCGCCATCCTCAACGATTACAAGTGCTGGCTGACGCATTTTTGCCGGGTTCGCCATTAGTGCGCAGAACTGAATTGTGGGGCGCAGTCGCAGCCGTTTTATTGTGGCTGGTCATCTGGTTCCCGCCAGAGCGCTTAAAAACCTTGCAAGATAATTATGTGCGTCTGCTGCCTGTATTGATCCTGGTTTTGGTTATTTCATTGCAATACTTTCTGGTATTGGAAAGCACATTACACAGGCCGATAAAATTGACGATCAAGCAATTGTATTCTGCTAACCGTAAAACGGCCATAGGGTTGGCATTGATCATGCTGGCAATCATCATTGTTTTTATGGTCCTGCGATTAACAAGCTTTCAAGTTGGTACAGAATCTACCCTTTCGTTCCCGCCCAATTCAATTTTGACCAGTTTACAAATTTTTTCCGGTTGGGTACTGTGGCGGCTTCTGCTTTTTTACTTTCCCGGGCTCACCGGTAAAAATTTAAACAAACCCCGCCGGTTCGCTGCAATATTTCTTGTCATTTGGTTGGCTGCTTTTGTAACATGGATGCAAACTCCGCTTGCTTGTGTCGAAGATCGTCCAGGACCGTACCCCCCGAATAACGCTTGTTATCCGCCTATCGATGATGCAGTGTATAGTATCGGGTCGTTCTATGTGGGGCTGGGCGAGGGTGTCTACAATCAATGGCTAACCGATAAACCACTTTATCAAGTTTTCATGGCAACCGGTCAGGCTATTTTTGGAGAAGAAATTGACCGCTACATTATTTTCCAGATTGCTGTGTTAGCGCTGATACCGGCAGTTATATTTTATCTTGGAGCCTTAATTCTTAAGTTTTCGGGGTCAGGATTATTGGCTGTTTATATGATTCTAAAAGGTTTTAACGAAATTCGTCTTTACCCCAAAGTTGCCGGAATGAACGTTAAGATTGAGAACTCGGAAGGATTACTGACTCTTCTAATAATTTGTGTTGCCATTTTTCTTTTCCGTTGGCTGCAGAACCCAGACAAAAAAAAATGGGCCGTTCTTACGGGCGGCATGTTGGGTTTGAGTATTTTGGTGCGCTTCAACTCATTGGCATTAGTGCCATTAATTTTAGTGCTTTTTATTTGGATTAGTCGCAAAGCCCGGCAGCCGCTTTTCAAAGGAGTTGTTTTTTTTCTGGTAACCCTCAGCCTGACTATTTTGCCCTGGTTTGTAACTGCGCGCAACGCAAGTGGGTCGAGTTATTACTGGATTAAAATCCGGGATGTGATTGAATTACGTTTTGACAAAAAAAGCTCACAACAACAATCAACCCAGCCTTACATGGCAAGCCCGGTACGCTCGATGGCATTGGCGGCGGAGACGACTACTGCCGGCCAGGGTTTTTTATTCCATTTCCTCAACAACAGCTATAATGCGATTGCAGAAATGCCCATAAATTTAAGATTCCTCTCCGGCAACGAAATCACAAGCCAGGATTTGTGGAAAGTAGATCCTCGCCGCCCGATCTGGTTGGTAGATCTTTCTCCTGGCAATTTGATTAGTATGTCGCTCAGTCTGATGTTAATCTTGGTGGGGATTACCCTTACATGGCAAAAATTTGGTCTGGCTGGGATTAGCCCCTTAATTCTTCAAGGCAGCTACTTCATTGGAAACGCAGCAGCGATGACCTCGGGAGAACGATATCTCTTGCCGGTAGGTTGGGTCACGATGCTTTATTATTGCATTGGTCTGCTGGCTGCAATTAACCAAATACAAAAACTTTTCTGGACAGGTGAGGTCCAGCCGTTATTTGCTAAAAATGCGGCTTTGCAGAATGGGAAAAAAGCGAGCAGGTTTAATGAGCGGCCTTTGGTGATCATACTCTGGATGGCGATTTTTGTTCTAGCCGGCTCATCCACCTATTTGGTTAACTTTTTACCAAAACAATTGGCAGTGGAAACATCAGACCTGCTGCGCGAGGAAACCGGCCGGATGTTGTTAAAGCTAAACCTCTTGACAAACCAGGAATGGAATAGTTTTAAAAGCAACCCCGATGCGCTGATTGTTTCCGTGCGAGCCTATCATCCGCGTATCTATCGAAATGAGAGGTTTGCCCCAGGCATGGAATTCTTTGAACTGATGGGTCTTGGCCGCGATTATGTCTATGTGAGCCGGATGATAGCCTTTAGTAAGGTGGGATATTTTACCGCAGGCAGTGACGTAACCCTGGTAGGCTGCAAGACAGGGCAGGAATCAGTCTGGAATTCCGAACACATTTTTATGAAAACCAATGTAGTTATTCAAAACAATAATGAAAAGCAAGTAATTTTTAGCCAATTGCCGGATTGGTCATGTGCCCGTCCTTAACGCACCAGTGAATTGTAAGTGCCAAATGGGGGGTGCAAACTAAATATTAAAGCGGATGTTAAGAATATCTCCATCCTTAACCGGATATTCTTTTCCTTCTAAACGTAGTTTGCCTTTGGCTTTGACTTCATTCATACTGCCGGCAGAAATCAAATCATCATAAGCAACCACTTCAGCACGAATGAAACCTTTTTGGAGGTCACTATGGATCACCCCGGCTGCTTCTGGAGCAAAAGCACCGCTGCGCACAGTCCAGGCGCGGCATTCATCCGGTCCAACCGTGAAAAATGAAAGCTGTCCGAGCAGATCATAGGAAAGCTTAATCATGCGATTAAGGCTTAATTCTGTAATATTGTATTCAGCCATGAATAGTTCAGCATCTTCCGGAGAGAGTTGGGCCATCTCCATTTCGAGTTTTCCCTGAAGATCGACTAACAGGCTGTGGCGATGCGGATAGTTAATTTCAGGGGCAACCTGTCCCTCGGCAATGTTGAACACAACCAGAACAGGTTTGAAGCTCAAGAAACCAAAACCGGAAAGGCTGCTCGCTTCATCACTGCTGAGATCCATGTCTCGTAAAGGGATTTCCTGATTTAATGCATTTTGCATCTTTTCAAATAATCCGATTTCACGGTCGATGGTAGCTTTATCTCTCCCGGCGCCTTTGCGACGTTCATCTGCCAGACGTTCAAGCTTGCGTTCCACAACAATGAGGTCGTTAAGAATGAATTCGGTATCCATGGTTTCCAGGTCGCGCGCAGCATTTACATTTCCACTGACGTGGGGAACATTGTCATCTTCAAAACAGCGTACCACATGAATGAAGCCATCCATTTGGGTGAGCTGGTTTAACAGGATTCCGGAAATACCACTCTTGCCTGCACTACCATCCAAACCGGCAATATCTGCATAGGTAATTTTGGCATAAATGGTTTTTTTGGGGTTGAACATGGCAGACAGTTTATCCACACGCGGGTCTGGCACATCAACAACGGCGGTGTTAACTTGAACACGCCCAGCGGATATTCCGGTGGGAGCATCACCGCGTGTGACAGCATTAAAAAGTGTAGTCTTGCCGCTTTGAGGTAAACCGATGATGCCGAGCTTCATTGAAATCCTGTACCTTGACCCTTCCAAGAATCTTGGATATACTAAGCGCTAGTAAAAAGCCGAAGTGGCGGAATAGGCAGACGCGCACGACTCAAAATCGTGTACCCTCGGGTATGTGGGTTCGATTCCCACCTTCGGCACACAAGATTATATCATAGGCGTCATGACCTATCTGAAAGTTGACGATTGCTCGTCAACTTTTTAAATGCCAATTAGATAGCATAAAAAAGCAAAATGAGGCTATAATTTAAAGGTTCATTTGATAATATAAACAACTATTTGTCACTACAAATTCTGGAATGGGGTTAGAAATTGGTTTGTTTTACAGATGCTTTCCAAACAACGAATGAGTCTGCTTAATCTGCCTTTCATCCTTTTATTATCACTATCCAGTATATTCGCGCTGATGTTTGGATGGGTCTCATTTAGAACCCGTAAAACCATGCCAGGTGGAATTGCCGTAGCACTCATTGGGTTGAGCGTTGCTATTTGGTCATTGGGATATCTCATTGAAGTGTTAATTCCTGGCCTGGCTGAAAAAATATTTTTCGCAAACCTGAAGCAAGTTGGCAGTGTTCTCCTGCCGGCAGCGACCCTCGTTTTTTCATTACGCTATTCCCAGTCTGTCAAGTCAGTCAGTAAATGGTTAATCTATTTTTTAACCATTGAACCGCTTGTTGTTCTTTATTTCTATTGGAACAATGCGGATTACAGCTTTATGCGTATCAACACGCACCTCCAGCAGATTGGTTCCTTATCATTTCTTGATTTTCAATTTGGCCCAGGACTATATTTACATTTTGCTTATAGTGCGGGCATTACGATTGCATCTGTAATATTGCTCTTGATCCGTTATTTCAAGAGTGAATCTGTCTTTCGTAAACAGATTGGTTTTATTTTGCTGGGATTATTAATCCCATTTACAGGGACTTTTTTGACCTTTATGGGCATTATTCCCAAGCATTACGATACGACCCCACTCCTTCTCGGTTTTAGTTTTCCTGTCATGGCGCTTGGACTTTTCCGCAATAAATTCTTTTCTTTAATTCCAGTGAATACATTAGCCATTTTGGATCAGTTACCGTTTGGCTTGGTTGTACTCGAGAATTTGGAGCCTAATCGCATAATTTCAATTAACCCGTATGCACAGAAAATTTTGAATACTGATCAATCGTTTGCATTGGGGAAACCATTGAGTGAGTTTATTCCAGAGTGGACAGAGAAACCCCATACAGAACCTGATCAGGTTGTATTTCCACTCAGTAAAAATGGCCATTATTTTCAGGTGAATGCCTATCGCGTTTCTGTTGCTGGAGATACTTTGGACAATTGGATGATTCTGTTCCATGATTTAACTGACCAGCAGGAAACTGAAAAAAGATTACGCGCCAGTGAAGAAAAATATCGCCTGTTAGCCGAAAATGCATCCGATGTGATTTGGACAATCGACCTGAATGAACGTTTTACGTACGTGAGCCCATCGATCCAAAAATTGCGTGGATATTCTGTTGCCGAAGTGTTACAACAATCCTTTCAGGAAACATTGACCTCAGATTCAAGACAGGAAATTAAAGGTGTGCTTGATGAACTACGCAACAGCATCCAAAAAAATATTCCATTTGATCAAATTCAGACATCCATTCGCAACCGATTTTTTCTTGAACAAACATGCAAAGATGGAACAAGCGTTTTGACGGAAGTGGAAACAAGTTTGTTGTTAAATGGTGGAAAGAACGTTGTCGGTATTCAAGGTGTTTCACGAGATATAACCAAAAGGCGACAATACGAAAAAGAATTGCTGGCAGCCCGCCATCAAGCGGAGGAACAAATCAAGCAAACAAAAGAAGCATTGCGCCGTGAACAACAGCTCCACACCATTACCCGTACCATTTCCAGCAGTATGGAATTGGATACGATTCTTTCCGATCTTCTACGCCAGACTCTGGAAATAACTGATACGGATGAAACCCATTTGGGTCTGCTGGTGGATGAAGGCGCATACATTCATTTTCAATATGGGATGAATCGCGAAGATAGTTTTATGATTGATCAGAAAATTGAACGTGACCTGCGCTATCTTTCCTGGCAAATTGTCGATCGCCGCAAAGGTGTGATTGTCGAACGCTTGCAGATTGAATCATTGGATGGTTATATCGCCCATAATTTTCTGGAAATGGGTGCAACAATTTTTATGGGTGTACCGGTCATGTCTGGTTTGACGATCATGGGGGTTTTAGGTGTTTTTAGCAAAGAGCCGGATCGAAAATTCTCGCAGTTTGATCTGACCATGATGGAATCAATTGGCAGTCAAGCAGGCATTGCAATTCAAAATGCTTACCTGTTCGCGGAAGTGAATCAGCTGGCGGTGACCGACCCCTTAACCCGTCTCTATAATCGCCGCTATTTCTTCAACCTTGCGCGGGTAGAGCTGGAACGGGCACGGCGCTATTCTCATCAGCTATCCATTATCATGATGGATATTGATCTTTTTAAACGTGTCAATGATACGTATGGCCATCTGGCTGGAGATGAAGTTCTGGTAGCACTAACCGAATGCATACGCAACAACCTGCGTCAGGTTGATTTGGCAGCCCGTTACGGTGGCGAAGAATTTGTAATCTTATTACCTGAGACTGATATCGTCTCAGCCACCACCACTGCGGAGCGCCTTTGCCTCGCAATTCACGACCTTAACGTGCCTTATAATAATGCGCTCATCTCTGTGACTGTCAGTGTAGGCGTCTCTAGTTTGCAAGACCAACAGATCACCGATATAAGCAAAATGCTGGATCAGGCAGACCAGGCACTATATAAAGCCAAGATGAAGGGTCGAAATCAGGTTGTAATTTGGCCGGAGATTAATAAGGGCTTCGAATTAAAGTAAAAAGCGTGTACGTTCATCTTTGCTGAGCTGTTCGTAGATGGTATTTAATTGGTCGCGATTTTGGGCAATAAACGGCACTGTCACTGATAAAAAATTATCTGCACTGCTTAGTTTGGTTTGAATCAGGTCTAGATCCAAATCGATCACATGATTCGAGACGATATCAACCACAAATTGGCGATAATTATCAACGTCATTACCGATTGCTTTCAACGCTATCAGGCATGGGAACGCAAATACTTCTTTTTCAGGTTTATCTGAACTCATATTCACCTTTCTATCTTCGCAGATTTGAGTGTAGCATGGAAGTGGATCAGGAAAAGAAATTTGTATAAAAACAGCGCCACAAAAATTGTAACGCTGTTTCGTTGGTGGCAGGGGGTTCCACCAACAGGAAATATTTTCTGCAATTGAGAATCAAGGAGGAATCATCCAAGGCTTTAATCAAATAGCCAAAACCTATAAAAAGTATATTCATAAGAGAAAAGAAAGCAAATGAAAATCGTGTAAAAATTTGATGAAATTAATAAAATGGGCCATAATTTGAACTATCCCTCAGACTGGAAATTTTAGGATACTCGATGTATACTTTTTACAACATGATGGTGTATTCCCACTCAGTTCAGGCGATACAAATACCACGCAAAGAAAAATATGAATAGAGGGTAGCAAATGAAGGCATCGGTCTCGCAACAGGAATTGGCACACGGTTTAGGTATAGTCTCCAGAGCAGTATCCCAGCGCAGTACTTTGCAAGTTTTGTCGAACATTCTCATTGCGACCGATGAAGGGCGTCTGCGGCTCTCCGCGACGAACCTGGAACTTGGCATCTCCTGCTGGATAAATGCCGTAATTGAAGAAGATGGAGCTATCACGGTGCCTGCGCGCACATTTTCTGATCTGATTGGCGCGCTCCCCAACGATCGTGTTGAGCTCATGCTTAACGAACGAACCCAAACGTTAAACATCAAGTGCGGATCCAATGTGACCGACATTAAGGGAATCGATGCCCAGGAATATCCGCCCATGCCGATTCCGAAACTATCCGAAGGCGTTGAGCTGAATGTGGTTACCTTTAAAGAAATGATTCAACAGGTCGCTTTTGCTGCTTCAGCTGATGAAGCTCGTCCGGTATTACAAGGAGTATTGACTCAGTTAGAGGGTAATAAAATCACCTTGGCCGCTACCGATGGGTTCCGCATTTCAGTTCGCTCCGATTCACTGTCTGCTCCAGTTGAAAAACCCATATCCATCATTGTGCCAGCCAGGGCTATGACCGAACTGGCACGCATTGCCACTGACGGCAATGAAACAATTACGATGAATATCCCCAGCGGGCGCGGCCAGGTCATCTTTCACTTAAAAGACGCAGAACTTGTCTCGCAATTAATTGAGGGCAATTTTCCGCCGTATGAGGCCATTGTGCCACGATCATTTAAAACGCATACAATCATCTCCACACCGGCTTTTGCAAAAGCCTGCCGGCAATCTGAAATCATTGCGCGAGAAGGTAACAATATTATTCGTTTACACTTACAACCTCACCCGGATGGTCCTGGAGTAGTTGAAATTTCATCTCAGACTGAAGAGACAGGCACCTCCGAGGTACAGCTGGACGCTAATATCGAAGGCGATGGTTTATTAATCGCTTTCAATGTCAGCTATCTGCGGGAAGTGCTGGATGTAATCAAGACTCCGAATGTTATCCTCGAAACGAACGCCAATAACACCCCGGCGACGATAAAACCGATCGGTGAAGAGGGCTTTACTCATGTCATCATGCCGATGCATTTGGGGTAGCGGGTAGATCGAGCTGGCAGCTGCTAGCACACAGCCGAAAATAGATTTTGAGAATAGCGCTCAAGGCCGAGAGAGGGGTGGTAATAAGAGATGGCCGGGAATATCCCACCTATCTATAAGCTTTTTACTGGCTCGGGTTCGGGTTTGGAAAAAGGCACAAGGTCCAATCCGAGCTTGAGGGTTGTGATCAACGTGGCATTCTTGCAAATGAGAGGCTAGGTGAAAAATCCCCCAATCTCGGCTAGGAACTATTCGATATGAAAAAAGGTAGCGCACCTTAATCGCAAAGCTCGAAGCCGAGATTGGGGTGGTAATAAGAGATGGCCGGGAAAATCCCACCTATCTATAAGCTTTTTACTGGCTCGGATTCGGGTTTGGAAAAAGGCACAAGTCCCAATCCGAGCTTGAGGGTTGTGATCAACGTGGCATTCTTGCAAAAGAGAGGCTAGGTGAAAAGTCCCTCAATCTCGGCTAGGAATGACTTGAGATGAAAAAAGGTAGCGCACCTTAATCGCAAAGCTCGAAGCCGAGATTGGGGTGGTAATAAGAGATGGCCGGGAAAATCCCACCTATCTATAAGCTTTTTCCTGGCTCGGATTCGGGTTTGGAAAAAGCTGCAAGTCCCAATCCGAGCTTGAGGGTTGTGATCAACGTGGCATTCTTGCAAATGAGAGGCTAGGTGAAAAGTCCCTCAATCTCGGCTAGGAACTATTTGATATGAAAAAAGGTAGCGCACCTCAATCGCATAGCTCGAAGCCGAGAGAGGGGTGGTAATAAGAGATGGCCGGGAAAATCCCACCTATCTATAAGCTATTTCCTGGCTCGGATTCGGGTTTGGAAAAAGCTGCAAGTCCCAATCCGAGCTTGAGGGTTGTGATCAACGTGGCATTCTTGCAAATGAGAGGATAGGTGAAAAGTCCTCAATCTCGGCTAGGAATGACTTGATTGACGAGTTAAAGGACTCTCAGGTGTCTCCAACGCATCCACAGCTGATGTGAAAACCGGGAGGCTCCATGATTTTTTCTCTCCAACTCAACTAACTAACCAATCAACAAACTAACCAGTCAACAAACTAACCAATCAACAAACCAAGCCACTATCCAAAGCAACCATATATCCCTATCCTTCCCATTTTCTCTTCTCAGAAAATACGATAAGATTAGGTATAAAGTAACTACTCAGTCTTTGTAAGAATAGTGGCATTGCGAAGCAAATTTTTGTTTTACGAGCATTCAACTTAAACGAGATTGCCACGCCACCAAAGACAAAAACGGTGGCTCACAATGACATTTCTGAGAAGTTAAAATATGGAATAATATGGGAAGGATTATTGCCTGAATGACACTTAATTCCAATTCGACTGATCGTCTGCTATCCATCTACCTGGCGCTTGGACAGTATCCAATCCTTAGCAGCCGAATCCGTGCCAAGATGCGACGGGAACTTTTTGACCGTGGTGTAATTCAACCCCAGGTCTTTGAAAACCGTGTTCGTGAAATGGCGATTCTGGCACAGGAGCGCGAAGGTATTCAAGACCCCTATAACGAAGAAGCATCTGAAATATGGGATTTGCGCATGCAGCGTACCCGCGACCAGTTGACTGACCTGCTCTTCAGTCATCAACTTACCTTTGAAGATTTTGAAGCTGTTACCACTGAAGTTTTGTCGGAACGAGGTATCAATCAGACTGAACAACTTTTCTTGATCAATCCCGAGCTTGCGCCGTTGGAGATTGTTTTTGAGCAAGCTATGATGTATGAACACCTCAATGCAAAAGATCGATTAAAGTATGAAGCTCGCGTACAAGAAACCAAAGTGGTGTTGATTCGCACGCTGATTAGTGATCAATTGCAATACATCAATATTGCCAAAGAATGGTTCACGTTCGGGGATTTGCTCGATATCCGCCGCCGCAAGATCGGCGCAGGAAAAATAGGTGGCAAAGCTGCCGGGATGCTGCTGGCTCACCGCGTGCTGGCTGATTCACCTGATTTCAATTTACGCTCATGCATGGACTCACCTGAATCTTATTTCATTGGCTCGAATGAGTTTTACACCTTTATGACAGTGAATTCCTTGAGCAATTGGAATGACCAAAAGTATAAGACCGAAGAAGAAATGCGCGCTGAATATCCGTCCATTGTGAGAGAATTCCAAGCAGGTAGTTTCCCTCCTGATATTTTGGACCGTTTACAGACTTTGCTGGTTAAAATTGGCCCTAAGCCGTTAATCGTACGATCTTCTTCCCAATTGGAGGATAATTTCGGGACTTCATTTGCGGGTAAGTACGACAGTATCTTCCTTGCAAATCAAAGCAACCTGAACCAAAATTTAAAAGATCTGACGCGGGCAATTGCTACTATTTATGCTTCGGTCTTAAACCCAAATGCCCTGCTATACCGGCGGGCACGTGGGTTACAAGACTACGATGAGCGTATGGCTGTTTTAATCCAGGAAGTGCAAGGTGAGCAGTTTGGCCGCTACTACCTGCCACACGGTGCCGGTGTTGCCTTCAGCCGTAACACCTTCCGCTGGGCACCGCAGATAAAGACCGAAGACGGTTTCGTCCGCATGGTTTGGGGATTGGGAACTCGTGCGGTAGATCGAGTTGGGAATGACTATCCACGTGTAATCGCGCTCAGCCACCCTCTCTTGCGACCATCCACCAACCCAAAGATGCTCAGGCAGTACTCCCAGAAATATGTTGATTTGATTGACCTTGAAACCAATTCTTTTCGTACCCTTCCGATCGGAGAGGTGCTAACAGCCGACTATAAACCTTTACGCTACATAGCCCAAATGGATGCTGGCGGATACTTCAACCCGATTCGTAGTCGTGTTTTGGATGGAAGCACCAACAACCTGGTGGTAAATTACGATGAATTTATCAAAAGAACCAATTTTGCCGAAATTATGCGGGATATGCTGAATGTGCTCGAAAAAGCTTATCGCCTACCGGTAGATGTTGAATTTACGATTTCGATACAAGAATCCAAACTTGGCAAACCTGAGTTCTGGATTAGCCTGGTGCAATGCCGTCCACAATCGCAGTTGATGCCCACAGCCCAGGTGCAAATTCCAAAGAAGTTGCCTGTTGATGATTTAATCTTTGAAACTCATTTTGTCGTGCCGCATGGTATGGTTGATAAAATTGATTATGTGGTTTATGTGCCGCATGTGCCTTATTTCTCGCTCAAAACTGAAACCGAACGGACGACCCTGGCACGTTCGGTTGGCAAGGTAAACCAATTGCTTGAAAAGGAAGCGTTTATATGTGTTGGCCCGGGGCGATGGGGCAGTTCTAATTCCGATTTGGGAGTCGCCATTGAGTATGGGGATATTTATAATGCGCGAGCACTCATTGAACTGGCCGGGGCAAATATTGGTCTGCCACCCGAGCCATCCTTAGGGACGCATTTTTTCCAAGATTTGTTAGAATCACAAATTTACCCCCTGGCTATTCCGCTGGATGACCCGGAGAATCATATCAATGCTGCTTTTTTCGACGATTCTCCGAATTGCGTCAGCGAATATCTCGAATTGGAACCGCAGATTCGCGCGGCATTACGTTTGATCCGTGTGGCAGATTTTCGCGCCGATCATCACATACGGCTCTTAATGGACGACGATGAAAACCGGGCTGTCGCGTATTTGGTAGCAGACGGGGATGAGAGCTAAGGCTTAAAGTCTGGACAAGCGGGAAGGTCGCCGTTCTGCGGGGTCATGGTTTCCCTTGTCGCATAGGTGCTGTTCCAAAGTATATGGCATTTCAAACCAACTATCGATATTTTTCCTTCTCGTGTAGCATGTTTTGTTAGCCAATTAAAAAGTTCAAATTTTTCAAATTGTGAGATAATTAAATCGTTAAAAACTCACCCTACAGAGCAAATTAATTTCAGCCATTTAATTAGCACACTCCGTCCAGCAGATATTCTCATTTTTCCAGGAAAAAAATATGCTTCCTAATATTATCTCCAATTTTCTGGTGGTTGTCGGTTTGTTGATTTTGATTGTTGCGCTGGTGCCTCTCTATCGGCTGATTAAGCTGTTGCCTCCTGGCCGGATTCGACAAAATTGGTACTGGCAATCCGCTTTGATCATCCTGTTCATTGGTGGGTATGTCGGTTATGCAATCACATTCAGGCATGAATCCAGTCTGATTGTACCTGCTGTATTTTTCTTCGGAGCTGTTTTTGTCTTAATCACCATTAACCTCTCGCTGCAGACTGCGTTGGATATTGGTCGTGTGGTGCGTTTGGAAGAAGAAAACATAACTGATCCATTGATTGGCATCTATAATCGTCGTTATATGGATAAACGCCTGCAGGAAGAATTCCGGCGAGCAAAGCGATTTGACCTGCCCTTATCGGTACTCTTAATTGATATCGATTTTTTCAAACAAATCAATGACAGCTGCGGCCATCCGGTGGGGGATGTTGTCTTGCGTCATTGGGGCGGCCTGATTTTAAGTGCAGTACGAGCCTCTGATGTGGTTGCCCGCTATGGTGGTGATGAGATTTTGGTCATTACGCCAAATGCGCGGGCAGAGGCAGCTTTGCGGTTGGCTGAGCGCATCCGAAAAAGTATTGAAGTTCACAAATTTGACCTGGGCTCTCTAACTGACCCCAAAAAAACGCTGGGCTTTACGGTCAGCATCGGAGTTGCTTGTCTGACGGTAACAATGGAACGATGTGAAGAATTGTTAAGTGAAGCAGACCAAGCTTTGTATTGCGCCAAAGAAGGCGGCCGAAATCGGTCTGTTGTCAGTATTAGTTTACAGGAGGACTGCGTTATGATGGAAAAACAGGAAGACACTAACCTGCCTAAATGATGAACCATTTGGAGCTTGAAAAGTTAAAACTTCCTGTCTAAATATCGATAAACAAGTGCTCATTTTATCTGTCCGAATTCATAATTTCAGGTTTGTATTAATGCTATAATCACCTTCAAATCGTTTCTGGATTTATTTATCGAAATTATTTCCACCTTTATACAACCCAATACTTTTTTTCAATTTCCGAAGATTGCCAAGTCGGAGATATTTAGCTAAGGAGGATTATGGATTCACCCTTTTTGGATACTAAGATCATAGATTGCCATATTCATTACCCCCATCCAGACTTGAGCTCGAATCTAATCAAAATTCTCGACCGGAACCGGATCACAAGCTGCAATATCGTTTGCACCCCGCATTACAATCGCTTGAGCCTGGTGCCGGATGCGTTGCAATTAAAAGCCAATTTTCCGGAACGCGTATATGTGTTTGGGGGATTGGATATTTCCGCTTTGTTCATGCAGCCTGAGACTTGTGGTCAATACTTTGCTGAGTATGCCGAAAAACTGGCTGAAATGGGCTGCGATGGCATTAAAATGATCGAAGGTAAGCCGGATATGCGCAGGAATTTACCCACGCCGGATTTTGACAGTCGAAGTTATGAACCGTATTGGGCAAAAATTGAGGAGATGGGTTTCCCGCTTGTTTTTCATGTCAATGACCCGGAAGAATTTTGGGATAAGCAAAGAATCCCGGATTGGGCGTTGAAGCAAGGCTGGTTTTACGGGGATGGTTCATTTATTAACAATGAAGCCCAGTATAGTCAGGTGATTAATGTCCTGACAAGGTTTCCGAAGCTCAAAATTATCTTTGCTCATTTCTTCTTTCTATCCTCCCAGCTGGAAAGACTGGCCGGTTATTTGGATCGTTTCCCGAACATGCATGTCGACCTTACTCCGGGAATTGAGATGTACCATAATTTCACCCAAGATTCTCAGAAAAGCCGCGATTTCTTTATTAAATATCAGGACCGCATCCTCTACGGTACGGATATTGGCGCAAAAGCGTTGTTGTCTGATCCTTCCGGTGGATTAGATGTGCTGGAAAGCGGCATGCGGATCTCACTTGTGCGCAATTTTTTGGAAAAGGATGGCGGCTTCCGATTTGAAGAAGGACAAGGTTTCTTATTTGGGAAATTTGAAGGAGATTTCCAGAGCATAAACCTGCCAATTAATGTATTAGAGAAAATATATTCGAAAAACTTTGAAAAATTAACAGGTCTGTCCCCCAAACCTTTGAACAAGAGTGCTATTCTGGCTGAATTGGAACGTCTTTCCATCATCATCCCTGCCATGGGAGCGGCGCAACCTGGTATGGCTGTAGATACAAGCGTGGTAGAAAAAGTAAAATCTTATTTTCTTTCGCATTAATTGGGAGCAGACACAATGAAAACAATCAAAAAATGGCAAGAACCGTTATACGGCATCGGCGGCTTGGGCCCAGGCTTCATGTACCAGGTCGTCCTCACTTACCTGTTGTACTATTATCGTCCGGCACAGGCGCGGATTGAAGCGGGTGCACTGGTGCTTGCACCAGCAGCGGCGTATGCAATTGGCATGTTCATCGCACGCGCATTGGATGGGTTGGTAGATCTGCCAATTGCCAGTTGGACGGATAATTTTAGAAGCCGGTGGGGGCGACGCAGGCCTATGATGGTCATTGGTTTGATCCCACTAATCATCAGCTATATTCTATTGTGGTATCCACCTTTCACAGGTTCCAATCTCACGCCAGAAGGCCATTGGGCAAATGCTGTCTATGTGGCGGTTGTCAGTTCGATCTACTTTTTCTTTCAGACATTCATTATTGTTCCTTACCTGGCTTCTTTATCAGAAATTGTTCCCGATGAGCAATCCCGTGTGCGAGTAGCAAGCTGGCAAACCGTATTTAATACAATAGCCTATGTTCTCACCTTTGTAGTTGCACCCATGATGTTTCAAAAATTTGGTGTGCGTGGAACTGCTCTTTTGCTTTTACCGGGCATTCTGACCTTCCTGGGCCCAATTTTCGTAATAAAGGAAAACCCCGATCCGGAGAGCCTCAAACAATCGAAAGAGCGTGAAGTTCCCTTGCTGCAAAGTATCAAGATGACTCTTTCCAATAAAACATTTTTAATTTACATTTCATGTGTTGCCACCTTTTACTTTGGTTTACAGTTTTTCCTGGGAGGAATCGCGTTTATGGGTGTGGATATGATGGGGCTAAAAGAATCGCAACTGGGTATGATGAATGCGGCTGCTTTTGCTCCCGTGCCGATCATGCTCATCATTTTCAATCTCATCTCCAAGAAAAAAGGGGCAAAGTTTGCCTTTCGAATTGCCCTGTTGGTATTCGCATTTGCCATGCTCATATTTGCGCTGAGTTGGGAGAAGTTTAACCTTCCGATCAGTCCTTTGAGCATGGGAATGATTGCCGGTGTGGTTGCCAGTTTCTCGATTGGTGCATTTTTTACCATACCCTATGCTTTTCCGGCTCAAATTGCAGCCATTGATGCCAAAGAGACCGGTAAAGATCGGGCAGGAATGTTTTTCGCGGTACAAGGTGTTGTTAACCAATTCGTTGGCTCTTTGGCAGGATCAATTCTGGCCATCCTACTGGGTTGGAAATATGGTGTCGTGGCCATCGCACCAATTGTTGCGATCACGATGGTGATTGCATTTTTTCTTTTTGCACCTTATCCTTTAGGCAAACCAATAGAAAAATAGAAGATAGTATTGATAACCGGCTTTCAGATGGAACTGGTTATATAAAAACAGCAGCCTTCTGAATTTGGGACGGCAGTTCCATATGCGACCAAGAATGCCTGCTTGAAATTTCGAGTCTGGGTGTTTTTCTGTTCTTATTTATTAAGGCCGATAAGATGGTCGTGCCATTCTGGACTACGCAAAATGATATTGGTGTTGGTTGTATCCAGTATTGAGGAATTTAACCCATATTCTTGTGCTACCTCACCTCACCATGTCCCATCGAAGAAAATTCGCAAATTTCTCGTGGGGGTAGAGCTTGTCCCTACCCTAATTCCCGGTGAAGGATTAGGGCAAGCGCAAGGCTTGCCCCTACCCTATTTTCGATGTTGGAAAGGGCGACTACAATTGGTGATACCCCATGTCCCATTGAAGAAAATTCGCAAATTTCTCGTAGGGGTAGAGCTTGTCCCTACCCTAATTCCCGGTGAAGGATTAGGGCAAGCGCAAGGCTTGCCCCTACCCTATTTTCGATGTTGGAAAGGGCGACTACAATTGGTGATACCCCATGTCCCATCAAAAAAAGAATGCGTATTTCTGGTATGGGGTTATGCTGGATATTTCAGCGAACCTGGTAAAAAAAATGATTTCAATGGCTGAATATTTTTTCAACCGGATACTCTAAATTGTATGGGGTGGAACATACCTTTAAATCATCACCAAGATGTCGAGAATCAACAATTATCTATCAATAAAGATGTGCAGTAAATATTTTATATGGTATTTTCGCTCAATTATTTTTGCATCAGCTTAATTGAATTGCGGAAATAAGGGGATTCATGTTTTCAACAGACTTAATTAGCCCTGGCTCGTTAATTGCACGTAAAAAGCAGGTAAATACGCCTCCGAATGAGGCCCAGGCTGATTTCTTTTGAAATAAGTTCAGCTATAATCATAATGCATGCTTTTCAATCAAAACCATCCGGTCCCAATCCCTGGGGGGAATGATACCCATGCCCGTATTAGAAATTTTCTTTTTTGGTCAGTTTGAAGTAATACAAAACGGTAAAAAAATCGAGCACCCGCTATGGCAAAGCAGGCAGGTTCGTTCAATACTTAAATTTTTGGCAGCAGCCCCGGGCAAACCACTTTCCAACAGCCAGTTAATCGAACTGCTTTGGCCGGGGGAAGATGCGAGCAGCGCTCAACAGCGCCTATACGTGCGCATCAGCCAATTGAGAAAAGTGCTCGAAAACCCGCAAGGACATGAATGGATACAATCAGTGGAGGGTGGGTATGCGCTCGCTTTACCCCATGTCGATGATACCAAAACCATAAAGCAGGACTGTTGGATCGATGTGAACCAGTTTGAAGAGCAGGCAGAATTGGGCCGGGCAGCCCTGGAGGAAAAACAATTTCAAAAAGCGATCGCATCGATGGAGAGGGCCCGGTCGCTTTATCGGGCTGATTATCTGTTAGAGGACTTATATCTGGAATGGACGGTAGGCGAGCGTGAACGCTTGCGAGACCTGTACTTGATTACCTTGACCGAACTGGCGGAAGCTTACGCTCAGACTGGTGCTTACCGCCGGGCGATAAACATTTGCCGCCAGATTCTTTCGGTGGAACCGTATCGTGAAGCTGTTTTTCTGCGTTTGATGCTCTACTATTACTATGCCGGTGAAAAAGGCAAAGCGTTGCAGGTTTTTCAACAATGCGAACAGGTTTTACAACAGGAGCTGGGTGTGTTACCGGATCGTACCAGCTATGAAATCGTCCATCGTATTGAAAGGGGAAATTTGTGGGATCAAGCTGACCTGCCGCATTATCCACCGCCTGCCTTTGAAGGGCGATTATTTGAGGTGCCGTATTCATTGGGGGAAGTTCCATTTTGTGGTCGCGAGCGAGAGTATGCCTGGTTAATTCAACAGTGGAGTGAACCGGATGTCAGGGCGATCTTGCTTGAAGGAGAAGCTGGTATCGGGAAAACACGTCTGGCCGATGAATTTGGCGGGTATGTTGCTTCACAAGGTAAACCCGTCTTCAAATTGCGGGGGATCAATTTGGAAAACCAGCCATATTCTGCCTGGATCAAGTTCTTAATGGAAGAACCCGCCTGGTTGAAAGAGACTGATATCAACACAAAAAGCCGCAATGTGATTCACACGGCAGTCTATGGCGATACGGCAAAGTTTCAAGTCGAACCGCACAGTTTAATGCCGCATCAACCAGCCAATTCTTTACAACTGGGAGAGGCATTGCAGGAATTGCTGCAAAGGATGATTGTCAATGGGAGTCTGGTGTACGTTGATGACGCACATCTGCTCGATCCTAAATCGCTTAATTTGCTTTTTACCTTGCCGACGCAGTTCAAAACTTTATTGGTCTGCCGGACGGAAGAAACTCTGGTTGACCACCCTGTGCGACGATTACTGACAGACGAAGTTTTTGCAAGTTCTTCATTATTATTAAAACCAATTGAACTGAATGCCGTATCCCAATTGTTGGGGAAATTGGGGACTGTACAAATTCCGGATCTGGCAGAAAAGTTGTTTGGGGTTAGCGAGGGCAATCCTTTATTCATCATTTCCAGCCTGCAACATCTTTTTGAAGAAGGTATTCTTTATGTGAATATCATGGGTGAGTGGGAAAGCAGTGGTGATTTTGAAAAAATGCTCTCGCCCAGTTTGGAGCAGATCATTGCGTTGCGTTTGAAACAGGTGCGAAGCCCGGATCGGCGCGTGCTGGATGTGTTGTCCGTCGCCGGCGGGGAAATAGATTATGATATTCTCCAGGCAGTGCTTGAGTTTGAAGAAAGCGCCTTACTACACAACGCAGATACGTTGATCGACCTGGGCCTGCTGGTTGAAGCGCGCATGCCTGGCGAGGCAGAATTAACACTGCCGCATGCCTGTTATCGCGACGTACTCTACCAATCTCTACCGGATTCACGTCGCAGAATTTACCATCGCCGGTTGGCAGAAGTGATGCTGAAATCAGGTAAGGCAACCAGTTTCAATGCGGCTGTTTTGGCGCAGCATTTTTATAAAGGGGGCGCACACCAGGAAGCCCTACAGTTTATGCATCGTGCTGGCGATTTTGCTTTAGGCTTATATGCACCCCAACAAGCTCTCAAGTCTTTCCAAACTGCCCTCGAATGGTTGCCGCCTTTGACCATTCAGGATAAACTAAAACTGGAATCCGAGCTGCGCCTTGGGGTGGCAGAAGCATTGCGCTTAAGTGGAGATTACCCTCAGGCCATCAAATATTATCAGGATGCATTTCCCCAGCTCGAAGGCGAATTAAAAACAGTCGCTGCATACCAAATTCTTCAACTGCGGGTACTTCAAGGCGGCCCACTGAATAGCTTCGATGAATTATCGAATGAATTTGAAGAGTCGCTTGAACATGCCGGGCCAACCTGGGCTCTGGCCTTGTTATATTGGGGACAGGCCTTTATTGCCTTAATGAGGGGAGATCCCTTGGAAACTCGCCATAGAAATGCACGCGGTTGGCGCATCGCACGTGAATTATCTGAGATGGAGCCACCACCTGGTTGGATCTGCCAGCGTGCTTTCACCGTCTTAATGCGCGCCCATAATCAATGGGGAAATTTCCGTACCAGCATGCATTTCTCGAAGCGCATTTTACAACTGATTGACGAAGCGGATCAGTCGCAGGATCAAAATACGCTGGCTGCAGTACATGCCGCTCTGGGTGAATCCTACTTAAACCTGGGTTTATACCAACAGGCGTCTGAAAAGTTCAAAATCTGCTACGATATTGCCCTCAAGGCGAGTGATCCTCGTTTGCAAGGTGATGCACTGATTGGGTTGGGATCCGTTCGACTGGAATGTGGAAATTTTAAAGATGCTGCGGAGAAAGCTCACCAGGTACTTCAGCTTGTCGATCAAAACGTAGACATTCCACGCCAGGTCAATGCCAATCTGCTGTTGGCCGAAATCGAAATTTTGCAGAGTCCAAAGACTGAAACAGTGGCTCTGCTGGAGAATTATTTGGAGCTGGCCAGATTTCAAGATGCCCGGCCGTATCGTGTCCGCATTTTACTGCTGCTGGCACAGGCCAAGATTTCCCGGCAAGAAATCTCCCAGGCACAGGATTACGCGCGTGAAGCGCTGGCAATGGCTGAACACTGTAAACTAAAGCGACAGGTCAGCATTGCGCTGCGACTGTTGGCTGATGTTAAAGGACAGCAGGGTGGTTTTGAAGCGGGATGTAGATTTGCGGAACGTTCAGCTGCCTGGGCTCGTCGGATTGAAGCACCTTTCGAGCATGCGCAGGCATTGGTGAGCTGGTCGGCTATGCATCCGGATAGTGCTCAACGTTTGAAATTACTACAAAAAGCGTTAAGTATCTTCTACAAATTAGGGGCTGAATTTGAAACGGCTCGTGTCAGGCAGCAATTACAAGAGCTTTCATACACACAATAAGATCAGTAAAACATGCAGCTGCCGGATTAAAAGCTAATACCTGACAAACATGCACAAGCAAATACCAGTTTCCCTGCTGTGCGTGTTTTGATCTTGCTGCTGATGTTTTAAGATAGCTGCATTCGAGCAGTTTACACAAGCTAAAGTCATATCCTTAACAGAAAAGATAAAATCTCGATAATGAACAACTTTAAAGCAGTCCATATTCCAACAAGAGGCTTTTATCTTCCAAAATCTGATCGGTACTGCCATCCGCGATAATGCTGCCGGCGTTCATCAACACCGTGCGCGGCGTCAGCTGGCGGGCTAATTCTAGATCATGGGTGGCAATCAGCATGGTCTGGGGCAGTTCTGAAAGTAGTGCGATCAGTTCACGACGCGCGCGCGGATCGAGACCTGCGGTGGGCTCATCAAGAACCAGGATTTGCGGCTGCATCGAAAGCACGCTGGCGATCGCCACACGCTTTTTTTCACCATTACTGAGATGATACGGATTGCGTTGCGAAAATCCGCTCAAGCCCACATCGCACAGAGCACGCTCAACACGCGTGCGGATAGTTTGCTGGTCGAGCCCCTGGTAAAGCGGCCCGTAGGCAACGTCTTCAAAAACGGTGGGCGAAAAGAGCTGATCATCCGGATTCTGAAAGACGACACCCACGACTGCCCTAATTTGTGCCAGGTTTTTCTTGATGAGTGGGAGGCTCTTAACGCTGATTTGACCCTCTCCATTGAGAAGGCCATTCAGATGCAAGAAAAGCGTGGATTTGCCGGCTCCGTTTGCCCCGATCAATGCGATCTTTTCATCGCTATAAACGGTCAGATTGATCCCAGATAGAGCGCGCTTGCCATCCGGGTATGAAAAGCTGAGATCCTTGATTTCGATGATAGCAGCCATATTCAACTTGTACTCAGCAGCGAGAATAGCCACAGCAGCAAGAGCCCCAACAGCCCGGTTGCGATAACCAGGCGCGCACGATTGGTCAGAGGAACGGTACTGCTGGCGGGCAGCTGCCCATCATAACCGCGCGCCAGCATGGCGGTATAGACACGTTCACTGCGTTCGATCGAGCGCACAAACAGGCTGCCGGCCATATTGCCGGTCACACGTGCCCGCCAAAATAGAGTGCCTGCTCCCTTTGCCTTTCCGGGGGCAGCTGCACTGCGGCTGCTACGGGCATGCAGCATGCGAGTGACTTCATCGCTGATCACGAATAAATAACGCCACATCAAGCCAATCACCGTCACCCACAAGCGCGGCAGCTTCATTTGCTGCAGTGCAGTCAAAATATCGGTGAAGCGGGTGGTGGCGGTTAGCAGGATGGCGGCTTGCACAGAAATCCAGGCTTTCAAAGCGATAGTGATAAAGCGCTGTAAGCCAGCCGGACTGTAAAAGATGGTCAAATTTGGCAGAATTTGAAGAGGCAAGTGAGGTGACTTCCCGCTGAAAATAAGCGGAAATGCAGCCAGAAAAAAGGGTAGTGCAATCAGTGATCTTTTAAGCACAAAAATAATTCCCAGATGTGAAATTATTGCAATGCTGAAGGAGACAGTTAAAAAAATAATAAGTGCCGGCCAGGCACCGTCCGGCGTTAAATTCAAGAAAAAGATAAAGGCCAGAGCGAGTATGAGCTTAACGCGGGCATCCAGTTTGTGGATCGGACTGGCTTGTTGGCGATAGAAGTCTTGCAAAACTCAGTCTCTGAGGCGTTCAATTGCTGAGGAGCGTTTTTCGGCCCGGGCGGTTAAGTAAGCTATCGCAAAGACAACCACAATACCTACCAAGCCCGCTATGATGGTTGCCAGGGCGGAATTGGAAATACCCGGTAGTGCGTAATCGGGGATGATGTTGTAGAAGGCTTCGCGCGCGGTTTGCAAAAAAGAGTTTTGTTCTGCTACCCATTCCAGGCCGTCCGGATGACTGGAGGCGAATGGGGACAGAAAGACCAGCAGCACCGCTATCAGACTACCAACCCCCAATATGCCTTTATGGCTGACTTTAGCCTGCCCCTCCGGTTTGAGCAAATCTGCACGGGTTGCGAGCAAGAATGTCAGCGCGCCGGTTGTAATCAGCCCCTCGCCGATACCAATCAGGGCGTGAATGGCCGCCATGGCCGGGATGGCGATGTTGGCGGGCGAAGTGCCGGAAATAGCCAATTGTAACCCGCAGGCAAGCGCAGCCACGAAGATTGAACTCCAGGCAGCTGTGAAGCCACTCACCAGCAGACCAATGGGTCGCTTTTTGATCAGGCGTGCAAGCACAGAGAAGACGGTATAAGAAATAAAAACCCCGATAATGGCCATGTTGAAGATATTAGCCCCCAGCGCTAATATTCCGCCATCTTGAAAGAGCAGGGCTTGCACCGAAACAACCGAGGTCATCACCACAACCGCCGGCCAGGGACCGAGCAGGATGACTGCCAGCGCTGCCCCTAATAGATGTCCGGAGGTGCCGCCTGCCACACTGAAATTCAGCATTTGACCAGCGAAGATAGCGGCAGCCAGTACACCCATCAGGGGTACCTGGCGTTTCTCCAGGGAGTGGCTGGTTTTTCGCAAAGCGATGGTCAAAACGATGGCAGAGATAATCCAAAAGGAGGCTGAAACCCAGACAGAAAGGAAACCATCCGGTATATGCATGGCTGGGGGTGAAGAGGGAGGTGAAAAAAGCATAGTTTCCTCCGGTGGAAGTACGGTGATAAAATGAATAAACTATCAGATAAATTATAATGCATTTGTTTGCAACTGCAATAACTTGCGTTAAATTGAAATAAAGGAGCAGCATGCGCACATCCTCTGTTGATCAAATTATCCTCGAAGTCCTGGCTCAAGAGCATGCACATTTGACATCGCTGCAAATATTTGAAGTGATTCGCGAGCGATTGCCGGCGGTCAATCAATCCACGGTTTATCGGGCACTGGAACGTATGGCCAAGCGTGGCCAGGTTTCCGTCTCAGATATGGGTACCGGATCCGCGGTGTATGAGCTGGTCGCGGACGGTCGCCATCATCACCTGGTGTGTCAGGTCTGTGGCTGCATTCTGACAATAGATCACGAAGAAGTGGGCAGGTTTTTTACGGAAATTGAAGCCCAGAATCAGTTTAAGATTGCGACCAATCATTTGATTCTGTTCGGGGTGTGTGGGGAGTGTGGAAAGAATGGC
>Ga0207420_1000096_pt1 | contig 191705 bp, 157 predicted proteins | sample ThiBio_inoc_biof_FD_183941 | JGI IMG/M metagenome (GOLD analysis project Ga0207420, IMG submission 183941) | Wastewater bioreactor microbial communities from Cape Town, South Africa - Thiocy_inoc_biof (SPAdes) | ecosystem: Engineered > Bioremediation > Thiocyanate > Unclassified | place: South...
ATACTCTTTGAGAGCCTTAATAATTTGTGATTCGCTAATTCTTGTCTTTTTCATCTTGTCGTTTCTCTTTACAAATTTATTGAAATTTGTCTAAAGAGACACTGTCCTACTCAGAGGGGGTCCGACAATATTTATTTGGCCGTTATACTCCAGATCGGCAAAACCCTTTTCGTGGCCGGAGAGAAATGCCAGTGGGTGAAGTTCCCTCTCTTTGACGGAGAGAATTCTGTTCCCTCTGTGGAATACCAGGCTCATCATTCCTGTAGGCAAGGTGCGGACTATGGCTGGTGAAGTGACATCTGTCTTCAGCAGCCAGTAGTTCTTTATGTAGGGGGCAAGATGCGGGGAGGGTTTGATGATTAGGAATTCTTCCATTTAATTGAGAACAAAATATCTCCTCAAAGTTATGGATTTTGTTGTTAGTGCAAATTGTATAAATGGGACATTTATGATTCAAACCTCCAGATAGTCATAGTTCATCTCCCTCAGAAACTGCTTTGTGGTGGCGCTGGAGAGTCGGCCCATAATTTTGTCAATCTCCTCCTCGTTGGTGGGGTTGTCGGCAATGAAAAGTCTCATATTTTCCCTTGTGTCGTTAAGGCCTATAGTGTCTGCAATTTTGTAGCGCAGGTCTGTGTGTTTAAGCACCAGCTGTGCATTCTCCCAGTTGCCTGTTCCTCCGTTCTCCTCAATCTCCCACTGAATTGTAAGCAGATCAAAAAGCCACTCCCGTATAAGTTCATTTGTGTCCATAACTTGTCGTTTTTTAATTATGGTTCAAAGTTAGGGTGGGGGATTGACAGGTTTTGACAATTTGGAAAAGGTGCTTCGCAGGTTTAGCCGTTCGGCAGAAAAATGGGTTGCTACTGCTGTGGGCCACCCCAGGGGTAAAGTGTCAAATGCTACGTATACAATACTTTACAAAAATATTAAACATTGCATAATAGTTTATTTATCAATGATTTGACACTTTACCCCTGAGGTAACTCTTTATTTTTAGTGCAAATAAAAAAGGCATTTTCCAGGTTTTATAATTCAGCTGAAAATCCCACCCACGCCTGCTTTTGTGCTGATTAATATAGTGATTTTGAAAATAACAATTGCAGGTAAATAAGATGATATTATCTTTTTATTCTGATAGTGCCCGTAATGACAAGTACTTTATCTGCACTTTAAAACGGTTGACAGGCTCGGAGAAATCCGGGCATTTTTTTTCTTTAAGTATGTTAGAAATTATTGGCATATGTAATTGGGTTGATATACTACCCAGTTAAAATTGGATTTTGAGTTGGGTAGTGCAGCTATCCAACTCTAGTTAATAATTAAGTTTATCTTGCGTCCAAGACCATACTCAATAAGTTTGTATAAAGTTGATAACTGAATATCACTGTGCCCATTTTCAATTCTTGATATAAAGCTTTTTTTTGCTCCAATTTTTTCTGCAAGTTGTTCTTGTGTAAGATTTGCTAGTTTTCTCTCTTCCTTTATAATGACTCCTATTGCAAATGCCTTTGCTTTTATTTCAAATTCAGTACGGCTTTTGCTACCAATTTTACCATACTCATTGTCTAGGTGCTGAGAGAAAGACTTTATGTTTTTATTGGTATTCATTTTGTATTTTTTTCGTTAAAGTATTCATCCAATATTTGTTTTGCTTTTTCTAATTCGTTATTTGGTGTCCTTTGTGATTTCTTTTGGAATCCGTTAAAAAGAACTAACAAACGACCTGTGTCAAAGCAGCAAAAAACTCTGTAAATATTACTGCCATATTCAATCCGTACCTCAAAAAGACCATTCGCATTTTCTATGCTTTTGAAAAATTTGCTGGGAATGTGTTCGGTTACTGATATCATATAAAGAACATAATCTACTTTTTTCCTCACTTTCCTAGGTAACCTTTCGTAGAAAAGTTCAAAGTGGTTCTTATAAAATATGATTTCTCTAACTATCTCCATTGCAAAGTTAACTAATAATGGTACAAAACAAAATAATTTAACCACTAAAACTATAGAATAATACTAATTCTATATAGCTTATGATTTAATATTTACTTAATTATAGAAGATATTTATACGATAATATAAATTATGGAGCAAAGTAAAAGGTGCTTCGCAGGTTTAGCCGTTCGGCAGAAGAATGTGTTGCTGGTGTGGGTGGGACGAACGTCTATTGTCTTTATTATGAGGTAGGTGTAAAATATAAAACATTGATATTTAAGAATATATGTTTTGAATTAGTCTGTAATTCAACCCCATGGAGGTTCGTCCCACCCACGCCTGTGAATTTTGGATTTGGGAGAGTGACTTGTCGGTAGTAGTTCCGGCGCGCCAGGTGCAGGGCGCCGGGTGTCGCTCTTGCTCGGGAGTGCTGAAGCTGCAGCCGCGGTTGTAGCAGCAGCCTCAGCCGCGGGTCTGCGACCCGCTAAAATCCAGCGACCCCGATGCCTTTCCAAGCTAGCTTGGTCGTCATCGGGGTCACTGTCTTTATTTTCGCGCTCTGCGCGAAAGGCTTAGCTTTGTACGAAGGGCTTTGCTATCGCACTCCGCTTGCTTATTCGCTTACTTTACCTCCTCAAAGTCCGCATCTGTTACCTCTTGGTCGCCTCCTTTGGTGCTTCCTGCGCCTGGGCCGGGGCCTTGCTGGTCGGCGCCGGGTTGTGGGCCGGATTGGGCGGCTTTGGCCATCTCTTCTGAGGCGGCGTGCCATGCGGTGTTCATCTCTTCGGTAGCTTTGTCAATGGCTTCAAGGTTCTGAGATTTGTGTGCCTCTTTGAGGTTGTTGAGGGCGGTCTCGATGGCGGCTCTTTTGTCGGCCGATATCTTGTCGCCGTACTCCTTGAGGTTCTTTTCGGACTGGAATACCATTGCGTCGGCTGCGTTGATCTTGTCCACGCGCTCTCTCTCGGCCTTGTCGGCAGCTTCGTTGGCTTTTGCCTCGTCGCGCATGCGCTGGATTTCTGCATCGGTAAGGCCTGATGAAGCCTCAATGCGGATCTTCTGCTCTTTGCCGGTTCCTTTGTCTTTTGCCGATACGTGGAGGATTCCGTTTGCGTCTATGTCAAATGTCACCTCAATCTGCGGAACGCCTCTTGGTGCGGGTGCGATACCGTCAAGGTGGAATCGGCCTATGGTCTTGTTGTCTTTGGCCATTGGTCTCTCGCCTTGTAGAACATGGATCTCTACGGATGGCTGGTTGTCGCTGGCGGTGCTGAATACCTCGGATTTGCGGGTAGGGATGGTGGTGTTTGACTCTATGAGTTTGGTCATCACGGATCCGTAGGTCTCAATACCGAGTGAAAGTGGTGTAACGTCCAGAAGAAGAACGTCTTTAACGTCGCCTGAAAGTACTCCGCCCTGGATGGCCGCGCCTACTGCCACAACTTCGTCCGGGTTAACTCCTTTGCTTGGTGCTTTGCCGAAGAATTTCTCTACAATCTGCTGGATGGCAGGGATTCTGGTTGAACCTCCTACCAGAAGTACTTCGTCAATATCTGATGCTGACAGGTTTGCGTCGCTGAGGGCTTTGCGGCATGGCTCTACTGTTCTCTGGATGAGTGAGTCGCAAAGTTGTTCAAATTTTGCTCTTGTAAGTGTTTTTACAAGGTGTTTTGGAACGCCGTCAACGGGCATAATGTACGGAAGGTTGATCTCAGTTGAGGTCTGGCTTGATAGTTCAATCTTTGCCTTTTCGGCTGCCTCTTTGAGTCTTTGAAGTGCCATAGGGTCTTTGCGAAGGTCAAGACCGCTGTTTTCGCTCTTGAATTCCTCTGCCAGCCAGTCAATTACCATCTGGTCAAAGTCGTCTCCGCCAAGGTGTGTGTCACCGTTAGTAGATTTAACCTCAAATACGCCGTCACCCAATTCCAGAATTGAGATATCAAATGTTCCGCCTCCAAGGTCAAATACTGCCACCTTCATATCCTTGTGCATCTTATCAAGTCCGTATGCAAGGGCTGCTGCGGTAGGTTCGTTGATTATTCTTTTTACTTTAAGACCGGCGATTTCGCCTGCCTCTTTTGTGGCTTGTCTCTGTGAGTCGCTGAAGTAAGCGGGAACGGTGATAACTGCCTCTGTAACCTCTTGTCCAAGATAGTCTTCTGCCGTCTTCTTCATCTTCTGAAGTACAATTGCCGATATCTCCTGTGGTGTATAGAGTCTTCCGTCTATGTTTACGCGAGGGGTGTTGTTATCCCCTTTTTCAACTTTATACGGAACTCTGCCTACCTCTTGTGATACGCGGTCAAAGGTCTCGCCCATAAATCTCTTGATGGAGAAAATTGTCTTAGTAGGATTTGTAATGGCTTGTCTCTTTGCAGGGTCGCCGATTTTTCTCTCGCCGTTCTCTGCAAATGCAACTATTGATGGTGTTGTCCTTTTACCTTCGCTGTTGATTATTACTGCGGGCTCATTTCCCTCCATCACTGCTACGCAGGAGTTGGTTGTGCCCAGGTCTATACCGATTATTTTTCCCATTTTATATTGATTTTTTAATTGTTTGCTTTGTTGAGTGGTTTTTCCCCTGAGGGTCTGCCTCAATACTTCTAACATTGTGCCAATACAGAAAAACTGACAAGGTGTCAGAGGGGTTTGCTGATTCTGTAATTATTTGGCTAGATTTGCACATCTGAAATTGATAGAAATGAGTGAAAATATTGTGTCGGGTGCGGGCAAAACTGCGCCGAAAAACTCGGCCGGGTGGTTGAAAAATTCAACAGAGTGGCTGGATATACTATTTGAGGACAACCACATAATTATTGTAAACAAGAGGCCGGGTGAGATAGTGCAGGGTGATAAGACAGGTGATGTTCCGTTGAGCGAGATTGTGGCGGGGTTTATAGCGCGCCGGGATGCAAAGCCGGGCGCGGCGTTTATTGGTGTGCCTCACAGACTGGACCGTCCTGTGAGCGGAATAGCAATCTTTGCCAAGACATCAAAAGCGCTGGAGCGTCTGAATGAGATGTTCAGGGAGGGGTCAATTGAGAAAAAATATTGGGCAATAACGGCGAGCCGGCCTGAGAAGGAGGCGGGCGAGCTACGCCACTACCTCTACCGCAATGAACAGCAGAACAAATCATACGCATACGAACGTGAGCGCAACGGCTCTAAAGAGGCCCGTCTTAACTATAAACTCATTGCCAAAGGCGACCGTTATAATCTTATTGAGGTAGAACTTCTCACGGGTCGTCACCACCAGATCCGCTGCCAGCTTGCCGCCATCGGCTGTCCTATCAAGGGCGACCTTAAATATGGTTCACCCCGTTCAAACCGTGACGGCAGCATTTCGCTACACTCACGCAGTGTAAAATTCACACATCCCGTAAAGAAAACCGAAATCTTTATCACTGCTCCACCACCAAAAGATCCGCTGTGGGATTATTTTGTCAGGGCTTGCCACCCTCATGATTAGTACTTCAAATTATCTGTCTCTTCGCCACGGAGTTCCATATCACGGATTTGGGTTGATGAGATATCCAGGTATGGTGCGTCAATGAGTTTGACACCGTAATGGGTGCAGAGATTAGCTGTGTTGTCATGGGCTTGTATGGTACAGGCGTGGAGGTTTGCTCCGTCTGATACCTGGCGTCGCGGGTAAACCCACACTTCAAATTCATCCAGAAGAGTGCGCCACAAGTGCCACTTCTCAATAATTTCCAGGTTATCTGAACCAATTACAAGGATGTGTTCTACTCCAGGTTCTGATTCGCGGAATTTTCTCAATGTATTGATTGTGTAAAGTGGCTCCTGCATTGAGAATTCAATATCTGAAACCTCAATCTTTTTCCCTCTGTTTTTTAATTCAGGTTCCTCTGAAAGTCTTATGGCTGCTTCACGCACGTGCTCAAGCCTCTCTTTAAGTGTTACATTTGATGTCCTCTCTTTGAGTGGATTTTTTGGGCTGACAACAAGTACAAGTCTGTTGAGACCGCCCTCTGTCAGTAGCCATCTGGCAATTGCGGCGTGCCCTGTATGAAAGGGGTTAAATGATCCAAAGTAAAGGGCTGTACGCATAAATTCAGAAGTTCTCTTTTATAATCTTTTCAACCTCTTCAAGTGCTGTCTGCAGATCATCATTAACCAGAATTTTGTCAAAATTTCCGGAATATTGCATCTCCTTCTCTGCTTTGGCAACTCTCTTTTCAATAGCTTCTGGTGTATCGGTACCACGTTTTATAAGTCTTTCGCGGAGTGTCTCAAGTGACGGAGGGGCTATAAAGAGTGAGAGGGATTTCTCTCCGTAGAGTTTTTTAAGGTTCATTCCGCCCATGACATCAATGTCAAAGAGAATTACTTTATTATTTCCCCATATCCTCTCCACTTCACTTTTAAGTGTTCCGTAAAATAGTCCGGGGTAAACCTCTTCATATTCAACAAAATCCCCATTCAGGGCTCTTCTTTTGAACTCATCCTGTGTCAGAAAAAAATACTCTTTGCCGTTCACCTCTGAACCACGGGGAGCTCTTGATGTTGCCGACACGGAAAAATCAAAGATGTTGAATGATTTAAGCAAATGTCCGACTATAGTACTTTTGCCTCCGCCTGATGGGGCCGATACAATAAGAACATTTTTAGAAATTTTATTATTAGAATTATTCATAGAGATCCTCCTCATTTTGAACATGTGAAAAATCCAGAATAAATTTTGCTATTTTCTCTGTGCACTGTTTTACAAATAACTCTCCCTTCTCTTTGGTGGCCTTTTTAGGGTTTCCCACTCCTGTATCTTCAGAAATATATATCCACCTCCTTGGTGTCCACGCCCATTTTTCTTTTAATGCCTCAATTTTGAATCGGGTTTCATTACCTACTCCTGCCTCATCAAGCGGGGCAACTAGGTCTGGTCTTATATGCATCATTGCCGATGTCTCCAGTTCTCCCGCATGGTCCCCGGGCTCGTCAAAATATTTGTCGGCCTTAACAGCTGTCCACCAGTTGACATATGACATAATGATGTCAGGGAACTCTAATGAGAGCTCTCTGATTATCGGTTGAAAGGCATTGCCTCCGTGTCCGTTGATTATAACGAACCGCCTGATTTCATGGTTGTCCAGAACGTAAAGGATATCTCTGAGAATTGATAGCTGGGTTGTGGGGTTCATATGCATACAAAGCGGAATCTCCATCTGTCCGCTGTTTACTCCGTATGCTATTGATGGCAATACAATTGCCTCCGCGCCATCTCTGTTAGCTATTTCTGCAGCATCGGCAGCTATCTTCTCTGCCAGTATTGTGTCAGTTCCGTATGCTAAATGGAGGTTGTGTGCCTCTGTCGCACCCCATGGGAGTATTGCAACATTATAAAGAGAGTTTTGAACGGTTTCCCAGTTGGTTTCCTGAAGGATATGAGTTTTCATCTGCACCGAGTTTTGTGCAAAGTTAGTGTTTCAACTTATAAATTTGTATTTTTGCATGATTTTTGATTGAATCGGGTCATTAATTCATGACTAATTATTCTGAGTTTATAACTCCAAACAAATTATATAAAATGATTTCATACAAAGAACTAGGCCTGGTAAACTCTAAAGAGCTTTTTGCCAAGGCAGTCAAAGGCGGTTATGCAATTCCGGCTTTCAATTTTAACAACATGGAGCAGATGCAGGCGATTATCTCTGCCTGTGTTGAGACCAAATCACCTGTGATTCTTCAGGTTTCAAGCGGTGCACGCAAATATGCTAACCAGACACTACTAAGATACATGGCTCAGGGTGCGGTAGAGTACGCAAAAGAGCTTGGACAAAATATTCCTATTGTTCTTCACCTGGACCACGGTGACTCTTTTGAACTTTGCAAATCTTGTATTGATATGGGATTCTCTTCAGTGATGATTGACGGATCTCACCACTCTTTTGAAAAGAACATTGAACTAACTAAGCAGGTTGTTGAGTATGCACATGCTCACGGAGTTACCGTTGAGGGAGAGCTTGGTGTACTTGCAGGCGTTGAGGATGAGGTCTCTGCCGAACACCACACATATACACAACCGGAAGAGGTTGAGGAGTTTGTAAAGAGAACAGGTGTTGATTCACTTGCAATCTCAATAGGAACCTCACACGGTGCTTTCAAATTCAAACCAGGACAAAAACCTGAAATCCGTCTTGATATACTTGAGGAGATTGAGAAGAGAATCCCCGGATTCCCTATCGTTCTTCACGGTGCCTCAAGCGTTCCACAGGATGTTGTCGCCGATATCAACAAATTTGGTGGCAAACTGGAAGATTCTATAGGAATTCCTGAAGAGCAATTAAGAATGGCAGCAGCTAGTGCAGTTTGCAAAATCAACATTGACTCAGATGGCCGTCTTGCAATGACAGCAGCAATCCGTAAAGTCTTCGCTCAAAGCCCTGCCGAATTTGATCCGCGCAAATACCTCGGCCCGGCCCGCGACGCCCTTAAAGAGCTATACAAACACAAGATCCTCAACGTTCTTGGCAGCAACGACAAAATCTAACCTTGCCACAGTTTTTGGCAAATAGCAGAAAGAGAGGTCGCTTATTCAAGCGACCTCTCTTTTTTACCCTTTAAATTACCTCTAAGTCTTTGTATTATTTATTCGTAGCTTACAGTTACGTTGTAAGTTCCTGCATAAGCTCCTGTTGCCTGTCCTGCAGCAACATTAAGAGTTCCGCCTACTATCAGCTGAGCAGCACCGCTTGCTCCGAGAGCGTTTCCTGAGTTAGCCAGGTTCTTTGTAAGGTTAGCTGTCATTGAGTTCGCTCCTGAGTTAAGAGTTACAGTCTCATCCATCACAATTTTGAATGTCTGGTTTGCAGCACCTGAGATATTGAACAGACCGCTTGTGCGTGTAGCTGTGTTTGCCAGCAGGGATACACCTGATGATGTTACCACTGTGTTCTCAACGCTTGTCAGGGTTACAGTTCCTGCAGCAGTACCCGGAGCTATTGTTCCAAACTGAATACCTCTTGTCTGCTCAATTGCTATAGGGGTAACGATGTTTGCACCGGCAGTTCCGTTAGTTGATGTAGTTTGGTTTTGAGCGTTAGCTACTGTAGAGATTGCTGTAAGAGCGATTGCGATTGCGAAGAATTTTGTTGCTTTCATGATTTTTATTTTTTTATTTTTTTTGTTTTCAATTTCACTTCTGCCTTATATAAGTCACAAAGTGTGCCGATGGCAAAAAAAATGTGGCACGGGTATGTGCCACAATTTTGTCATTATTTTTAATATGCAGTAATACAGATAGATAAGGAACTGTAAATTATCAAATATTTTTTCAAACTATTTTTCACCCCTTTTTTGGACGAAAGAATTCTTTACAGGGGTGTAAAAATTTTATGCAAATTATAGTCAGAATTTCATGTGTAAACTTGATGAGTACGCCGCAAGTGCCCTTTCACGAGCGAACTTGTGTTCAACAACAGGTAATGGATAGGATTTTGACAATGCGATTGAAGTGCCGCTGATCGCTTTATCAGTTCCAAATGCCTCTGGCACCCACCGACGAATGTAGTCACCTGCCGGATCAAATTTTCTGGCCTGTTCAACCGGGTTGAAAATTCTGAAATATGGAGCTGCATCGCAACCTGTTCCGGCTGCCCACTGCCAGTTGCCGACATTAGAAGAGAGCTCATAATCATTTAATTTTGCTGCAAAATAGGCCTCACCTATCCGCCAGTCTGTCAGCAGATGTTTCGTAAGGAAGCTTGCTGCCACCATCCGTAAACGATTATGCATATGTCCGGTCTCGTTTAATTCTCTCATTCCCGCATCTACTAGCGGGTAGCCGGTTTCACCGCGCATCCAGGCATCAATCTCCCGCTGGTCATTTCTCCAGAGGATAAAGTTGTACTGTTTCTTAAAAGGTGCGTCCTCAGAATAGGGAAAGTTTTTGATTATGTGCATAAAAAACTCTCGCCAGATCAACTCTCCCATCCATGTATTGTTAAGTTGGGTTCCAATCCTCACAGCCTCCCTAATGGAAATAGTGCCGAATCTCAGGTGTATCCCGATTTTTGTTGTGCCGCTCTCAAGTGCAGGAAAGTCTCTTGTAGCATGGTAGCCGGGCAGAATCTCATTGAGACTATCAATGACCCTCTTTGGGTCATCTTCAAATCCAAGGTTTTGTATGGTTTTAAAGCCGATTTGTTCTGCAACAGGAGCAGAGCCAAATAGTTTAAGGGAGGGGGAGTCTAGCAGTAGCTTCGCAATTTGTCCGTCACTATTATTCTCCCCTCTCTTATCAACACGTATGCCTTTACCAACACGCTCACCTTTACCGGTAGCCTCACTGCCACCATACGCCCCCCGCCACCTCTTGGCAAACGGAGTATATATAGTATAGGGTGTTGCATCCGGTTTTCTGATTCTTAAATCGTCAGGAGAGAATATCACCTGATCTGTAAATTTAGTAACTTGAACACCTCTCTGCCTGCAAAGCTCCTCAACTACACTGTCCCTTTTTATGGAAGAGGGCTCATAATCCTCATTGTAGAACATTGCCGCCGGCCTGCTCAGAATACTATCCTCAACTCTGCCTTCCAGTATGCCTTCCTGCTTTCCCTTCTTTCTTCCTTCCTGTCTATCTTCAAGCAACCATATAAATGCATCTGCCGGCCTGCCATAGAAACAGAGAATCGGCCCCAGCTCACTCTCAATACTTCTCAAACTCCTAATAATAAACTCAACGCGTCTATCCTCCCTGCCGGGCAACAACTCAAGAATTTCCGGATCAAAAACAAAAACAGGAACCACTCTTAATCCACTTGCGTAAGCCGCCTCAAGCGCTTTGTTATCATTTACCCTCAGATCCCGCCTCAGCCAGACTAGTGCAACCTTTTCGTTTTGCATATTTTTTAAATCAAATCGTAAAATCTTACGTAAATCTACAAAAATGCCTGCTGACTCTCACTCTCAACTTACCCCTGAGGTAGAGTTCACTTGCTCTTCTGCAACTTGTCAAAGTACATCGCAAATGACCTGTAGAGGAAGTGGGTCCATTTGCCGAATGGTACGATGATTAGGGCCCACTGCGCCAGGATGGTGAAGTGGAATAGAAATAACCAGAGGTTCCCGGCGAGGAGGTCAAGGTCTATGAAGAGTCTTACTGCAAATGCGGTGATTCCCATCAGCAAGAGCCAGATAATGAAGAACCAGTCAGATGGGCGGGAGTGTTTTGCAATCTCCTGCTTCTGTTTGATTCGGCCCAGCACAAATACGAATGTTACGGCAAATACAATTGCACTAACTACATATCCAAGTACTACCACAAACATACTCTCTGTTGAGAACCAGTCAAGGAATACTGTTGTGAAGAGGAGTGTAAGGTAGCCTATCACCAGAATCAGGTGGGCGAACCATCTTGCCTGGTTGTCGTCGCAGCCCAATGCTCTCTTTTGTGTGAACATATGGATGAAGAGCTCGCTCATTGATGAGGCGTAAACTTTTACCGGAAGTTTATAGCCCGGCTTAATCACTGTCAGATACCACATTCTGACGATGTTTGGCAGAAGGATAACTGCAAAGACCCCCATAATAGCAAACATCTCAAAGTAGTGGGCTGTGTGCATAATACGCTCCATATCAAAGGACTCATAAGCCGCATATCCAATCACTCCTGCAAATACCAGAACCATCGCAATAATTGTAACCAGAGATGATCTGTAGAATAGTCCGGACAACCCTGTCCAGTCGTACCTGCCTGTGAGCCATCTTCTGAGGGACATCATAAGTTCTCCCGGGTTTGCTGTCTGCGGGCAGCTTGTAGAGCATTCACCGCAGTAGTAGCATAGCCATGGTTTGAGCGAACTTTCAATTCCATTCTGGTCTCCTGCAGCGCTGAGTCTCACCATTGAACGTGGGAATGAGTCCTCACTGTTTGTTAGCGAGCAGACAGCGGTACAGGTTCCGCAGTTGTAGCAGCGGTTGAACTCTGTAGCTCCGTATTTTTTTAGTTTTTTGCCAAATTTTGTATCTAACCTGCTCATTTTGTTTTCAGTTTATAGGTGAAGTACTCATCCATGTCGTCCACTTTGCCCACGGCAACAAAACCAAACTTAGCCAGAGACATTGTTATGTATAGTGTCTTTGCTCTGTCCATTCCGGTTGCTTTACTCAGTTGTGCAATGGTCTGCTCGCCCTCTTTAAGCGCCTCAAGGATGCTCTTTTTATCTTTGTTGAACTGTTTGAGATTATCCTTAACCTCGTCTGACACCTTATGCGTTTCGCGAAGGATTTTTACTGTCATACTTTTTTCTGTAGCCATAATTTCTCCTTGTTATTGTGCCAAAACATCTATCATACTCTCCATCTCTTTGTTTGTGAAAGAGATCAGCTCTATTGAATCACTAGGACAGACAGGGAGGCACATTCCGCAACCCTTGCAGGTGCTCTTGTTAATCTGCGCCACGGCCTTTCCGTTGTGATCAATCATACTCACCGCGCTGAAAGGACATACATCAGAACAGGCTGTACACCAGTTACAGGTGTCGTTGTCTACATAGGCAACTATCGGCTCCAGTTCTAGTTCACCCAGACTCACGAATGAGTGGGACTTGGCAGCTGCAGAAAGTGCCGAATTCACCGACTCGGCCACATTCTTAGGCCCCTGGCAGGTTCCGGCAATTGTGATTCCGTCTATTACGGTCTCTACCGGTCTAAGTTTAGGGTGTATCTCGTTAAAGAATTTGTCGCGACCCTTAGGTAGTTTCAGAAGGTTTCCCAGAGCAGTATCAGAATCAGGAACCATTCCCGTTACAAGAACCAGAAGATCTGCAACAACTTCGGACTCGCTCTTTTCTGAGAGTATGTCAATTGCCTTAACCAGAACCTTTCCGTTCTCTTCAGAAACCACAGGTGGCTTTTTGTCCGGGAATTGGATATAGACATCGCCCTTATCATTTGACTCTTTGTAGATAAGCTCCTGCTTTCCGTAGGTCCTCACACCCCTTGTGAAGTGGAAGTTATCTACATTAGGGAACTTCTCTCTAACATCCAGAGATGACTGAATAGCGGCAGTACAGCAGTAGCGTGAGCAGTATTTGTTCTCACCTTTAACTTGTCTGCTGCCTACACAGTAGATATAAGCAATTGACTGAACCTCTCTGTTGTTGTAATAGAGGCGCATCGTTCCGTCAGCATCGGCTTTTCCACCCTCTGAAATCAACGCCTTGAATTCTGGTAATGTTATGACACTCTTTATATTGCTATAACCGAATTCGCCCTCCGCCGGGGTGTATGAGTTGAAACCTGTTGCCACAAGTATTGATCCCGCGACAAACTGTTTAACCATCTCGCCCTGTGACCCTTTTATAGTCACATCCACCTTGAAGTCGCCAATATTTCCGCTTGTCCCGGTAACCTCGGCATTTGTAAGGAGGGTGATGTTTGGCTCTGCTGCAATCTCTTTCTCAAGTCTTGCCAGCAGCTCCCTGCCATCGGTCCCCTCTGGGCTTATCTTCTCTAAGGCCGATAGGTGTCCACCTACTTTTCCTTCTCTTTCAATCAGATAGACTTCGTCTTTCATTCTTGCCAGAGATATCGCAGCCTTCATTCCGGCAACACCTGCACCTATAACTGCCACAGATCTCTTTGATTCAATTATGATTGGTTCAAGAGATTCGGCCAGACGGGCCTTAGCAATTGCTGCCTTAACAAGATTAATGGCCTTCTCCGTGGCTCCTACTTTGTTGTCCGAATGGGCCCATGAGCCCTGCTCCCTTATATTTGCATGGACATAGTTGTATTTGTTTAAACCTGCTCTTTCACTTACTCCCCTGAAGGTTGTAAGGTGAAGTTTTGGTGAACAGCTTGCAACAACTATTCCGCTAAGGTCGTTCTCTTTGATGTCCTGCTCCATATCCTTCTGATTGGTATCTCCGCAGGCAAACATAGTGGTCTTGGCCAGTACCAGACAGTCTTCGTCCTTAACAGCCTCCCTAACCTTCTCAATGTCAACATAGTCAGAGATGTTACCTCCGCACGCGCATATGTAAACTCCTAATTTCTTTTTCATCTCTTTAAGGTTTAACTGTTTAAGTAACTGATAGCCTCTGTGGAAGCGCATCCTGCAGAGAGGATGGAGTCCGGGATATCTTTTGGTCCGGTGGCTGCTCCTGCAACAAATACCCCCTCAATTGTGGTCTTTGCAGGGCTTAGCAGAGGGTCGCTCTGTTTTACATATTTAAGGTTATCAAGTTCCAGCTTCTGGGTCTTGAATAGTGATTGAGGCTCCTCGTTAGGTTTTGCACCCACAGAGAGAACAACAAAATCGTGTTCCGCCTCTTTTAGCTTGCCTGTGGAAACATCTTCGTATCTGAGAACAAGGTTACCATTCTCCTTTTCCGATATTTTGCCGATTTTTCCCTTTACCAGCCTTACTCCCATAGAGACAGCCTGCTCGTAGAATTCGTCATAACCTTTGCCGAATGCGCGGATGTCTATATAGTATATTGTGATGTCGGCCATAGGGAGTGCACCCATGAGGAGCTGTGCCTGTTTAATGGAATACATACAGCATATCTGGGAGCAGATAGGGTTGCCCATTGAGTCGTCTCTTGATCCGGCGCAGAGTACATAGGCGATTTTGTCTGGAACCTTCCCGTCGCTTGGCCTTAATATGGTATGGAATGGCCTTGTGGGGGCGAGAAGTCTCTCCATTTGCATAGATGTGATAACATTCTTACCCTCCTGGTAGCTGTATCTTTTAACTGTTGACGGGTCAAACAATTCAAAGCCTGTTGCAACTATGGCGGTCTTTACGCTGATTTCGTATTGCTTTGCTTTCATTGTGAAGTCAATGCAACCCGGAGGGCACACCTTTTCGCAGGCACCGCAAAGGGTACAGTTGTCAATGTCTATTGCCGCAACCTTTGGGCTGCAGATGCTGAATGGTATATAGGCAGCCTTACGACCCACGAGTCCGTACTGGAACTGGTCCTTTACAATAACGGGGCAGGCCTCTTCGCAAAGCTGGCAAGCTGTGCAGTCCTCTTCAACAACATAGCGCGGCCTTCTTGTGACCTTTGCTACAAAGTTGTGCTCTCCCAGTTTCTCAATTGACTCTATATCACTTTCAGTAAAAATCTTAATGTTTGGATGTCTTGAGATCTCAGACACTTTGGGTGTGGTTATGCAGGCCGAGCAGTCCAGGGTAGGGAATACCTTGCTGAGCATGATCATCTTTCCCCCTACGGAGAGGCTCTTCTCCACAACCAGAACCTTGTAGCCGTTGTTGGCAAGGTTAAGGGCAGCTTCGCCTCCTGCAATTCCACCGCCTATGACAAGTGCGTCATAGGTAAGTTTAATTCGTTCTGTCTGCATAATTATTGGATTTCCTGTTTTAACAATAGTTCGTTGAAGCTCTTAACCTGCTTAACGAAGGATTCGCTGCACACCGAACAGATGGCAGCCATTCTCAGGCGTGAAGGTTCAATATTTTGACTCTTCATCATTTCGTGGACCCTCTCTACAAGATGACCCGTCTTCTCTGTGCAGCTCTCGCCGTATGAGCAGTCGCTTCCGTCTGCAGCGATGAATACTCCGTCAAACCCCTTTTCAAAGGCGCGAAGAATCCACCTCGGCTTAATTCCGCTTGAACACCTTACCGGGATTGTGAATACCTCCGGAGGGTAGTGTAATTTGAGAAGACCCGCCATATCAATGGCGGGGTCGGATATTTTTTCTGTTGAGAAGACCAGGATTTTTGCACTCCTTTTGCTCATCTCAACAATTTTTAGATTTCGTTCTTACGCATGTAAATTTTGAAGTAACCATTCTCCTCAACGGTTCCCAGGTAGTCGTGTCCCTGTTTTGAACACCATTTTGGTATATCTACCTTTGTTCCTTCGTCGGCAGAGAGAATTTCCATAATTTCACCCTCCTCAATTGTTCCAATGGCTTTTTTTGCCTCAAGCAGTGGTCCGGGACATGCTGTTCCTCTTGCGTCAACACTCTTATCTACATTTAGAGCTTTTAATTCCTCTTGTGTCATCATAATTCAATTGTTTTTATTGTTAATGAAAATTTTTAAGTCAAACATTTAATTATTACTTCTATCTGTTTTTGATATTTGACAGATTATTAAATAAATAGTTGAGCTGCGCTCTCTCCGGCATCAGCCACAAATGTTGCTGCTCCTGCATACGAAAGATGAGGGTAATCAATGAACTCCTCTTTTTTGAAGCCCATCAGACCCATTGACATTTCGCATACAATTATCTCAATTCCAAGCTCTCCCGCAGTCCTGAACATATCGTCAAGAGAGAGAACATTGTTTTTCTTCATAAGGTGCTTGATCATTACCGGGCCCATGCCGCACATATTCATATTTGATAGCTTCAGTGCGTTCTTGCCCTTTGGAAGCATTATCCCAAACATTTTTGAGATAAAGTTCTTACCCTTTGCACTCTTCTTTTCATCCCTTAAAGCACTAAGCGCCCAGAATGAGAAGAACATCTTAACCTTTGTATCCATTGCTGCAGCGGCAATTCCTATAATCATTGAGGCCATCACCTTATCCAGATCGCCTGACACCACCGCCATAGAGAGCTGATCCTTTCTGGCATTTTCCAGTTTGCCCACCTTTTTTTTCAGCTTATCCAGTTGTTCTTGCAACTGAGCAATCTGACTATTTAATTCCTCTTGCATCTCTTTTGTTTTTAGATTGTTTATATCTGTTTACAAAGAAAGCCCATTTAGCTATGCAAGCAGGCCATAACCCAATGATATGAATACGGGTCAGGATGTGATATGAATCACAAAAAAAGATGCACACAGTTTCCCTCTGAGGCTGTGTTGCCGTTTCATATTTATTTTCTACATTTGCAAACGATGAAATTTAACAACACATATTATTACTCGTATTACTACTTCAACAGGGGTTGATACGGGATTGATATGTTATGAAACCATATTTGGCTCCCGTTTTCGGGGGCCTTTTTTGTTTATAATGAATATTAACCGCGCATATTACTACAGCTATTATTATTACCGCACTTACAGGGGTTCGGCCGTAGTACTATTGTGTAAATCTGAAACATAACCACAGAAAACATAAATGAAGTATATGAGTCCGGGCCTGCAGCCCGGACTTTTTTATTTAATAACCAAATTACTAACTAATTACTTAACATTTTAAACCATTCAATTTATGAACGAAATTAAATTCCACACAGGCGAGAACATTCCCATGGAACTTCACAAGGTAAGGATCGTCCAAAAGTTACATCTTATTCCGGTGGAGGAGCGGCTGGAGGCGATAAACCGATCGGGCTTTAACACATTTAAGCTAAATACCCGGGAGGTATTTCTTGACATGCTCACAGACAGCGGTACAAATGCAATGAGCGACGAACAGATGTCGGCAATGATGAGGGCTGATGATGCCTATGCGGGCTCTCAGAGTTTTGAGAGGCTGCTGGAGGCGGTGCGTGAGGTTCTAGGCACCGGGCATTTTCTGCCTGTCCACCAGGGGCGTGCAGCGGAGAACATAATTTGCAGAGTATTCCTTAAGAACGGAAGTGTGGTGCCTACAAATTACCACTTCACAACTTTTCAGGCGCACACGCTGGACAAAGGGGGGCGGATTGAGGAGCTGCTATATGATGATGCACTAAAGATAGATTCTGATAACCCCTTTAAGGGGAATATGAATATTGAGAAGCTAAATGCCTGTATAGTTGAAAATGGTCCGGAAAATATTCCGTTCATAAGGATGGAGGCTTCTACAAATCTGATAGGCGGGCAGCCATTTTCGCTAGCAAATCTGAGGGCTGTAAAGGAGGTGGCAGAGAGGTTCGGGATACTACTGGTGCTGGATGCCAGTCTGATAGGTGAGAATGCATACCTGATCAAAAGGCGGGAGGCCAAGTGGAAGGGTGCTCAGATAGGGGAGATTATCAGGGAGATGACCTCGCTTGCTGATATTGTTTACTTCTCTGCAAGAAAGCTGAGCTCGTCACGAGGTGGTGGAATTTGCACAAACCGCAGAGATTTATACTTGCAAATGGAGACCTTGATACCGCTCTACGAGGGTTTCCTGACATACGGCGGAATCTCCACCCGTGAGCTGGAGGCAATGGCAGTAGGATTGCGTGAAACCCTTGACGAAACAGCAATTTCGCAAAGTCCCAGGTTTATAGAGTTTCTAGTTGATGAGCTTAAAAAGAGAGGGATCCCTGTTGTAACTCCTGCCGGAGTCCTTGGCTGTCACATTGATGCAAAGGCATTTTGCTCTCATGTACCTCAGAGTCAATACCCTGCCGGGGCACTTGCTGCCGCCCTCTTTATCGCTTCCGGAGTTCGTGGAATGGAGCGGGGAACCCTCTCATCCGTACGGGACGAGAATGGTAACGATATACTTGCTGATATTGAGCTGCTCCGCTTAGCTGTGCCGAGGCGCGTCTTCACCCTCTCCCAGCTGAAATATGTTGTTGACCGAGTTCAGTGGCTGTGGGAGAACAGACACCTCATCGGTGGTCTCACCTTCTCCTATGAACCCGCCGTTCTACGCTTCTTTATGGGCGAACTCAAACCCCTAGGCGACTGGCCACAACAACTTGCTGCAAAATTCCGTGCAGACTTTGGCGAGAGTTTGTAGACGCACAGCAAATTGAGTTTTGGGTTTTTACTATATTTGTAAAAAATGAACTATGGCGAACAACTGTCAGTTTTGCGAATACAAATCACCGGCGGAGGAGAAGCTGTCAGCAGAGGAGCTTAAGATGTTATCTCCAAATTGCCTGACCGTAAAATTCAAGAAAGGTGATGTGATTATCAGGCAGGGGACATACTCTACTAATGTTGCGTATTTGAAGAGGGGTCTTGCCAAGATTCATATTGACGGCCCATATCATGTTCAGGTTGTGAGGATTGTTAAGCCGAGAAATTATCTCGGCCTTCCTACAACCTTTGGCGATAAAATAAATCAGTATTCGGTGACAGCGATTGATGAATGCGAGGTTTGTTTCATTGATATTACAGTTTTTCGTAAGATGCTTGAGACAAATCCGGCATTTACCAATCAGATTATGATTGAGTTGTGCAAGAGCGAACTTGAATCATATCAAAAATGTGTGAACAGAACTCAGAAGCAGACCCGCGGTAAACTTGCCGATGTACTTCTGGAATTCGCAAATGTCATTTTTAAAAATGACGAATTTACACTTAATGTTACTCAGGAGGAGATTGGAAATCTTGTGGATGCCTCTCGTGAAAGCGTCTCAAGAGTATTCACTGAATTTGGAAAAGATGGAATTATTGAGATGAACGGCAAGACAGTGAAAATTCTGGACAAAAGTGCCCTTTTGACAATAAGCAAGAATGGTTAAAATAATTTAGAAATTACTCAATTCGGATAAATGGCTGGATCAAGATATTTAAACTATGGTGAACGTGAGGTTCGCCACCTCTCAACAGTATGCCCCGAATTGGGTATAGTTATTGACAAACTTGGCTTTCTGGATCGCCCCGTGGAGCCGGACCTCTTTACCGCTCTTACTTCAAGCATTGTATCTCAGCAGATTACCGGCAAAGTTGCTGAGACAATCTGGGGCAGGCTTGTTAAAGCGGCGGAGGCAAAAATGGCGTCCAAACAAATAGAATCGGCTGTTTCTCCGGAAATCTTTTCCATCCTCTCAATTGAAGAGCTCAGAGCTTGCGGACTCTCCCAGCGCAAAGCCGAGTACATATCCGCCATAGCATCAGCAGCAGTTGATGGCTTACTGGATTTTGAGAGCCTGCGCACTTTAGACGATGCCGAATTTATTAAGGAGCTTGTTAAACTCCGGGGGGTGGGAGAGTGGACTGCCGAGATGATGCTTATATTCTCCCTTGAGCGTCCTGACGTTCTCAGTTGGGGTGATTTTGCAATAAAAAAGGGGATAATGAAACTCTTTGGATTGGAAAGTCTGACCCGGCAGCAGTTTGAAGATATCCGAGCCATGTTCTCTCCTTATAACACAGTAGCTTCGCTTTATCTTTGGGAGCTGTAATTGGCAAGTCCATCTTATGCTGCATTCTTGTAAATCAGCCAGAATGACATCACAAAGACTGCAATGGCAATTATGTAGTTAACTGCTTTTGCTCCCCATTTAATAGCATATCTTGATGCCAGAATGGCTCCGGTTATGTTGCCGATAGAGTAGATGATAGCAACCGGCCAGTTTACCTGTCCGTGTAGTATGAAGATAGCCAGGGCTATAGGTGTGTAAATAACTACTGCAAATTGTTTTATACCGTTTGACCTTAGTATGTCAAGTCCAAGCAAATAGAATGATCCAAAAATTATTAAAATCCCCACTCCGGCGTGCGTGAATCCGCCGTATGCACCAATGAACATGAAGGCAATAAATTTTGCTGTATTAAAGGTCTGGGATTTCCTGTCTGAGTCCGCAGTTGAACTAGCAGGTGACTCTTTATTTGATTCTGTTTTAGATCTTCTGTGTTGTGAGTAGAGAAGCATAACCGCCATAACAGGCAGCATTAATCCCATTGCTATCTCCATTACGGATGGGTTAAGTACCGCGGCAGCCTGTGCTCCTGCCAGCGAACCTAAGGCTACCGGAATTCCAACTTTTGTGGCTAGTTTAGTGTCAAGATAACCGCTTTTTTTAAACATTACCGACGATACGGCAAATTGTGCAAGTACTCCTACCCGGGTAGTGCCGTTAGCGACATTTATCGGCATCCCCATTGCCATAAAGAGTGCGTAGGATAGGGCAGTGGCCATACCGGCAAGTGTATTTACAAAACCGACAAATATACCCACCCCGATAAGTAATATTATCATTCCGGCTGAAAACGGGTCAGCTGTCTGCAGGTAATTTGTTAGGTTCTCTATCATAAAACGGGGCAAATGTAATAATAAAGTGCCATTTTGTCCATTTTATCCTGTTGGCAAAAATTTTGTTGTTATTTTTGCGGCTTGAGAATAATGAATAATAAGAAAATCATATAGGTAATGATGAGCAAGAACAAGGGAAAGGAAAACAGTCACAAGGTTAAGGACTCCGGTCACAAGGAGGAGAAAGAGAGAGAGTTTAAGGCTGATAGTGATAGCGGTTCGCAGGGAGATCAGACGCAGCCAAATGCTGAAGATGGGGCTTCGCAGAGTCAGGGAGAGGATGCTAAACTGGCAGAGTTAAACGACAGATATTTGAGGTTAGTTGCTGAGTTTGATAATTACAGAAGAAGAACAGCTAAGGAGAGGATGGATCTTGTCGTAAATGCTGCCGAGGAGACAATAAAGGGTTTGCTACCTGTGCTTGATGATTTTGAACGTGCTATTCAGGTGCTTTCAAAAACAGAAGGTGATATAAAGGCTGCAGTTGAGGGTACGGAGCTTATCTATAACAAACTGATGACATACCTCATATCCAAGGGTCTTAAGAGGATTGAGGCAGCAGGCGAGGAGCTGGATACAGATTTTCACGAGGCTGTGGCTCAGTTTCCTGTTGAAGAGGAGAGCAAGAAAAACAGAATTATTGATGTTGTTCAGCAGGGATATACAATGAACGGCAAAGTTATAAGATTTGCAAAGGTAGTAGTAGGGGTTTAAAAGCATTAAAATGGCAAAAAGAGATTATTATGAGGTGCTTGGGGTGACCAAGGGGGCCTCCGCAGAGGAGATCAAAAAGGCCTACAGAAAGATGGCCCTAAAGTACCACCCCGATAAAAACCCCGGCGATAAACAGGCCGAGGAGAACTTTAAGGAGGCTGCAGAGGCTTATGACGTTTTGAGCAACCCCGATAAAAAGGCTCGTTATGACCAGTTCGGCCATGCCGGTATGAATGCCGGAGGGGCCGGAGGATTCAGTGGAGCCGGATTCTCAATGGAGGATATTTTCAGCCAGTTTGGTGATATATTTGGAGGACACTTTGGCGGATTTGGAGGCTTTAGCGGATTTGGAGGCAGCAGGGGCGGAAGGCGTGTAAACAAAGGTTCCGATATAAGAATCAGGGTTAAACTTGATCTTAAAGAGATTGCCAAAGGAACAGAGAAGAAGATAAAAATTAACAAACAGGTCTCCTGTAGTGAATGCTCTGGAAAGGGTGCCAAATCTGAAGCAGATATTAAGACTTGTACCACCTGTAACGGAAGCGGACAGATAACCAGGGTTCAGCAGTCAATTTTCGGGGCTATGCAAACAGCATCTGTTTGCCCTACTTGTGGAGGAGAGGGAAAGATTGTAGTTAAACCGTGTGGGAAATGCGGAGGCGACGGACTTGTTAAAGAGAGTGAGGAGATAAGCTTCAAAATACCTGCCGGTGTAGCTCAGGGTATGCAGCTTAATGTTCAGGGGAAGGGAAATGCTGCTAGAAGAGGGGGCATTAACGGAGACCTTCTTGTTGTGATTGAAGAGGAGGAACATCAGGATTTTCAGAGAGATGGGAATGACCTTATCTATACACTCTTTATATCAATAACCGATGCCATCTTGGGAGGTGATGCGGAGATTCCTCATTTTGATTCAAAACTTAGAATAAAGATTGAACCGGGAACTCAATCTGGTAAAATATTGAGACTTAGATCAAAAGGGTTGCCGGATGTTAATGGCTACGGGACAGGTGATTTGCTGGTCTATATACAGATCTGGACTCCTAAAAAGGTTGACAAGGCAGAGAGAGAACTTCTAGAGAAGCTTAAGGGTTCGGACAACTTCAAACCAAATCCATCAAAGGATGAGCGTAACTTCTTTGACAGGATGAAGAAGGTCTTCTCTTAAAAATGTATCATGATTATAAGTAAAACAATACCAGTTAGATATGCGGCGGGCTTGCTCATTGCCGCATTTTCTGTTTTTAATACGGACCTTGCAGCTCAACGTACCTCTGCAGATATTATCTCGGCTGACTACTCTAAACCACTGGATCTTCCCGTCTCACTGTCAGGAAACTACGGGGAGCTAAGGGCTACACATTTCCATGCAGGGCTTGATTTTAGGGTAGGGGGAGTGTCGGGAGCGCCTGTAAAGGCTGTTAAGGATGGCTATATATCCCGTCTATCTGTATCTCCTACAGGTTATGGAAATGCTGTTTATATAACCCATCCTGACGGGACCACTACTGTTTATGGTCACCTGCACTCCTTCTCCCAAAAGATTGAGAGGTGGATAAGGGAGAGACAGTATGAGGCTGAGAGCTTCTCTGTAAATCTTACTCCGGATCCATCTCAATTCCCGGTTAGGAGGGGAGAGCAGATAGGTAGGGCCGGAAACACAGGCTCATCAGGGGGACCGCATCTCCACTTTGAGATAAGGGATACAAAAACAGAAATTCCTCTGAATCCTCAGAGAGTATCTGCTTATAGTATTGCTGACAACGTTGCCCCAACTATTGAGAGAGTTGCCATATACGGAATATCATCTGCTGATGCACTCCCCTCAGTGTCATTTATCAGGAGCTTTACACCTACTGAAAAGATTGGGGTTATAAGCGTTCCTGATACATTTTACATAGCTGTTGCAGGCGTGGACAGAATGGCCGGTACAGGAGCCAGGCTGGCGATATCTGAGTACTTATACTCTCTTGAAGATGAAGAGATTTTCAGTTTCAGGGCAGAAGACATACCCTTCTCTAAAGGGAGATATGTTAACTCCCTTGTTGAGTACCCGCAGAAGGTAAATTTTAAAAGGCAAATGGTAAAGAGTTGGGTGGAGCCCGGAACATCTCTGCGAGACCATATCTCTTCCCGGAACAGTGGCCTGTTTATTCTTAACGATGACGCAGAACGCACTGTAAAAGTAGAGCTTAAGGACCATGCCGGAAACAGGGTGTTCAAATCCTTCAGGGTTAAAAGAGATGTCTCTGTAAGGCCAAAACCTTACGACTCTCTTGCAATAGCAAAGGGGACACTAATGCCTTGGTTTCTTCCAAATTTTTATGAAAATGGATCTCTCAGGCTAATTTTACCGGCAGGCACACTATACAGAAGCATCCTCTTTTATGCAGACAGTATATCCTCTGCAGACTCTGAATATCCGGTATGGGTTGTAAATAGTGAGAGCGTTCCGCTACATTCGGGAGCAGAGATTTCATTCAGAACTTTCGTCCCCGAAAATTTGCGTGACAGGGCATACATAGCCAGGGTTGATGAAAAGGGGAGGCTCTCGTACAGAGGCGGAGAGTGGAGGGGAGAGAGGCTCTATGCCTCACTTGCTGAGTTCGGCACCTATACAGTGGCAATTGATACAATTCCTCCGGTGGTTAATCTCTCCCTTTTACAGGGGGCTAATATAGCATCGGCCTCATATATAACAGCAACACTGTATGATGAGGCTTCGGGGATATCCTCAATTGCCGCATATGTTGATGGTAAATGGATTATTCCGCAATATGACCCAAAGAGCAGACGTGTACATCTGTTGCTTGACAGAGAGAGATTAGAGGGAAGAGGTATTAAAAGAGAGCTTATCCTTAATGTTAAGGATGGAAGGGGAAACATTACAGAAACTAAAAGATCATTTATATGGTAACAGAGATTACAGGTTTGATGTCCGGCACATCCCTGGACGGACTTGATATGTGTCATGTCAGATTTACTCTTGACGAGCAGAGTGGCAAATGGAGTTATGAGATACTTGCAGCTGATGATGAGCCCTATTCAGACGATCTAAAGCATAAACTTGCGACTGCTCAGAATATGACCGCAGAGGAGTATGCTTTACTGAATTCCGACTACGGCCTCTATTTAGGAGTAAGGGTGAGGGAGTTTATCGCAAGACACGGTCTTAAACCCGACTATATAGCATCTCACGGCCACACGATCTTTCACCAGCCATCAAGAAGATTCACCACACAGATTGGGAGCGGAGCCGGAATAGCAGCTGAGAGCGGGATTGATACCATTTGTGATTTCCGCACTGTAGATGTGGCATTGGGAGGACAGGGAGCACCACTAGTTCCTATTGGTGACAGAAACCTCTTTTCTGATTTTACCTACTGTCTTAACCTGGGCGGTTTCTCAAATATCTCTTTTGACAACCCGGACGGAACTAGAGGAGCTTATGATATCTCTCCGGTTAACTATGTTCTTAATCACTATACTCGGAAGATAGGATTAGACTACGACAAGGATGGAGAGATAGCAGCAAGAGGAGCCGTTTGCAGTGAGCTTTTAAATAGGTTGAATAATCTTGAGTTTTATACTGTTAAAGGGCCAAAGTCTCTCGGACGTGAATGGGTTGAAAATGAAATTATTCCTCTGATTGACTCTTTTAGTCTCTCTACTGAGGATATGCTTGCAACATTTGTAGAGCATGTAGCAATCCAGATATCGGGGCATATAAAGGGTGGAATGGTTCTTTTAACTGGTGGTGGTGCTTTGAACAAATTCCTTGTAGAGAGGATGCAGGCTAATGCTCCTCAATGTGAGTATTTTGTTCCTGATAAAAGGACAGTTAATTTTAAAGAGGCTCTTATCTTTGCCTTCCTTGGCGCACTTTGGGTTGCCAACATGCCTAACTGCCTGAAATCCGTAACGGGCGCAAAGTACGACAATATAGGCGGAGCACTGTACAGATCAGGGCTCAAAAGATAAATATTTTTTGGCTGATAAGAATTTAATTTCTATTTTTGCAGTCCCAAATTTAAATGCAACCGCTTGAGTGAACGCCAGAGTCTTCAATGTTGCGCAAATACTGAATTTACAATGGATTTAATTAAAATCGCAGAACAAGCATTTGCCGGTGAGGTAGTAGCGATTCCGGATTTCAAAGCCGGTGATACAATTACAGTCACCTACAAGATCAAAGAGGAGAACAAGGAGAGACTTCAGAAATATCGCGGAGTCGTTATTCAGAGAAGAGGTTCCGGCTCAACTGAGACTTTCACCGTTAGAAAAATGTCAAACGGTGTTGGTGTTGAGAGAATTTTTCCTGTTATGTCTCCATTCATTGACTCAATTGAGGTTAACAAGAGAGGTAAAGTACGCCGTGCCAGAATTTTCTATCTGAGAGAGCTGACCGGTAAAAAGGCGCGTATCAAAGAGAGAAAATACAGCGCAGTTGCTAAGGATATTCAAGAGTAATCAATCTCTACTGGCCCCGTAGCTCAACTGAATAGAGTATCTGACTACGGATCAGACGGTTACAGGTTTGAATCCTGTCGGGGTCACAATCAAGGCTCGGCTTATGCCGGGCTTTTTTTGTAAGTACACATTTTTTTTTAACTTTACAATCTCGTTGGATGTTGTTGATTTACACTTAACTAATATTTATACTATGAAAAAACTACTTTTACTGGGAATCGCTTTACTAACCTTTGCTTTTGCAGATGCTCAGAGAGGAAAGCAGAACCCTTACCATACTCCGGGGACAAAGGAGTATATTGCAGAGACCTCAAAAATGATTGGAGTGTGGAATATTGAGTCATTCGTATATGGCAAGAAAGAGAAAATGGGAGATGTTTATACAAGCGGCACTCTTGAGATTCCGGATCCTGAGCAAACAGGCAAAAGAGAGGTTGTTTTACGTTTTGAACTGCCAAGAGAGGTTATTGACAGCAGAATAAAAGCATGGAACAAGAAGGGGGAGACAATTGCAGTTGATAGTTATGCCGTTATTGTTGTATATCAGTTTAACATTAGTAACAAAGGAACTCTTATCTATCTTGAGAGTCCGTCAAGTACTGCTGAGATTAAAGGAAGCGGTGAGCAACTGGATAATTTTGTAAATACTGAGTATAACTTTATCGCTTCTCAAACATCAATGAAAGAGGATGGAGGACTAAGCGGTATGCTGGGTGCTAAACTGATGCAATCAGCAACCGGAATAGATTTCATCCCAAGACTTAATGGTCAGATGAACTATAAGGATTTAAAGGACGATTCATTTGAACTTATTTCAGCTCAGAAGACAACTCTAAAGCTGAAGAAATAGTTCCTCAGAACTTATTATAAGAGGCCGGCTAAACTCAATATTTAGCCGGCCTACCTATTTCTGTTCATTAACTATCTATCGGTACAGAAATTTATCTCTTCTCTAATTCAAGTGTTTGAACAAGATTACTGCCATCAGTTGATTTCCACTTCTGGCTCTTTTTCTTGTTCTCAATTATTATCCATGTTTTGGAAAAGTCAGATCCATCTGATTCAATTGTGATGTATTTTCCGTCTGTCCAGGTCCATTTGAAAGGGCTCTTATCCTCTCTGTGAACTCCAAGTATGGTATAGTTAATGTTCTTCACTCCATCTCCCTTGTTTGAGAAGGATATTGTGCCGGTTAAAGATTTTTTTGCATCCAAACTATGTCAAACTGTTTTCCGTTTTTTGTTATGATTTTTCCGAATCTTCCACACTCCTGAAAACCATTTTTCATATGAAAAGATATGCTGTAAAGATTCTCAGATGAGATACTAGCCAGAATATATTTAATTCCTGACGCCTTAGCCCCCTCTTCAAGCTTTTCCAGTGCAAGTTTACCCAAACCCTTTCCTGTAAATTGATCTTTTATAAAATATGTTATTTCAGCAGTTTCATTGAATGTTGTGTGAGGCATATAGGGCCTGAGAAAACAGAATCCAACAATTTCATCATCGCTGAAAATAGTGAAAGCAGGATAGCCCTTTGTCGCATTCATAAAATGCGAGAAGTAGTCGTTAGATTTAATTTTGTCAGGATATGCAGCTAGGCTGTTCTCAATATACCAGTTGTATATGTTCATTATCCCTTCGCAGTGGTCATAAGACATAGGTTTAAATGATGTTTTCATAACTTCCCGGTTTTAAGGTTCATTCCTAATCCTAAGATATATAAAATAACAGATAAATGAATAAGTTTCTTTAATTATCTGGTCTTAAGATTATTGAAACCCAGTCCACGTTGTAGAGGAGTATAAATCGTTAGTAGATTGAAACAGACATGGTACCTCCGAAAGAGATTGAGCTAATGTCTGGTGTGGGTTTTGAGTGCACTGAGTTCCTGCATCTTGAAAAAAGTCTGAGCACAATTCTGTCAACAAGCTCTCTTTCAATATAAAACGACCCTCCTGCATAGAGGCCGGAGGAGCTTCTTTCATTAGGGAGGTTGTTGTTAAGTATTATTCTGGAGTAGCCGGCCTCTGCAGTAATTCCAACCCTCATAATATTTCCGACTTTAACAGATAGAGCAGGACCGGCAGCCAGTGTCAGCCAGTTCATTGGTATAGAGGATCCTGAATTGTCAACTCTTTTAATTAGTGCTGTGTTTGCGTTGGCAGATATGTGGATTCCTATGTCGCTTAACGAGGGCTCTCTGTTAGGATTGTGGAAAATGCTCTCAAGAGTAGCCCCGGTACCCCAGGAAGCTCTGTAAATATTGCCATCAATAACCGGATTGTTTAAAATTTTAACATATTCAAGGCTGGCGCCCATAAAAGAATATCCTCTGACAGGCACTCTATGTTCGCTGCTCTCTCTTGACTCTCTTAGAATACCTCTGTTTGAGTAAATAAGCTCGCTTATCATGTATCCAAGTTCTGTGGAGAGAATTCCCATACCTGCGCCCATTATAACATCCTGCATATAGTGAGAGTTGTTCAAAACCCTAAGAGCAGCTGTTGCAGAGGCCAGTGAATAGGCTGCAATTGAATACCACGGAGATTCAGTAAGTCCGTATTCATGATGTACCATAGTGGCACTCATAAATGCCAGCGCAGAGTGTCCGCTGGGGAATCCGTTTGATTCAGATCCGTCTGGCCTGGGCTCCTTGATTATCATTTTAAGACCTTGAACACTTCCCACCATTAGTACTCCGGAGATTGCATTGGTTAGTATAAGCCTCTCCCATGAGCTTCTGCTCTGAACTCCTGCAATTTTCAGAGAGTAGAGCAGTACTGTGGGGGAGAATCGTAGAAACTCATCAGCATGATTTGAAAAATTTGTAAAATAGTTGTTGCGAAGCTGCTGAAATCGCTCTCCCGGCTTACCGTAAATAGCAATTCCTGTGGCAATAAATGGTGCCGGCAAAATGAACCTTTCAAGTCTTTTTGCAGATAAGTGTGAAACCCTACTCCTCCTGAGTGTATCCTGAGTATTGGACAAATTGCCGGCAAGGCTGACAGTGGTAACTGCCATTATAAGAAATATTGCAAAAGCCCTTTTCATAATTATTTAAAGCAGTGGACTAAGCAGTCTTGCGAATGACTCCTTAATCTGGTTTTTAATACTTCTCTTGGCCCATTTAGAGCCGGCTAGCGATATACACTTCTCTGTGTCTTTTATAAATTGGTCTTCAAGTTTTTTAGCTATACTCTTGTTGTATATAATCCCGGTTATCTCAAAATTATGCTCCATTGATCTGTTGTCAAAGTTTGCAGAGCCTATAATGCAAAACTCTCCGTCAATACTTATAACCTTTGAATGGTTAAAACCTTTTGAAAAGAGGAAAACCTTAACTCCGGCCTCTAACATCTCTGATGCGTAAGAAAGTGTACACCAGTGTGTTATTATTGAGTCGCTCTTCTGAGGCAACATTATACAAACCTCTACTCCACCAAGTGCTGCAATTTTTAGAGCATTCAGCAGCGATTCGTTTGGTGTAAAGTATGGCGTGATAAGATAGATATGGCTAGTTGCTTTGGTTATTGCCGCAAAATAGCACTGCATTATGCTTGCCCAGTCGCTGTCTGGTCCAGATGTAATTATCTGTGAATAGTATGCTGTCTTTTCTCCAACCATTCTTATATCAGGAAGAGATATATGGGGATAATACTTTTTCTTTCTGCCAAACTGCTCATTAATTATAAAGTATCTGTCAAGCAAAAAGCTGGATTGAAGTGCTGCAACGGATTCTCCAATGATCTTCATATGAGTATCCCTCCACTCCTCAAAGTTACCTCCGTTGTAATACCTGTCTGCAATATTAACCCCTCCAATGAAGCCGGTCTTACCGTCAACGACCAGTATCTTTCTATGGTTTCTGTAATTGAGTTTTGAGAGAGGAGACAAGAACCATTTAACAGGCGCAAAGGCCAGGAATTCTACGCCTGATTCAGTAAACTCCTTTCTGAATGTTGCCGGAAGATTCCAGCAGCCAACATCATCGTATATAACCCTAACCTCAACCCCCTCTGATGCCTTTTTTATCAAAAGGTTTTTATATCTGTTGCCTGTTATATCGTCTTCAATAATGTATGACTGAAGGTGTATATGTTGTTTGGCATCTGATATACACTCGTACATTGAATCAAGTGCCTCTTTTCCTGAAAAAAAGAGTTCTATCTCTGAATTTACACCTAATAAACTTTTATTACCTTTCAGATTTAGGTTTATCAGTTTTCTGTATTTTTTCAACTCAGCAGGAAGCAAATCAGGATCCTTCCGGAACTCCTTAAGTTGTCTGTAACTGCCCAGTCGTCTGAACCTTTCATCTCTGACCCCTTTGCGGTTGTATATTTTTGTCTTTCTGAAATTCTGACCAAAAAAGAGGTATAAAACCAGACCTATGAACGGTAGGAGTAATATTACAATTATCCAGGAGAGAGACTTTACGGGATCCAGCTTTTTGTACATAATCACAAATGAGGCGTATATTGCCATTATGAAATATACAAAATAGAGTATTATTGATATGACCTCCCAGTATGTCATTAATTCAACTTTTTACAGCTGTATATAAAAGAGTTATCCCGCCGGTAAGAGACCTGTATTTTGCATTTTTGAATCCTGCATTCTCAAGCTCATTGCAGAAATTCTTGTATTTGGGGAATTCATTTACTGATTCAGGAAGATAGGCATAGGCCTCCATATCTTTGGAAATCAGTCTTCCGAGTATTGGTAATATGTTGTGAAAATAGAACCTGTAAAGTCCTCTCCAAATTCTGTTTTCGGGTTCAGCAAACTCTAGAATGGCCAACTCTCCTCCGGGAGTGAGTACTCGGTATATCTCCTGAAGGGCTCCCTCTCTGTTCTCAAAATTTCTAATTCCAAATCCTATTGTAACAAGCTGAAAACTTTGAGATTCATATGGTAAGTCGTCAGCGGAAGCAATGTGGAATACTGGTTTGGGAGTGGAGGATTCTACTAGCTTATTGCACTTCTCTCTTGCAATATCCACCATTTTTTCTGCAATGTCTGCACCTGTAACCGATATCCCGGCCTTGTATAGTGAAATAGCAATGTCCCCTGTCCCTGTAGCAATGTCCAATGCTTTTTCCGGGTCTTTTGCCTTTATCTCTCTAATCAAAACTCGTCGCCAGTATTTGTCAATACCTAATGAAAGGAGGTGATTCAGAAAATCATAACTGGCAGCAATGCCGTTGAACATTGCTGAGATTCTGCTCCGTTCCTTGCTTATATGATGGGACATAAATTAGCTTATGTAGTCTGATATAAAGCCAAATGATGTGTCATCCATTCTTAACTCACCTTTGGTCACATGGCCCAGTAGTGTTAATGGAATAGCATTGTTGTAGAAGAAATCTACAAACTTGCCCTCTTTATCTGCAGAAACGCTAACAAGGAGTGCTGAGTTTTTATCTCTGAAGAGAAAATCCTTGTCGCTCATCTCTGCATCGCCTGTTATGTCAAAACCAAGTTTTTTAACGCTGCATGCCTCTATTAGTCCGCAAAATAGTCCGGACTTCTCCAGCGTGTGTGCGCTTGTAACCAAATTCTGAGATATAGCGTCATAGAGTATCTCCATTATAGAGCTCCTGTCTCTGAGGTGTTTTCTGTACTCTCCCAGAAGATATATTGTGTCTCCCTTTTTGCTGAAGTTCATTTGAATGGGGTGTCCCTCTTTTTCAAACTGATTGTCAATGGGTTTTTTGGCATATTTGGCAACCCTTTCGCGCAATTCAGTGCTTTCAGAGATCATATTGCCAATCTCTACAAGGTCCTCCATATTCTCTATCTGTTTCTTAAAGTTGTCGTTCATGCCCTTTACATTAAGATTTATGTAAAGTTAAGATTTTTTTCTTAAACTGTTTTAAATTATCGAAAAGGGTATTATCTTTGTCATCCCAAAACGCCCAGATGGTGAAATTGGTAGACACGCTACTTTGAGGGGGTAGTGCCGGTTACGGTGTGCAAGTTCGAGTCTTGTTCTGGGCACCAAGATAAAAGATAGAAAATCAAGCGCTTAGCAATAGGCGCTTATTTTATTTGCCAAAATATGAAAATTGTATTTCTGGATTCAGCAACATTAGGTGAGAATATTGATTATTCTTCAATTGAGAGATTTGGTGAACTGACTCTTTATTCACATACTATACCCTCTGATGTATGCAATAGGATTAAGGGGGCGGATGTAGTCATTGTTAACAAGGTTAAAATTTTGAGGGAGCAGATAGACTCGGCGTCAGCTTTGCGTTTGATATGTGTCGCTGCTACCGGAACAAATAATGTAGATGTGGAATATGCCCAAAGCAAGGGTATTGAAGTGAAAAACGTTGTTGGATATTCAACAGAGAGCGTTGTTCAGATCACATTTGGAGCCATATTGTCTCTGGCAAACCACACTTTTTATTTTGATACTGTTGTAAAGAGCGGTGAGTATTCAAAGAGCCTCCATTTTACTGATACAGGCAGATCCTTTTCAGAAATTTCCGGCAAAAGGTTCGGTATTATTGGGATGGGCACTATTGGCAAAAGAGTAGCCGAGATTGCTACAGCTTTTGGAGCAAAAGTTTGTTACTACTCAACTGCCGGTATTGCCCACTGTAAAAAATATCAGGCCGTCTCGCTTGAGGAGCTGCTTGCAACCTGCGATATTATTTCGGTTCATGCCCCACTGAATGATAAGACTAAGAACCTTATCTCTATGAAAGAGATTAAACTGATGAAGCCAGATGCAATATTGGTAAATATGGGAAGGGGAGGAATAATAAATGAGGCAGATCTGGCAAAAGCTGTTGACTTTAGTTTAGTTGGGGGGGCTGCCACAGATGTCTATGAGCAGGAGCCTATTCCTTCCGACCACCCATTTCTGGCTGTGAAAAATAGTGAAAGGATGATATTAACGCCACACATTGGATGGTCAGGAGAGTCCGCAAAAAAAAGGCTGCTTGAGGGGATAGCAGCCAATATTGAGTCCTTTGTAACTTCCCGGTCACTTTAAGGGTGAGTCGGGCTCTCTCTTCATAAAAGAGTATTCAAGTCTGTCAACAAGTCTTGGGAAAAACTTGTTAAGTGTTACAGTTAATTTCCCGATAAAAGTGAGAATAACCTGTGCTTTTCTCTTTTTTATACCATTGACCAGATGTTTTGCGCACTCCTCTGCTGTCATCATTTTACTCTCCTCTCTTGGTGTGGCCCCCTGGGCTGTGCCATCTGCCACAAGGGCTCTCTCTCTTATTGAAGATGCTGTAAATCCGGGAGCAAATATCATTACGTGCAGATTATCCTTGAGATGTTCAATTCTTAGCGTATCCAGGAATCCATAAACAGCAAACTTGGATGCCGAATAACCGGTTCTGGCTGGAAGCCCCTTAAAGCCGGCGATGGAAATTACTCCAACAACTGATCCTTGAGCCTCCAGTATCCATGGAAGGGCATATTTTGTGCAATATACTGTCCCCCAAAAGTTGACATCCATAAGGTTCTTGATTACCGAGAGGTTGAGATCTTTAAAGAGAGCTCTCATTGAGATACCGGCGTTATTAATGAGTATATCTATTTTGCCGTATTTTGCCACACTCTGTTCTATCAGATTCTCGCAATCCTCTTCCACAGAAACATCTGTTTGTACGCAAATGACCTCTGTTTTTTCAGAAAGTTCTGCCTTAAGGATGTTTAGTCTCTCAAGATTTCGTGCAGCTATTACAAGTTTGGAACCCTCGGCGGCAAAAGCCTTTGCCGCCGCAAGCCCAATACCGGAGCTCGCTCCGGTTATTATTACTACTTTATCCTTGAGAGTTTGCATCTGGTTAAGTTGTCAGACTACCTTTTCAGTTGATTTGTCCTGCATCTCGTCAGCTTTGTAGGCTCCTTTTTTAAGGTTTTCAGAAATTTGTCCGAATGCATTAAGAGTATATTCTACATCTTCCAGTGAGTGCATTGCAGTAGGGATGATTCTGAACATAATAACACCTTTTGGTACTACAGGATACACTACTACAGAGCAGAAAACTTTGTGATTCTCCCTAAGATCAATCAAGATATTTGTTGCCTCCGCCACATTACCCTGTAGGAAAACCGGCGTTACGCAAGCCTCTGCCTTTCCAATGTCAAATCCTCTCTCTCTAAGGCCCTTCTGAAGAGCTCTCGTTATTGTCCAAAGCTTTTCTCTTAACTCAGGCATTGTGCGAATCATCTCCAGTCTCTTTAAGTTGCCCTCAACTAAAGGCATAGGAAGAGACTTTGCATATATCTGGGAGCGAAGATTGTACCTTAAGTAGTTGATTATTTGCTTGTCACCAGCAACAAATCCTCCGATTGAGGCCATTGATTTTGCAAATGCACCAAAATAGAGGTCAATCTCATCCATAACTCCATAATACTCCGATGTTCCTCTGCCATTATCCCCCATAACTCCAAATCCGTGGGCATCATCTATAAGTATCCGGAAATTGAATTTCTTTTTAAGCTCTACTATCTTATCAAGAATTCCAAGATCTCCGGTCATTCCATAAACTCCTTCAGTGATCAGCAGAATTCCTCCTCCTGTCTCCTCTGTAAGTTTGGTTGCCCTTGCAAGGGCCTTTTCACACTTCTCAATATCATTGTGAGGATAAACAATGCGCTGCCCCATATGAAGTCTTACACCGTCCATGATGCATGCATGAGCCTCTGAATCATACACAATTATATCGTGTCTGTTTACCAGTGCATCAATGGTTGAAACCATTCCCTGATATCCAAAGTTGAAGAGGTATGCGTCCTCTTTAAGTTCAAATTCTGCCAGTTCTCTCTCAAGTTGCTCATGAAGTGCTGTCTGTCCGGACATCATCCTTGCCCCCATAGGGTATCCGAGGCCCCATTTTGCAGCTGCTTCTGCATCGGCTTTTCTTACTTCAGGATGGTTTGCCAAACCAAGATAATTATTGAATGTCCATGCTAAAACCTCTTTGCCATTGAACATCATGCGTGGCTGTATCTGACCCTCAAGCTTTGGGAACATGAAGTATCCGTGAGCCTTTTTTCTGTACTGACCCAGCGGACCACCCTCGTCGTTTTTTATTCTTTCAAAAATGTCCATTATAAAAATTTTAAGTATATCTGATTCTTCTTCCTATTCTTAGGATTGTGTTTCTCTTTATACCGTTGAGCGAGCAGAGCTTGCTGACCGATACCCCGGTCCTCTGTGCAATTCTCCCAAGAGTATCGCCTTTCCTGATTGTCCAGTATCTGATTTTGTCAATCTCCTTCTTGTACTCAAAATGCTGAGCGTTCAGCAATAGTATGTTATTTTTTACAGTATAGTCACTGAAGTTTATGATGTCATGAGGATTGATTGGATTCCCAAGATATCTTGTCTCAAAATGGAGATGGTTTCCAGTTGATCTTCCCGTGCTTCCGCCAAGTCCGATGATTGTTCCCGATTTCACTGTGTCCCCGGGATTGACTATTATTCTGCTCAGATGTGCATAAAGAGTTTCAAGTCCGTTAAAGTGCCTGAGAAGAACATAGTAGCCATAATCTCTTGCCCTCTTTGTTATCCTTACGACTCCGTCAAATGCAGCTGAGACACTGTCTCCTTTATCTACTTTCAGGTCAATCCCGTAGTGAAATCTCCATCTTCTGAAGCCAAAGTCAGATGTAATGTGTCTTGAGCCCGGATGCGAAAAATTGCTAAGATCTATCTTAACTGTATCTTTCATGTTTTTCAGGTCAACCTGATAAGGGTTTACACGGGAGTCGCTCCATATATCGTACTCTTCTGGCATGTCGTCAAACTCAACCATTCTGATGAAATCCATTATTTCAGGTATCTCTCTGGGAAGTTCTGGTTTAAATAGTGGATGGTCAACAAATGAAGGAGGTGGAGGCATCTTAAGTTTATACACCGGCACATCTATTGGAGCCGGCGAAGATGTTCTTCTGAAGGACCATCCGTTTGAAGTTGTCGGAAATGCAAGGCAAACGGAGAGTAGTATAGCAGTTAATACTACTCTGCTAAGCGTCAATTTTGGCGTATTTTGCATGCGTTTCAATAAATTCTCTGCGTGGCGGAACCTCATCTCCCATAAGCATTGAGAAGATTCTGTCTGCCTCAGCGGCGTTGTCTATTGTTACTTGTCTTAAAATTCTTGTATCAGGGTTCATTGTAGTATCCCATAGCTGAACTGCATTCATCTCTCCAAGACCTTTGTATCTCTGAATTGATACCCCGCTCTCCTTTCCTCCACCAACAAACTGAACAGCCTCTTTTCGCTCCTCCTCTGTCCAGCAGTACCTCTCTTGTCTTCCCTTCTTGACAAGGTAGAGAGGAGGGGTGGCAATATAGACATATCCGCTCTTGATCAAATCAAGCATATGTCTGAAGAAGAAGGTGAGGATAAGTGTAGCGATATGGCTTCCGTCAACATCGGCGTCAGTCATAATAATAACCTTATGATATCTGAGTTTTGTAAGGTTGAGTGCTTTACTGTCCTCCTCTGTGCCTATCGTTACTCCCAGTGCTGTGTAAATATTCCGAATCTCTTCGCTCTCAAATACTTTGTGCTCCATTGCCTTTTCAACATTGAGAATCTTTCCCCTAAGAGGTAGTATGGCCTGAAAACCTCTGTCTCTTCCTGTCTTTGCTGTTCCCCCTGCAGAGTCTCCCTCAACAAGGAATATTTCACACTTCTCTGGATTTCTGTCGCTGCAGTCTGCAAGTTTACCGGGCAATCCGGCCCCTGACATTACAGTCTTTCTCTGTACCATCTCCCTTGCCTTCCTGGCTGCATGCCTTGCTGTAGCTGCCAGAATCACCTTGTCCACGATGTTCTTGGCATCCTTTGGATTCTCCTCAAGATAGTTTTCAAGGGCTGCAGTTGTCGCCTGTGAAACTGCTGCTGTAACCTCAGAGTTGCCTAGTTTGGTTTTTGTCTGACCCTCAAACTGAGGCTCAGCTACCTTTACGGAGATAATTGCTGTAAGACCCTCACGGAAGTCGGCTGCATCAATTTCAAATTTGAGTTTTGAAAGTAGTCCGTTTTTATCTGCATAATTCTTTAGAGTGGTTGTGAGACCTCTTCTAAAGCCGGACAAGTGCGTGCCACCCTCAATGGTGTTGATATTATTTACATAAGAGTGGATATTTTCAGAAAATCCGGTATTATATTGCATGGCAATCTCAATTGGAATACCAGTTTTGTCTCCCTCCAGATAAATAGGCTTCTCAGTAAGTTTCTCTCTGTTACCGTCCAGATATTTTACAAATTCAAGTAAGCCAAGCTCTGAGTGAAAAATCTCCCTCTTTGGTATATTTGAATCTGATTCATCTCCATTCTCCTGCTCTCTGTAGTCCTCAATTACAAGCTTTACCCCTTTGTTCAGGTATGCAAGTTCTCTTAATCTGGTTGAGAGAATGTCGTAGTTGTAAACAGTCCCTAAAGTGAAAATTTCCGGGTCTGGACTAAATGTGACAATTGTACCTCTTCTTTCAGAATCTCCTACAACTTTAACCGGATAAAGTGGAACGCCTCTGCTGTACTCCTGAATAAAGTGTTTTCCCTCTCTGTGGACCTCTGCAATCAATTTATGGGAAAGAGCATTCACGCAGGATACTCCTACACCATGGAGACCGCCCGATACTTTGTATGAGTCTTTGCTGAACTTCCCGCCTGCATGGAGTACAGTTAAAACAACCTCCAGGGCAGAGCGGCCCTCTTTTTCATGTATTCCGGTAGGTATGCCCCTGCCGTTATCTTCAACTGTAATTGAGTTGTCAGGATTGATTTTTACTAAAATTTCTGAGCAGTAGCCTGCCAGTGCTTCGTCTATTGAGTTGTCAACAACTTCGTAAACCAAATGGTGTAAACCTCTGCTTCCAACATCTCCAATATACATGGAAGGTCTTTTCCTTACCGCCTCAAGCCCTTCCAATACCTGAATACTGTCAGCGGAGTACTGTCCGCTGAGTGTTGGGGATCCCTGTTCTGTCATATAGATTTATATCTCTTTATTAAAGAGGCAAAGTTAATCAAAAAGAGAAAAAAAACCTAATTATTTTTGATAAATAATTAGGTGTTGACAATGTTGTATATGTCAGTATATTAAAGTGTTAGAATGACTCCTGCCCCTATGTTAATACCTCTGTATCCGTAGTCCGTTAACCAGACCCCTTTTGAGTTAAGGAGATTGTTCCCCTTTAAGTAGAACTGAAGTTTTGAGCTGTATGTATAACGTGCTGAAATATTGAGTGATGTAAAAGGTTTTGACATAGTTGGAGTCTCTGTCGGTACCATTAGCTCCCCGCGGAGAAGAATTGGCATTGATGACCTGTGAACTATCTCTGCACTTGCAGAAATTCTCTCTTTAAAGTTGTATCTGGCATGGATACCCATTTCAAATGGAGCGTGGTTGTAAGCAGGTAAAGAGTCAGGTCTTGAGTAATGGTTATATTCTCCTCTCGCTCCTGCTTCAAAATCTCCGGATTTCCAGGATAATTCACCTCCAGCCGAAAACTTATTAAGAGCTGCATAGTCTGCATAAAATACATTTCTTATCCCGACAATTGCCGGATCATCTCCGATTCTGAAAAAGATTTCATCTCTGTATCGTGTATAGGAACCATAGAGATGATATGAGAACCTGTCTAGGATCTGCCCCTTAATACCTGCTTTACCCATTATGGGAATTTCTGTATTTTTCAACACTATTGACTGAGAGATAAAATTGTTGTCATTCAGAGTGGAAGCATAACTCCTGAATAGAGTACCTCCGTCGGCCTCAGCATAGAACCATAGTGAGGATGGGACGAGGGCAATAGATGCATTTCCTTTGAAATAGACGTCAAATCCCTCTGCTCCGGGCTCCATTGTTTTGTTGATTTTTGCACCGGCCTCCAGAAGCCATTTTCTGTGGGTGAATATGTATCTGGGATGGACAGTCAGCGACATTCTTGTGAAATCTGGTGTTCTGCTGCTGCTTGCACTCTCCATCTCAATTGATGCAAGGATTTTGTGGTTCTTTCCAAATGATGGTCCTATCTCAGCTTTAAGATTGTAGTAATTCTCTGTTACGCTGTTTGGATTAATTTTTGACAGGTCGTTTGTGTGAATGTAATCTGCTGACAGCAGGTAGTGGAAGGCCTTTGGTGATGAGTTTGTTGAACGCACATAAAATCCTCCGTCAAAGGTGTTGAATCGTCTTGAAAGTGTGTCAAGCATATAGCTTCTGGTTAAAAGAGAAGGGTCTTGAGTAAATGGTCCCTCACCAAAACCGTAAAATGAAGATAACTGGTTTCTGCCGGCAATATTCAACCCTGCCATGCCTCTCTCCCATGAATATTCGTAAATAGCTGCGGCACCGTTAGTGTAACCCGGTGCTTTTACCCCGTTAATTTCGCCAAAATAGGATGAGTGCAGCCCCTGCAGTAGCAGAGCCATTCCATCAGGCATATTTGGCTGATATCTGACGTTTGCATATGGAGCAAGAGGAAAAGCTGCTGCAAGCTCTGCCTGAAATACCGGATGTCTCTCTCTACCACGTCTCTCAATCTGAGCTGACGGAAGTGGAGAGAATTCATATAGATCTCTGACTGGTTTATTGAATACTGTATAATCAAATTTCAGATTAAACCTTGAAATTGAGTCATCAACGGATGTCGGTATTTTACTTTTTGTAATCTCCATCAGTTTACCGTCAAACTCTCTTCTTACCTCAAGTGTTGGGTCTATCTTCTGTTGTGCCGAGACTGCAATTGTGCCGGCAATCATGGCCAAAATATATAGAGAAACTCTTTTCATCATTTTTTGGAATTAATTTTATCCAATCTCATTTTAATCTGGTCTGCAATATCGTCTTTATCCCCTTTATAGCTGGCAAGTATGCTTTCATATGTTGCCTTTGCCTGCTCCCAGTTATCTCTCTCGGCATAGGAGTCTCCAAGAAGAATAAAGCTCTTTGCAAGCCAGTATGTGTGTGGAGTGCCTGAATCAGAAAAAGAGAAGCTCTCCCTCTCAACGGCATTGAAGTCGCCATTGTCAAAGTGGTTTGCAATAATTAGGTATGCCGCCTCAGCCCCCTCCTTAGTAACTTTACTTGTGGCTAACTCTTTCAGGAGAGGAAGAGATTTTGATCTGTTACCTGCAAGATAGTGTGATTTGGCCTCAATATATTTTACCTCTCTGACTTGAGAATCGTTAAGATCTCTTTTGTCCATCCTTTCAGCTTCTGCTACGGCATTGTCGTACTGTTTATCCATAAAAAAGGATTTAAGTCTTCCTATTATGGCCTCTCTTCTGTTGTTATCCAGCCTTGCAATGAGGACAAGAGATGAGTACCCCTCTAGTGCCTGTCTGTAGTTTTCAAGCGAATATGATATTCTTGCATAATTTAGAGTTGCCAGCTCGGTAAACGAACCTTCGCCCAGCTCCATTACCCTTTTGTATGAATCTAGTGCCTGTTCTGGTTTTCCGGTTCTATTATATGAATCTCCCAAATAGAACAGAGCCTGAGCTCTCTTTGAGCTTAGAGGATAGGTTGAAATGAAGGAGGTAAGTGAGCTTATTGCACCTCCGTAATTTCCGTTTAGATATGTCCTCTCCGCAGAGGCAAACAGAATTGCCTCTCTGTCAGTTGTGCTACGACTCCTTGAAAGACCTGTCTCATCAAGATATGCTAGGAACTCCTGAGCCTCACCACGCCCCTGATAAATGCTTTCAAGCCCTGCAATGGCATCTTGTGCCTCCTGTGACTGAGGAGCGGAGGAGAGAATCTGTTTGTAGTAACCTATCGCCTCATTTTGCTCTCCCTTATTTAGTGCTATTAGACCAAGCTCAAGAAGTGATTTTGGGTAATAACTGCTCTCTCTGTATCTTGTGCCCAGTTCTCGGAAATATTTTGACGCTGTTGCATAGTCTCCCGTCTGGACTAGACTTCTTCCCAGTTCGTATATGATTTCCGGGTGAAGTCTGCTGCGCTCAGTATTTACGGCAAGTTTTTCCAATGCATTTATCTTACCGTTATCATCTCCAGATAAACCCTTTGCAATTGCGAGCTGATAATTAGCGTATGCGTAAGAGTCAATTTCAGACGATGGGACGACAGAGAAGACGTCTGCCGCTGCCTGGTATTTTCTCTGCATAAAAAGAGCATCGCCCAGCCTTAGTCTCGCCTCTGTGACAAGCTTGGGAGAGCTGCCTTGAGAAATAAACCTTCCAAACCACTGCTCTGCTTGGGCGAAATTACCGTTTTTAAAATATGAGTATGCAAGATTAAACATAGCTACCGGGTACTCTGCGGTTTGTCGGAATCTTGAATTACCGGTAAGGGATTGGATAATCTCTATTGACCTCTGAAACTGGTTGTCTCTGTAGAGTGCCTCAGCCATCCAGAATCTGGCAAGATCTTTTACCCTGTCATTGTAATTTCCGTTTGCAACAGAGAGCTCAAGTATTGGTATTGCCTCCCTGAAGGCACCAATCTCTATCAACTCAATTCCTCTTAGAAGTGATGCCTTTTGCAGGTTAACAGCATCTTTTGGCTGAGGGAATCGTATCTGGCGCAAAGCCTCAACAGCGGATTTATAATCTTTGTTTATTATTGAAGCTGTTGCAATATAGTTTTGAATCTCGTTGTATTTAGAGTCTGAAGGTGAGTACTCGGACAGATACTGCTTAAATACATTTATATCCTGATTCAAATCAAATGAGAGTTTTGCAAAGTTGAACATTGCATCCTCTCTGATTGAGGGGTCAAAATTATATCTTGTGGCGTTTCTGAAAGCTATTAGGGCAGCCTGTTTGTTCTTAATCTGGATGTAGCTGTGTCCCAAATGATATTGGGCGTTTTGGGAAATTGTATCCTCAGTTGTGCCAAGTCTGTTGAAGGCATCAGCAGCCTGTTGAAAATTGCCCAGCGAATATGCAATTATGCCTGAGTAGTATATATCTTTTCTGCTTAGCTCAGTGCTTGAAAATTTAAACTGCTCAAAATAGAAGTTGGCTCTCTTTGCATCTCCTGTTGCAAAATAGGCCTCGGAAAGGAATCTGGCTGTCTTTGTCCGAAACTCACCGGTTAGTTCGGGAAAAATTCTTTCTCCCTGTCTGACAACCTCTTCGTACTCTTTTAACATGAATCTTGACTCCATTGAGTAAAAGGTTGCCAAAGTGGAAAATCTTGGATCATTTTCAATTTTTGAGAATTGATCAATGGCTTTTCTAAAATTCTTTTGCATATATGATAGATATGCAAGGTAGTATTTGGCAGGATTTGTAAGTTGTGTCTGTTTATAAGTCGCAACTTTATTGAAGAAGAGTTCTGACTCCTGAAGCCTTCCAGTCCTCATCAGACTGTATCCCTTCATAAAGTTAAACTCATTGTTCTGGTTTGGAGAGAGGCTCTTAGTATTGATATCACTCAGAATCTCTTCAGCTTTAATGTAATCCTGATTGTTGAATAGATAGGATGCCTGATTCAGCCTCACAGTCTCTCTTTCACTGGAATAGGGGAACCTGTCCAGGTATTCGTCTACCAATCCATCTATGTTAGGATAGTTAAGTTTAATAGCGCAAAGCACCTTAAGTGCCTCTGCATCCGCCATTTCAGCACTGCTTTTTGTCCTTTCTGCATTAAGAACATCGTCAACAGCCTTCATTGCGGCAGGATACATTGCTCTCTCATAAAGCTGCCATGCATTGTCAAGGCTCTGTCTGTATCCCTGGTTCCCCTGTGCCTGAGCATTTAGGCCCAGCAGTAAAAAAGCCAGCAGTGTATATGTCAGTTTGAGAAATAGTTTCATTTTGATCAATCTTTATGTAGATGTGGTTATTTGGATGCCAAATTTAGTAAATTTGCATCAATAAACAGCAATCATTATGCCTACTGAGCCTTACGACCCAATTATAGAGATAAAATATGCAGATATTGTTAAGGAGGAGAGCCTTATCATCTCGGATTTGAATCTTACTATTAACAAGGGTGAACTTGTTTATCTTGTCGGGAGAGTTGGGAGCGGCAAAACCTCTGTTGTCAAAACTATCATTGGAGAGATTCCCTTAAAAAAGGGGGAGATTAGGGTTGCCGGATTTAACCTTGCATCATTGCCTCAAAACAGAATCCATCTTTTGAGAAGAAAAATTGGGGTTGTATTTCAGGACTTTCAGCTTTTGACCGACAGGAGTGTATATGATAATTTGAAGTTTGTTCTGCAAGCTACCGGCTGGAGAGATAGGGCAGGAATTGACTCCGTAATAAAGGCTCGGCTAGAAAGTGTTGGTATGCAGCTTAAGGCTCACAAAATGCCTCATCAGCTATCTGGTGGTGAACAACAGAGGGTGGCTATCGCAAGAGCTCTTTTAAACAATCCGGAGATAATCCTTGCAGATGAACCAACCGGAAATCTGGATTCAGAGACAGCCACAGAAATAATGAACCTTTTGATGAAGATACACCGTGAAGAGGAGCCTGCAATAATTATCGTGACTCACAACCGAACAATTGTTAAAAGATATCCAGGTAGGGTTTTGCTTTGCGAAAACCTGGCTTTAACGGAGATTGAGGCGGTTCAGGAGATTGATATTACAAGTCTGATGGAGGACGATTATTTATAGAGGCATGAAGAAGAGCGAGAGATATGCTTCAGTCATTAATTGGTTTGAGAAGAACACTCCGGTTGCAGAAACGGAACTTCACTACAAAACACCTTTTGAGTTGATTGTTGCAGTTATTCTCTCTGCACAATGTACTGACAGGAGGGTTAATTTAGTCACACCGGCTCTTTTTGAGAGATTCCCTGACGCACTTACAATGTCAAAAGCTACTCCTGAAGAGATATTTAGTTTTATATCATCTGTTACATTCCCAAATAATAAGAGCAGACATCTCTCTTTAATGTCAAAGGAGCTGGTCGCCAGGTTCAACTCTGAAGTACCTGATGATCCGGAAATTCTTCAGACTCTCCCCGGTGTGGGCAGAAAGAGTGCAAATGTAATTGCATCTGTTATATTCGGTAAACCATTAATTGCTGTAGATACTCATGTTTTCAGGGTTTCCAGGCGTCTTGGACTCTCTTCAGGCAAAGATGTTCTTAGCGTTGAACTTGAACTTACAATGAATATTCCGGAGGAGAAGAGGGCGATTGCTCACCACTGGTTGATACTGCATGGCCGTTATGTTTGCCTTGCCAGAAAGCCAAAATGCACTGAATGTGGGCTCAGTGCATTTTGTAAATATTTTGAAGAGAATACTTTATGATATCATGTTCTCTATTGTACTGACCTCAATGAAAGAGGCTCCCGCCTGCACACCGAAACTTCCGGCAAGTACTCCTATCATATCAGATTTAACAACCATTTTGTCATCCAGTAACTTTTGAGCTGACTCCTTTACAAAATCATCTTTAGACGGTACCAGAGATACAAAATAGCTGTAAACACCAAACGACAGTGCTAGTTCTCTCATTACGTGAGGCTTGTAACACTTTGCGTGAATAGGGACTTTAGGCCTCAGGGCAGAGACATACCTTCCAGTCCTCCCGGTCATTGTGTCAATTACAATATGTTTTATTGGGAGTTTTGTTGTGGCATAAACAAGAGATCTTGCAAGGACCTCTGCTGTAGGCCATGTGACATTGCTTACCTGAAGTTCATTGCAGGGAGACATATGTTGTTCAATCTCCATGGCGATTGTTCTCATTGTTCTGACTGACTCCACAGGATATTTGCCGTTTGCCGTTTCGCCACTGAGCATAATTGCGTCTGTGCTCTGGAAAATTGCGCTTGCAATATCGTTAACCTCAGCTCTTGTTGGCCTTGGGTTATCTATCATTGTATGTAGAAGCTGGGTGGCAATTATTACAGGTTTGTGCTTTGAGTGGCATTTGTTGATAATATCTCTCTGTATCACAGGGATCTTTTCAGCCTCTATCTCAACTCCAAGATCTCCGCGGGCAACCATTACTCCATAGCAGTTGTCAATAATTTCGTCAATATTATCAACCCCCTCTTTGTTCTCTATTTTGGCGATTACCTTTATGTGTCCGTTGTGTTTTTTTATGATCTTGTTGATTTCGTCAAGATCTGCTTTTGATCTTACAAACGAGTGGGCTACAAAATCCAGATCGTTCTCTATGGCCCAAACTATGAAGTCATGGTCTTTTCGTGTAACAGAAGCAAGTTTTGTAGATACATTCGGGATATTTATACTTTTTTTGCCTTTAATCACACCATCATTGTCAACGGTACACTTTAGTTTACCCCGGCTCTTTTCCAGAACAATAAGTTTTATCTCTCCATCGTCAATAAGTATGTTGGCTCCTGTTGGTACATCCTTTACGAAATCGGAGTAGTTTGTGTAAAGCAGGAAATTCCCGGATATCCCGTTTACATCGTCTGCAAAATAGACAGTGTCTCCCTTTTTGACTTTGAACCCTTCAGGAGGGTTCATCTCTGTTAATCTTATCTCAGGACCTTTTGTGTCAATCAGTATTGCAATTTTGTCTGATACAATCCTGGTGTTTTTAACAATTTCCAGCGAAGATTCCAGAGTTGTGTGCGCTGAGTTAATCCTCACTACATTCATTCCCTCCCTGTAGATTGATTCAATAAATTGGGGGCTGCAGTTTCTGTCTGATACTGTGCAGACAATCTTTGTTTTCTTTTGAATCATAATTCTCTCTAAATTTGTTGCAAAAGTAATCCAATTATTTGAAAAGAGAAACTCATAGTGCACTGCTGAGCGAATTCAAAACCTACCTTAGATTAGAGAGGTCTATGTCTGCCAACACCATATCATCCTATCTGTCGGATGTGGGAAAATTTATTCTTTTTTGCGAGGAGCATGGAGTCAGTGCGACAGAATCTTCAGTGAATTTGGAGGAGGTTTTATCGGCCTATCTGGAAAAGAGGGTGGGCGAGGGGTTGTCAAAGAGGTCACAGGCAAGGGCAATAAGCTCTATAAGATCTTTTTACAAATATCTTGAGACCGAAGGAAGAAGAGAAGGAGATCCTACTGAGAGGATTGACTCTCCTAAGATTGGAAGACATTTTCCTGTAGTTCTATCTGTAGGTGAAATTGAGATGATAATCTCATCTATAGATCTTTCTGCTCCCGAGGGACACAGAAACAGAGCTATAATTGAGGTTCTTTACTCGTGTGGTCTTAGGGTTTCAGAGCTGGTTTCATTAAGAGTTTCAGATCTTTTTTTGGAGGAGTCGTTTATCAGAGTAACCGGCAAGGGTGATAAACAGAGACTTGTACCTGTTGGAGAGCCCGCAGTTGAGGCTATTAAAATTTATTTATCGTTGCGCAAACTCATAAATATAAAAAAGGGAGATGAGGAGATTCTTTTTTTAAACCGGCGAGGAGGAAAGCTATCAAGAGAGATGATATTTATTATGCTTAAAAAACAGGCAGCATTGGCCGGAATAGAGAAGGAGATATCACCTCATACTTTCCGTCACTCATTTGCATCTCACCTTGTAGAGAATGGGGCAGATCTCAGAGCTGTACAGGAGATGCTCGGGCACTCAAGCATTCTTACTACGGAAATTTATACTCATCTTAACAGTGAGAGGTGGAGAGAGGGAATCTTAAAGGCTCATCCCAGAAGATAGCGGAATTTATTATATTTGCTTCCCAAAATTATTTTCAATGAGAAAACTGACAATTGTAATTGCCATACTCATCTTTTTGCCGACAGGGAAGGTCTTCTCATCGGACACATTAAAAATCAGAGATATTGACTCAGCTATTGTTACAGCTATTAAAATTCCTGTCAAAAGGAGTCTTGTCCCAAATTCGGTAAATATTGTTAATTCTGAAAAACTTGAGGCATCTGTTAATTCAGCTTTGTTGCCAACTCTTGGAAGAGAGGTCCCAGGACTATTTGTTACTCAAAGAGGTGTGACCGGCTTTGGAGTCTCAGAGGGCTCTGCGGGTGTAGTCAACATAAGAGGTATAGGACAGGGAAACAAAGTTCTGCTTATGCTTGATGGTCAGCCTCAGTTTGCAGGTATATTTGGTCATGCTCTTCCTGATTTATATGTAGCATCAGATGCAGAAAGAGTTGAAGTTGTCAGGGGACCAGGGTCTATTGTTTACGGCTCAAACGCAGCTGCAGGAGTTGTTAATGTAATTACTCACAGACATCCCGAGCAGGGGCTTAGACTTACAGGAAGGTTTATGTATGGATCATATAACACACAGAAGTATATGATAAGTACGGGTTTTTCCAAAAACAGATTCTCTCTCTTTGCCTCTTTTAATCACGACAGAACGGAAGGACACAGAGAGAACTCTCTGTTCAAAATAACAAATGGTTACTTAAAATCTGTTTACAAAATAGATGAGAACTTCAAATTAACCGGAGACATTTCTGTTGCTAAAACTATTTCACAAAATCCCGGAAGGATTGATAAGCCTGTTTTTGATAACACTATGGATATATTAAGAGGTAATGCCTCGCTCACCCTGGAGAACTCTTTCGGGCGATTTTCCGGAGCTCTGAAGGGCTTTTACGGCTATGGAGACCATTTTATAAATGATGGGTATTTTGAAGGGGAATCACCCAGGGAGATGATGTTTAAATCAATTGACCACAACTCCGGAGTGATGCTATATCAAAGCTATTCCGGACCCCTTGGTACTACCGTAACTGTTGGAGCCGATTTTAAAAGCTGGGGAGGCAGAGCATCAAATATTCCAGTTGCAGAATCATCTGCCATTCCACTTCTGCTTGTTGATAAAAGCGTTTCTGAGCTTGCGGCATATGCAATTGCTCAGCAGAAGCTCTTCAAGGTTTTAACAGTAAACGGAGGGGTTAGATATGAGTATAATTCTACATTTGGTGGAGAATTGGTTCCGCAGGCTGGTGCCTCCCTTAATCTTACAGAGGGCAATACCATTAAATATATTTTTTCCAAAGGTTTTAGAAGCCCTAATATAAGGGAGATGTATATGTTCCCTCCACAAAACCCTAATTTGTTACCTGAGCGGTTTTTCAATAATGAAATTTCTGTAATGCAAAGCTTTATGGGTGGAAGAATAACCGCAGAGGCCTCACTATATATTATAACTGGTGAAAACTTGATTCAGGTGGCATTCGTTGATGGGAAACCAAAAAACGTAAATATCGGAGAGATGAACAACAGAGGTGTTGAATTTGATTTTATGGCGGAGATTGTACAAAATCTCAGTTTGACGGCAAATTACTCATACCTTCATATGAAGAATCCTGTACCTGCCGCTCCTGAGAATATGTTTAATGCAATGCTACTCTACTCTCCGGGAAAATTTAGATTCTCTGCAGGTATTCAGACTATCTCAAACCTATATCTTACGACAGGTCCAAATCCTCAAAAAGAGAGCTATACCCTGGTTAATGCATCGGCATCTTACAACGGTAAAGCAAAATGGTTTGATTACACTCTCTTCCTGAAGGGCGAAAACCTTACAGGTGCAAATTATTCAATAAATGTGGGTTTCCCGATGCCTGGAGCAACTGTGTCGGCAGGTGTGAGTTTTACTATTCCCACTCAATTGTAGCAGGTGGTTTAGAGGATATGTCATAAACAACTCTGTTGACACCTCTAACTTTATTAATTATGTCGTTTGAGACTTTAGCCAGAAACTCATATGGGAGATGCACCCAGTCTGCTGTCATTCCATCAGTTGATGTAACAGCTCTAAGTGCTATTGTGTATTCGTAAGTCCTCTCGTCACCCATTACCCCTACGCTTTTTACAGGTAGAAGTATGGTTGCGGCTTGCCATACTTTATTGTATAGACCACTTTCTTTAAGGGAGTTAATGAATATATAGTCTGCCTCTTTCAGAATGTTAAGCTTCTCCTGATTAATCTCGCCAAGAACCCTTATGCCTAGTCCGGGACCCGGAAAAGGGTGTCTGGATATTAGAGAGTCAGAGATACCCAGCTCTCTGCCAACCCTTCTGACCTCATCTTTGAAGAGTGTCTTAAGGGGTTCAACAATTTTAAGTTTCATATAGTCCGGAAGTCCACCGACGTTGTGATGGGATTTGATTGTGGCAGACGGACCGTTTACCGATACAGATTCAATGACGTCAGGATAGATAGTTCCTTGTGCTAACCAGGTTACATTTTCTATTTTATGAGACTCTGTGTCAAATACATCAATAAATGTTTTTCCTATGGCTTTTCTCTTAAGTTCCGGATCAGAGATCCCTGAAAGTGAATCCATAAACCTCTCTCCGGCTCTTACACCTATCACATTTAGCCCCATATGTTCATATGAATCAAGCACAGATTCAAACTCCTCTTTTCTCAAAAGTCCATTATCAACGAATATGCAATATAAATTTTCTCCAATGGCTCTGTTTAGAAGTACAGCGGCGACTGTTGAGTCAACTCCACCTGACAATCCAAGTATAACCCTCTCATCTCCAAGCTGATCTTTAAGCTCCTTTACAGTTGTCTCAATGAAGGATGATGGTGTCCAGCTTCCTGAGCAGCCACAAATCTCCATTGCAAAATTTCTTAGAATATCCAGTCCTCTTTCAGTATGGTAAACTTCAGGATGAAACTGAACTGCATAGGTTCTCTCTCCTTCAACTCTGTATGCTGCATTAGAGATATCCTCAGTGGAAGCTACCGGCACAGCTCTGTCAGGTAGAGAAGTTATAGTGTCTCCGTGTGACATCCAAACCTGAGAGCCTGAATCTACTCCTTTGAACAGTGGACAGCTTCTGTCGTCAATTTTCAGGATTGCTCTGCCATATTCTCTGGCGACTGATGCATTGACCTCTCCTCCATAATGTTTTGCTATATATTGTGCTCCATAGCATACGGCAAGAAGAGGCATTTTACCCTTAATCTCTCCCAAATCTGCAGTCGGGGCATTGCTATCCCTTACTGAGAATGGACTGCCCGAGAGTATTACCCCTTTTACGCTCTCGTCCGGTTTAGGAAATTTGTTGTAGGGGTATATTTCGCAGTACACATTGAGCTCTCTCAGCCTTCTTCCAATTAATTGGGTAAACTGTGAGCCAAAGTCAATTATAAGAATTTTTTCAGTCATTGGGAGGAGTTTTTCTTGAAATCGGGGGCAAAAATAATATTTTATATCTACTTTTGCGGCCACAATATGCAAAAAATACGAAACATAGCCATAATCGCACACGTGGATCATGGCAAAACCACACTGGTGGACAAGATGATACAGCAAGCCAGAATCTTCAGGGATTCGGAAAAACTTGGCGAGCTGATAATGGACAACAACGACCTTGAGAGAGAGAGGGGAATAACTATTTTGGCAAAGAACGTCTCTGTGCCTTATAAAGATTATAAAATTAACATTATTGATACGCCCGGCCACGCTGACTTTGGAGGAGAGGTTGAGAGGGTATTGAATATGGCTGATGGAGTTCTGCTGCTGGTTGATGCCTTTGAAGGAACCATGCCTCAGACAAGATTTGTGCTGCAAAAGGCAATTCAAATGGGAAAGAAGCCTGTCGTGGTTATAAATAAAGTTGATAAACCAAATTGCAGACCGGATGAGGTTAACGAGCAGGTATTTGATTTGATGTTCAGCCTGGATGCGACTGAAGAACAGCTTGATTTTAAAACTATTTATGGAAGTGCAAAACAGGGATGGATGTCTAAAGAGTGGAAAAATCCGACACAGGATATCACAGCTCTGCTTGACACTATTATTGAAGAGATTCCTGAACCTGAGGAACTTGAAGGAACACCTCAGATGCTTATCTCATCTCTTGAATACTCTCCCTATGTAGGCCGTATTGCTATAGGAAGATTGCACAGAGGTGTTTTGAAACCCGGAATGAATCTTACACTGTGCAAGAGAGACGGAGTGGGTGCAGAGAGAGTCAGGATAAAAGAGCTGATGGTCTTTTCAGGTTTGGAAAAGGCCAAGGTGGAGATGGTTAAGAGTGGAGATTTATGTGCAGTTGTCGGGATAGAGGGTTTTGAAATTGGAGACACTTTAGCAGACTATGAAAATCCGGAGGCGTTGCCTCCTATCGCAATAGATGAGCCAACAATGAGTATGCTCTTTACAATTAACGACTCTCCATTTTTTGGAAAGGAGGGTAAGTTGGTTACATCAAGGCATTTAAAGGAGAGACTTGAAAAAGAACTGGAGAAGAATCTTGCTCTTAAGGTTAAGGATGGCCAGAGTGCAGACTCATTTATTGTTTACGGCAGGGGCGTACTGCACCTTTCTGTTCTTATTGAGACTATGAGAAGAGAGGGGTTTGAACTTCAGGTTGGACAGCCAAAAGTTTTGGACAAAACAATCAATGGAGCAAGATGCGAACCTGTTGAACATCTTACTATAGATCTTCCTGAGGATATGGTTGGAAGGGCAATTGAGATGGTGACAAGAAGAAAGGGCTCTCTGTTACACATGGAGCACAGAGGAGAGAGAGTTCACCTTGATTTTGACATTCCTTCAAGAGGACTTATTGGATTAAGAAGCAATCTTATGACTGCTACTCAGGGAGAAGCTGTTGTTTCACACAGGTTTAAGGCATATGAGCCCTTCAAAGGTGAAATTGAGAAGAGGACAAACGGATCTCTTATATCAATTGAGACAGGCACAGCAATTGCATATGCAATGGATAAGCTGCAGGACAGAGGAAAATTTTTCATCCATCCTGGTGATGAAATATATGCCGGACAGGTAGTTGGTGAGAACTCCAGAGGTGATGATATGGGTATTAATCTTTGCAAAACAAAGAAACTAACAAATGTCAGAGCTTCAGGAACTGATGATAAGGCAGCTTTGTCGCCCCCGGTAATCTTCTCTCTTGAGGAGGCACTGGAGTACATACAGGAGGATGAACTTGTTGAACTTACCCCAAAATCTATCAGACTAAGAAAGATATATCTAGATGAGAATGAGAGGAAAAGGAGAAAGAGTCAACAATAGGTTTGTATTTTGAAAAATTAGATTAACTTTGCAGGCTCATTTCAGATATGAGTAAAGCAGTTCATAATGATTTTCTGATACCCATAAAAGGGTTGTCTACGGGGAAACACAATTACACTTTCACGCTTGACACCCCCTTTTTTCACAGGTTTGACGAATCCCTGGTGTCAGAGGCATATTTAACTGCTGAAATTGTACTTGATAAACAACCGTTGTGGATTGGTATAACAGGTGAGATAGAGGGAGAGGTTGTTTCAGAGTGCGACAGATGTCTGGAGGAGCTGAGGATTCCTCTCAGAACCGATGTTAAGCTTATTGTAAAATTTGCCAGAACAGAGGGGGAGGAGGATAGTGATGAGGTGATGATTTTGGAGCCTTCAGAGGCAGAGTTGGATCTTGAGCAGTTTTTTTACGATTACGTATGCTTAAGTCTGCCGCTTCAGAGAGTTCATTCAGAGGGGGAGTGTAATGAGGAGATGGCCCGGAGGCTGAGGTCTCTCTCTAACAGAGCAGTTGCAAATGAATCATCGGAGAATTCACCCTTTGGAAAGCTTAAAGATTTGTTGAATTAATATAGTTTAAAAGATAAAAAAATGGCACATCCTAAACACAGAATTTCCAAGACACGCAGAGATAAGCGCAGAACTCACTATAAGGCAGTAGTTCCTACACTCGGCACTTGCTCAAATTGCGGCGCAGCTGTTCTTTATCACAGAGTATGTCCTGAATGCGGCTTCTACAGAGGTCGTCTTGTGATTGAAAAGCCAACGGCATAACGCTTTTTTAAAATGAGCGCCAAAAGAGCCATTATAACAGGTATTGAGGCTTTTCTGCCTGAATATATCCTCACTAACGACGAAATTTCCACTATGGTTGACACAACCGATGAGTGGATTATGACAAGAATCGGGGTTAAAGAGAGGAGGATTCTTAAGGAAGATGGACTTGGGACCTCGTATATGGGTGCTGAAGCCGTAAGAAGGCTTCTTGAAAAAACTGGAACAAATCCGGAGGAGGTTGATATGGTGCTTTGCGCCACTGTCTCACCAGATATGCTTTTTCCGGCAACTGCAAATATTATATCTGACAAGGTGGGTATTACAAATGCCTGGGGGTATGATATTAATGCAGGCTGTTCAGGCTTCCTCTTCTCCTTTGCAACTGCATCTACATTTGTTCAGAGCGGTCAGTCAAAGAAGATGGTTCTGGTTACAGGCGAGAGAATGTCGGGGATGACAGATTATACTGACAGAACAACTTGCCCTCTCTTTGGAGATGCTGCAGTTGCAATGCTTATTGAACCGACAGACGATGAAAATCTGGGACTTTACGACCAGATTCTCAGGGTGGACGGAATAGGAAGGCACTATCTTTATCAGAAGGCCGGAGGATCCGCATATCCTCCTACAGAGGAGACTCTTAAGAACAGAGAGCATTATATTCATCAGGATGGTCAGACTGTCTTTAAATATGCTGTTAGCCGAATGGCTGATGTTTCTGTGGAGATAATGGAGAAGCATAATCTAAAGGCAGAGGATATTGCTTACCTTATTCCTCATCAGGCTAATATGAGAATTATTGAGGCTACCGGAAAAAGAATGGGTCTTACAAGCGAGAAGATTCTTATCAATATTGAGAAGTACGGAAATACAGCAGGAACTTCCATACCTTTGGTATTGTGGGAATATGAAAAGAACTTCAAAAAGGGTGACATCCTAGTCTTCTCAGCTTTTGGAGCTGGCTTTACATGGGGATCAATGCTGTACAGATGGGCTTATTAGGCCTTTAACATAACAGGGCCCTATAGTTCAAGGGATAGAACGAAAGTTTCCTAAACTTTAAATCCAGGTTCGAGTCCTGGTGGGGCTACCGGGGGAGTGTTTTTCACTCCCCCCTTTTTTTAATTATAGTAAAAGGTGATACTTTCTTCTAAAAGATGTATATTTGAAGCAAATTATCTTATAATCAAACTATGAAAAGAAATCTATTTGTACTTTTCCTGCTGATTGCAGCGGGCACTTCTGTTATAAAAGCACAGGAGAACAAGATCACTTACAAGTTTGGCGGTTTTGTCGAATTTAAAAGCTACTACGATGATTATCGCTCAAGGGTGTCTAGGTATGATCATATCTACTTTTATCCTCTTGCACCTAAGCTTAACTCCTCAGGAACAGATATGAATGAAACCGGCTCCCTCAATTTTTCCGTTGCAACATCAAGATTAACATTTACTGTAGCGGGAATGAGACTGCTAAATGCCAATATCACATCTTACATTGAGGCAGATTTTACTGGTTCTTCAGAATCATATATCGGGATGCTTAATCTCAGGCATGCATATATTAACATGGAGTGGGAGAAGAGCGCTCTTCTCTTTGGACAGACGGATCACCTGACCAGCGTTAAAGAGGTTGCAGGTCAGACTGTAGGATTTGGTGCAGGATACCCCTTTAATCCACTTAACAGAAATATGCAAATTAGATTCTCGCATAAGTTTTCTGATAATATAAATTTGATACTTGCCGCCCATATGTTCAGTGGCCACAACTCTCTAGGTCCGGCTAAGGCTCAGGCACAGGCCGGTCTGCCAAATCTTCAGGCTCAGATTAAGTTTGGAAATCCGAACAAGATTTTTGGAGGGGTTACTTTTGGATACAAACTTTTAAAACCAAGAGTTTCTGATAATGCAAACTTCTATAAGGAGACTATTGGATCTTATGATATAAACGCATTTTTCAGAGCAAATATTGCAAAAGGATATACATTAAGATTATGGGGAATATATGGAGAAAACCTTTCGCACCTTGGAATGATTGGTGGCTACGGAAAGTATGACAACATATTCTCCAGCTCCACCACTCCTGTCGTAGACTATTCTTATGCAAACATTAGGGCTTACTCCACATGGATAGATTTTGAATCGCCGTCATTCAATAATTTTAATCTTGGGATCTTTGCCGGCTACCAAAAGAATCTTGGGTCTGCAAAGATGATGGATATATCTGTGTTAAACGGAGAGTATCTGTACGGTTTTTACAAAGACCCAAAGTTAAACTGGTTTTCAAGAATTTCTCCAAGAATAACATATACTTTAGCAAAGAAGTTTATCTTTGGGCTTGAATACTCTCTATCTCACGCCAGGTGGGCAAAGAGTATTGATCCATACTTCAAACCTGTTGAACAATTTGCCGTAAACCATAACAACAGGATTGAATTTATGGCTAAATATCTGTTTTAATAGTTATTGATGAATTTAGGCAGGAGAGACTTGCTTTGGAATTACAGCGCCAGTTTTATGAGGGTGGCATCCGCCCTCATAATTCTGCCGCTTATACTTAAAATGCTCTCTCCGGAAGAGTATGGCTTGTGGAGTATTATGCTTAGTATAAAAGCCATTACAGAACTTCTTGATTTTGGTTTTTCACCCACCTTCTCAAGAGCAATAACATATGTATATAGCGGGGCAAAAGAGATTAAATCCCAGGGCTTTGACCCCGTTGATTCAAATGCCGGAACAGATTATTCGCTTTTAGGAGGTCTTATAAATGCTGTTAAACGATTTTACGGCTCAGTAGCTATTCTTCTTCTTCTATTCCTCGCTACGGCAGGAGTGCTGTATCTTAATCATATTATGAATGACTATTCAGGAGATATGCTATCTGCAAAACTCTCCTGGTACGCGTACGGAGCACTTCTCTGCTATCAGTTCTATACATACTATTACGATTCAATGCTTGTAGGAAGAGGAATGATAATGAAAGCAAGACAAATTGTTGTTCTCTCTCAGTTGCTCCATATAGCCATAGCGTCGCTGCTACTTGTGATGGGATTTGGGATAATTTCAATGGTTGTGGGTCAAATTGCCTCTGTAGTAGTTAATAGAGTATTGGCATACAGAGCTTTTTATGATAAAGAGACCTCTGAACTTATACAGAACAGTAAACCAGCCGAATGGAGGGGTCTTCTGAAAAACCTGTGGAATACTGCATATAAATCCGGACTCACAGGAATAAGCTGGATAATATCTAACAGGATGCTTGCCGCTTTTGCCGGAATCTATATTCCTCTCTCTGCAGTTGGAGATTATGGTTTAAGCAAACAGGTTGCAGAAATTACCTACACACTATCAGTTGTTTGGTTTGTAACCTTCTATCCAAAAATTACACAGCATAAGATATCAAGTAATTTCATACAGCTTAAGAGAATGTATTTTAAGGCTCTTGCCATTGCTCTGGCTGTTGGACTGTTTTGTTTTGCAGGAGCATTTCTGGCAGGTGATTTTACGCTGGATTTAATAGGAAGTAAAACAAGATTTATTAGTGGGCCTCTGTTTGCTTTACTCCTTGTATCAGCAATATTTGACAGTTTTACTTACATATCAACATCATTACTGCTTGCCGGAAATGAGGTTCCACACTTTAAAGCACAGCTCGTCACAGCTCTTGTAACAGTCTTTGTAATATTTCTCTTCTTACATTTCACAGACTGGGGAGTTGCTGCTTTAGTCATTATCCCCCTACTTTCAAATTTGGTATACAACCATTGGCGGTGGGCACTTGCTGCAATCCGATCTTTTAAATAGGCGGGGGCAACAAAGCTTACCCCCGCAAATCCCGCATCTATTGAGCGAGTATACTCCCCTCCCGGAAACCGGCAGAGAAAGATTCCCAGTTTAGCACTACAAATACAATTAACAAGGCAATCGCCCCAACGGTCGCCCACATCCACACCTTAATCTTCTTGTTTTTCATATTGCTTTAAATATGTTAGTTCCCTCCAAAATTAGCTTAGATTATTACATTTCCCCAAAATAGTTAACTTTGGGATAAAGATTTATCCAATACTGGAAATCTCACTCTTTTTTCTATATTTATTATGAATAAAGCTAGATATATTGCTGTTTTTGGCAGACGGAACTCGGGTAAAAGTTCTCTTATAAACCGCCTGACAGGTGAGGAGGTGGCTATTGTGTCAGATACACCTGGAACAACTACAGATCCTGTAAAGAAGAGAATGGAGATATTTGGTCTGGGACCAACAGTTCTGGTTGACACAGCAGGCATAGATGATGTTGGTGAATTGGGAGTTAAGAGGGTTGAGAGGAGCAGACAGGTGATTAAGCAGATAGATTTGGCTATTCTTATATACACAAACAATGCTTTTGAGAAATTTGAAAAAGAGTTAGCCTCTACGTTCATAAGGGAGGAGGTCCCCTTCATAATCATCCATAACCAGTCTGACATGATTCAGATGGATAGAGAGATAGCTCTTGAATTGACCACTAAATACAAATGTGATCTTCTTGAGTTTTCATGTGCTTTACTTGAGGAGGAGAACCAAAGAGTAATGGTGGATAATTTGGTCTCTCTTATTTTAAAAAATCTGGAGAGTGCTCCACACTTAAAGAGAGGTATGTTTGACAATCTTGTTTTTGAAGGGGATAATGTACTTCTTATAACTCCTATTGACAGCGAAGCTCCGGAGGGGAGGCTGATCCTTCCCCAGGTAAACGCTATTAGAGAAATTTTAGATCTAGGTGGAGTAGCAACCGTTTTGCAGCCTGCTCAGTTGAAAGATTTCTATGAAAAGAATGGGTCTCAAATAAGTTTGGTTGTAACTGACAGCCAGGCATTCCGTCAGGTAAGTGAATTGATACCTGATTATATTCCGCTTACAGGTTTCAGCATTCTTCTGGCGTATAGTAAATCTGATTTTGATAAATATCTTGAGGGTACTCCTCAAATTGACAAACTTAAGGATGGAGACAGGGTTCTTATTTTGGAATCTTGCTCTCATCACAGCTCATGTGATGACATTGGACGGGTGAAAATTCCGACGCTGTTAAAACAAAAGAGCGGCGCATCTATTATTTGTGATGTAGTTGCAGGTTTGGATAAAATTGAGCGCGAAATTAGAGATTATTCGCTCATTATACAGTGCGGAGGATGTATGATTACTCAAAAGCAGCTTCGCTCTAGGCTTAAAGACGCAATAGATGCAGAAGTACCAGTAACAAACTATGGCATGGCTCTTGCGTGGTGTATGGGGATTTATGAAAGAGCTGTAAGACCTTTGCTAAACATTGAAAGAAGAGTTAAATGATGAAACTAATAGGAATCTCAACAAAAGAGGAGATACTGAATATACTCTCTGAAACCAATCCGGATAAAATATCTGAAATTACAAAAGAGGCATACAGAGTCAAAGTAGAGACAATAGGAAGCAGAGTTCATTTAAGGGGACTTATTGAGCTATCAAATATATGTGTTAAAAACTGCTATTATTGCGGTATTAGGGCAGATAATGAGAGTGTTAACAGATATGAGCTCTCTGATGAGCATGTAATGGAGGGGGCCGAGTTCGCATTGAGGGCTGGTTATGGATCACTAGTTCTGCAGGCAGGGGAGAGGTCATCTCCCGGTTATACAAAACATGTGACATCCCTTGTTAAACGAATTAAAGAGCTTTCTGAAGGTAAACTAGGAATTACTCTCTCTCTTGGCGAGCAGAACATAGAGACTTACAGAGAGTGGTATGAGGCTGGAGCACACAGGTATCTTCTTAGAATTGAGACTTCAAACCCAGATCTTTACTCAAAAATTCACCCTAATAATACTCTTCACTCATGGGAGAGAAGAGTTCAGGCTATTAAGGATTTGATAACTGTTGGCTATCAGACAGGAACGGGTGTTATGATTGGTCTGCCTTATCAGACGCTGGATGATCTTGCAGATGATCTGCTCTTTATAAAAAATATTGGTGTTCATATGGTTGGTATGGGGCCATATCTTAAACACTCTGAAACCCCTCTCGGGAGACTTGGTGTCAATACGACTAGTCTTGATCTTACACTAAAGATGGTCTCAGCATTGAGGTTGCTTTTACCCAGAATTAATATTGCCGCCACTACTGCTATGCAGGTTATTGACCCCTATGGAAGGGAGAGGGCTGTGCTTGCAGGAGCTAATATAATAATGCCAAATATGACAATTACTGAGGTGAGGGAGAATTATCAGATATACGAAAATAAGCCGGGTATAAAGGATGATGCCGACATCTCTAAAAGCAAACTTGAGGAGAACCTTGCAAAGATGGGGATTGAAATTGGCTGGAATGAATGGGGCGATTCAAGTGCTTTTGAGCATTAATCAAATTTTGTTTTCGTTAGCCTTTCTCAACAGGATGTCAATATTTCGTCTGATTGCTGTGGCTGTGATAGTTGCACCAGAGTAACTGTCGGCAGAGGCTTTAGAGTTCATTGCCTCTTTAATTGTTTTCCCCTCCCATGAGGAGAAAAACTTTTTTTGTTTGAGAATATTAACATATGCCTGAGTCTCATAATGGGAAAGCAATGTTATCTTCTTAATTCTCTTCTCTTTGTCTAAAATTATAATAACAGGAGTTGTCCCGTGATAACCCTCAATGCCATCTGAATATGGCTTACTGGACATACAATATCCAATAACTGCGCCCCCTTTATCAACAATTTTATGCCAGACTTCGTTTGCCTTTACAAGTTCAGAGGCCTGCGGAAGCACCTCTTTCACCTCATTGAAGCCTGAGATCTCTTTATAAACAGGGATCTCTCCCCCTCTTCCATGCTTTTGAGCCTCAAGAGGAGCGCTAATTAATAGTAATGTAGCTAAAAGAATTAACGAGCGTTTTATCATATCAGAAGTTCAATTTATCATTTGGACTAAAAGAGCCGGCAAAGGTTTACTCAGCCGGCTCTGTTATAGCAATTATTTTACTTAGAGTCTATTTGTACTCTTTTATAGCAGCCTGTGCCGCAGCAAGTCTTGCAATAGGAACCCTGAAAGGTGAACATGAAACATAATTCATTCCAATCTTATGGCAGAATTCTACAGACTCCGGATCTCCTCCGTGCTCGCCACATATTCCAATCTTTAATTTTGGATTTGTGTTTCGGCCCCCTTTAATTCCTAGGTCAACCAGTTTGCCTACTGATGACTGATCTAATGTCTGGAAAGGATCAGCAACTAAAATCTTCTGACCTAGGTAGCCTCCCATAAATGCACCTATATCATCTCTGGAGAAGCCAAATGTCATCTGAGTAAGGTCATTTGTGCCAAATGAGAAGAATTGAGCTGTTTTAGCCATCTCATCAGCGAGCAGTGCAGCTCTTGGAATCTCTATCATGGTACCATATAGATAAGATATCTTAAGACCGGATTGTTTTTCCACTTCAGCGTGAACCCTGTCGCAAATTACCTTTTGGTGGTCCAGCTCTTTAACAGTAACGGTAACAGGTACCATTATTTCAGGCTGAGGATTGAAGCCCTCTTTCATCAGCTCGGCAGTAGCTTCAAATATAGCTCTGAACTGAACTTCCGAAATTTCAGGATATGTAATTCCAAGACGAACACCTCTGTGTCCCATCATAGGATTTACTTCGTGAAGAGATTCTCCTCTTCTCTTAATCTCATCAACAGTAATTCCAAGCTCTTTTGCAAGTTCAGCCTGCTTATCTGCAGTCTGAGGAACAAATTCGTGGAGAGGCGGGTCAAGTAGTCTGAATGTTACAGGCTTTCCGTCCATAACTTTCATTGTGCCCTTAACCGCACTCTTTACATACGGCTCAAGTTCAGCTAAAGCAGCCTTGCGCTCATCTATGTTTTTAGCAAGAATCATCTTGCGTAGTTTTGAAAGCGGAGCCTCTGAGTTAAGACCATAGAACATATGCTCTATTCTGAAGAGACCGATACCTTCTGCACCAAAATTAATCGCATTCTGAGCATCTTCAGGTGTGTCAGCATTTGTTCTTACCCCCAGTACTCTGTATTTATCAACTATATTCATGTACTCTACAAAACGAGGGTTTTCGGTAGCAGACATTGTCTCAATAACTGTGTCGTAAACAAATCCTTTTGAACCGTTTAGTGAGAAAAGATCTCCCTCTTTGTAGGTTTTTCCTGCTATAGTCAGGGTCTTTTTATGAAGATCAATGTGGAGTTGGTCACATCCAACAATACAACATTTTCCCCATCCGCGTGCAACAAGTGCAGCATGAGAAGTCATACCTCCACGAGCTGTAAGAAGACCATCGGCAGCTCTCATGCCCTCAACGTCTTCAGGATTTGTCTCCTCGCGAACGAGTATTACCTTCTTTCCGGCAGCAGCCCACTCAACAGCATCCTCTGCTGTGAATACAATCTGTCCTACAGATCCACCGGGACCTGCCGGAAGACCTTTTGCAATAACCGTCGCCTTCTTCTCAGAAGCCGGATCAAGTATAGGGTGGAGAAGCTCGTCAAGCTGAGCCGGAACCACTCTCATCACTGCTGTCTTTTCATCTATAAGTCCTTCGTGCAACATATCCATTGCCATATTCAGAGCAGCTAGACCGGTTCTTTTTCCCACACGGCACTGGAGCATCCATAGTTTACCGTCCTGAATTGTAAACTCGATATCCTGCATGTCTTTGAAGTGTTTCTGAAGGCTTAGCTGGATTGTATCAAGTTCTTTGTAAACTACTGGCATACCTGTCTCAAGTGAGGTCAGGTGTTTATTCTGGTCATTTTTAGTTGATTCATTCAACGGATTTGGAGTGCGGATACCTGCAACGACATCTTCACCCTGAGCGTTTACAAGCCACTCTCCGTAAAATTTGTTTTCTCCTGTTGCAGGGTTTCGTGAGAAAGCAACTCCTGTGGCAGAATTATCACCCATGTTGCCAAATACCATTGCCTGCACGTTAACGGCTGTTCCCCATTCGTCTGGAATATTCTCAATTCTTCTGTATGAGATAGCTCTTTTACCGTTCCATGATTTGAAAACGGCACCCACGCCACCCCAAAGTTGTTCATATGCATTATCAGGGAAAGGTTTGCCAAGTACCTCAACTACTCTTCCCTTGAAAGCGTCACAAAGCTGAATAAGATCCTCTTCTGTAAGATCTGTATCGCTCTTGTAACCTTTCTTTGCCTTAACTTCGTGAAGCATTTTGTCAAGCTGAACACGGATTCCTTTGCCTTCTTCAGGCTCTATGCCCTCTGCCTTCTCCATGACTACATCTGAGTACATCATGATAAGACGACGGTAAGCATCGTAAACAAACCTTGCGTTGCCTGTCTTCTTAATAAGGCCTGGAATTGTGTCAGAGCAGAGACCAATGTTCAGAACTGTCTCCATCATTCCCGGCATTGAACTTCTGGCGCCGGAACGACAAGAGATTAGCAGCGGATTCTCCTTATCGCCGAATTTCATCTCCATTACGGCCTCAGTTTTTGCTAAAGCCTCGTCAACCTCTTTTTTTAGTTCGGCAGGAAACTGCATTTTGTTCTTGTAAAACTCAACGCAAGTCTCTGTTGTGATTGTGAAACCTGCAGGAACCGGTATGCCCAGTTTGCACATTTCAGCAAGGTTGGCACCTTTGCCACCCAGCAGATTCTTCATTGAGCCGTCTCCTTCAGCATCTTTGCCTCCGAAAAAATAAACTCTTTTTAAATCAGACATATTTATAATTATTTGGGTTATTTTTCAATAGGGGTGCAAATATAACAAAAAATCCTTACAATAGTTTGCCGGCAAGTTCGGAGAGTTCGCTTCTCTCTCCCTTTGTGAGGTTTACGTGGCAGAAGAGCTCTTGTCCGTACATTTTTTCACTTAGATGGGTCAATCCGTTTGAGTGAATGTCAAGGTATGGTGAATCTATTTGATGTATATCTCCAGTGAAAACAAGCTTTGATCCCTCACCTGCTCTTGTAATGATTGTCTTAATCTCATGAGGTGTCAGATTCTGCGCTTCGTCAACTATGAAAAATACATTTGAAAGACTTCTCCCTCTTATATAAGCAAGTGGTGAAATCAACAATTTTTCTGTTCTAAGCATCTCCTCAATTCTAACAGCCTCCTTACTGGTATCTCTGAACGATTTTTTTATAACGCTCAAATTGTCAAACAGTGGCAGCATAAATGGGCCAAGCTTCTCTTTAATGTCTCCGGGGAGAAATCCCATATCCTGATTTTGTAATGGAATTACTGGTCTTGAGAGGAGTATCTGGTCAAATTCCTGCTCTTGAGCTATGGCAGCTGCCAGGGCAAGCAGTGTTTTCCCTGTGCCAGCCATCCCTGTAAGGGAGACTAGTTTTATATCAGGATTAAGGAGTGCGTCAAGTGCAAATGTTTGTTCATCATTTCTTGATTCTATACCGTAAGCTTTTATCTTTTTGATACCTATGACAGAGTCGGAAATTGAGCAATATCTTGCAAGCACTGTATGAGAACCCTCTCTCTCAATTTTGAACAGCTGGTTTGGAAGAGCTCTCTTTACATTTAGATCTTTAAGACCAGAGCCACCTCCGTAAAACAATTTGTCAACAGCAGCCTGTGGAACACCCTTAAGTGTTGTTACCTCTTTATGGATACTCTCAACCTGCTCCTCTGTTACTCTGTCTGTAAGATAATCTTCAGCCATAATCCTGAGGGCTTTTGCCTTCATTCTAAGATTAATGTCCTTTGTTACCAAAACCACTAATCTTTCGGGATTGTTCTCTTTAATCCAGTGAGTTGTTGCTAAGATTCTGTGATCCGGAGTGTCTTCAAAAAATGATTGGGCCATCTGCTCTGTTAGTGGATGCCCAAGCTCAATTTTAATCAATCCCCTCCCTTTTCCTATTGAGACGCCTTTGTCAAATAGTTGATTATCTGTGATTTTGTCCATCTCTCTTACAAATTCTCTTGCATTGTAATTGATGGTGTCGTTTCCTTTCTTGAATTTATCAAGCTCCTCAATTACACTTATAGGGATCACGATATCGTTCTCCTGAAAATTGTGAATAGATTTAAAATCGTGAAGAATGACATTAGTGTCTAATACAAAGATCTTTGGCTGTTTACTCTTTTTCATGGCTTTCTCATTTTCGTTCAATCCAATATTTGGCATTCAGGAACATCTCAAACCAGGGAGACACCTCGTCAGCAGTACGATGAGCCGGATAGTGAGCCCAGTTGTGAGGGTAAATACATCTTTCAGGGTGAGGCATCATCGCAAGATGTCTTCCGTCATTGCTGCATACGGCAGCAATAGCCTCGGGAGAACCATTAGGGTTTGCAGGGTACTCTTCATAATTGTATCTGAGAGCTGTATTGAATCCCTCACTTCCTTGCGGAAATGAGAATTTACCCTCTCCATGGGCAACCCAGATGCCGAGCGAAGAATTTTCCAGTGACTTTAGCATGATTGACGGAGATTCTTCAACTGTAACTCCAACAAATGCACTCTCATATTTATGGCTGTCATTATGAAGCATTTTAGGAGATAGCTCCCTGCTATGCGGAGTGACGAGCCCCAACTCTGCCATAAGCTGGCAACCATTACATACTCCAAGGCTTAGTGTGTCAGTTCTGTTGTAAAAATTGTCAATTGCCTCTTTTGCCTTTTCGTTATAAAGGAAAGCACCTGCCCAACCTTTTGCAGAACCAAGAGTGTCAGCATTTGAGAATCCTCCTACGAAAACAACCATTTTAACATCAGATAAATTCTCTCTGCCTGAAATTAGATCTGTCATATGAACATCCTTAACTCTAAAGCCCGCCTTAAAAAGAGCCCACGCCATCTCTCTGTCACCGTTAGAGCCCTTCTCTCTAATTATTGCAGCCAATGGTCCATTACTATTCTCAGAGTCAATTAACTCTTTATTAGAGTTTCCAGTAAAATTTTTAGGAAAATTGAAACTTAGAGGCTGATTTTTATAGTTCTCATATCTCTTTAATGCAAGACTCTCTCCAGTCTGTCTGATATCATGCAGATAAGAAGTCTTCATCCAAAGTGACCTCATATGGTCAATATCAATTATTTCTCTCTGTTTAAACAGTTGAATCCGACCCTCTCTCTCCTCAATCCATTTTCCAATATTGTAAATTGTAACACCGTGTTTGTCTGAGATCTCTTCTGCCTTTTCAAATAGATTTGCCTTTATCTGAACAATTACTCCAGGCATCTCCGAGAAGAGGACCCGGATCATATCTTTATCTCCAAGTTCATTCAGGTTTATCTCAAATCCCCCTTTTGTATTTGCAAAGGACATCTCTAAAAGGGTTGTTATAGTACCACCTGATGAGATATCGTGCCCTGCAGTTAAAATGTTTTTGCCTACCATCTCTTGAAGGGTCTCAAAGCATTTTGCAAAGTACCCGGTGTCATAAACATCTGGTGTGGAGCTGCCTAGTTGTCCGGTTGCCTGTGCAAATGCAGATCCTCCCAGCTCAAAGCATCTCTCTGAAAGCTGGTTGAAAGGAATGTAAACTATTAGGGTGTCGTTATCCTGAGCGAAGACAGGTTTTACAGTATTTCTTATATCCTGAGACTCACCAACCGCTGATATAATAACAGTTCCAGGAGATATGACCCTCTCTCCGTCAGGGTATTTTTGGGTCATTGAGAGTGAATCTTTTCCAGTAGGAATATTAATCCCTAACTCTATTGAAAAGTCACTGGCCGCTTTTACTGCCTTATAGAGTCTTGCATCTTCGCCTGGATTCCTGCATGGCCACATCCAGTTTGCCGAGAGAGATATCCCTCTTATTCCCTGTTCAATAGGTGTCCATAGAATATTAGTCAAAGCCTCTGCTATTGCCAGTCTGCTGCCGGCGGCGGCATCAATAATTGCTGGTGCAGGAGCATGGCCGATAGATGTGGCGACTCCTCTGAAGTCAGCGAAACCAATGGCAGCAACACCTAAATTATTTAAAGGGAGCTGGATCTCCCCTGCAGTTTGTTGGAGGGCAATAAGACCGCTTACAGATCTGTCAACCTTATTTGTAAGCCAATCTTTTGAAGCAACAGACTCAAGTTGCATAACCTGCTCCGTATAGTACTGTATATCCTCAATATCATATTCAAGAGGGTCAAATCTCTCCTTAAGTTCAATATCTTCCATCACTGTTTTCGGAGTAGATCCCAATAGATCCTTAACCTCCAAATCAAATGGCTTCTCGTTAGTTTCTGTGTTTACAAATGTGAAATTGTGCTTTCCGGTGGCTTCACCTACAATATATATCGGAGCCCTCTCTCTCTCTGCAACTCTCTCTGCAAGCGCAATATCATTTTCTTTCATTATCATACCCATACGCTCCTGTGACTCGTTTCCGATTATCTCCTTTGCTGATAGAGTAGGGTCACCGACAGGCAGCTTGTTAATATATATGTCTCCGCCGGTCTCCTCCACAAGCTCTGATAATGAATTAAGATGACCTCCGGCCCCGTGGTCGTGCACCGAAACTATAGGATTGTTTTCACTTTCAGCAAGAGCCCGTATCGCATTGTAAACCCTTTTCTGCATTTCCGGATTTGAACGCTGAACGGCATTCAACTCAATGCTGTTATCAAACTCACCTGTTGCAACTGAAGAGACCGCGCCCCCGCCCATCCCTATTCTGTAATTGTCTCCTCCCATTACAACCACTTTATCCCCCTTTGCAGGCAAATCCTTAATTGCTAATGACTTTTTAGCATACCCTATGCCTCCTGCCAGCATTATTACTTTATCATAACCGTAGCTCTTAAGCCCCTCAGTATGTTCAAATGTCAGAAGGCTGCCGCAAATTAAGGCCTGTCCAAATTTGTTTCCAAAATCGCTTGCCCCATTAGATGCCTTAGTAAGTATCTCCTTTGGAGACTGATAGAGCCACTCCCTCTCATGACTCTTCTCCCAATCTCTACCATCTGAGTCAATTCTGGGATAAGATGTCATATAAACGGCTGTTCCGGCAATTGGAAAGGAGCCTCTTCCACCAGCCATTCTGTCTCTAATCTCTCCTCCGGATCCTGTTGCAGCTCCGTTAAACGGCTCTACAGTTGTTGGGAAGTTATGAGTTTCGGCTTTAAGGGAGATTACCGTCTCCTCCTCCTTAAGTCTGAACAAGTCCGGCCTGTCCGGAGAGGAGGGGTGGAAGAGTTTAACTTTTGGCCCCTCAAGGAATGCACAGTTGTCTTTATAAGCCGAAACTATTCTATTTGGATTCTCTTTAGATGTCTTTTTAATTAACTGGAATAGCGAGGACTCTCTCTCTTCTCCGTTGATGATGAACCTGCCGTTGAATATTTTGTGTCTGCAGTGCTCTGAGTTTACCTGTGAAAATCCAAATATTTCACTGTCTGTGAGAGATCGTCCAAGCCTGGCTGAAAGATTATCAAGATACTCTATCTCTTCACTGCTTAAAGCGAGACCCTCTTTTTCATTGTACGCAGCTATATCATCTACAGAAATAATCCTTTCAGGTTCGTGTACAATGGTGAATAACTCCTGATCAAGACAAGAGTATTTTCTTTGAAGCATTTTGTCATACGATACATCGTCATTATCTGAGACGGGGAAGAACTCCTCCATACGCTTTATACCGTGAATGTTCATGTTCTGAGTAATCTCAACTGCAGTAGTACTCCAGGGTGTTATCATCTCCCTTCTGGGTCCAATAAAGTACCCCTCGGCCTTTTCATTGTTAATTATCTCAGCATCGTCAAGCAGCCATTTTAATGCATTTAGATCAGCACCGGCCAGCTCTCTCTCTGTTGCAGCAGCAACTATAGTGTTCTGTTTTGTTCTAAAGAAAAGAATCATTTGAATGTAGATGAAATTGTATTGAGGGCATAAAATTACTGCTTTTTAACCAATGTGTAAAAAATATAACCACATTTGCACGGATTTTGAATAATAATATGTATGATAGAGATTGAAGAGTATAATAGAGAGATTGAGGCAATATTTAAAAAATTCCCCTCATATCAAAAGGTGGGCAACAGGGCTTATAAACCGGGACTTGAGTCAATGCAAGATTTTGACTCTCTGCTAGGTCATCCACACAGAGGATTCATGACAATACATATTGCAGGCACAAACGGAAAGGGATCGGTATCTCATATGATTGCTTCAGTATTTGCGGCGGCTGGTCTGAAAACAGGATTATACACCTCTCCCCATCTTATTGACTTCAGAGAGAGAATTAAAGTAAACGGTAAGATGATATCAAGGGAAGAGGTATATAAATTTCTTACAGAGAGAAGATTTTTTATGGAGGAGAGAGGGGTGTCATTTTTTGAGATTACTACTGCAATGGCATTTGACCACTTCAGGAGAGAAGGTGTAGATATAGCTGTAATTGAGACAGGGCTGGGAGGGAGACTTGACTCTACAAATATTATCACTCCGGAGTTGAGTATAATAACAAATATTGCTCTTGACCACTGTGAATATCTGGGCTATACTCTTCCGGAGATTGCATTTGAGAAGGGAGGAATAATTAAACCGGGTGTTCCGGTTGTTGTAGGTGAGGTTCAAAATAATACTAGACCAGTATTTGATAAGATTTCTGTTGAGAGAGGCTCCCCAATACATTACGCACAGGAGTCAAGATTCAAAGATGTTATGCCGGCCGACTATGATATGGACCTTAAAGGAGATTATCAGATACACAATTTGCGAACAGTTCTTACGGCATTGAATATTTTGGGAAGGAACAGCCGATTTATCTCAAAATGTGCTCATGGATGGAGTGATAAAAGCATTCAAGAGGGGATTAGAAACGCTGCAAAGAACACTGGTCTGAGAGGAAGATGGGAGTGGATATCCAGGGATCCTCAGGTGGTTTGTGATACAGGCCATAATGCAAATGGTTTGAGAATAGTTTTTTCACAACTAAGGAAGCAAAAATTTAACAGACTCTTTATAGTATTAGGTTTTGTTGCAGAGAAGGATCTTGAAAAAATATTCGGATATATGCCCTCCTATGCTTACTATCTATTTGCACAAGCCTCTACTGAAAGGGCTCTTGACTCTGTGAAACTGGCTGAAAGATGCAAACTAATTGGATTCCAGGGAGAAGCTCATCCAAATGTAGAGTCGGCATTAAACAAGGCAAAGGCGTTGATGAAAGATGGAGATCTGCTGTTTATAGGAGGTTCTACTTTTATTGTAGCTGATGCAATAATTTTTTTAGAAAATAATTCTGAATTTTTTGCAAAATAAAAAAATGGGTATATCTTTGCACTCCCAAACGAAAAGAATGGGGCTGCAAAAGGGAGCATAGCTCAGTTGGTTTAGAGCATCTGCCTTACAAGCAGAGGGTCGGGGGTTCGACTCCCTCTGCTCCCACAAAGTGAGAATCAGGCACTTATCTAGTAAATACAGATAGGTGCTTTTTCTTTTGGAACACACAATTCACACAAAAAAACATCATTTCTGCAAAAATGCTCCTCAGCGATAGGGGAGGTTTTGAAATTATTATTCAATGATTTTTCCCAAAGAATAGACTATCTCGGCAGCGACATACTCAACCCCGTTATTTTCGTAAACGAGATCTTCGCCTGTCTCTTCGTCTGTAAGAATGTAAACCTCTTCGCCTGTTACCTCAACTATCATACTTGGCCTTGTGCCCTCGTACGCACCTGTGAGGAACTTGATAGCATCGTATTTGATTGGAATAGCTTCAACACCCTCCATATCATCGGTAATCTGAGACTCTTTGATTCGCTCGCCATTATAGGAATACTCAATGTATTTACTTGCAGTTGTGGGCTTGATTTCCCTAGTTTCTATCGTTTTCTTGCCTGCCCTGATTTCGTCAAACCATTGTTGTTTGATTGATAGAGTTAGAACTTTCATAATACTTTGTTTTAGATGCCTCAAATTTAATCTTTTAATAATCATTTGCAAGAGGAAAATACAGAAAAATGTAAATTTTGCATCCGGGTATGTGGATGGATGGGCTAGATTTCTATTCAATCTTATTGTAGGGGTAAAAAATAACACCCCCGAGCGGAGGTGCTATTTCTTTGGTTTTAACCAATCAATTTTACTGGGGTGTGTCTATATCATTCAGCCTTGATAATCCCCTTTTTGGGGCTCTCTTCTATCTGTATGGCCTTTTTTCGGAACTCTAGCCCCAGGTCGGTAAGCCTATTCTCAAACTTATTAGCAAAAAGATTGATTCGGCTTATCTCATCAATGAACCGCTCTAGCTCTTCGCCTTTAAATTCATATAGAATAGAATCTTTCTTAACTGATTGCCTAATCAAGTTAATCATAGATTGCGAGCCTGTGCACTTATGAAATGTTGCGAGTTCACTCATAGCTAGTAGTGCCTGGCTTATTAAAAAATCATCACTTACATTTGTTTTCATAATACTTGTTGCGAGCCGGTTAGTTATTGCTTGATTGAGGGGCCTTATTGCGCCTTGCTTTGTACTCTAGGTCCAAAAGGTCACTAACTACATTGCGATATGCTTCAAGCTCATTTAAATACCTTGTTGCTGAGTACAAAACCCTGAGAATGGTTTCAGCACCATCTAAATTACTCTGTTGAAGTGTTTTTGCCATTTCAACAAAATCATCTTCATTAAAATCACACCCTAATTGCACAAGGCTATCAAGTGCGAGCCTTATTGCGTAAAGAGAGCCCTGAGCATCATTATTCCCAAAACAAGCTGCTATTGCAGGTGATTTCTGCTCTGCTCTTTTACCTAATAGAGAGAACAATTCCAATAATTTCAAGTCCTCATCACTAACGATTTGTTTTTCTTCTTTCATAATAATATTTTTTAAGAGTTTGATGAAGCAAAGCAAATGCATAAAAATTCTTAAATCAATAGCAAATGCTATTTTATTTTAAATACTTTATTCGTATATTTGTCAGTAAATCAATGCAATATGTTTTCAATATGAAAACAAATCAGGCAAAAAAAAGGGGGGATTAACCCCCTTTAATTGATATTTACTCAAGATAGGTGCAAACAACTGCACAACAGATTACTTACTAATAAGAATCAGTCATTGGTAGAAATTCATAATCAAGGCCTGGTCTTATGAGGCTAATTGTGTTTTTAAGTGGTAGAGTGAATTTTTTAGATTGTTATTTGACGGTTAAAATTCTCTAGGCAAAAAGCAATAATCTCCAGAACTAATCAGTTTGCCCTCGTATGCTTCCAATGGTAACCGGAATTCTTTCACGCCATCTCGTTCTTTAATGAATATTTCCTTGCCATCACTCCCTAAGCTCCATAGAGAGTGAGAGAATGTAAGCTCATACGGCCGCTCAACTACAAAAATAAAAATTTCTGACAGATTAAGATGCTTTGCCAATCGCACTCTATGAATCCCATCGCCAATTTCAAGGGGGAGTTGTTCAATTGCCCCATCTTTCATTTTGTACCTACAATGACAGAGCGGGGGTGCAACCTTATTGCCACTACTTGAGAATCTTATTAATGTGGTCATTCGCTCAATATCCGACTCAATAAAAAGCTGAGGTGTAAAACTCCCTGGGATCTCAATTGTATCAATCCTTTTTAAAAAAGTCCTATTCAATGAGCTTGCAATATTATCTTCAAGTATAACGCCAAGATTTTGCTTACAAATAATTCTTTCGTAGTACGCCTCAATATTAGAAATATCTTCTTCCCACTCTATATTCATTATAGGCACAGCAGCCTCGTTCTTTAGTTCAACAAATTTTGAATGGTTAAGGATGTAACTATTAAATTCTTCTAATGTCATAATAAATAAATTGAATTATATTTTGATTATTCATTCCCCTCCGAATAGTTCTAGTGATAAACTACTTTAAATATTTTGCCCTCCTCGGCTCATTCTGTTTATCAGGTAATACAAATGTCGTTTTTCACGCAAGGGCGTCATTAGTGATTCGGGCTCCACGCACCTAACTTGAGATAGTTGCTGAAAAAACAGAGAATAATTATCTTCCCCTCTTAAAGAGCATTCCTTGAGGATTTTATTCCTTTCAATAATTTGATTTAGGTAATCGCGCCTGGACACATCATTGACCATGCTGCGAGTAATTTCTTCTGCCTTGTATGCAAGAGAACTTTGAAATATTTGATTTTGTTCCGGTGTGCAATAATCTTTAATCGCATGCAGAAAATCAATAATACCTCCGTTGAATAGCACATTGCAAGAGGTAAAAGCCACCTCGTCAAATAGTGCATACTTATTGAAATGCTCTTGTGTAATGTCGTTTTCGCTCACCTCAAGGATGCATAGAGTAGGATACGGGAGGTAAAACGCTGCCCGTTCAATAAAAAGAATGTCCTGCTCTAAAAGCACTCCGTACAGGTCCTTTGAACCAGGGGCGGAGTCTACTCTGCCAGACTTCGGCCATTGAATTACTTCTCCGGCGCGCTCAAATGGAATTATACTAACATTTTGACTGTTTATTCTAATCGCAATTTTTGATTTGTCTCCCATTGGAGCTGATCCACTACTTTTTATTTTCAATTGCTTAAACATATAAAATAGATTTAAACGCCAAAAATGGGCGATTTAAGACATTATTTATTTTTTGCTCTTACTCATTGCCTTTGCGCTTATCCTTTAAAATCCACTCAAAAAACCCTTGTTGTGGCGATTTATTTAATGAGTTACGAGGTTTTAACGCGAGGCTTGATAGATTCATTCCTTTAAGCGGTCTATTTGAGAATCTAGCTCTCTGATGAGTCTTTCTGCCTCCTCAGGGGTTAATAGGGCGTATGCCCCCTGAAAACAGCGCAAAGCATCGGTTCTGACCTCTACTTTGATTCTGCGAACCGGACCATCTTCGTTATGGTTTGTCTCAATTACTTTGCAGGTAACATTGGTTTTAATTATTCCATCTAATCCCATAGTGTTGATATTTAATAGTGTAAAGTGGTTTTAAAAAGATTTCTGAAGCCTTAGCGCGTGCGCATGAGAAATAAGTGAAGCCTCAACGCGCGGGCGTGAAGTGTTGAGCGATTACCTAAATTATCTAGTGCATAAAAAAAGGGCTGGAAATAGGGGAGGCAACCCGAATTATGTGAACCATAAAAAAGGGGGTGCATTAATTTGTTTTCTGGAGAAAGGAGCCTTAGCGTACGGGCGCGAAATTCTCCCATAGCTGAGGAGCGTTTATTGTTTATGATTTTCATTGGGAGTGATAGTCTGAAATTATTGTCATGCTCGGATTATGTTGAAAGAGGACTGCGCCTACTGATCCGTCTCTGTTCTTACCAATTATTAACTCACCAATGCCCGCAGAGGAAATAGTACCATTGTCATATGTTTCAATTGAATCAACTCCATAATAGGCTGCTCTATATAGAAAAGCCACTATGTCAGCATCTTGCTCTATTGCCCCCGATTCTCTCAAATGAGATAATTGAGGAATTTTGTTCTTACTATCCTCAACACTGCGTGAGAGCTGGCTAAGTAGTACAACAGGAACATTCAGCTCTTTGGCTATTATTTTACACCTCCTTGAGGCTTGAGCAACCTCCTGCTCTCTGTTCCGGTTCTTCTCCCCGGTGCTCATATCCGCTAATTGCAGATAGTCAATCAGAATCAATCCGCATTTGCCCTTTTGCGCCATCCGCCTTGAGTGGTTATGGATATAGGATAAATTAACTTGGGCCTTGCTATCAATGAAAATTGGGAGCTTATTCAGCACACCTTGGGCCTCCATCAGCTCCGGCCATTGAGTAAAATCCCCATTCTTGTAAGAATCTACATCCATATTGCCAATACTCATAAGCATCCGGTCTGTTAAAGAAATATCGCTCATCTCAAGGCTGTAAATACACACAGGCACACCTGAAGCAGCAGCACATTTGGCAAAATGAAGCATAACGGCAGTTTTACCCATAGCCGGCCTCGCAGCAAGAATGTTTAATGTCCCTGGCTTGAATCCTCCATTTAAAAGCCGATTAAGAGCTCTAATACCTGTAGGTACACCTATTGCACGCCCCTCTTTAGCTGCCAAGCATCGCTCCTCAGCCTTTGTAATCGCTTTCTCAGTTAGCTGTGAAATATGTAGAAATCCCTCGCTTGATGTGCTTGAAAGCGACATTAGATTATCTGCACCCGCCTGTGCGAAATCAATTATTCTTTGAGCTTCAACACCATTTGTGCATAACTGAGCACCCTCTGAAAAGAAATTGAAATATTGTTTTTTAATGTGCTCCTGTTTGAGTATCAGACAATATTCTTTTAATCTACTTGCTGATGAGATATTGAGAGTGGTCTCTGCGAGATATGTAGCACCTCCGTATGGAGCAAGGTCTTTTTTAAGTGCAGTTCCAAGAACATACAAATCCAACCTACTGCCTTGCTCAGTAAGCTCTTCAATCTTAGCAAATATGAGCCTGTCAATGTCCTCAAACATTTCAGAAGAGACAAGCTCACAGGCTATTGATGCTGATTCAGGCTCTGAAAGTATTGAGCCAATGATTAATTTTGAGATGTTTACCATTTTGTAATTGGTTTTAGTCTTGGTGGCTGAGGAGCGGTCTCGCCAGAGTCATCTTTTGCTCCTCTATTGCTATTTGGCTTGGCTTTTCGTTCTAAGTACCGATCCTTTACCCATCCTCTTATAGCTAGGTAGTCGTTTTTGTATCTTTTCCCGGTTGAGCCTTTGTAATTATTGAGTATCTCAATGAGTTCTGTTGTTCCATCTGCTCCAAAATCCGATATGAGTTTTTGGTGTTCTTGCTCTGTCATACTTACAAATTCAGAAACTTCTATTTTTTTTGGTTTAGGTTCCGGTTTAATTTTTTTTTCATCGCAATTACCTATACCTGTACCTATACCATTACCTATACCTATACCTGTGCCCCTTTCAAGGGGCTTGGCAGGGGCTTCTATAAATTCTATAATATTTTGAAATCCAAACTTATGCCTTGACTCTTCAAGCCGGTTCATAATTCCGAGATGTGCTTTGTTTTTTTGGTTGAATGGCAGGTTTTTTTGATGCTTAATAAAGTTCTTGAGATAAATTACATCCCTATCGTTGCTAAAAACTAAGCCCCTTTGAAGCCCCTCCAAAGCCCCTTTCAATTCCTTTTCTGATACATTCATATCAAAGGCCCATTTCCGCTCATTAACTTCAATAAGTCCCGCATGGTCGCAATTGTCGCATAGATACATAAACAACAGCTTTTGTAAATTATTTAGCTTGTAAAACCAACTATCGCCCCATTTCCCTGTGTCCGTAAATCTATATGCCATTGTATGCGCCCTCCATATTGTTCAATTATTTTGTTGAGGTTGTACTTTGCCCCTCAATCCAGTACTGTTTGATGTGCTTTTTACTAGAGAGGGTTATCCATTTGTCGCATATCGGAACATTGTACTTGCTTCTCAGTACAGAGAGGTGGCGATAAACATCATTTAAGATAGAATCCGCCTTTGTGCCCGGCAGGGCTTTTACTTGTAACTGCTGTTCCATAACCTTGAATTTTTAAAATTATAGCTTCTTTCTTCTTGCATCTTGAGCAACAGATGAGGTAACGGGGTTTACTCCGCTCTTCCGCTCAAGGCGGGACTCTGCCCAGAGATTCAACTCCTCGGCATCAAATACAAGTTTCCTACCCCCAAACCTTATTAGAGGTACTTGTTTTTTACAGCTCAATACATAGAAATAATTCTTAGCAATTGGTAGCCCTTTGTTTTTTAAAAACTCAACAGCTTCGTCTAGTGATAAATATTTTTTTTCCATATCAAAAATTGAAATTGATTTGAAACAAAAATATATTGAAAAAACCATTAATTGGCTGAATAACAAAATAATAAGCCACTCATTTGGGGTGAGTGGCTTATGGGTGGGAGTGGGTGGAAAAAATATAATTGTTTGAAAATTAATCTATATCAGGTGGATGATTTTTTTACGAAAAACCCTCTATGGCGGTCTCGCTTTGTGGCCCAGTCTTGATCTTGCTTAGACAAGTTACTAAGCTCTCCTATAGGAGCTCCATCCTTGATGAATAGACCTCCGGCTCGCCTCTTCACTTCATTTGATAATGACCCAAGCTGATTTCCATTTATTAAGTAAGACAGGATGAATCTCAATTCTTGCTTTGATGCTAAAAGAGTTATTGGAGTATATGACCAATTTTCCTTTGGCTTTCTTCCAGTTATTGCATAATCTAGGCTTTCACGCGTTATCTCCCCCTCATTTTTAATAATTGCCTTGTCGGCTAGATATTCATAAAGGTTTTTGATATAGTCATAACTAATACCAGCCAATCCCAGACTCTTCAATTCGGGTGCTTTTTTGAGTTTGCCACTTGCGATTTTCTCGCTTAGTCGTTTCATTGCATCATCAAACCATTTAATCCTGTCCGATAACTCTTTATTGAATCTTTTATTAAAGTCGTCATCAGATTTATAAGACGCACTATTAATGCTTGTGAAATTATGCTTTGGTTCAATCTTTTTTAGTCCGAGATAATGATATTGAAGTATTTTTTCAATTTCTCGTGCTTCTGACAAATACAAGCAGTCATCAATTCGCTTTCCGATAGAAGATAGTTCTTCAATTGTGTATAGGGCTAACTTCTCTGAATAGTCTTTTTCGTTTTCAAGCATACTGATCTCTCTCTCCATCATCTCTTTGCCTGAAATAAATCTTCTGGTTGTCATGTCCTCTTTATTTTCTTCCATAATAAATGAGTGTTAATAATTTTTTACCAAAAGCCCATTATATTTAAACCGCTCTTCTCGGGTGTAGCTGTCAAAATAACCCTGAGTTACGCTTCTTTTAGAGTGTCCGAGCTGTTCAGCTATATAACTTTCAGGCACTCTTAATTTTGTCAAAATTGTAGCGTATGAGTGTCTGGCTGTGTAGGTACTTACTCCACTCATCAGCTTCAATTCTTTTGCAATATCCTTGATTTTCCGATTTGTCAACCGGATGAAGTTGCGGATATTGTCTATTCTCTCAGCTTCTGTTTTAGTCCCGTTCAGCATTGGGAAAATATACCCTCCTTTGTCTTTGTTACCATGCTTCAGTATTATGCGCTTCAATGGTGCAGTAACTGGAGAGATAATATCCCGTTGGGACTGCGTTGTGCTTTTTGTCTTTTGGCGAATAAAATAAATTTCATCATTTTGAATGTCTTTATATCGCATCCGGCACAAATCAGCAAAGTTCACCCCAGAGCAATAGAAGGAGAAAATCCACATATCCCTGCAAAACTCGGCTGTTTTGCTCTTACACTCGTATGCTTCAATCTTGTGAATATCATCCAAGTTGAGAGCCATTTCTCGGCCTGATCCCGTTGGAATGACAAATTTACCTTTCCCAAAAGGATAGTTTCCTCCAGGGAGAAATGATTCCCCATTATTATTAATTATTGCCCTTAAACATCTGAGATACATTCCCATTGAGCTTTTTCGCATCTCTCGCTTCTCCATATCCTCTTGGAACTCTCTCAGAAATTTTGGAGTTATGGCTGAGAATGGCTTTGTTCCGGCAAAACTTTCAAACGCATTTAAAGCGCATTGATATATAATTTTGTTGGAAATCTTATCACTTTGTTCTAAAGCTGTAATTTTAGCCTTAAACGCATCATTTACAGAGTTTATGTCAGATTTGCCGAGGAGCTGATTAAGTCTCTCATGGGTAAATACTCCATTGTCTGCTAGCTCTTTTACTTTTGGCTGCAGTATAATGTAAAGATGAGTGCTCAAGCTATCTCTTATCTCCTTGTGCTTTCCCAGATTTTTGTTTACAAAATCATTCCACTCTTTTAAACCCATTGAAAAGCCGGTTGAATAGTAAACTCGCTTTTTGTTGAAATAGACACACCAGCGAATAGGGCACTCTTCGTTTTTGTCCTTTTTCCTTACATCTCTGACAAGGGAAACAACAACCCCATTGTTTGAATACTTATACTTCATGGCGATTTTTATTTGAGAACACAAAATTCACACACAAATATAATAAAATAAATTTAGAGAGATTGGAGAAAAATGAAAAGATACAAACAATATTGTCAGATAATGAGGCCAATATATTGATTTTAATAAAACGACTGAAATTGAAAAATATTAAAATTAACCGTTTTGTTATGCCTTACAAGCAGAGGGTCGGGGGTTCGACTCCCTCTGCTCCCACGGAAAGAGTGTCAGAAATGGCACTCTTTTTTTATTTCAATTTGCGCCCCTTTTGCTATATTTGTTTGTTACTAAAAAATAAATCATGTCAATATTAGATAGTTGTTACTCATTGTATAATGGTTTAAAAGTTCCAAAAATTGGTTTTGGGACATGGCAGATACCTGACAGGTTGGCTGTTCAAGCAGTTAAGGATGCCCTGGAGGTGGGTTACAGGCACATTGATACTGCACTTGCATACGGTAATGAAAAGGGGGTGGGAGAGGCAATCAGAGGGTCTGAAATTAGCAGAGATGAAATATTCATTACCTCAAAGCTTCCTGCTGAGATAAAGGGATATGACAAAGCCCTCTTCTCTTTTGAGAAGACATTGGAGAATCTTGGATTAGAGGTCCTTGATCTATATCTGATACATGCTCCATGGCCATGGACAGAAATGGGTAAAGATTGCACAAAGGAGAATATTGAGTCTTGGAGAGCTTTTGAACGTATTTATAAGGAGGGGAGAGTCAGATCAATAGGAGTTTCTAACTTTTCAGTATCTGATATTAAGGCTGTTGAGGATAACTCAGATACCTTGCCTATGGTTAACCAGATTGCCTTTTATGCAGGAAGAACTCAGGATGAAATTTATAATTATTGTACAGACAATAGAATTCTGGTTGAGGCGTACTCTCCGCTGGCTACGGGCAGGGCGCTGAAGGATGCTTTTCTAAATGAAATAGCAAACAGCTATGGGGTGTCAGTTCCACAACTTCTTATAAGGTTTACACTTCAAAAAGGGACTTTACCATTACCAAAAACTACTTCCAGGGAGAGGATGATTTCCAATTTAGATGTTGACCACTTTGATATCTCAGAATATGATATGGAGAGGCTGGGCAGAATTAGGAACGAATACAGGTAATGATTTAATGTTATTTCACTTTTTTTAAGTCCTCTATTCCGTAATTAATCATTTCAACGGCAAGTTTAACCAAATCCCTCTCATTGATCCCTATACCGGCGCTTTTCTCAATTGATTCAACGGTTCCAATTGCATATTTAATCCCTACGATATGAAGGTCTGATAGGATTTTATGGCTTACAAATCTTAGTTTGTCAAGATCTTCGTTATCACTGCTATCCTTCATGGCAGTAACCATTGCAGGAGCATTTTCCAGAAAAAGTGAGATGATCTCCATAAAGAAATCGTGGTCTCCTTCAGCCATCTCTTTGAGCAGTGTAAAATCAGGAGCAGGGTAGGAGTTTCTTATGTTTTGATTCATATAGTGTATTAATCAATAACATAAATATATGAATAAAACATCAATATCCAAGGTGCTCGCCCTTTGCAATTCGGCTGAAGTGAAGAAGGTGAAGGTCTAAGGAGTAAATCCAGTGGTTCCATGTATGGTTGCCAGGACTAAGTATCAGTATATTATTAATATTAAGTGAGTCGCACCTCTTAGTAAATTCAATACTGCTTTTCAACAGGGCATCGCTCTTACCGCAGCTTATAATCAATACTCTCTCTCTTAAATATCCTGATTTCTCGGATTGTTCTTTAAACGCAGGTAGTCTGTTAATTGCAGACTCTTCTGAATAATTATTGTTTTCCGGTATGTAGGGGCCTAGGACCTTAGGGATATCGCTTGACTTTAGTCTTGTCTCCTCCAGGCTAAGCACTCCTGACATGCTTCCGGCTGCTCTGAATCTTGAGATGTCATCAAGAAACACGTTTATAGCTCCGTGCCCACCCATACTAAGTCCTGATATAAATGTTTTTTCTGAATCAAGATTATACTCTTTCATAATCAAAGGGTATAGCTCCTCATTAAAGAAATTTCTCCACTGCATTCCTCCCGGCATAATACTGTTTACATACCAGCTGTTATAGAAACCGTCGGGTGTAATTATAATGAATCCGTATTTGTCACTCATCTTTTGAAGGTCTGCCTTATCGTTCCAGTTCCTCCAGTTCCCGCTCCAGCCATGAAAAAGAAAGAGTGCAGGAGTTGTCTCCCCGGAGTAGTGTGTCGGAGTAGTGATGAGGATAGTATCGTTGCATCCAAGATGCTTTGATGAAATAACGATCTCTTTTTTAGCACTAATGGCAGCAACTGAAAAGAGTAAAGTGGCAAGGATCAGGGACAACTTAATTATTCTCATATTTCACTTATGGTTTAGACTTCTCCAAAAATAGGTTAAATTTGCTGTTGTCTGACATAAATTAATAACATCAAAAGATAAATGGCAATATCTCAATGGTATAAAAAATATTTTCATATAATATTTTTTATTGTTGCATCAATCTCTGCAATGTTGATAATTCCTGCGGAGGGGAAATTCAAATTTGAATATCAGAGAGGAAGACCCTGGCTTTACGAAACGCTTGTTTCTCCGGTAGATTTCCCTATTCTGAAAAGCGATCAGGAGTTGAGATCAGAGAGAAACCTTGCAGCATCTAAAAGCCCTCTTTGCTTCTCATATAATAGTGAGGCTATAGTCAAATCCAGAGAGCAAATTCCCATTGCATTGGCGGGAATCACTTCAGATACCCTTTTGATTATTGATAAATTACTCACATTCGTTTATAGTAAAGGAATAGCAGATAGAATGGATGATAGTGACAGACTTTCCAGAGTAGTAGTAGCTGAATCTGCCTTTACCCAAAATGAGCTACCTGCAGCTGAGATATTTACAGTTGAATCTGCATCGGATTATATAAATGAGAGAGTCGGCCTTGATAGAGAGAGGGCTCAGAAACTTAAAACAGTTTTAAAACCAAACCTAAGGTATGATAAAGCTACTACAGAGTTATCAAGAAGGGATGCTATTTCTGCTATCTCTCCAACAAAGGGTGTATTGTATGAGGGTCAGATTATTGTTGCTAAAGGCGAGACAATTACTTCAGAAATAGAACAATTGCTGGATTCGTATAAAGAAGAGTATGAGAAGAGTATGGGCTATTCCGGTAGTTATATTCTGTTAAAACTTGGCCAACTGCTTATTTGTTCCGCCCTTTTCTTACTGTTATATATAGTGCTCTATTTTGCAAAGAGTGAAATTTTCAGGGATAAACGCAAGCTGCTTTTTGTAGTAATGCTTGTGCTTCTCTCTATTACAGTTACAGTTATAGTCAGGGGTATTGAACCTGCCTATATCTTTATGGTTCCATACTCTGTTTTTGCACTTTACCTGTGCTCTTTCATAAATTACAAAGTCGCTCTACCCCTCTATATAGTTATAATATTGCCTGTAGTAATAATTGCTCAGAACGGAACAGAAATATTTATGCTTAACCTCTTTGCCGGAAGCGTTACTCTGCTTGCCTACTCATACTGGAACAGAGGATGGTTGCAATTTGCTGTTGCTGCCGGGGTATTTGCTGCTTTGCTTTTCTCTTATTCAGCATTCAGGATGATTGAGGATGGAACTCTTATGGATTTTGACTTTGCTTTCCTTGGGTATTTTGCATGGAACTCAATTTTAATGGTTGCGGCATATCCATTTATCTATCTTTTTGAAAAGATTTACGGACTAATTTCTGATCAGCGACTTAGAGATTTGGCTGATACTGAGAGTCCGGTACTTAAAGAGCTGTCACTTAAGGCACCGGGTACATTCCAACATGTTCTTCAGGTTGCGAATTTGGCAGAAAGTGCTGTCTCATCAATTGGAGGTAATTCACTCTTGGCAAGAGTCGGAGCACTGTATCATGATATCGGGAAAATGAGTGATCCTATACTTTTTATTGAAAATCAGCCCCCCGGAGCACTAAATTTACATGACCAACTTGATCCAAGAGAGAGTGCCAGGCTTATAATTAAACATGTTCAGGATGGCGTTGATATTGCCAAGAGGGAGCGGCTTCCATCAATAGTAAATGAGTTCATACTATCTCATCATGGGAGATCAATGACTCTCTATTTTTACAGAAAGCATATTGCTGCAGGTGGTGAGCCTGGAGATGCAAAATTCTTTGTTTATGATGGAATCCTTCCTGTTTACAGAGAACAGGTTGTTGTAATGATGGCCGATGCAGTTGAAGCAGCGTCCAGATCACTGAGAAGCTATACAGAAGACTCAATATCTGAATTAGTTGAAAGGGTTGTGGGAGAAAGAGTAACAGATGACCAATTGTCAGAGGCAGAGATATCGCTTAAAGAGATCAGAATGGTTAAGGATGTCTTCAAACAAAGACTGTCCGGAATGTATCACAGCAGAATGGTCAAGCCTTTTTAGGCCTGACCATCAATTTTTTGTGGAGATGGGCGGACTCGAACCGCCGTCCAAACAAACCATCCAAAAGCTTTCTACACGTTTATCCTCTCATTTATTGTAGGTAATGAGCTGCCGGGAGGCAGGCCACTCAATACTTATCCTCTTTTTCTTAAGACGCTTTAGAGGAGTTGGCGCCGGCATCCTGTTTGAATGATACCCCTGTTGCCGGACATAACAGGCTTAAAGTTCGGCGGGATACTCGTCGGGGCCGGCCTTGCCGGCGGCGATTAAGCGATTAAGCTGGGCTTAATTACGCAGCGAGTGCATAGTTGTTGTTGCCAGTTATGGCTTGTGTTCCGGGATTTACGAGCCGGCTTCACGACGCTCGACGTGCTTACCTTCCGATTGAGTATGCTGTCAAAACCAAAACATCCCCAATAAAAAGTGATTCAAAGTTAACTATAATTACGGTTAATTCAAAAACGGGGCCAAAAACCTCCACACTCCTTCAAAAAATGATATAAGCCCAATAACAATAATAACTATACCGGAAATTCTGTTAATCATCAGGAGCTGTCTTAACCTGAACCTTTTTCTGAATATATTAATGCCCGTGCTTAAAGCATACCACCATGTTGAGGCACCTACAAATACTCCGCCCAAAACAGCTGTTATAGTTCTGTTTGCTGATTGTGAATCAATCTCAAGTCCAACAAAGGCAAACATCCCCAGGATAAGAAATATGGCTCCGGGATTTGTTATGGTCATAAGTATGGCAGAGAAGAGATCCTCCATATGTCTGTTGCTTCCTCTCGCCTTTTGCCGGATCTGTTTGACCGGATTTGTAAGATATATCTTTAGTCCAATTATTGCAACAACAACTCCTCCAAGTAGCAATACGCTTCTCTCGTACTCTTCAATAAAACTCTGTATATAGGCAAGACCTAAAATAGCGAGAGCCGCAAAAATGGTGTCTGTTACTGATGCTCCCAATCCTGTGATGAGTCCTGAATTTCTTCCTTTGCTAAGTGTTTTCTGAACGCACATTACACCCATAGGTCCCAGTGGTATTGAAGCGCCCATCCCAACAATAAATCCCTTAACAAAGTCAATCAGCATAATTAATCAAAATTTCATCTTTACTCCTGCACCCACATTAAAAGGCCTCCCAAGCTGGGCAAATCCATTGCCAAGGGTCTCAAAGTAGAATGTGTTATAACGGCAATCTGTGAAGTTTCTCATCCATACAGAAAAATCAAAAATAGATATTTTTACCGAACCTTCAATATCTATAGTGGAGTAAAATGGTTGATTGACATCATTTTTCTCTGTCCAGTATATTTTTCCTGCCCCGTTATATCTAACAGCTGCACTGAATTCTTTGAACTCTCCCCTGTTTATCTCTTTTGTATATACTATGTTAGCATTTAAAGTGTTCCTGGGTACAAACGGCACAAATTTCCCTGTGTAATCATTTTGGTTATCTGTGTACTCAGTAAACTTTGAATATGTATATCCCCAGTTTGCAGAGACCTCAAGCTCTTTGGTCAGTCTGATCAAGGCCGATATCTCTCCGCCTGTACTAAATGAACTTCCCGCATTTTTTGCCACACGTCCAAAACCAGTAGCTCCTGCAAATTGAACAACCTGCTGATCCCGGCTATCTATGTAAAAAATTGATGCGTTTAAATTTAATTTCTCCGGAATGAGCCATCCGCTAAATCCAATCTCATGATTCCAGTTGTATTCTGGTCTGTATGTGATAACTTCAGAGACATCATCATCTTCCTCAGCCCCTCCGGGCATACCACTCATAGCTTTCGCCTGAACTATATCGGAAAACATTTGAATGTTATATCCTCCCGCTTTGTACCCTCTGGCAGATGTGTAAAATAGTTTCATGTTTTCTGATCCAGAGTATTGTAAAGAGACTTTTGGTAAGAGCTGTCCAAAACTCTGAGAATGAGTCCCATTGGTCTCGGCCGGTATCTGCATTGCTATAGGTTTGGGAACTCCTGGTCTGTTAAATGTGAGATTCATATTCATACCACTCAAATATTCTAGTCTTTGATGTTCATACTCATATCTTAACCCCAAAGTTAATGAGAGGCCGTCAAAAATGAGTCTCTTCAGATTTACCTGATGAAACGCCGCAAAGCCCCAGCTTTTTTGATCATACTCACCATATACAGGAATTTCATTATCAGTTACATTCATCTGAAAAGGCATAACACCTGTCTGGAATAATCTGTCAAAAGTATCCTGGAAAAATCGTTTGACTCCATCTTTACCAAAATTCACCGGTGCATCAGTAAAGTTGCTCTGATAAAATCCGGAAACTCCGGATACAAATTGATAGTTTTTTGTATTTTCTGATTTGAAAATTGCCTCCTGTGTAAAATTTCTCAACCTTTGCGATTGCCTCATTGTATATATTTGCCCTGCTGTAAAATCTTGATCCAGTCTCATCGTGTCTGAAAGATTCTGGTAAGCAGAGATTAGATTTAGTCTCCATTTTGGAGCATTATGAGTAACAACCAGGCTGGCAGTATTAAGAAATCTTTTGTATGAACTTGTGTCGTTGTATGAAGGATTTAAAGTTTTACCATTGCTTTTATTATAAGCACCATATGGATATGCATTCTGATCATTTTGTTCTATTTGGCCTGAAGCTTCAATTTTCCAATTTTTTGCAATATTGTATGCCAGTCTCAATCTCCCTCCTGCAGAGTATCCCTGATCTGAAGAGATACCTGTATAATCATTTGTGAAAAACCCACCATCTCTTTTGTAGAAGCCTCCCAGTGAGAATGCCAGTCTCTCCGAAAGCCTGTTTCTTGTTATAAAACTACCTTTGTACTGACCATATGTTCCGGCATCAAAAGATATCTCTGTTCCGGGAGTAGAAAATGGAGACCTTGTTCTTATATGGACAATACCACCTAAAGCATTTCTTCCATATAGTGTACCCTGTGGACCTCTCAATATTTCAACTCTTTCAACATCAAGAAATTCAAAATCAAATGCGCTCTTATCTATAAAGGGTATATTATCTTCATAGAGACCTATTGAAGGAGATGGAGAGAATCTTGAACCTATGCCTCTGATATATATAGCTGAAGTGATTTTTGAACCATAATCTGGTATAAATAAATTTGGTACAGCACCTGAAAGCCCCTTTATACTGTTTTTTCCACCTGATTCAACCTCCGTTGCATTAAGAATACTAGTAGATGCTGGCAATTGGTTTAAAAAGTAGGTCTCTTTAGGAGTTGTTATAATCGTTACCCCCTCTATTACATAGTTTTTAATTGTTGTATCTTTGTTCTGAGCACTAGCTGTAAGAAGGGTTCCTGAAATAAACAGTGATAATAGAGATACTCTTTTTAAGGTGGTTTTCATATATGAATGTGTAATAAATGTTACAAAATAAGGTGCGAAAATATGAATTTTATACTTAATAAAAAAACAATAATTATTATAAGGCTTGTTATTGTTGGGGTTTTGCTACTCTCTCTCCCATTTCTGCTTAAGGGATCAGGAATACTAATTCTCTTTGGTTTATTACCGGTTTTAATGCTTAAAAATTTTATTGAGAATAATAAAATTAAACATGGATGGCTTTTGATATATATTGTATTTCTTCTTTGGACTATTGCAACTACATACTGGATTGGATATGCAAATTTAAGAGGTGCTATTGCCTCAATGGTACTCTATTCCCTTTCGCTTACATTGATAATCCTACTCTATGGATGGTTTAAAAGAAAATTCGGGAGTGCGTTAGGGTATGCTTTTCTGGTACTTGGTTGGCTTGCCTGGGAATATTTAATGGCCGAGGGTGAGCTGAACTGGCCTTGGCTTGCTCTGGGAAATGGGTTTGCATCCCTTCACAAGGTTGTTCAATGGTATGAATTTACAGGTGTTGCAGGGGGCTCTCTCTGGGCTCTTTTAGTATCTGTAATCTCGTACGATATAGCGGTAACCAGATCAAGCTGTGCGGCTCGGCAGATGAAGGTGAAAAATATTATACTGATCTCAGTACTCCTTTTACCAATCTTTGTATCCCATGCCATATATATATCATACAAAGAGAATGTAAATCCTGCTAAATTCCTTATACTGCAACCTAATATTGACCCATATGTTGATAAATTCGGAGGGATGACTCAGAGAGAGCAGGATGAGATATTTTTAGAATTGTTGTATGAGGGTTATGATGATGAGATTGATTTTATAATTGGTCCTGAAACATTTACGTCTGGAATAATTGAAAACAGACCTTATGAAAGTGACTCGTTTTCCAGATTTGCGGCAGCGGCAAAAAATATTGGCGATGCTTCAATGATATTTGGTGCGTCAACACACTATATCTATCCAAAAGAGAGCTCTGAATTTAACATTAAGCCAAAACCCTCTTCAAGAAGATTGGGAGAGGGGTGGTACGACTCTCATAACTCATCCGTTTTGATTGATAGCTCAGGTAATTATAGCTTTTACTATAAGTCAAAACTTGTCCCTCTTGTTGAATTTATGCCTTTTCAGCGATATTTGGGAGAGTTTAGATTATTCGTTATTGAGTTGGGGGGTTACTTTGGAAGTTATGGAGTGCAGGATGAGAGAACAATTTTTAAATCAAGCGACAGTAGAATATCAATAGGAACTGCAATCTGTTATGAGTCTGTTTATGGTAATTTCTACAGAGAATTTGTTTTGAAAGGGGCAAATGTTATGTCTGTTATAACTAATGATGGTTGGTGGCTTGATTCACCGGGATACAGACAACATCTTTGGTATGACCGTCTGAGAGCGATTGAGACAAGGAGATCTATTGCAAGATGCGGTAATACAGGAGTCAGTGCATTAATTGATCAGAGGGGTGATATCACAGCAAGTACAAACTGGTGGCGAAGGGAGTCTCTTAAAGGAGAGCTCAATCTTAACGATACTATTACTGTTTTTGTAAAATATGGAGACTATATCGGCAGAATTGCCTATTATTCAATGATGATATTCATTGCTCTTGCTCTTTTTGCCCTGGTAAAAATTTCAGTGAGGGCGAAGATATAAAAGGTCCTATTCCCAGCTTCTCCCATCTCTTGTCAATGGCAGAAATGGTCTCTTCTGATGAGAGGGCTTTTTTTGGCCATTCACGGGTAAAACCATCTTTGCCTCTATATTTTCTTCTGCTGTCAGAGATAATCTTTCCATCAATAAATTCTGTATCCCTTACGGGATCCCAATTGCTTCCCCATAACCATAATCCGGAATATCTCTCTTTTGTATTCTCCCAGCTGTCTAATATAACATTTATTAAGCCCTTAGTCTCTGTTTCTGAGTGAGTAAAATGGAATGCAATATCTGATAAAGGGGTATGCTTTCCCCCCTCTTCGGGGAGCTTTATGGTTGCGTCTATCAGCATCTTCCCTCCATAACCGCAAACAGGGGAGGTGTGATCAAGGACATCCATAGGCCCTCTGCTGAAGTGTGTGTCTCTTTGTGGTAAATAGTTTTTGACAATTGCCTTTTCTACTTGAGAGAAATCCCTAATATCAATATCTTCGTCAGTAACGATAATGGTTTTACAAAACATCATCTGCCCGGCTCCCCATAGGGCATGCCCAACTTTTATACCCTGTCCCGGATAACTCTTTTCAATTTTTGCAATAGCAATGTTGTGACCGATTCCCTCCTCAGGCAAGTGGAGATCCAGAAGTTCCGGAATCATTGTAAATTGTATGGGGGTAAGGAATATCTTCTCTGTTGCTATTGCTATGTACTTATCCTCCTGGGGCGGAATGCCTACAATTGTTGCAGGATATACAGCATCTTTTCTGTGTGTTATACAGGTGATATGCATTTTAGGGTAGAGGTCCTCAAGGGAGTAAAATCCTGTGTGGTCACCAAATGGCCCCTCAACGACAGGCTGCTCATTTGAGTCAATATACCCTTCTATAATGAAATCGCAATCAGCAGGGACCATTAGAGGCTGAGTGAGACACTCTGTCAGGGAAACTGCACGTTTTCTAAGAAATCCGGCAAGTATATACTCGTCTATTCCCTCCGGCAGTGGAGCCGTTGCGGCATATGTGTAAACAGGATCTCCTCCCAGTGCAACTGCAACAGGAAATCTATCCTCTTTGCACTTTGAAAACTGCCTGGCACCTGTTTTATGCCTGTGCCAATGCATACCTGTCTCGTCTTTTGCAAATATCTGCATCCTGTACATACCAACATTTCTGTTGCCTGTTACAGGGTCTTTAGTATGCACTAACGGAAGGGTAATAAATTTTCCGCCATCTTCTGGCCAGCATTTTAATACCGGTAACCTGTCAATATCTGGCCTGTCTAGTATCACCTCCTGACAAGGGGCAATCCCTTTGTGCTTTTTCGGAAGCCAGGAGGCTGCTTTGCCAAGGAGAGGAAGGGCCATAAGCTTCTCTTGAAGAGACCCCCTTTGCTTAGTGACCTCTTTAAGTAACTCTCTCATTGAATTAGAGATATCTTCAAATGAATCTGAATTAAGGGCATAAAGGATCCTGCGTTCAGAGCCAAGCATGTTTGTCAAAACAGGGTAGGGTGTGCCTGTGTTTTCAAACAGCAGCGCTTTTCCCCCATTGGGCTCTTTGCTTATACGGTCAGTTATCTCTGCAATCTCAAATACCGGATCAACATACTCGGTAATGCGAATAAGCTCTCCCTTTGATTCCAGAAATTCTGCAAAATCTTTTAAACTCTTGTACATTATATTATACTCTTGTTGCCTCTTCCAAAAGGTAGAGAATTGATTTAAATGTAATACCACTATGCTTTGACAGACCAATTTCACATGTTCTGGAGGTAGCATAACCTTCTGAACAACCTTTGCTCTGCTCTTTTATATTTCTTAATCCATGCTTGTTTAGTGCAGGCAGAAGAAACCCCCTGTCTCCTGCAAATCCGCAACAATTGCTGTCAATTAAGACAACCCTCTTTGCGCACAGTTCTGCAATCCTCTTTAAATGCGCATCCACCTCCATCTTTTTTGCACTGCAGACTGCAAATAACGAGATGCTCTTGTCCAGCTTATTTATTTTAAGTCTATCAATGAGAAACTCTGATGCAAATTCGGCAGGCTCATAAAGTTTTAACCTTTCACCAAAATTGGTCTTCATAGTATAGAGACAAGGACTCATATCACATAAAATTGGATATTTTCCATTTTCTGATGCTAAACTGAGTGCCGCTTCCAGTTTGTCTGATGCTAGCTTGCCTGCCTCAATAAATCCCTTTGAAGAGAAGGCCATACCGCAACAAAGAGAGTTTAATCCTTCTGGATATACAATATCATAGCCTGCTCGTTTAATTAAAATCTCTGTAATTTGGGTAAGCTCCTTAGCATCTGAGTAATCTCTTGAAAGCCCCATGCTTCGGGTTATGCATGAGGGAAAGTAAACAACCCTGTCCTCAGATATATGGTGATCAGATGTAGCAGGTCTAATTTTTGTTGCACCTTTTGGGAAATACTCATTCCAGAGTGGAACAAATCCGCCGCTGACTTTGTGAATAGAGGTGGCAACGGCTCCAAAAAGTCTTTTACCTGTTATAAGTCTCAGATAGTATAGAGAGTTCAGTCCAATCCTCATCCCTTTAGTAACCCCACCCATACCGGATGCTATAAATTTTGCTACTCTCTCTGCTCTTGCTGAATTACCCTCGTGCCTAAGCTCCTTAACAAGTTTTCCCGTATCTATTTTAACAGGACATTTTAATGCGCACAGTCCGTCAGTTGCGCAGGTATCAAGCCCGGCATAGCTGTAAAGTTTAGAAAGCTCTGCAGCGATGTGTGGCTCCTCGCCACTCTTTTCCAATCTGCAAATCTCCCTGTAAACTGCAATACGCTGCCTAGGTGATAATGTGAAACCTTCTGAAACACAACCACCTTCGCAGAATCCACACTCCATACATTTATCCACAACCTCTTTTGATTCAGGAAGAGGCTTGAAATTTTTCAAATGGATTTTGTTGTCTTCATTAAGAATTACTCCAGGGTTCAATATCCCTTTTGGATCAAACATGGACTTTATTCTCTTCATTAAAGAGTATGCTTCTGCTCCCCACTCCATCTCAACATAGGGGGCCATATTCCTTCCTGTACCATGCTCAGCCTTAAGTGAACCGTCAAAATCATCAACTACCATTTTTGCTACATCGTCCATAAATGCTCCATACTTCTCTATGTCTGACTCTTTAGAAAAGTCCGGATTGAACATAAAGTGAAGATTCCCCTCAAGTGAATGGCCGAAAATAACCGCCTCATTATAGCCATATTTTTCAAAAAGCCCCTGTAACTTGATTGTTCCTTCAGCCAGTCTGTCAATTGGAAAACATATATCTTCAATAATTGGAGTAGTACCGCTCTCTCTCATTGCAGCAACAGTAGGGAGAGTCTCTTTTCGTATCTTCCATAAAGATGCCTGCAGTTTAGGGTCGGTTGTAAAACTGATGGGCAGTTCGGTCTTAATTGATTCAATACTATTAGTGATTGAGGAGACATTTCTTGCAAGAGTCTCTTCATCCTCAGCCCTGGTCTCAACTAAAAGAGCTGCAGCTTTAGAAGAGATTGTTTTGATAAAATCCGGAACCCCTTTTGTTGACTGAACAGAGCGTACGGCAGCTCTGTCCATTATTTCTGCAGCATTTACGGGTTGATGCTTAATTATCTGGACAGCTTTGCATGCACTCTCAATATCGGGGTAAATAATAAGTGCAAGTGCTTTATATTTATGATCTGCAACAGTATTGAATGTTATATCAGATATGAATCCCAGAGTGCCTTCAGATCCAATCATTAAATGCTTTATAATATCAATGGCATCTGAATAATCTGCCAATGCATTCAGACTATAACCTGTTGTATTTTTAATTTTGAACTTCTTAACAATTCTGTTAAATAGCTCTTTATTTTCTTTTGTCTCAGTTGCAAGTCTCTCAATACCTTCAACAAGTGAAGCATGGGTTTCTCTGAATAGACTGCAACTCTCTTTATCTGAAGTATCAAGGATAGTGCCGTCATGAAGTACAATTCTAATGTCAGCAACTGTTTTATATGAATTTTCAGCTGTTCCGCAACACATTCCTGATGCATTATTGGCGGCTATTCCTCCTATCATGGCTGCATCTATTGACGCAGGGTCCGGACCAATTTTTCTTCCAAATTTAATAAGGCGATTGTTAGCCTGTTGTCCCCTAATACCGCTCTGAAGCTTTATTTTTGCTCCGTTATCCATTACAGACCAATTCATCCATCCATGCGTAGCAACAACAAGTACAGAGTTAGTAATAGCCTGGCCGGAGAGGGAGGTACCAGCTGCCCTGAATGTAAGAGGAATATTCATCTCAGATGCTAACCTTATTGTAGTGGTAACCTCCTTTTCATTGTATACTTTTACAACAAGTTTTGGGATTAACCTATAAAAAGAGGCATCTGTTCCAAATGCAAGTGTGCTTAGGGAGTCATGTAGCAGCCTCTCTTTGGGTATTTCCTTTGAAAGAGCATTGTAAAACTCTTTGTATTTTCCGGTAATCATTTGATTATATCTTTTATGGTTGCAAAATCAAGTGTTTTGGCTATTATTCGCCCTCCTTCGTCCAGCAGAACTGCACTTGGTACTCTCTCTGCTTCATATGTTTTAAAGATTGAAGCCAGTCCGTCGTCACCCGGTGAGAGCACTTCCCACTTTAAATTGTTATCCCTCTTATAAGCTTTTAATTCAGATCGCCTGCCAACGGGGATAACTGCAGTTATTTTTACCCCTGCTCTTTTTAAAAATTTATAATTAGACTTGAGTACCTCTGTATATAGTTTGCATGCGGAACATCCGGGATCTGTAAAGTAAATAAGCGTGTATCTTGCAGAAGTTTCACCTAAAGTGACAACTCTTCCTTTTGAATTGTAAAGGTTCAAAACTGGAAATTGTTCTCCAATCTTGTTGGCCTTTACTCTCTTAACCATAGATGGAACCCATTCTGATGGATAACTTAAACTCTCCCAGTAATGCGAGTAAGGGATGATGAAGTTCTCCGCAATAATTGCAGAAGCCTCCCTTCTTTTGTACTCTTCAGAGTAGAGCAACTCCTCAAATATAAATGAGAAAAGTGTTCTGTAAACCTCTTTATCTTCATGATTTACAACTCTTTCAAAAAGAGATCTAAAAGATTCATAAACAGAGGAGGAGTCTTTATAATCTGCGGCCTCCAGATAGGCAGTTGCAAAGCTTTTTATCTGATTATCCAGCTCTTTTTCTTGTTCATTTAGCTTTGTAATAAGCTCTTTTAAAGCCTTGGAGTTCAAATCTCTTCCCGCAATTTTACCTCTTTTGTCAATCAGAAGAATGCGAGGTGTCTTTATTACATTGTATAGTCTTTGAAAATCTGTAGAGTAGGAGGGGTCAGATGCAAATATCCAATTATCAGGCAACTCTTTAAAGTTGTCGTTTATGTATTTCATCATTGATGATTCATCTGGGCTGGTATATACTGCGAAAACATTCAAACCTTCAGTTTTTAATGAGTCAGATAGCTTGTATATTTGTGGCATCTCAACCTTGCAAACAGGACATTTGTCATCAAAAAAGAGTAAAACTGTATATTGGCTACCAAGATTACTTCTCAGTGATACCCAGTTGCCCTTAATATCAGGCATCTCTAAATCCGGTGCCTGCATTCCAATAAGGGAATTCTTGTTAAACTCGGTATATACCTGGATATCCAATAAAGAGAGACCCTCAGGAGGAATTAGAGCTCCGTTCAGGAAATATTTTTCTGCAATATGGATAGCAACTCCCTCTAAACCCATTATTCTGGTATCTCTGAAGATTGTAAAAAGCCTTCCGGCAATGTAGGAGGAGAGATTGTTTTTGTTGCCGGCATCAATTAGTTTTTCGGAGGCGTTGATTAAAGAATCTTTGTTAAGTGGAATTGTTGAAATATAGGCTGAGATGTGTCTGTCCAGGCTGGATGCCAGAGAGTCTGAGCTCTCTTTTATTTGGGCAAAAGCAGATGTAAACATCAGAGATGCAACATAAAACAGCAAAATGGTTTTCTTGTTCATTGTTTTATTTTGAACTCAACCTTTGAGAGAGATTAACTCCCGGAGCAAGAAACATTGTGGCATCGCCTCCATTTAGAAGCACATCTCTTACAACAGTTGATGTTATAAATGAGCACTCTGCACTTGATGGTATAAATACAGTCTGAATATTAGGAGACATTTTATAGTTAGCCTGAGCTATAACCTGCTCAAAATCAAAATCGGTTGTTGATCTTATCCCTCTGATTATAAAACCGGCATTGCAAGAGTTACAAAAATCAACAGTCAGGCCTGTATATGATTGCACCTCTACACCCTCAAGCCCTTTTACAGACTCTTTAATAATCTCAACTCTGTCCTCTATACTAAAAAGTCCGTTCTTGTCCTTGTTATAGCCAATTGCAACAACAACTATATCAAATACCCTTAACGAGGACTGAAGAACATCAAGATGCCCTTTGGTAAACGGGTCAAATGATCCGGGAAATACAGCTTTTCTTATCATATTAGCAATCTATTACACAACTGAATACATATGTTGCCGGTCCTGTCAACTTGATGTCGGTATAGTTGTCATCACCTGTATAGGTGAATTCAACAATTAGCTCGCCCCCTTTAGTATCAATAATATTCTTTACTTTCTGAGGCACACTTATATCTATCTTGCTGTATGAAAATTTGTTTCGAGTCAGTAGTTTGTGATGAGCAATGGCTGAGGCTGTCACACCTGTTCCGCAAGAGTAGGTTTCATCTTCAACCCCTCTTTCATAAGTCCTTACAGATATTCTTTGCTCTTTATCCTCTTCAAATTTTGGGATATTGAATCTACCCCAGCTGCCCTGAACAAAGTTGACATTTGTACCACCTGGAAAGTGCGGATGGTGCCTCCAAAGCTTGCCTTGTTCAATAACATTGTAGTCTTTTACATTTTCAACAAAAATTACCAGATGGGGAGAGCCTGTGTCCAGAACATAACTTTTGGGTGAATAGTCTTTTACTTCAGTTACATCAGAGATGCCCAGCCTTACCATGCATACCGATGGTGTGTAATTAAGAACTTCAGCCTCATGCACTCCGTCAACTGCATCAAAAATGAATTTTTTAATACCCTTATGAGCTGCGAAAGCTACTAATGATCTTCCTCCGTTACCGCACATAGTACCCTCTTTACCGTCGGCATTGTAATAAACCATTGAAAAGGCAAATTTTTTGCTTTTATTTAAAAGCATAAGCCCGTCTGCTCCAATTCCAAAACGCCTGTCGCACAGGTGTTTTATCTGATTTTCTGAGAGTTCTACCGAGCCCTCTCTGTTGTCCAGGATTATGAAATCGTTTCCTGTTGCCTGATATTTATAAGCTGTAATTCTCATTTTTTTTAATCTCCTCTCTGAAGAGGCTGTTTTCTGTGTTTAAATAGGCCCTTTCCAAATCTAAAAGAAAGCTCTTCTTATCTATTCCAATAGCAAATCCAGTTAACTTGTTATTAGCACCTAGAACTCTGTGACATGGCACAATTATTAATAGAGGATTCATTTTACATGCTAATCCTACTGCCCGGCTCGCCTCCTTGCTTTCAACAGATGCAGCTACCTCACCGTAAGTTTTAATCTGACCGTAAGGTATTCTCTGCAGCTCCTCCCATACCCTATTCTGAAAATCTGTGCCATTAAGTTTTATTGGAAGGGAAAACTCATGTCTTGTTTCACTAAAGTATTCGTCAAGTTGCTTGATTGTTTCCGTTAAAATAGGGTGTTTGTCAACAGAAGGCTCATTTTCAATTTCTCCTGTCATATACTCAACAGAGAGCAGGTAGGTGTCATTGCACACAAGTTTTAATCTTCCGAGAGGTGTATCATGCAAGGCTGTATAAATTGTGCCATCTTTTAATGCTCTTATCTCTTTAATCATTGATTTTGCAACTTTTTCTGATGCACCCTCTCCTCCAAGAATTTTTATCAATTTCCTATATCCCGCGAGAATTTTTCCTCTCTCTTTGCCATGGAGTATTTTACCGGTCTCAAGAATTATGTTTTCTGGAGTGCAATTCCATTGAAGAAGTTCCTTTACAAGTTCTCTGCCCAAAATTAAATTCACAAGACTCGCATATTTTACCTTAATAATAAACTTTGCAATGTATGCAGTCAATGGATTCAATCCATAACAAACTATTTGTGGTGTCCCAATTATTGCCGCTTCAAGACTTGCCGTTCCGGAAGACAATACTGCAGCCTGTGAGTGGCGGAGAATTGAATAAGTTTCACTAAAAATTAGCTTTATCCTGCTTCCGGAGAGAAATTTACGGTAATAGTCGGCATCAACAGAAGGGGCTCCAGCCAACAGAAGCTGGTAATCTTTATACTCATTCTCCAGTACCCTCATTTTCGGCAGCAAATATTTGATTTCATGTTTGCGACTACCTGCAAGCAGGGCTAATGAAGGTCGCTCATCAAGGTTATTTCTTTTAAGGAACTCGCTCCTTGATTCATGCATGGCTTTATCTGACAGAATGCTGTCAAGCAGAGGGTTCCCGTAATAGATGGTATTAAGATTGTGATTTGCAAAATACTCATGTTCAAATGGGAATATTACATATACTCTGTCAATGTACTTTTTTAGTTTTTCAACTCTGGATTCTCCTCTTGCCCACACCTTTGGCGGAATATAGTAAAATGTTCTGAAGCCTCTCTCTTTAGCGAATTTAGCAACTCTGAGATTGAAGCCGGGGTAATCAATAAGAATTACAACATCAGGATTCCAGTCAGAAATATCTCTTTTGCAAAGAGAAAGGTTTTTACCAATTTTTCTTAATTTAGAAACAACCTCAACAATGCCCATTACAGCCGTATCCCTGTAATGCATTACCAATCCCTCTGCCACACTGCTCATATGGTCTCCGCCCCAGAACCTGAACTCAGATGACGGATCCTCTTTTTGAAGACTCCTCATCAGATTTGAGCCGTGAAGGTCTCCTGATGCCTCTCCCGCTATGATGTAATATCGCATAAGAGGTTTATTGTTAAATTGTTAATTAATTAAAACTCCATAGTCCGGAAAGCCTCTCAATCTCTCCGTAATCAGTTGTGTCAATTTTGTGTGGGACAATGCTGATATATCCCTCTTTCACAAGGTTATGATCTGACTCTCTGTTCTCTGGCTCAAGGTTGAAAAACTCTCCTGTCATCCAGTAGTAATGAAATCCATAAGGGTCTGTTCTCTCTTCAAACTCCTTAATCCACTGCCCTTTACCCTGGTGGCAGAATTTAATTCCTTTGATAGAGTCTTTATCTGTATCAGGAAAGTTCACATTTAAGAAAACCTCTGGTCTGGAGGGATTCTTCAGATAGTGTTCAATTATGATTTTTCCATAATGGACAGCAGCCGTAAAGTCAGTATCTCTGTGGTGCGAATAGTGTGAAAAACCTATAGATGGAATTCCGTATACTGTCCCTTCTGCAGCTGCTCCGAGTGTCCCGGAGTAGAGAGAGGCAATAGAGGCGTTAGATCCATGGTTTATACCAGATACAAGTAGGTCAGGTGCCTTGTCTGTAAATAATTGGTTCATTGCCATTTTAACACAATCCGCAGGTGTGCCGCTACAGGCGTAAACCTTAAGTCCTTCTTCGCTTTTTAGTTCTGTTAACCTCAACGGCTTGCCTATTGTCAAAGCCGCAGACATTCCTGACATCGCCTCAAAAGGCGCAACGACAGTAATTTCACCGTACTCTCTCATCATCTCTATGAGGGCGGAGATCCCCTTTGACTTAACTCCGTCATCATTGGTAATCAGTATGTTAAGATTTCTTTTGCTTATACTCATAGATTTTGACTAAAATTTCATTATATAATCTGCGAAGTTAATAAATTTGGCACGATTTTGCATAAGTTCTAATTTTTGTAACTTTGCGCAGTAATTCTACAGAAGTTTATAAACCTTAAATATTTATTGAAAAATGAGTAAAATTAAAGTAGGCATCAACGGTTTTGGCCGTATTGGCAGGCTGGTTTTCCGTGCTGCACAGCAGAGGGATGACATTCAGATTGTGGCGATTAATGACCTTATTGACGTTGATTACATGGCATATATGCTTAAATATGACACTGTTCACGGTCGTTTTAACGGTGATGTTGAAGTAAAAGACGGAAAGCTTGTTGTTAATGGATTTCCTATCAGAGTGACTGCAGAGAAGAACCCTGCGGATCTAAAATGGGGAGATGTTGGAGCAGAGTATGTTGTTGAATCAACAGGTCTTTTCCTTACAAAAGAGAAATGCGAGGCTCATATTCAAGCTGGGGCAAAAAGAGTAATTATGTCTGCCCCTTCTAAGGATGATACTCCAATGTTTGTTTATGGAGTGAACCATAAGAAATATGCTGGAGAACAGTATGTTTCAAATGCCTCTTGCACAACCAATTGTCTTGCTCCAATTGTAAAGGTGCTTAATGAGAACTTTGGTATTGTTGAAGGTCTTATGACAACAGTTCATGCTACTACCAATACGCAAAAAACTGTTGATGCGCCATCTGCTAAGGATTGGAGAGGCGGTAGAGCAGCAGCTGCAAATATCATCCCCTCCTCAACAGGTGCTGCAAAAGCAGTAGGAAAAGTGCTCCCTGAAATGAACGGTAAGCTAACCGGAATGTCTTTCAGAGTGCCTACAGTTAATGTATCAGTTGTTGACCTTACATGCCGTTTAGAAAAACCAGCATCTTATGATCAGATTAAAGCGGCAATGAAAAATGCATCTGAAGGTGAGTTAAAGGGCATTCTGGGATATACTGAAGATGCAGTTGTCTCTTCAGATTTTATTACAGATTCACGCACATCAATTTTTGATGCGGAGGCAGGTATTTCTTTGAATCCACATTTTGTTAAAGTCGTATCGTGGTATGACAATGAGTGGGGCTATTCAAATAAAGTTCTGGATATGCTGGCACATATGGCGACTGTAAAATAGTCTGACAGAAAGCACATAATTTATGAGGGTGGCTTAAAAGATAGTCACCCTCATTTTTTTGCATATATTTGTGTTCAAAACTTAAACTATGGGTATTCGGAAGAAGATATCTCTTGGCTTTGTCGTCATAGGGGCTATTCTGTTTCTCTCCAGTATTATTGCAATCTTTGAGTTCAACAGAATGCGACATTCTGTGGCTGCACTGATGACTGACAATATTAACAGTATCAATACATCCAGATTGCTCCTGGAGTTGACTGATGAGTACAATTTCACTCTTTTAAGCAGTGTTATTCTGGATTCTGTAATGGACTCCAATAAGGTAATCTACGACAAAAGATTTGAAGACTATATTGCCAGTATAAAGAGTAAATTTATATCTCAGTCTGAGGTCTCTGTTGCAGACTCGCTTACAGTTGCATACAACAAGTATCTTGAAGTAATTGGGAATGCATCTGCTGTTATGTCATTGAGAAAGTCGGAGAGAGAAGAGTGGTATGCAAATGAACTTGTCCCGGCATACAACGATTTAAGAAAATATAAAAGAGATCTTGGTCTGTTAACTCAGGCAGCTTTAGCAGAAAACACGGACAATCTACAGGAGGGATTTTACAGAAGTATTATGCCGGGAGTAATTGCTGTAGGAGCCGGAATTCTTTTAGTATTGCTTTTTAACTACTTTATTAACCTTTATTTTATTACTCCGCTGCTTTTAATATCAAGAGGTTTGAAAAGCTATAAAGAGTTTAATAAAAGTTACAATGTTAAATTTGACAATGATGATGAATTGCAGGAGTTGAACAATGAGATTAAATCTCTTGCAGATGAGCATAAAAATTTGAAAAAAACAAGAGAATGAATCTGAGGAATGTCTCAAGATACATTGGCCTGGCCCTTCTGCTGAACTCAATCTTTATGTTTATTTCAGCCGGAGTCTCCTTTTTTTATTCTGTTGACGACTCTTTCTCGCCCCTTTTACTGAGTGCTATAGTCACCTCGGTTGTTGCCTCCTTTCCTCTTATATTTGTTAGCAAACCTTCAGATATTAATGCAAAGGAGGGTTTGGTAATAGTGGTCCTTTCGTGGATTCTTTCGTGCCTGTTTGGTATGCTGCCATATATCCTCTATGGAGGAGAATTTTCAGTTATTAATTCATGGTACGAAAGTGTATCGGGATATACAACTACCGGAGCTACAATACTTGTTGATGTTGAGGCACTGCCTAAAGGACTGCTCTTCTGGAGATCTGCTACGCACTGGCTTGGAGGGATGGGAGTAGTTCTGTTTATGTTGCTGATACTACCATCTATATCTACCTCAAGGATGCTGAGTAAGTTTGAAATATCCTCACTCTCTAAAGATAATTTTAAGTTCAGGGCTCAACAGACGGTAAGGGTTATTTTCACTGTTTATGTAGGATTGACAGCTATTGAGTCTATTCTCCTTACTGTCGCGGGAATGGACTTTTTTGACGCCATATGTCACTCTTTTGCTACCATTGCAACAGGAGGGTTCAGTACAAAAAACATCTCCATTGCATACTATGATTCGCTGATAATTGATATTATCCTAATGGTGTTTATGCTCCTGGCCGGTATGCATTTTGGTCTTTTATACAGCGCCGTAACAGGTAAAATTTCCTCTTTATTCAGATCTCCGGTAGTCAGATTCTACCTTGCCTCTGTATTAGTTGTATCAATAATTATCACAATTGATGTAAAATTAAACAATATTGAGACTGATTGGCTCCATGCTTTCCGACACGCTTTCTTTCAGGCCATATCAGTAGGAACCACAACAGGATTCGCAAGTGCAGACTCTAGCATCTGGCCGCCTTTTTCTATATTGCTACTTATATATCTTACATTTCAATGTGCTTGCTCTGGTTCTACGACCGGAGGTATAAAAATTGACAGAGTACTGATTGTTTATAAGGCTTTTAAAGCCCAAATCAAAAAGCAAATTCACCCTAATGCAGTTGTTCCTGTCAGACTGGGTTCACAGATTCTGGATAAGGAGCTGGTTACAGCAGCTTCGCTTTACATAGTCCTTTACATGGTAATAGTCTTTATTGTAACAGTTCTTCTCTCAATGCTTGGTGTTGAGATGTTGGATGCATTTACAGCCTCTGCTGCCAATATGGGAAATGTTGGCCCTGGATTTGGCTCTGTAGGTTCACTTGGAAACTACTCGCAAATTCCTGCAATTGGTAAATTTGTACTTTCACTACAGATGCTAATGGGTCGTGTTGAGATTTATTCAATGATCTTGATAGTTTTGGTTTTTAGAAAAAGATAGTTGTAAGCCTATGTCCCTGTCAGAGTTTTTGGAGAGAAAAGTAGTAGATTTTCTGGGATTTGAGCCTACACAGTGCCAATCTGAGTTAATAAAGAAATTGTCTGATTTTGTTCTGCTCTCTCCAACTGATAACTCTCTCTCCAGCAGGGAAATTATGGTTATAAACGGATATGCAGGAACAGGCAAGACATCGGTTTTATCATCTCTGGTAAAGGTTTTGGCTCAATTTGAGAGGAACTGTGTACTACTAGCACCTACCGGACGATCGGCTAAGGTATTGTCAGGTTATACAGGAAAGAGAGCATATACTATTCATAAGCACATATACAGGCAAAAATCCATGTCAGATGGAATAGGGCTGTTTTCCATAAATGTAAACCTTAATAAAGATACGTTATACATTGTTGATGAGGCCTCTTTGATTTCAAACTCAAGTGAAGGGTCTGCATTTGGATCTGGACGGCTGTTAGACGATTTAATCCAATTTGTCTATTCAGGGGAGGGGAACAGGCTTATACTTGCCGGAGACTCTGCTCAGCTACCACCGGTGGGCTTGGATTTCTCAGAGGCTCTGGATGAGAAAAGTATGCGGAATTACGGAACTGTTCACTTTTCACAACTTAGAAGTGTTGTACGTCAGGCTCAGGAGTCGGGAATTCTTATAAATGCCACAAAGCTTCGCGAAATGATAGAGAGTGGAACTGAAGATAGGCCCGCTTTTGAGATAAAGGGGTTTGATGATATTGAGAGGGTAACTGGCGGGGAGCTAATTGAAAGACTGGAGAGTGCCTATTCAAGGTGGGGAGAGGATGAGACTCTTGTATTATGCAGATCAAATAAACGGGCAAACAGATATAACAACGGTATAAGGTCGTCTTTGCTATTCAGAGAGGAGAGGGTGGGCAAAGGTGATAAATTGATGATTGTCAAGAACTGTTATCAGTTCCTGGAAGATGCTCAAAATATAGGCTTTATAGCAAATGGTGATGTGGCAGAGCTATTGAAAATTTCTAATTATGAGGAGAGGTATGGCTTGACATTTGCGGATGCGCTACTCTCATTTCCTGATTACGATAATCTTGAGATTAAGGCAAAAGTAATTCTTGATACACTACAGAGTGAAACAGCATCACTTGGAACCGAACAGCAAAAAAGACTTTTCTCAGAGATACTTGAGGATTATTCTCATATTAAAACCAAACGCAAGAGAATTACTGCTGTAAGAGAGGATAAATATTTTAATGCTCTGCAGATCAAATTCGCATCTGCCATTACATGTCATAAATCACAAGGTGGTCAGTGGTCTGCGGTATTCATTGATAATCCGTTCTGGAGAGATGAAGTATCACTTGATGATTTAAAATGGTTATATACTGCAATGACACGAGCAACAGAGAAAATCTATTTTATTAACTTTAACGATTCGTTTTTTAAGAATACATAATTTTGCTGACATCATGAATATATTGAAAAAATTTGCAATTCTTTTATCGCTTACTCTCTTGACTATCTACGCCGATGCTCAGGATTTAAAACAACTGTCAAATGTTGTCTCTTGGCGAGATAATTCGTCCCTTTTGATGATGCATATGGAAAAGGGAGAGAGGGTTTACAGGGAGTACAATATAAAAACCGGCATTGCCAATATTGTTGAGAGACCAGCAGACGTGGCAAGAGCTACTGTATCAGTAAAAGATGGAGATATTTATTATAAAGAAGAAAAGGGAGAAGAAAGGCAAATAACACATACTGTTGCTGAAGAGAGGAATCCAGAGCTCTCACCTGACGGGAAAGTGATAGCATTCACAAGAGATAATGACCTCTATACTATAAATATTCTTGGCGATAATGAGGTGAGATATACTAATGACGGCTCTGAGCTGATTATGAACGGATGGGCATCTTGGGTTTATTATGAGGAGATTTTAGGGCGCGCATCTCGTTACAAGGCTTTCTGGTGGTCGCCGGATAGCAGGACGATTGCCTTTATGAGGTTTGATGACACCAATGTTCCGATGTTCCCAATTTATGATGCAACCGGGAAGCATGGTTCAATTACAAGAACAAGATACCCAAAAGCCGGTGACTCAAACCCATTGGTCAGAATTGGTTTTGCCGATTTGGAAACAGCCAGGGTATCATGGGGAGATTTTAATGAGAAAGATGATCAGTATTTTGGGACACCTTACTGGAACAGCAATTCTGAGGAGCTCCTTGTACAATGGATGGACAGGGACCAGAGCAACTTTTTACTCTACTCTGTTAACAGATCAGACGGAGGAAAGAGGGTTGTATATACTGAAAAGCAAAATACATGGATAGATTGGCTTGAGGAGGTCCGTTTTGGTAAGGAGGGTTTCTATTTTGTAAGAGATTTTGAGCTTTGGGAGAATATCTATTACCAGAGTTATGACGGCTATGTATTTACTAAATTGACTGAAGGTAAAAACTGGGGGGTGAGATTCATAGATTTTGACGAAGAGAGAAGGGAGCTCTATTTTATATCAAGAGGGGAGACTTCAGAGAGAAATGACTTCTATCTTTTAAGCTGGAATAAGGGGATGAAGAAAAGTAGTGTGAAGAGACTTTCATCTGGCAGATGGAATTATTCTTCTGTATTGCTCTCTCCCGACAGAAAAAACTTTTCAGCCAATGTCTCTAGTGTAAGTGATCCCACTTCAACAATTGTAATGTCAATTGCTAAAGGCGGGGTGGTGAAACCTGGCGAATTTGTTATTGTTCAGGATGCGGCAGATGGGGCCGATCTCACTTTACTACCTGTTGCTGAGATGTTGTTCATAACAACGCCGGATGGATATAGATTACCGGCATCGGTAATTTGGCCTGAGAACATGGATAAAGAGAAAAAATATCCGGTTATAGTTAGTATGTATGGAGGGCCTAATTCTGGTACTGTTATGGATGTGTGGAGAAATCCCTCTGATGATGTCAAGTTTTGGTACAAGAGAGGGGCAATTCAGATTAGTATTGATCACAGAGCCTCCGGACATTGTGGCAAGGAGGGTATGAATTTTATCCATAGAAATCTTGGGAAACAGGAGATAGAGGATTATATTTTATGGGCGAAGTATTTGATTTCACTTCCTTTTGTGGATTCAAACAGAATTGGAATTACCGGCTTCTCTTACGGAGGTACAATGACTCTTCTAGCTTTGACAGAAGGAGCTGAGTTTTTCAGATTTGGAATTGCCGGAGGCGGTGTTTATGACTGGCATCTTTATGATACCCATTACACAGAGAGATATATGGATACACCTCAGAATAATCCTGAAGGGTATAAATACACATCTGTACTTGGAAAGGTGTCCAAATACAGAAGTGAAAAGGGTTCCAGATTGTATATTACTCACGGTACATCAGATGATAACGTTCATTTTCAAAACACTCTTCAGTTAATTGATGCTCTACAGCTTGCTGGCAAACAGTTTGATCTGATGATCTACCCTGGCGGGATGCATGGCTACAGAGGTGCTCAGTCAGTTCACGACAGAGAGGCTGCCAGGAATTTCTGGCTTAAGCATCTTTTTGACTAGAGCATTGCTAGATACATTAGCTCGTCATACAGCTCCCAAATCAATGACTCATCTTCATTGGCAATATTATCTGCAAGGATTTCGTTAGATTTGAAGATATGGCCTTTAAGACTCTCAGGGGAGGTATTATAGCTTGTTACAACTATACCAGAAGTTACTGAGTATTTTGTATTAATACCTTGCTTTTTACTTCTAACTGAGAAATCTATGTCTGATCTTGAATGGTCATAATACCATTTCCCATTATACTCTTTGTATCCGACAATATATGTTGCATCAGTTACAGCAATTTTCATATGTGAAGGTTTGTTTTTGATGAATGACAGATAAGCATCTCCCCTTTCCTCTACATTCATATTAAACTCAACTTTTGCAACGGCATGAGATTTTGAGTCAATAAAAATTTTGCCTCTGTATAGTATATCCTCGCAAGCCTGAATCTGATCAAACTTTACTACATACATAACTTTTCCGTCAATAACAACCGGAGAATCGTATTCAAAAGCATATAGTTCAGTCATTTTTTTATTGTCACATTCAGGGAGTGAATATTTAACAAGATCCAGTTTTAGTACATTGTTTGGTCCACCCTGAAGTTTTATAAGAAAGGGATCTTGGTTGGGTTTACTGTTTTTTCTTACTTGTTTAACAATGATCTTATCTTGCTTTGATGTCATATATGAGGCCTTTTCTATATCAACCATAGCCTCGTTAAGTGAGATAGTCTCACCTGCCCTCAGGACACTCTCTTTGTAATATCCAGAGATATGAGAGTCTTCACATGTGTAGTTCTTTTCAATTTTATTAAATGCCTCTTTAACCAGTACGGAAGCCTCGTACCTGGGGTTCTTTACGTTTGTTGCATCATCAGCTGCATAGGTTGTAAATGAAGCAGTTGAAAGTAGGGTTGCTAGTGTAAAAGCACAAATTTTTGTTTTCATTGTAATGGATTTTTGCAGTTATTTGTTTTCTGCATTATAGACGACCCTTTACATGAAAAAGTTGCAAATAGGGGAATAGCAAATTATAAAATATTGAGTGACTGCTCTTTTATCTTTTCCAGTTCCTCTTTCATCTCTACCACCAGTCTCTGGATCTCTGCGAAATTCGCTTTTGAACCTAATGTGTTTATCTCGCGCCCTATCTCCTGAGCAATAAATCCCATTTTCTTTCCGGGCATCTCATCACTCTCCATTGTTTGAATAAAAAAATCGCAATGTTGCTTCAGCCTTACCTTCTCTTCTGTTATATCCAATTTTTCAAGATAATAAATTATCTCTTGCTCAAATCTGTTCTCATCTGCATTCAAACCGGACTCGGCGAATTTTGAAGCTAACCTGGCTCTCACCGCCTCGTTTCTGCCAGGATCAAGCACCTCAGCCCTCTTTAGAAGGTTAAGTATGTTTGATATCCTGCTCCTTATCTCCTCTTCCAGCTTTGAACCCTCTGATATTCTGAAACTGTCAAGAGATTGAGCCGCACATATTATACAATCCTTAAGACAAGGCCAATATAATTCGTAGTCTATAGGTTTTGTACCCTCGGTTATATCCGGCATCTTAAGGACAACCGGTAAGAGATCTGATAATTCGCCTTTGATTTCTAAATCATTGCATAACTCAGTAATCTGTCTCCAGTAAGATTCAAATACATCTTTATTAATTTGCCTTGCTGTTGATTCGGAATTTGATTCAAGATTAACAAAAATATCAATACTTCCTCTTCCAAGAATTGAGGATACAAGCTGTCTAGTCTCTATCTCCTTCTCTCTTGGTATATATTGAGTCTTTAATCCTATATCAGCATTTTTCCCATTTACTGATCTAATTTCAACTGTAAATTTTCCAACGGCAGTTTTTGTTTCTGCCTTTCCGAAACCTGTCATTGACCTTAGCATAAGTTCTGCATTGATTAGTTGTTTTAGGTATCGCAAAGTTATACAAGAAATCTTATCTTTGCGGTTCAAAAATGAAAATGTCATGGAAGTGATTGAAAGCCTTGCAGAGGAGCGTCAGCTTAATTTTATAGAGGAGATTATTGAAAAAGATTTGGCAGATGGTAAACATCAGTCAGTGCTTACTAGGTTTCCTCCCGAGCCTAACGGATATCTTCATATAGGCCATGCAAAGAGTATCTGTCTGAACTTTGGCCTTGCAAAGAGATATGGAGGCAAGACAAATTTAAGGTTTGACGATACAAATCCAGCAAAAGAGGATGTTGAGTATGTTGACTCTATTAAAGAGGATGTTAGTTGGCTGGGATTTGAATGGGCTGCTGAGTTTTATGCATCGGACTATTTTGAACAGTTATACACTTGGGCTCAGGATTTAATTAAAAAAGGATTAGCTTATGTTGATGATCAGACTCAGGAGGAGATAAGAGAGAACAGAGGAACCGTTACAAAAGCCGGTATTCCCAGTCCATGGAGGGAGAGAAGCGTGGAGGAGAACCTGGATCTCTTTGAAAGGATGAGGCTGGGTGAATTTAAAGAGGGGGCGAAGGTACTCAGAGCAAAAATTGATATGTCTCACAGCAATATGCTTATGAGAGACCCGATTCTTTACAGAATTATATATGCACACCATCATAGAACAGGAGACAATTGGTGTATATATCCAATGTATGACTATGCTCACGGCCAGAGTGACTCTATTGAAAAAATAACACATTCCATCTGTACTTTAGAGTTTGATGTACACAGACCTCTATATGATTGGTTTATAGAAAAACTTGATATATTTCCATCAAAACAGTATGAATTCGCAAGACTTAACCTTACATATACAGTAATGTCAAAGAGAAAGTTACTGGAGCTGGTAAGGAGTGGATTTGTAACAGGATGGGATGATCCAAGAATGCCCACAATTTGTGGACTGAGAAGAAGAGGATACACTCCAGAGAGCATTAGACTCTTTGCAGAGAAGGTGGGAGTCGCCAAGAGAGACAATATTATTGATCTCTCCCTTCTGGAGTGGTGTGTCAGAGAGGATTTAAACAAGAGAGCAAACAGGTATATGGCGGTAATTGATCCAGTTAAACTCACTATATCCAATTATCCAGAAGGCACAACTGAAATTTTCAGAGCACCTGTAAATCAAGAGAATCCTGATGCTGGTTACAGAGAGATCCCATTCTCCAGGGAGCTCTACATAGAGAGAGATGATTTTATGGAGAATCCTCCAAAGAAATACTTTAGGTTAAAACCTGGCGGAGAGGTTAGACTAAAATATTCCTATATTATTAAGTGTGAAGATATTATTAGAGATAACAATGGAGATATTATTGAAATAATCTGCACTTACGACCCTGAAAGCAAGCCAGGAACAGGAGAGTGGAGGTCTGTTAAAGGAACTATTCACTGGGTGTCAGTAGCTAATGCTGTTGAGACAGAGTTGAGGCTGTTTGACAGGCTATTTACTGAAGCGGATATGGATTCAATACCTCAGGAGAAGAGTTATACAGACTTTTTAAATCCTGATTCTCTTGTTATTAAAGCAGGTTATACGGAGCCGGCTATACTGACGGATACCTCTCAGATTGCAGTACAGTTTGAAAGGAACGGATACTTTATCAAAGATTCTGAATCATCTGAAGAGAGGTTAGTTTACAATAGAACAGTTGGACTTAAGTCTGCATGGGCTCCACAGCAGTCTTAACCCTGTGTTTTTTCCAAAGTCCAGAATTGTAGTAGATTATTGCGCCTGCGCAACCTATTGTCCATCCGGCAGGTATTGACCACCATATACCCTGAGCTCCCATAATGTCAGATAGGAAGTAGGCCAGTGGAATTCTTATTATCCAAAGAGAGAGTGTTGTAATAAGCATAGGTACGAATGTTGCTCCGGCTCCTCTGGTTACTCCGTTAACGACAAACATTGTTGAGAATAGTATGTAGAAAGAGGTTACAATTACAAGATACTCTTTGCCGGTTTCAATCACCTCTCTATAGTGTGGAGATCCCGACTCTACAAACAAATACATTATCTGCTCTCCAAAAAAGACAACAATAAGAGTCAATGCTATACAGATGGACGTTGAGTATTTTAATGTTGCCCATAAGCCATTTCTGATTCTGTCAAATCTCTCAGCACCCAGATTTTGCCCGACGAATGATGATAATGCAGCAGCCAGATTCATAGCCGGCATTGAGACAAACATATCTACTCTTCCTGCCGCCGTGTATGCAGCAAGAGTTGCGACACCAAACGGAGAAACAATCCCCAGTAAAGCCATACTTCCCAATCCTACAAGAGTCTGCTGAATACCGGAAGGCAATCCTATTTTTAATGATAGTCTGAAGTTCTCCCAGTCAAATTCCCATTTTCTCCAATTCAGGTTAAATCTTATTATGCTCTCTTTTCCTTTGTTAAGGTGCCACCATAGTCCAATCCAGGCTGCAATAGATGATATTGCAGTAGCCCATGCAACTCCGTCAATTCCCCAATCAAAAACCAATACAAAGAGCAAATCTAGAACAATATTCATTACAATTGAACCAACGGTGAAGTATATAGGTGTCAGAGAGTTACCCACGCCTCGTAATATTGCTGCTATCCCAAATAACATGAATGAGGGGAGAGTCGTAGAGAGTATGACAATGTCAAAATATCGGACTGCGTCAGGAATTACATCTTCAGGTATTGAGAGCATTCTGAATATTGGCCTGCTAAGCAGAAAGAAGATTATTGATAGTATAGCAGAGCTTACTAAAAGAAATATTTGCAATGTGTCTGAAGTGACCTTTACCTTATGAAAGTTTTTTGCTCCAAAATATTGAGCTACAAGAACTGAGCCTCCGATAGTAATCCCAGCTACAAGCGCAGACAGGGTAAACAAGATTGGGAAACTTGAACCGACTGCAGCCAGCGCAACCGAACCAATAAATTTTCCTACAACTATGCTGTCAACAATGTTGTATAGTTGCTGAAAAATATTCCCAATTATCATAGGGATAGCAAAAAGGATTATCTGTCTCCCCTCATTTCCTTGTGTAAGATCCTTCATGTTCAGAACCGACTCTTGTAAAAATGACAATATGGCTGTCCACCTCTTTTTTGATAATATTTCTGGTGGTAAGCCTCTGCCGGATAAAACTTACCAGCAGGGGTGACTTTAGTTGCAATATTATAACCCTTTGACTTAAGAGTTGAAATTAAGGCAAGAGCTGTCTCTCTTTGCTCTTCGTTTAGGTAGAATATCTCTGATCTGTACTGTGTCCCAATGTCAGGACCCTGTCTGTTCACCTGCTCGGGATCATGTATTTCAAAAAATCTTATTGTCAGGTCTTTGTATGAAATTTTTTGTGGGTCGTAGGTAACCTCAACAGCCTCAGCATGTCCTGTAATACCACTGCATACCTCTTCGTATGTAGGGTTTTCGGTATAACCACCTGTATATCCGGAAATAACCATAAGTACTCCGGGAAGCTGCCTTAGAAGATGCTCTACTCCCCAGAAGCATCCCCCTGCAAATATTGCTACTCTCTCCATTATGATATTCTTAAATAATTCCGGCCCACTCTTTTAGCTGAGCAATCTCCTTACTCCATATTTCAAAATCGGGTGTCTCAAGTATCATGGGTATTCCATTGAATTTTTTATCTTTCATAAGAATCTTAAAAGTCTCTTCTCCAAGCTCCCCTTTCCCTAAAGAGTCGTGCCTGTCCACTCTTGAGTTAAGCCCTTTTTTTGCATCATTAAGATGCATTCCCTTTAAGTATTTGAATCCGATAACTTTATCAAAGTGGCTAAATGCATCATTGAATCCCTTCTCGTTTGAGAGATCATACCCGGCAGCAAATGAGTGGCAAGTGTCAATACAAACCCCAACTCGGCTTTTATCCTCAACCTGGTAAATAATCTCTGCAATCTGCTCAAAAGTGTGTCCTAAATTGGATCCCTGTCCTGCAGTATTCTCAATAACAGCAGTAACGCCTTTTGTTTTATCCAGTGTTAAGTTTATTGACTCGGCAATCCTTGTTAAACACTCAGTTATTGAAATCTTATTCAGATGGCTGCCTGGATGAAAATTTAATCTGTCAAGACCGAGCTGTTCGCATCTTTGCATTTCATCAAGAAATGCTGCTCTGGATTTGTCCAACCCATCGCCTTCCGGGTGGCCAAGATTAATAAGATAACTATCGTGTGGCAAAATTTGGAATGGCTTAAAACCAAACTCTTCACACCTCTCTTTAAAACTCTCTATACTCTTTTTTGATAGAGGAGCGGAAACCCACTGACGCTGGTTTTTTGTAAAGAGAGCAAAAGCTGTTGCACCAATCTCTTTTGCATTAAGAGGTGCATTTTCTACTCCTCCTGAAGAACTTACATGTGCCCCAATATATTTCATAATCAAAAATTTATTATTAACTTATTCTGGAGAAATCCTCTTTGGCTCCTCTCATTTTGTTAAGCTGATCTTTTAATGTATGGTTGAGCGGGTGTTCAATAAACGGATCCCTCTCAAGGAGAGATTTTGCAGTTTTCCTTGCCTCCTCCAGAATCTGAGAGTCTTTTGCAAGGTCTGAGAGCCTAAGCTCAATAGGCAAACCACTTTGCTGTGTTCCCTCAATGTCTCCGGGACCTCTCATCCTCATATCGGCCTCAGCCAGTTCAAAACCGTCCTGTGTAGAACACATAAGGTCTATCCTTTGTTTAGACTCCTTTGTCAGTTTATGCCCAGTCATAAGTATGCAGTAGGAGTTCTCTGCTCCTCTGCCAACCCTTCCTCTAAGCTGATGTAATTGAGATAGCCCAAACCTTTCAGCACTCTCAATCATCATAACTGAAGCATTAGGAACATCAACTCCTACCTCAATTACGGAAGTAGAGACAAGAATGTTGGCCTTACCGGATGCGAATAACTCCATATCGTATGCTTTATCTTCGTTTTTCTGTTTACCGTGAACAACTGCTGTAACATATTGTGGAGCAGGAAACTCTCTTATAATATTTTCATATCCATCCTGAAGATTTTTGTAGTCAAGAGTCTCACTTTCATTTATAAGAGGGTAAACAATGAAAATCTGACGCCCCTTGGCAATCTTTTCCTTCATAAAATCGTATATTTTCTTCCGGTGAGACTCAGTAGTATGCATTGTCTTAATACTCTTTCTGCCTGGAGGGAGCTCATCTATAACAGACACATCCAGATCTCCATAAAGTGTCATAGCTAGTGTTCTTGGTATGGGAGTTGCTGTCATGACAAGAACATGAGGCAATGTCTCAGTGCTTTTACTCCATAGTTTAGATCTCTGTTCTACTCCAAATCTATGCTGTTCATCAATAACAGCAAAACCAAGATTTTGAAACTGAACAGAGTCCTCAATCAGTGCGTGAGTGCCAAAAAGTATATGTATTAATCCGTTTGATATCCCTTCTGATATCTCTCGTCTCTCTTTTGCCTTAGTGCTGCCTGTTAAAAGGGCTATTTTAACACCTGTTCCATTTAAAAGTTTTAAAGAACCATTATAGTGCTGGTTAGCAAGAACCTCTGTGGGAGCCATAATGCATGACTGATATCCATTGTCGGCTGCTAGCAGAGAGCATAATATTGCAACCATTGTTTTGCCGCTGCCGACATCACCTTGTAAAAGTCGGTTCATCTGCCTACCTGATTTAAAATCGTCCCGGATCTCTCTTATCACCCTTTTCTGAGCATTTGTAAGCTCGAATGGCATAACAGAGTAGCATTGGTTAAACAGATCTCCTACACGTGGCATATATAGACCTTTTGAATTTCTTTCACGAACGCTCTTTTGTCTTAACAATGAGAGCTGGAGATAAAAGAGCTCTTCAAATTTGAATCTGAATTGGGCGGAAGCCAGCTGTTTAAGATCTGATGGAAAATGGATGTTCTGGATTGCCTCTTTTAGAGGCATTAAGCGTTTTTCTGAAATAAGCCATTCTGGAAGTGTCTCTCTTATACCCTCTCCGCACTGTTTTATAAGCGCTGACTGCAGACGAGCTATTACTTTATTGCTTATACCTCCACCTCTTAACTTTTCAGTAGAAGAGTAAACACCTATCATATTTCCAACATAAATTGGATTCTCTTCTGTTACAGAATCAATTTCAGGATGAACAATATTAAGGCTCTGATTGAATACCGTCGGCTTACCAAAAACGATATACTCCTGATTCAACCTCAGGCGCTCTTTCGTCCATTTTATGCCCTGGAAAAAGACAAGATCTATTGAGCCTGTGGGATCTGATAATGTTGCAATAAGCCTTCTCGCCGGACCCTTCTCACCTGCTAAATTTATCCTGGTTATTTTACCCCTGACCTGGATATAGCTCATTGAGGGTTCAACTTCGCTGATTGTATATATTCTGCTTCTGTCAATGTACCTGAAAGGAAAAAAAAGGAGCATATCGCCAAAACTTTTGATGTTTAGCTCCTTCTCTAGCAGAGCAGCTCTTCTTGGGCCTACACCGGAGAGAAATTTAATATCACTGTCAAGAATACCAGGCATATTGCAAAGTTAACAATCTTGCCAGATTTTTGTATCTTGCGCGAAATTTCTTCAAGACATTACAATGAGCAATAAGATAGTTGTAGGAATCACTCAAGGTGACAGCAACGGAATTTCGTATGAGGTCATAATTAAGGCCTTATCTGATAGTAGAATGCTAGAATTATGTACTCCTGTTATTTATGGCTCTTCAAAGCTTTTTGGCTTTTATAAGAAAAGTCTATCAGAAGCTGACGGTGTTGCTGCAAATGTTATATCATCTCCTGCTGATATTCACCATAAACGGGTTAATATTATTAATTGCGTTCCAGAAAGTGTAGTGGCAGATCCGGGGAGACCTACACCTGAAAGTTCCAGAGGGGCTTTCCTCTCACTGGATAAGGCTATTGATCACCTTAAAAAGGGTGAAATTGACGTTTTGGTTACCGGACCTTTTAATAAAGCATCCATGAAGAACGAGGGCTTTACCTTTCCCGGACACACAGAGTATTTGACAAAGGAGTTTGGTAAAGAGGACTCGCTTATGTTTATGATCTCTCCGGCAATGAGGGTTGGATTAGTGACGAATCATATTCCAATTAAAGAGGTTGCCCCTTCAATCTCAACAGAGAAAATTGTAAAAAAGTGCAAATTAATGTGTGAATCCTTGAGAAGGGATTTTGGAATTGAGTATCCAAAAATTGCGGTCCTATCACTCAATCCCCACGCCGGAGAGGAGGGTGTTCTTGGCAATGAAGAGAGAGATATAATAAAGCCTGCTATTGAAGACTTAAAATCAGAGGGAGAGTTGATTTTTGGGCCTTATGCCCCAGATGGTTTCTTTGCATCCTCAATGTATAAAAAATTTGACGCTGTGCTTGCAATGTATCATGATCAGGGACTGACCCCATTTAAGTCGTTATCTCCTGATGGGGGAGTGAACTACACTGCCGGTCTTCCTGTAGTCAGAACTTCACCTGATCATGGAACTGCTTATGACATTGCCGGTAAAAACATTGCAAATCACTACTCTATGCTGAATGCAATTTATGAAGCAATAGACATATTTAGAAAGAGGAAAGAGTATGAGGAGATAAGAAGAAATCCTCTCAAGGTTGAAATACCTGTTTCCAGAGGCAATGATTGAGCTTTTTACAGATGGTTCCTCTAGGGGAAATCCTGGACCCGGAGGATATGGAGTTGTTCTTAAAAGTGGAAGTCATAGGAAAGAGATCTCCGCCGGTTATATCCTGACTACTAACAATAGAATGGAGCTGCTGGCAGTTATTGTAGGTCTTGAGGCTCTGAAAAAAAACAACTCATCTGTTAATGTTTACTCTGATTCATCATATGTTTGCGATGCCATAAACAAAGGATGGCTATTTGTGTGGGAGAAAAAAAATTTTTCAGGAAAGAAAAACCGGGATTTATGGCTTAGATTTCTTACTGTTTACAGGAGGCATAAAGTAAAGTTCACATGGATTAAAGGTCATGCGGGACATACTGAAAACGAAAGGTGTGATGCACTTGCAGTTGACGCTTCAAAGGCTTCATCACTATTAATTGACGAGGGTTATACCCCAGAAACAGCTCCAACTCTGGGTCTGTAATCCTGTCCTCTAAGCCATGGTTTAAAACCAGCCTCTTTTATAGTTTTTAACATTTCAGCAGCGTCCATTCTGTTTTCTGCTCCGGCGGATGATACTACGTTTTCCTCAATCATGATTGAACCCAAATCATCTGCACCTGAGTGAAGAGCCATCATACCAATCTCTCTTCCCATTGTAAGCCAAGAGGCTTGAATATGGGTTATATTGATAAGGGCTATCCTGCTAATAGCTATCATTTTCAGATGTTCAATTGAAGATGGTTCGGATATATTGTAACGTTCACTTAATTTCGTTCCTTTTATCTGCATTGGCCAACAGATAAATGCTCTGAAGCCTGGCGCACCTTCAGGTTTTTTACTTTGAAGTTCTCTAATCCTTATAAGGTGCTCAATTCTGTCTTCAAGTGTCTCAATATGCCCGTAAACCATTGTTGCAGTTGTTCCCAGACCCATTTTGTGTGCCTCTGCCATTACTTCAATCCATTGATCTGAAGTTGGTTTCCCTGGAGAGAGGAGTTTCCTCACCCTGTCACTTAATATCTCTGCGCCCGCCCCGGGAAGTGAATCAAGACCTGCTTTAACAAGTCTCTCTAATGTCTCTTTAATGGAAAGTGAGCTCACTCTTGCTATGTGCGAGATCTCTGGAGGGCCAAATGCATTTAGTTTGATTAAGGGGTCAATTGATTTAATTAAGTTGATGAGACCTTCGTAGTATGATATGTCATAATGAGGGTGGAGTCCTCCCTGAAGTAATATTTGATCACCTCCCAACTCTCTGAGATTTTTGATTTTTATTTCTAATTCCTTTTTGTCAATAGAGTAAACTTTTTCTCTCTCTGAAAGTTTGCAGTGGAAATTGCAAAAGAGGCAGCCGGAAATGCATACATTCGTATAATTAATATTTCTGTCTATCTGCCAACTCACTTTATTGCCAGGAACCAGTATATATCTTATTTTTTGAGCTAGTTCAAATAGCTCTGATGGTGGTGATTCACAGTACAGTTTAACTAACTCCTCTTTAGTAAGAGGTTCTAATGCAAGAGCTTTGCTATATAATATATTAAAATTCATTGTGTTGCATTAATCTTATACAACTGCAAAAGTAAAAGAATTATTTATAAAGTGTCACAAAAAAGGTATATTTGTGTAATGATTTGAAGCAAATAAATTCATATTCAAAAGAAATGGAAAATATACTGGAGAGGGAGGGTTTGCGCTTTGCACTTATTGGTGGCGGCAGTTGGGCCACCGCTCTTGCAAAGTTGTTACTTAACCATCAAGATAGCATATGGTGGTATATTAGAGATGAAGAGTCTATAGAAAAACTGCAAAATACAGGACACAATCCATTTTATTTGCAAGCTGTTCACTTTGATCCAAAAAGGCTGCAACTATCAACGGATATAAATGAAGTCATATGCAATGCAGATGTTTTGTTATTCGCAATACCATCTGCTTATTTCATGGACATGGCTGTCAAAATAAGATGCAATCTTGATGATAAATTTATTATAACAGCTATTAAGGGAATGGTACCTATTGACAATATCTCAATAGCAGAGTATTTTCACCTTAACCATCAGGTACCATTTAGCAGAATAGGAGTTGTCAGCGGTCCTTGTCATGCAGAGGAGGTTGCAATGGAGAGATTATCATATCTCACACTTTCAAGCAAATATATTGAGGTTGCGAGATCTATGTGTGATATCTTTTCTTGCAGTTATATCAGAACAATTCCCGGAACAGATATTTATGGAGTAGAGTATGCCGCAGTACTCAAAAATATCTACGCGGTTGCTGCAGGAGTATGCCACTCTCTGGGTTATGGTGATAACTTCATGGCAGTTCTTATTACAAACTCATTTCACGAAATGAGAGATTTTCTTCATGCCAGCCATCCAGACAAGAACAGACACACCTCTACCTCTGCATATTTAGGTGATCTGCTTGTAACTTGTTACTCTCAGTTTAGTAGAAACAGAACCTTCGGATCAATGATTGGGAAGGGATACTCTGTTCAATCTGCTCAACATGAAATGAATATGGTTGCAGAGGGTTACTATGGTGCCAAATGCATATATGAGATAAATCAGAAATATAAGGTGCATATGCCAATAGCGGAGGCTATGTATAAAATCCTTTATGAACACAAATATCCCGCCTATATTGTTAAACAGTTATCAGAACAATTACAGTAGTATGAAAATAATAGATATTGAATATCCATCCTCTCTCTCTTATATTGGTGAAGAGATGGAAAAAGATGCCCTGTTAAGGGCAGCTTCTGCTTTGGATACTTTGTTGAGGGGTGATGGAAGAGGAAATGAATTTTTGGGATGGCTGGATTTACCAGTCTCCTCCATTACAAAAGAGTCATTAAATCAAATAAATAAAATAGCATCAGAGTGGAAAGAGAGGTTGGAGCTGGTAGTTGTTATTGGAATTGGTGGTTCATACCTGGGGTCAAAAGCCACTCTTGAGGCACTTTCAAATCCTTTCAATCTATATTTTGGAGGTACTCCTTATCCTTCTGTTGTGTTTGCCGGACATAATATGTCAGAGGATTATATCGCAGAATTATTGGATCTTCTGGATAAAAAAGAGTATGGTGTGGTGGTAATTTCAAAATCAGGGACAACCACAGAGCCGGCTGTTGCTTTCAGAATTATCAAAAGACATATTGAGGAGAAATATGGCAAAGAGAGATGTGCCGATAGAATTATAGCCATTACGGATTCTAAAAAGGGTGCATTAAGGGAACTTTCCGACAAACAGGGATACAGGACCTTTATTATTCCGGATGATGTTGGAGGGAGATTCTCTGTGTTAACTCCTGTGGGTTTATTACCTGTTGCAATTGCAGGTTATAATGTGGATTCATTTATAGAGGGTGCTTCAGCTATGAGAGAGAAGGTACTTTCAAAATCGGTTGATAACCCAGCATTGAAATACGCGGCAATTAGAAATGCTCTTTATGAGTCTGGGAAAAAAACGGAGCTTATTGTTAATTATAATCCTAAACTTCAATACATTGCAGAGTGGTGGAAGCAGCTGTTCGGCGAGAGTGAAGGAAAAGAGGGTAGGGGAATTTTTCCGGCATCAGTAAATTTTACAACAGATCTACACTCTATGGGACAATACATTCAAGAGGGTGAACGGACAATTTTTGAAACAGTAATAAGTGTAAACAATTGTAAAAGAGAGATTAGAATAGATCATGATCCAAACAACCTTGATGGTCTTAACTTCCTCACGGGTAAGAGGGTGGAGGAGTGCAACAGAATGGCAGAGATTGGCACTCGCATAGCACATGTTGACGGAGGTGTCCCAAATATCAGGATATCAATAGAAAACATTGATGAATACAACTTAGGCGCTCTCTTCTACTTTTTTGAAACCGCTTGTGGCATAAGTGCCTATATGCTGGGAGTTAACCCATTTGACCAGCCCGGAGTTGAAGATTATAAAGTAAATATGTTTGCACTCCTGGGTAAACCAGGATATGAAGAGAAGGCCAATGAATTAAGATCAAGGAATATTTAATGGAGTTTTTGGGAAAAATTGCTAAGGCTTTCAGCGAAAGAGAGCGGGAGTCATTATCTGATTTCTGCTTTGTTTTTCCTGGCAGGAGGGCTGCGCTGTTTTTTCAGAGGGAGCTTGCCGGTAATTTAGTTAAACCAATATTTTCTCCATCTTTAATAACTATCAGCGATCTTTTTTCTAGTTTATCTGGCTTAAAGAGGGTTGATAATCTTGAGTGTGTTTTCAGACTTTATAATATTTACTGCTCACTCGTTGATAATCCGGAATCATTTGATGATTTTATTTTTTGGGGAGAGACACTGATATCCGACTTTGATGATACAGACAAGTTTTTAGCAGATCCCAAGAGACTGTTTGCAAACATAAAAGATCTTAAGGAGCTTGATGCAGACTACTCATTTCTCTCAGACAGACAGTTAAAAGCTATTAAAACTTTTTGGTCTAACTTTCATAATGGTGAAGAGAGCATTAAAAAGAGCAAGTTTAAGGCGCTTTGGTCACTTATGCTTCCAATGTATGTTGGACTAAAAAATGGCTTGGAGCATGAGGGACTGGGTTATGAGGGGATGATTTACAGAAAGATTGCTCAGGATATTCAGTCTGGAAACAGTAAGTCAGCAGACCTTTTTCTTAAAAGATATAAAGGAGTAGTTTTTATTGGATTCAATGCCCTGAATGAATGTGAGAAGAGGTTAATGAATTATATCAAACTGTCTGGGAAGGGTGATTTCTATTGGGATTATTTTGGTAATATTCTAACAGATCCGGATAACAGGGCATCTCTCTTTATGAGAGGTAACCTTCAGTCATTTCCATCTTCGCTGAATATTGATTTTAATAATTTTTCACTTCCTCAAACAGAAGTCATTGGAACTCCATCAGCAATTGGTCAGGCAAAAATAGCCGGTGAGATTGCTTCTGATTTCTCTGCAGGGCTAAAGAACGCTGTAATACTACCGGATGAATCGTTATTGACATCAGTAGTAAGATCTTTTGACTACAGCGAGGGGGAGATAAATATTACAATGGGATACCCGCTAAGAGATTCTGCAGTTGTCTCATTAGTTGAGAATCTTGTTGAACTACAGTCATCTGCTGGTTTATATTTCAAAAGAGTATTGAGTATTCTTAGACATAGTTATGTTAAAGGCTACTCTGCAGAATTGGTTCAAAAGATGGAAAGAGAAATTGTTTCAGGAAGTATGATTTATGTTCCGGAGTCCCTTTTCTCAGAAGATCCATTTTTAAAAATTATATTCAGAAAAGTGATCTCTGAATCTAACTCAAAGTTGGAGAGCTTAGCATTAATTTCAGATTATATACTTGAAATTCTTGAATACATTGTAAATAAAACTGATATCGGTAAATTTGAAAAAGAGCTTATCTACTATTATCACACATTGGTTGTCAGGCTTAAGGGCCTTGCTTTAGAAATATCTCCATCAACCTTTCTCAGACTATTAAAGCAATTGGCGAATTCAACATCAGTCCCATTCAAGGGAGAACCACTTGCCGGATTACAGATAATGGGTATGCTTGAGGCTCGTTGTCTGGATTTTGAAAATGTTATCATATGCTCTGTTAATGAAGGGATATTACCCTCTGCAAATATTAACACCTCTTATATTCCTTTAAATCTTCGTAAGGCCTTCTCTCTTCCTGATAATGAATATGCAGATGCTGTATCGGCATACAATTTTTACAGAATAGTATTAAGATCCAAGAGAGTCTGGCTATTGTACGATACAAGAAATGACGGTATTTCAAACGGAGAGAAAAGCAGATTTATTCTCCAGATGAAATATCACTATAGAGCGCCAATTGTTGAATATTTATCTGCAGGATCTGTATCAAGAAGAATAAAGTCTCCTATTGTTGTCAATAAGAGTGGCACGGTAAAAGAGCGGTTAGAAGAGTATGCTAAAGGTAGGAGATCATTTTCTGCTTCTTCGTTATCACAATATATTTCATGCCCTTTGAAATTCTATTTCTATCATATTGAGAGAATTAATGAAGAAGATGAGCTTAGTGAATCAGTTGAGGCAAGGACATTTGGAACAGTTTTGCATAAGTCAATTGCCAGATTGTATGAGACATATGAGGGCAGAATTGCAGATCAAAAGTCATTATTGGCTCTTTTAAATAATGGCAAATTGATAGACCAGGTTATTGAGTCTGAGTTTAAGAGAGAGAGAAAGATCAACGAAATAAAAGGGTATAACTATTTAGTATGTAGTCTTATAGGTAGATATATTAAAAAAATTGTTAATTATGATTTAAAATTAGCCCCCTTCAAATACATTAAAGCAGAGGAGGAGTTCATTAATGAGCTGATCATTGATGAAAACAGAGGTGTAAGGCTCAAATCATATATAGACAGACTTGATAAACTTGATGGTAAGCTTAGGATTGTTGATTATAAAACCGGAGGGAAACCTGACAAGTTCCCGGGAATAGCTGAACTATTTATACCAAATCAGTCAAAAAATCACTCTGTATATTTTCAGCTTTACCTTTACTCACTTATTGTTGCACCAAATGAGAGGTCCATTTTAGCACCCTACATATTACGGGATTTGGAGAGAGAATATGAGCTAGAAACCAACCCTGATGAAATAGAATATTTTAAAAATCAGCTTATAGAATTAATAAAAGAGATTCTCAACTTTGAGGTTCCATTTATACAGACCTCTAGTCTGGATAGCTGCAAAATGTGTCCTTTTAAAGAAATATGCCGATGATATGGGAGAGATAAAGATTTTCAGGGCCTCTGCAGGATCGGGCAAAACCCATAGGCTAACTCAAGAGTATCTTAACCTTTTGAAGGAGGATGACAGGGCATACAGGAGAATTCTTGCAGTTACTTTTACCAACAAGGCAACCGAGGAGATGAAGAGAAGGGTGGTAGAGAGACTTTTTGCTGAATCTACTGCCGGAGATAATCTCTCTTCAAAACTTCTTAGAAATATTCTGCATGATTATTCGCTGTTCAACATTACGACAATTGATAAATTTTTCCAGAAAACACTAAGAGCATTTGCCAGAGAGATTGGAAGAAACACCTCATACGAACTTGAATTGAACAATAGCAACATTCTAACTCAGGCAATTGACAGGATGTTGTTTAGTCTGGACAGTGAAGAGAATGAGACCCTTCTGAATTGGATACTTGAACTATCAATTCAGCGAATAGATGATGGTAAGAGCTGGGATGTCAGATCAATTATTCAGGTAACTGCGGAACAACTTTTCAAAGAGGCTTATAAAATTGCTGTTAAGCATGAAGGAGACTGGTTTTTGGATAAACAGCATATCTCAAGCTACACATCTGTAATACAAAAAGTTATAACAGATTATGAAAGTGTGTTATCTATGTATGGAAAAAGTGGTTGTGAAATATTAAGAAGTGCAGGTTTAAAACCAGAAGAGTTTTCAAGAAAGGGCAGCTCATTTGCAGGAAGATTTGCAAAACTAGCAAAAGGTGAATTCACACTCTCTAATGAAACGTTTAAAACGGCAAGTCAGAGCAGTGATACATGGTTTTCAAAAAGCGCATTAAAGGATGATCCTACTCTTTCTGAGAGAGGAGCAGTTGCGGAGAGAATGAATTTACAGTCTCTTATGTGCGAAATTATTAAGTATGAGAGTGACCACTATATTGATTATGCAACCGCTCAGGCAATATCTAAAAACATATTCACACTTGGGTTAGTGTCTGATATTAAGAAGAATATAAAGGAGGTAACTGATGACAGCGGAGTAATTTTGCTGTCAGAAACCTCTGAGTTGCTTAATGACATTATTGACGGGAGCGATACACCTTTTATATTTGAAAAGACAGGAACAAGGACTGATCACTACATGCTGGACGAGTTTCAGGATACTTCTGTAATGCAATGGGAGAATTTCAAACCTCTTTTAAAGAATAGTATCTCATCCGGATATTCAAACTTGATTGTTGGCGACGAGAAGCAAAGTATATACAGATGGCGAGGTTCAGACTGGACTCTGTTAAATAAAAGTGTTTTTGAAGAGTTTCATAAAGATGAAATTAACTACTCTCCACTTACAGATAACTGGAGATCTGGCAAGGAGATAGTTGATTTTATTAATGACTTTTTTCCAAAGGCAGCATCTGTATGCGATGACATACTGGAACACAGCTATAATGAGGATGCAAAAGTAACATCAATCTATTCATCTGTTTGTCAATCAATGCCTGCTGAAAAGATTATCAGGAAAGGATATGTAGAGTTAAAATTTGTGTCAGAGAAAGGGGAGGATTACAATAACAGTGCTTTGGAATTTGTCAGGAGTTCAATTGATAGAGTTATTGCTAATGGGGGGCACTTAAGCGATATTGCAGTACTTGTAAGAAGAAACAGTGAAGGTTCATTAGTTGCTGAGAACTTGATTGATGCCGGGATAAGAGTTATATCCGGGGACTCTCTGTTTCTTGCAAATTCAGATTCTGTCTCTGCGATGATTGCAAACTTGAGATATATTAGTAACCCAAAAGATGATATCAACAATGTTTTGGTCAAATTTTCAGGAATAAATATTGCCGATATTGACAAAGTCTCAACACTTCCTCTTTATGAGATGTGTGAATCTCTTGCTGAGTATCTTCCGGAAGAGTTAAAGAGAGCTGAGGCTGCATTTATTTTCTCTTTTTTAGATACAGTAAGGGATTACATAAAGGTCAACAGAGCTGATCTCTCTGCTTTCTTAAGCTGGTGGAAAGAGAATTCTCAGAGATTGACAATTCCTGCACCTGAAGGTGAAGAGGCCGTGAGAGTTATAACTATACACAAGGCAAAAGGACTTGGATATTCAACTGTAATAGTTCCTTTCACTGAATTTGGATTTAAGGGGTTATCTGATATAATTTGGTGTAAACCAAATACACCCCCTTTTAACAAGATGCCAATAGTTCCGGTTTTAAAGGCAGATGCCCTTACATCAACTCACTTTAAGGCAGATTACGAAAAAGAGAGTTTTCTCAGAATTGTTGATAATTTGAATATGGCTTATGTTGCATTCACCAGGGCAAAGGATAACCTTTTTATTCTGGTTAATGAGACAGGCAAGCCTGACAGATTGCCAAAAGGTGTTGGAGAAATTATATCTCATTTCTACTCAGATTTATCTGGCGACAAAAAGGTCCTGAAATTTGGAGAAGAGATAGTGATTCCCGAATTAAAAAGCAACAGTATTGAAGGTAGGGTAATGCCTTTGTTTAAATCATGGGATAACTCTGATAATCTGAGACTGACATTAAGATCTGAAGAGTTTTTCAATCCAGAAGAGAGCTCAAGAAGCAGAGGAGTCGTGATACATTCAATTTTATCACAAATCTACTATGTCAAAGACATAAAATCTGCCGTCCAAAATGCAGTTAATACCGGAGAACTTGAAGCTAAATATACTGAAGAAACTGAGAATTATTTTACTAACTTAATTAATTCTGTTGAACATCTTGGGTGGTTTTCTTCTGAATCAAATATTTTGAACGAGTGTGAGATACTCTTGCCATCAGGTAAGGTTTACAGACCAGACAGAGTTATTTTAGGAGATACTCTTACTGTTGTTGATTTCAAAACAGGAAAATTAAAGAGTAAAGGCCATATCAGGCAGTTAATGGACTATATCTCTTCACTAAAAGAGATGGGGATGAACAATATAAAGGGTTATCTTTGGTATTTAGATGAAAATGAAGTTATTGAGGTTGTATAGCCATCTCTTCCAAGTACTTAACTACACTTTCAACATCACCATCTTTTATAAGAACTCTTTTATCTTTATCCAGAAGATATATTGACGGAGAGGCTCGCCTGTCATACAACCTGTTTACAGTAACTTCATTATTTATATCTCTTCCCGTTTTCCATCCGGCAGGGAATGAACCGGCAACCATCTCATATGACTCAATATCTTCACCGGTGTAAACTGCGATAACTGAATGTCTTTTTTTAAAGCGGTTGAATGCATCATTATTTTCCGCCAGAAAAACACCCTCCTTGCATGAGTTACAATCTGGTTCAAAGAAGTATAAAAGAGTTAATTCTGACTCAATCTTATGTAGTTTTACCACTCCACCGTCTTCAAAAAGTATACTGAAATCTTCGGCAACTTTACCGATGCTGTTTTTAATCAACAACTCCCTCTCCCATTTCAGCTTTTCCCTGATAGGGCTCTCTACGGGTAAATTTTCAATATAAACATCAATTACTGATATGTAGAGCCCTTCATGTCTCATTGGGGAGTTTGGATGGTTAAGACTCTCATCAAAAAGTATTAGAAGTGGCTCAGTAAATGAACAGGGAGCAGAGGAGGCCTTGGAGGCTAAATCATTAAGGAGGACATTTGCTCTTGAGAGACCCGTTTCATTTATCAAAGAGAGGTATTCATAAAAATGTTTCCTGAGTTTATCCATTGAAACAGTGATTGTTGTATCGTTCCATGGAATGTTGTCCCAGAAATGCTCTGCAAGATAAGCTCTTCTTAAAACATCCTCCTGGATTATGGATGGAATTTGAGGATAGGAAAATTCAAACTCTCTTTCTACATTATTGCACCCGGGAAAAAAGATTGATAATGTTAGTAATACAAATAAGTGTTTTTTCATTGAATGCATAATATAAACTTGTTGCCTCCTAATTTGTTAATGAGTATATTTATGCAAAAATAGTCTAAAATTTGATATGGATAAATCTGATATAGGTCTGATAGGTCTTGCTGTAATGGGTGAGAATCTTGTTTTGAATCTTGAAAGCCGTGGCCTTAGGGTCTCAGTTTATAATAGAACTTACGATGTGACTGAGAGATTTGCGAAAGGAAGAGCAGCAAAGAAAAGAGTTGAACCACACAGAACCCTTGAATCTTTTGTTGAGTCGCTGAAAGGGCCAAGAATAATTATGATCATGGTGAGGGCCGGATCAGCTGTTGATAGTGTAATTGATCAACTTATCCCTCTATTAAAAAACGGAGATATTATTATAGATGGCGGTAACTCGCATTATCTGGACAGTGAAAGGAGAGAGAGTTATCTCTTGTCAAAAGGTATTTATTTTGTTGGAACGGGAGTTTCAGGAGGAGAGGATGGGGCACTTAAGGGACCTTCAATAATGCCCGGAGGGTCATTTAAAGCCTGGCCTATTATAAAACCGATATTCTCCTCAATTGCAGCTGTAGCTGAAGATGGGGAGCCATGCTGTGCTTGGACAGGATCAGGTGGAGCAGGACATTTTGTAAAAATGGTACATAATGGAATAGAGTATGGAGATATGCAGTTAATTTCCGAGGCCTATTCAGTACTAAAAAATATTGTCGGCCTTGACAATGAGAATATATCGTTAATTTTTGACAGATGGAACACCGGCAGACTGCAAAGCTATCTTATAGAAATTACTGCAAAAATTGTTAACTACAGAGATAGTTCAGGTGATTATCTGCTGGAAATGATTCTGGACTCTGCCGGACAAAAGGGTACCGGGAAATGGAGTGTTGAAAGCGCCATGAATCACGGAGTACCATTGAATCTTATTGCGACATCTGTTTTTGAAAGATCGGTATCGTCAAATAAATCTGGCAGAGAGATTGCAGCCAAAGAATACGGATTTAAACCGGTTGTTAACAAAAATATAACTGTTGAAGATGTAGAGAGGGCTTTGTATGCATCTAAACTTATCTCTTATGCACAAGGATTTGATTTGATGAAAAGAGTCTCAGACGATAAAGGATGGGATTTGGATTTATCATCAATTGCTAAAATATGGAGAAATGGCTGTATTATTCGCTCTTCATTCCTGAATAATATATCTGAGGTCTACAAGAACGGTGAATCTATCACATCTCTTCTGCTGTCTTCTTATTTTAAACGAGAGATTGAAGAGTCATTGAATAGCTGGAGAAAATTGGTCTCCGAAGCCGCTCTCTCCGGAGCTCCTGTCCCGGCATTTAGCAGTGCTCTAAACTATTTTTACTCATTCACCTCAGAGAGGCTTCCTGCAAATCTTATTCAGGCGCAAAGGGATTATTTTGGTGCTCATACTTTTGAAAGAGTTGATGAACCGAGGGGGATCTTCTTCCATGAAAATTGGACTGGTGAAGGAGGGGATACGAAATCAGGAGTTTACAGTATTTAAATTTGCCAATATGAGAAGCAGACTAATGGTGATTTTTGGGGGGTCGGGAGACCTTGCTAGAAGAAAGCTTATACCGGCTCTTTATATGCTCCATAAGGGTTCAAAATTGGATAAGGACTTTAAAATTGTAGCAACAGGCAGATCAGAAATATCTACGAATGATTTTATAATTAGGGCTGATGAGGCCTTAAAAACTTTTATAAATAAGGGAGATTACGATAAAGCAGAGGTTGAAGGTTTTCTTAATAGAATTAGCTACTTTGTGGCAGACCCTGAGATAGAAGATGATATGTTAAAGCTGGCTCAGTATCTTAGTAAGCTTGATCCCAATAACATTGACAGAAAAACACTTTTTTATCTTGCAACACCACCGTCACTTTATGGAGTTATACCCGAAAATCTAAAAAATGCAGGATTGGTCTCTCCTTTTTCAAGGATAATTGTAGAGAAGCCATTTGGATACGACCTCTCATCTGCAGTGAAAATGAACGATGTTTTAAGAGATGTTTTTTCTGAAAAACAGATTTTCCGAATAGATCACTTTCTTGGCAAAGAGACTGTTCAAAACATTCTTGCTCTTAGATTTGCAAATGGAATTTTTGAACCCTTATGGAACAGAAACTATATTGACAGGGTAGAGATAACTGCTGTAGAGAACATGGGCATCGTTGATAGAGGGGCTTTTTATGACAAAACCGGAGCTCTGAGAGATATGGTTCAAAACCACTTAATTCAACTTTTGGCTTTAGTGGCAATGGAGCCACCTATTGCATTTAATGAAAAAGAGTTTAGAAATGAGGTTGTAAAGGTTTACAGATCTTTAAGGCCACTTAATCCTGAGGATATTGTTAAAAATGTAATAAGGGGGCAATACATTGAATCACACATTAAGAGAGGAGAGAGGATACTACCCTACAGAGAGGAGAAAAACGTAGAACCGGACTCCAAGACAGAGACTTTCCTTGCTATGAAGGTTAATATATCAAACTGGAGATGGGAAGGGGTACCGTTTTATATTAGAACTGGTAAGCAGATGCCAACAAAGGTTACAGAAATTGTCATACATTTTAAACCAACACCTCATAAGCTATTCAGTACAAGAAGTGACTGCCCGGAGCAAAATCAGCTCATCATTAGATTACAGCCAAATGAGGGGGCTGTCCTAAAATTTGACGTCAAGAAACCGGGATCTGGCTTTGAGATTAAACAGGTCCCTATGGAATTTACATATGATAAACTCGGTGGAGTGCAGTCTGGAGATGCCTATTCAAAATTAATTGAGGACTGTCTTAACGGAGAGACTGTGCTCTTTACAAGAAGCGACGCTGTTGAAGCTAGTTGGACCTATTTTGATCCCATATTAAAACAATGGGAATTAGACGCTAATTTTCCTCTTTACGGATATCCTGCCGGAACATGGGGGCCTGTAGAGAGTGACAGCATAATAGAGGGAGGAAAAAGGTGGAGCAACCCGTGCAAGAACCTTACAGATACAGATAAATACTGTGAATTATGATTTCACCTGCTCATATACTAACAGAGAGATTAATTTATATTTCTAATAAACTTGATGGAATAAGAAGGATGAATCTTGCGATATCAGGAGGCTCATCTCCAGATATACTTTTCTTTTTATGGACTGGTGAGTATAGAGGAAAAATTGACTGGAGAAATATTAATCTGTTTTGGGTTGATGAGAGGTGTGTAAACATTGACCATCCCGAAAGTAATTATGGTCGTGCATATAAGAAGTTCCTAATTAAAACGGATATTCCGGATGAGAATATACACAGAATAAAAGGAGAGAACAATCCTGATAAAGAGGCAGAGAATTATGAAAAAAGAGTAAAAGAGGCATTGGGAGTAAACAGGGGTTTTGATTTGGTTATTTTGGGAATTGGTGAGGATGGACATACATCTTCTGTATTCCCAGGTCAGTTGGAACTATTTGAGACTTCAAGACTATACCTTCCATCAACCAATCCATATAACGGACAGAGAAGAATTTCACTTACCCTTTCCGGAATATTAAATTCTAAGGAGATATCTTTCTTTATTAGAGGTTCGTCAAAATTAAAAGTCATAGAAGAAATCATCAAAAGAGACAAGGAGGAGCCTCTTCCTGCTGCCTACATAATAAATAGATCCTCAAATGCGAAGATATATTGGAATGAGGCCCCTGCAGTTGCCGGTTTGGATATAAATTCTATATTTGTAAAGTAGAACATGGCAGATTTTAATCATAGAATGACTCTTCAGCGGTTTGAATATAATGCAGAGACGTTTTCGTCGCTCATTGGAGTACTTCCGGGCTTTGTATACCGATGCCTGAACGACTCAAACTGGACAATGTTGTATATTAGCGATCAATGTAAGGATATAACCGGCTATACTCCTGATGAAATGATCAATAATTCATTAATCTCTTATGAAGAAGTAATCTCCCATGAATACAGACGCTATCTTCACGAAAGATGGAGAGTAGTATTAAGTAACAGAGGTGTACTTAAAGAGGAGTATAAGATTGTAAGAAAGGATGGTTCCTTTAAATGGGTACTGGAGCATGGCAGAGGTGTATTTGATGAGAACGGGAATCTTAAGTATCTGGACGGTTATATTACAGATATATCAAATAGAAAAGAGGCCGAAGACAGATTAGTCCAGAAAAATATTGAGCTCCATATAGCAAAGGAGAGGGCTGAGGAGGGAGAGAAGATGAAGACTGCTTTTCTTGCAAATCTCTCTCATGAGATCAGAACTCCAATGAATGCAATAATGGGCTTTGCCGAAATGCTAAAGGAGGATGACCTTGATTCAGCTCAGAGAGATAGTTTTATTGAAATTATTAATAGGAGCGGATCCCATCTACTCTCTATCATCAATGACATTATTGAGATGTCAAAGATTGAATCAAATTTAATTAAGCCAAACTTTGAGGAAGTTGATATTGATCTATTGATGGATGTTGTTGGAAAAACAATGTCGGCAACAATACCATCTGAGAAGAGGGTCAGACTTATTTACTCAGCTCCATCCAGTCAATCTGATTATAAAATAAGTACAGATCCTGTAAAGCTTAGACAAATATTAACTAACCTTATATCAAATTCAATTAAATATACAGATGAAGGATCTGTACAATTTTGGTACTCAATTGAAAATTCGGGAGATAGCCCTTATATTGAGTTTTGTGTAAAAGATACCGGAATAGGAATTGACAAGGAGTATCAGGATGAGATTTTTGAGCGATTCAAAAGAATTGAGGCGGAAAAAGGAAAAGGGGTAAGAGGAGGTTCAGGATTAGGTCTTGCAATATCTAAAGCCTATGTTGAGATGTTGGGCGGTGATATTGAGGTGGAGTCAGAATATGGCAGAGGCTCTCTATTCAGATTCAAAATACCGCTTATTATTTGTCAAAAATCAGAAAAAACATTAGAAAAAGAACAGAAAGTAAAGGGGGATAAGATGGAAAATCAGATGCGAATATTAATTGCTGAGGATGAAGATACAAACTTCTTATATCTCTCGGCTCTACTTTCAAGGTGCCATCACATAGTGTTAAGGGCAATTAATGGTCAGGAGGCAGTGGACATTGTAAAAGGTGAAAGTAATCTTGACATTGTTTTAATGGATATAAAGATGCCTGTCCTTAATGGTTATGATGCCTTAAGACAGATTAAACGGCTAAGACCATCGTTACCGGTCGTTGCTCAAACTGCTTATGCCCTGTCAGATGACGAACAGAATATCAGGTCCGCAGGATTTGACGGCTATATAGCCAAACCAATTATGAAAAACAAGTTGCTTGCAATCATTGAATCTTTTACCAAACACTAACAAATATGATCACAAAACTCTCTCGAATGTCACTAATTCTGGTGGCAGTTTTCTCTGTGTTTTCCCTATATTCTCAGGAAAACTTAAAATATCAAACCCCTCCGGCAGAAATACTTGAACTGGCAAGCTTTGAAAGGGCCCCATCCGTTCTAACTGATTCAAAAAATGAAAATTTCATTTTTACATACAGGAGTACATATAAAAGTCTTGACGAGCTGAACCAGCCTGAAATGAGGTTGGCCGGATTAAGAATAAATCCTGTTTTAAACATCTCTTCAACAGTAACATATATTAATAATATTAAAATCAGAAGAATTGATGAGATAAGTGAAACACAGCTCTCAGGTCTTCCAAATGAACCTAAAATTTCTAACTTACAATTCTCTCCTGATGAACGATATCTTCTGTTTACACACACCAGCAATACCGGGGTTGAGCTTTGGATAGCTGACATATCAAACAGAGTTGCAAAAAAGATATTTGACAGGAATCTGAATGCAAACATGGGAACTCCATTTACTTGGTCAAGAGATGGAAACTATGTAATAGCAAGAGTTTTACCTAATAACAGAGCAACTTTAATTGATGAGACCAAAAATATTCCACAGGGTCCTATTGTATCTGTTAGCGATGGCAGAGTTTCCCAAAACAGGACTTACCAGGATTTGTTAAAGAATAAAAATGATGAATCAAATTTTGAAACCATAGCCCTTTCAGAACTATGGAAAATAAACATATCAGATGGTGCCAGTGAGCTCTTTTTACCATCTGCTATATATGCCGGGGAGACCTTTTCGCCAGACGGAGAGTTTATTATGATTTCAACAATTCAACGTCCTTATTCATATATAGTACCGCTAAGCAGATTTCCTCAGAATACAAAAGTTTATACCAAATCCGGAGCTCTTGTAAAGGAGGTTAATAGTGTACCGCTTATTGAAATCCAGCCAAAAGGGTTCAGTTCAACAAGAACCGGAAAGAGATCAATGGATTGGAGAGCAGACAAACCTGCAACATTGGTTTATGTTGAGGCTCTTGATGGAGGAGATCAATCAGTTCAGGTTGAATATCGTGATGCTTTGTTCTCATGGGATGCCCCTTTCACCTCTGAACCTAAGCTACTGGTAAAGGTCCCTCAACGTTACGCCGGAGTTATCTGGGGAGACGATAAAACTGCTATTTTAAGAGATATGTGGTATGATACAAGAATGACCTCAACATACCTGTTCTCTCCTTCTTCAGATATTACTGAACCAAAATTGATAAGCAAACGTAATAGACAGGACATATATTCTGATCCGGGAAATTTTGAAACAAGAAAAAATATCTACGGAAGGTATGTGCTTGCAATAGAGAATGGTAACCTTATACTTACGGGACCTGGTTATTCAAAGGAGGGACAATTTCCTTTTATAGATGAACTTAATCTTAAAACATTAAAAACCAAAAGGGTTTACCAATCCACCTATACTGATAAAAAAGAGGATATTGTCTCAATAACTGATTATAAGAAGGGACTTATGCTTGTAAGAATACAGTCTAAAACTGAATATCCTAATTACTACACAAGAAATTTCAGGAAAAAGTCTGATCCTGTCAAACTAACTGACTTTGCGAACCCTTTCAAAAAGCTTGAAGGTGTTCAGAAAGAGGTAATTAAGTATAGACGCAGTGATGGAGTCATGTTATCAGGAACACTCTATTTGCCTGCCGATTATGATAAAAAGAGCGGAAAAAGACTCCCTCTGCTAATATGGGCCTACCCTGAGGAGTTTAAGGATGCAAGCTCAGCAAGTCAAAGTACTCATAATCCAAACGAATTCACTTTCCCCTCATATGGCTCTTTTGTATATTGGGCTGTTAGAGGCTATGCAGTTCTGGATGACGCCTCTTTCCCAATTATTGGAGAGGGCTCTTCAGAACCAAACGATACTTTTATTCAGCAGTTGGTGGCCAATGCAAAAGCAGCAATTGATGCAGTTGACTCCCTGGGATATATTGACAGAACCAGAGTTGGAGTAGGAGGTCATTCTTATGGAGCCTTTATGACAGCAAACCTGTTAACACACACAAATCTGTTTGCTGTCGGGATTGCCAGAAGCGGGGCATATAACAGAACTCTTACACCTTTTGGATTCCAGAATGAACAGAGAAATTACTGGGATGTACCGGAAGTTTATAATACAATGTCTCCTTTTATGAACGCATCACTAATGAAGACTCCTATGTTACTTGTTCACGGAGAGGCCGACAACAACCCCGGAACATTTACTTTGCAAACTGAGAGATATTTTCAAGCTCTTAAAGGGCTTGGTGCTCCCGTCAGAATGGTTATACTACCTAAGGAGTCACACGGATACGCTGCTAAGGAGAATATACTGCACTTGTTGTGGGAGCAGGATCGCTTTTTTGAAAAGTATTTAAAAAAATAGAGATTATTACTACTTTTGCATTCCTTACTTATGGAAAAGGTACGCTCAGGTATTTTAAAATATATTGTGATGATATCGTTTCTCTCCTACTACGGAGGGGCAACGATGTTCTATCACACTCATAGCATTGGAGATAAAAGCATTGTTCACTCTCACCTCTATTTTGGAGGTGAGAGTTCTTCTCCAAGCCATACCCATAGCTCAGCATCCTTTTCCCTTATTTCAACATTTCTAGCTTCATTAAATTTTATTGCAGCGGCATTTGCTCTGCTGTCAATTTTCAGAAAGCTAATTGGAATATTCGGACTTTATAAAAAAAACAGGGATAGCATTTTGCGACTATCTCTGATTCAATCCAGAGCTCCGCCAGCTGTTAGTTAAGACTATTTATTCTTTTTTCAACTAACTAACAGCACATACAAATTAATGATTTTAAGATATTTTTTCGTAGCAATATTTCTATTGCTAAAAGTGAGTTCTGTATATTCGCAGGCAAACTCTACAAAATTTAATGGGTCAGCAATAAGAGGACATATTGTTGAAAAATCTACCGGCCTTCATATACCATACGCTACAATTAAAATTGAGGAGACTGGGTTAATTTTTCCGGTTGATGAGAGTGGACATTTTCACAAAACAGACCTGCCATCCGGGAAGTTCAGAATTATTGCTTCCTCTTTGGGTTATCTTCCAAAAGATACTATTGTTGAGATAAGGCCTTATGAAAATATACTGCTAAACTTTGAACTAACAGAGAGCTCCCTTAATATGAATGAAGTTGTAGTTACTGCAACAAGAAATGAGTCAAAAAGAAGAGAATCTCCTTCAGTAGTTAATGTTATTGGTAAAAGACTTTTTGAACAGTCTGCCTCTTCAAATTTGAGTCAGGTATTAAATTTTCAGCCAGGCGTAAGAGTTGAGGTGAGTTGTCAGAATTGTGCAGTAACACAGGTTAGGATTAATGGACTTGAGGGACAATACTCTCAAATTCTATTGGATAGCAGACCTATTTTTAGTTCTTTGGCGACAGTATATGGAGTAGAACAACTACCTGCAAGTATGATTGAGAGGGTTGAGGTGTTAAGAGGAGGCGGTTCAGCAGTATTTGGCTCAAATGCTATTGGCGGGGTAATCAATATAATTACAAAAGAGCCCATTAAAAATACTCTTTCTATCTCAAATCAAACGGCATCTCTGGGTAAAGGCTCAATGGACTTCACTACCTCCCTGAACAGCTCATTTGTTTCAAAAGATTTTAATACTGGGGTCTATCTGTTTGGAATGATAAGAGACAGGTCCCAATATGACAGGGATGGAGATGGATTTAGTGATATTCCTGTATTGGACGCCGAAACTATAGGATTTAGGGGGTATCATAAATTTAATCCAAATGCAAGATTAACTCTTGAATATCATCATATGAATGAATTCAGAAGGGGAGGGGACTCTCTTTCAAGACCTCCGCATGAAGCATCGGTTGCTGAGCAGGTGAGACATAAGATAAATGGAGGCGGAGTCAAACTTGATCTTAACTCTAAGAATTACAAACATAGAGTTTCAATATTTACTTCAGCACAAAAGATAGGAAGGGACAGCTATTTTGGTACCAATCATGATTTAAGTGCTTATGGTAGGACTGACGATATAACTCTATCAGCAGGAACTCAATATTCCTTAAATATTAAGAGATTTCTTTTTTTACCATCTGAGTTTACTGCGGGTTTTGAATATAACTACAATTACCTGAAGGATGCAATGCTTGGATATAACAGGATTATTGATCAAATGACATACACTTATGGTGGATATGTTCAAAATGAGTGGAAAAATGACAAATTAAGCATCTTATTGGGAGCAAGGCTTGACAAAAACAGTCATGTTAAAAATCCAATTTTCTCTCCCAGAGTTAATCTCAGGTATTCCCCTGTTGAAAACATCATATTCAGGGGTAGCTATTCAAGCGGCTACAGAGCACCCCAGGCATACAGCGAGGATCTCCATGTTGAAGCGGTTGGAGGTAATGTATCGCTCATTGTTTTAGATCCTGATTTAAGACCAGAGTACTCAAATAGTTTAAGTGCTTCAGCCGATTGGTACTTTTTTGCAGGTCCTGTTCAGATGAATATACTTGGTGAAGTTTTTCATACAAATCTTAAAGATGTATTTGCTCTTGAGGCTATTGGAAGAGATGAGTCCGGTAATATATTACTTGAAAGAAAAAATGAAAGCGGAGCTCTGATATCTGGCGGAAATATTGAATTAAAGGCAAATTATGGGAACTCGTTATCTGCTCAGGCAGGTTTTACTTTGCAGTCAAGCAGATATAAAGAGCCCTACAAATGGTCTGATGACGAGGAGGTCTATTCTGACAAAAGAATGCACAGAACTCCTGATAATTACGGCTATTTTACCCTGTCATGGAATCCGTATGCAAAATTCAACATTTCAGCAACTACTGTTTACACAGGTAGTATGATAATGCCCCATTTTGCAGGTTATATTGAGAGAGACAGGTTAGAGAAGACATCATCATTTTGGGATATGGGAATAAAATTCTCTTATGATATAAAATTTGGCGGAGATTTTATTTTGCAAATTAATACAGGAGTCAAGAACATCCTTGACTCTTATCAAAGAGACTTGGACAAGGGTGCGTTAAGAGATGCCGGGTATGTCTATGGACCCGGAAATCCGAGAACATTTTTTGCCGGTGTTAAAATTGATTTGTAAAAATTAGCCTATCATTCAGCGATGGATAGACTCTTCTTGTCAAGAGCGCTGTTCATCGCTTTATACCCCATTTCAAAAATAACGTCAACCTTTTTGAGATCAAATGTTTTAAACTGCATTGCTGATTCAACCTCTACTAAGATATCGCACATCTTTTTGTCTTCAAGTGTATTTGCTCTGAACATGAAATGATAAGATCTTTCAGCAATACCGACTATGTTTTTTGAATACTTCTCAGTTACAAGAGGACTTGCATTTACACCAATAATTTTTTTGCATTCATCACGCAAAACAGAGACAGGAAAGTTTTTAAAAATACCCCCATCTGCATACAACCTCCCATTTATCTCCATTGGATTAAAGATAACCGGAACACAAGCTGATGCTGTAACTCTCTTAATCAGATCTCCATCTGTAAAGACCTCATACCGGCCCTCATCCAAATTTGTAGCTATAACTTTAATCGGTATTTTCAATTCGCTGAAAGTTCGTGCAGAGATATTGGATTTAAGCAATTGTACAAAACCTGTCGGTTTGAACAGCCCGTTTTTTGGGATATTAAGCTCTACAAAGTAATTAAAATCTTTGTCTTTAAATAGATCCAAAATCCTCTCAGGAGAGTTGCCTCCGGCATACAAAGCAGCTACTACAGCTCCGGCGCTAGTGCCTGCAATAATATCAGGCACAATGCCTCTCTCCTCAAGAGCCTTTATTGCTCCTGCATGGGCAAATCCCTTTACGCCCCCACCAGAGAGTACCAGACCTAAATTGTGCATTTTATTTTATCCTAAAGTGAAGAAAAACTTTGCCCCTTCACCCTTTTTTGACTCGGCCCAAACGCTGCCACCATGTCTTTCAATTATCCTCTTAACTGTTGATAGCCCTACGCCAGTACCTGTGTACTCATCACCATGGTATCTTACGAATGGTTTATAAAGACCCTCGGCATTGTCTGAATCAAAACCGTCACCATTATCCTCTATGCAAAATACGACAGATCCAAAACTCTCCTCCATAAAGAATTTAATTACCGGGTGCTGAGATTTTGAACTGTATTTAACAGCATTTCCCAATAGATTGTCCAACGCAACTCTTATTAAATTGGGGTCAGCATTTGCAACCAAATCGTCCTGAACTGAAAATTCCGGTGTTGTTTCCGGATACCTTACCATTAAGTTCTCTATTATATCCCGTGCCAGTTTAGACAGATTAACAGATTCTCTGTTTAATTCTGTTGTCCCGGATTGAGAAAATGCTAGGAGATCCTTTATCAACTGAGACATCTCCTCTGCCGAGTCTTTTATATATCCCAGAAACTCTTTCTCGTCTCCTGATATAGAACTATCAGGATTATCAAGCATTGCAGATGCAAAGCCAAGAATAACTGACAAAGGAGATCTGAGGTCGTGAGAGACTGAGCGTGAGAATGATTCAAGATCACTGTTAGCCTGCTTTAACTCATTATTTGATCTCTCTAATTGAGCTTTAATATCTGTCAGTTCATCATTTCGCTTGGTTGCAGTCTCATACACAGATATCAGCAAGTCTATTATTTGCCTTTTTGATGATGTTATGTGATATTCAGCTCCTCTAAATATTAGCTTAATTTCCGAGTTATCGGCTACCTCTGTTGCTAGTTCTCTGTTCTCCAGTAAATGGGATATTCTGTCTAATATCTCATACTCCTCATATGGCTTGGTTACAAAGTTATCTGCACCAGATTGAAGACCTTTGATTATATCATCAGGATCCTGCAGAGCAGTCAGAAGCATAACAGGGATCTCCTTCAGATTATTGTTTTCTTTAATTTTTTTGCAAAATTCAAAACCATTCATGCCAGGCATAATTACATCACTGATTACCATTGATGGTTTGTTTTCCAGCAGTGAATTATAAGCATCTGAGGCATTATGAAACATCTTATAGTTTATATTGTTTTTCTTGAAGAGATATTCAAGTCTTTTTGCCTGGACAAGAGAGTCTTCTGATGCAACTATATGCCCGTCTCGCAATAATCTTGAAATATTGTTAATGCTCATTTCTGAAATATTTGATTTAATTTGTTTGCTATTCCTTCAGGTGTCATAATTACACAAGCTGCTCCAAGATTGTATGCCTCCCCTGGCATACCATAGATAAGTGAAGTTGCGCTATCTTGTATAAAAGTATAAGCTCCTGTATCTTTCATCATTTTTAATCCTGTTGCACCATCTTTACCCATTCCAGATAAAATAATACCTACAGAATCTTCTCCGTAGAATTTAGCAACGCTAGTAAAAAGCACATCTACTGATGGTCTGTGCAGTGAATCAATTTCATCACCGTTTATTATTTTTATTAAACCTCTCTCTATCTCCATATGGCTTTCAGGTGGCGGAATATAAATTTTACCAGACTTTGGTCTCTCGCCATCTCTTGCAATCACAGCTTCAAGATTTGAAAATGAATTGATCCATGAAGTAAAACCCTCTATAAAATTGGAATCAATATGTTGTACGAGTAAAATAGGAAGGGGAAACCGTGGAGACAATATTGATAGAATTACTTTAAGAGCCTCAGGACCCCCAGCAGAAGATCCTATTGCAACAATTTTCGCACTCCCATTAACTCGGCATGTCTCTTCAGTCTTTGTTTTTAATTTTGGTAACTCTTGATGCTGTATCTTTCCATTGGTTCTTCTTACAACCTTTACTTCAGCCATTAATTTAACAGAGTTAATGTATTTATTGGCAGATGATTGAAAGGTTTCGTGGCCAGGCCCGTGAGGCTTGGGGAGTACCATTACCGCTCCAGCCTCTAGCTCCTTTATAGCTGTCAACACATCGGCGTCCCTATATATGCTGCTAACAATAATTACAGGAACAGGGCATATACTCATAATCCTTCTTGTTGCCTCAATACCATCCATAACAGGCATATTGATATCCATGCTTACAACATCCGGCTTATGTTTTAAAGTAAGCTCAACAGCCTCTTTTCCATCAGTGGCAGTTGCAACAACTTCAATATTTGGATCATCAGAGAGTATCCCACTTAACAGTCTTCTTCCAACTGAAGAGTCATCTGCTATTAGAACCCTGATTTGCCTATTGAAAGATTTTTTCATATATGATTTAAATTAACCTTCTGATGGTGTCTGTAAGGTTGCTCTTTTCAAAACTTCCCTTTACAATGTAGGCGTTGGCACCTGCCTCCAAACCTCTCTGCATATCTTTCTGAGACTCTAGTGTAGTAACCAAGATTACCGGAATATCTGAGAATTTTTTATCACCTTTAATTTTTGATGTCAGTTCAAATCCATTCATATTTGGCATCTCAATATCTGTAACTACAGCATCAAAATTTCCATCGGTAAGTTTATTGTATCCATCCACTCCATCTACGGCTACCTCAGTCTCATATCCGGCACTTTCAACGATACTCTTTAACATACTTCTGACAGTTATTGAGTCTTCCACAATCAATACTCTCTGTTTCTGCTCTGTTATTCCCTTTATTTTAATTTTATCAGAACCCGAATTCATACCTCCAACGGCATATTCAATAAGTTCTGATACATTCACTACTGGTATAAGAATCCCGTTTCCAACCATCGTTACACCAGTTATTTTTTTGATGCTTTTTAGCTGGCTCCCAAGTGGTTTTATTATCCCCTCTATCTCCTCAAGTATCTCATCAACTTTAAATGCCATCTTTTTTCCGTTTGAGTTGAGAATAAGTGCAGGTAACACCTTCACATCTTTAGAAGATGTTTCGTTTAACCCTAATGAGAGTCCAAGATCAACCAGACCAATGTGTTCGCCAGATACAATTAATGAAGCTCTGTGTCCGGATGTAAGTATATCATCCGGACTAACACCTACAACCTTATCAATAAACAGGGTTGGAATTAGAAATTGTTTCTCTCCGCATCTTACCAGTAGAGCTCTAAAGGTTGCAATGGTTTGAGGTATTTTTATTATAAAAGTTGTTCCTTTACCCTCTTGTGATTTGACATGAACTGAACCTCCAAGGTTAGAAATTTTCTCAGCCACAATAGCCATGCCCAAGCCCCTGCCTGATATCTCTGTTATCATTTCACTTGATGAAACTCCTGAGGAGAAAATAAGGTTTACTTTCTCATCATCGCTTAATAAGGAGGCTCTAACTTCGTCTATTATACCATTTTTTATAGCTGAATTAACAACTTTGTCCACTTTTATCCCTCCTCCATCATCCGAGATTAGCAGAGAGAGTTTAGCGTCGGCCTCTTTAGAGACCTTGATTAAAATTTTGCCATTTTTTCCTTTTCCTGATCTCTCTCTTTGTAAGCTGCTTTCAATGCCATGGTCTGCGCAATTCCTGATTAAGTGCACCAACGGATCTTTAAGCTCCTCAAGAATTCTTTTGTCAATAAGAAAATGGTCTCCTGTGATCTCAACATTAATCTCTTTGTCCTTTTCACGAGCCAGATCTCTAACCATTCTTGGTACAATGTTCAGGATTGTGGAGAAGGGCAGAAGAAGTGTAGATTTTACATCTAATATAAGATCATCAACCATTCTGTTTGCTACCCTGATAAATCTTGTCAAGTCTCCATACAAATTACTTAGTCTGTCATCTGCCAATTTAAAGTTGATTGATTCTAGTTCCGTTTTGTAAAAAGCGAGGGTCGATTTAATGGCTATAAGGTCCTCAGTTTGGTCTAATATTTTATTAAGCTTTGATACTGAAACTCGTATTGTTTCATGTTCAGACGAGATGACAGGAGCTGAATCTTTATTTTCATCTCTCTCAATATTCTCATCATTTTTGTTGTCAAACAGTACTCTTTTTAGCTCTTTCTTTGCTGGCTTACTCTCTTTTTTCCCGCCTCCCTCTTTTTCTAATGATACTTTATGTATATATTCCAGATTCTTAATTAATTGCTGGAAATTTGGTATCCTTTTCTCTTTACCCGTCTCTTTTAGACTTGATAACATCAAACGTAAAGAATCTACGGATTTGTACATTATGTCAAACAGAGATTCAAAAATAACTGCCTCTCCGTTTTTTATTGATGACATAATATTCTCCATAACCATACAGAGCTTCTCTGTATCTGTAAGATTTACAGCTCTTGCAGCACCCTTGAGGGAGTGAGTCTCTCTGTAAACACTTTCAAGAACAGATATGTCAGGAGAATCTAAACTATTTTCAAGTTTAAGCAAGCCTTCAGATATAGAGACTAAATGCTCCTCAGCTTCTATTCTAAAATCCTCTAACAGCTCTTTCAACAGATCGTCTTGGTTAATGGCCATTTAATCTATAAATTGTATTTTATTAATATTGTCTTCAAATTTCTGCCAAGCAAATGTATCTGTTGAGCAGTGTCTTGAGTATGATTAATTCCTGTAACATTCTGTTCACTAGCTCTTTTAATATTTTCCATTGCAGGTACAATCTGGTCCATTCCGGCCATCTGCTGCCTTGTAGAAGAGGATATCTGTATAGCTGCTTCAACTGCATCCTCAACATTGTCGGCTAGTATATCTATTACCTCTCCGCTCTCTTTGACTCTGTGAATTCCCTCTTCGACACTTTTCGCACCCTGATCAGTGACTCCAACTGTTGAATTAACAGACTTGTTTATTTCATTTAGAATTTCCTTAACCTGTTGAGTAGCTTTCTTGGATTGGTCAGCCAGAGATCGAATCTCTTGAGCAACAATTGTAAAGCCTCTGCCATGCTCCCCTGCTTTAGCCGCCTCAATAGCTGCGTTCACGGCTAGTAAATTAGATTGATCAGCAATGTCGGCAACAGTAGATGTTATTTCTGCGATTGTTCTGTTTTGTTCAGAAAGCTTTACTACTGTTTCAGATATTAGCTTCATTTGATTGTCAATATGCTGAATTGCTGAAATAAGCTTCTTCACAGAATCTCTTCCCTTGTCTGCTGAGTCAGAAGCTTTTTGTGAACTTTCCATAAGTGACTGAGCCTTTTGATTTGAGACCATTGCTGTCTGCCTGACCTCTTCAATTGTAGTCGTAGTTTCCGTTACTGCTGTAGCAGTTTCGGCCGCTCCTGCAGATATCTCGGTAACAGCACTTAAAATGTCTGAAGATGCAGTTCCCAGGATTTCAACGCCAGATCTTATCTCTGCTGTTATTTTTCTTACAATTCTTAAAGTCCATATAGCTATTGTCAAAACAAGAAGAACAAGCATACTGCCTAAAAGGAGTAATTGAAACACAACAACTCTCTCTGCTTTTACAGATAATGCCTCTGTTTTAGCTTTCATTTCAAGAAGCTGGGTCTCAATGATTATTGATTTCTCCCGGATCTGTTCATATAATATATCCTGTTCAGTATTTACAACTTTTTTTGCCTCTTGCTCTTTTCCGTCTAGAAGAAAGCTAATCATCAAATCTCTGTTTTCAACATATCTTTTTACATCTTTTGTAAGATCTGACATTAGTAATTTCTGTTCTGGATATGATGTAAGCAGGCTGTCCAAACCTTTTGTCTTTTGCAAAATATCTCTCTGCTTAAGATCAATATTTTGCTGAAATAATTTATCATTAAGTCTTTCCGGATAGAACAGTGCCTCTAAGCTAAGAGCTCTTAATCTGTTCTCGTCTGCACGCAGACCCGTTAGCTCATAAGCCAAGGTGTCAAGGAGAGCGTTCTCAATAATCACCCTATTCATTCTGTTATGATTTGTATAAGAGATTATTGAAAAAAGGATAGTTGCCACAACAATAACGGCGAATCCAATTATCATCTTTCCTCTGGTCTTGAATTTTAAGAAGTTTTCCATATTAGTCTATTATTATTTTTTTATTATCAGTTAATGCTCTTCCGTTAAGTATAAGGGCTCCATTCTTGCAAATACCTTCAATAAATTCTCTGTATATATCATTAAAATTGTCTGGCATTTCAGATATTGACTCCGCCAAAGTATCTGAAAAGCCAATAATTTCGTCGGCTACAATACCATATTCTGTTACACCGTTTGATACTATTAAGACTTTATCAAGCTCAGATAATCCATACTCTTTTGAGGATAAAAACCTATTGATGTTAATGGCAGAATATATTGCACCTCTAATGTTTGCAACTCCAATCACAAAATCCGGAGTGCCCGGAATTTCAGTAAAACCCCTAACCTTCACTACCTCTTTTACCCACTTTTGCTCAATAGCATATATCTCTTTAACCACTCTAAAGACAAGAAATCTTAATTTTGCTTTATCTATTTGTTTGTCAATAATTAAAGCATTACTCTTGGCTCTTGATTTCAATATAGCTTTACTTTTATTCATTATTGGTTTTCAATCAGTTTTTCAACAATTTGAAGCATTCTCTCCCTGTTTATCCCTCCTGTCGTTTTTATAAGTTCATCCTCTTTTAACCTTTCTGTAATCTCTGCAACATTTCTGTAGTGAATTAAGGCTGCTCTGTTGTTACCCTCACTTCTGAGTATGTTGCCAAGCATAAGGTGTGACATAAGGTGTTCAGGGTTTAAATAGAGGCCACGTCTAAACATTGTTTTGGCTCTGTCAATCTCACTAAGCTCATTTAGAATTGTCCCATAAAGATAAAAAATATCATCAGAGGATACCTCCAATGTCAGTAATTTATCTAAAACAGCAATCGCCTCTTTGTACTGACCTGTATTGGCATAACTTCTGGCAAGAAATCCCATTATTGTACTCTCGGTATTTCCTTTTTTAATCTCAGTGAGAGAGCTCTCTATGCACTCCTGATATCGGCCTTGAGAATATAGTAGTTCTAATTCACTGTTAATAAAAGGTTTTTCTTCAAAATTTGGCTCCTGAAAATCAATTTTATCAATTTGCTGCTTATCTCTTTTTGGTAAATGATTTGAATGATCAATCCTCTTACCGGGTGCGGGAATAGTTCGTATTCGTTCTTCTCCCACTTCATCCTTGTAATAGAATACCCCTTCGTCAGAATATCTTTTTTTAAAATGTCCAAAGAAATCGTCGTTCAACTCTACCTGACTGGCAATAAACCATCCTTTATGGCTCAATACATTATAAAATCTTTGAGCAATCTGTTTTATCATTCCGTGGTTGAAGTACATAAGGACATTTCTGCAAAAAATTATGTCCATGCAATCCTCTCCTGGCAACTCTCCGGGGTATCTGTCTGATGCAAGATTAAGAAATTCAAAATTAACACTATCCTTGATTTTTTGACTAATTTGATAGTTCTCTCCAATTTTTGTAAAGTATTTCTTTATGTATAATTCGGGAGCCTCTCTAAAAGACCAAGCAGTGTACAAACCATTTTTTGCTTTTGTCAGTACATTTGGGTTTATATCTGTAGCAGTTATAGAATATGAATCAGAATTTAGGAACGGGAAATTCTCATTGATCAGCATTGATAGTGTATATGGCTCCTCACCGGAACTGCAGCCGGCACTCCAGATTTTAATTTTCTTTCCATGTTTATTCTTTATTAATTCCGGCATAATTATCTTAATAAACATGGACATTGCCGGGCGTTCTCTAAAGAAGTAAGTTTCACTTACAGTGAGATGTGCAGCTAAAACCCTTTTTTCATCAGGAGAAAACTTATTTCCTGAACTTAAAACCTTACTGTAAAAAGAGTCTATGTCATTAAATCCCATTGTCTTTACAGCTTCAGAAAGGTGCCTTGAGAACTCATCCATCCTGCTGTTTAAAAAAGTAAGACCCATGGAGTCTTCAACTATTTTAGCGACTTTTTGAGAGTTATTCTCAGTGTTCATAAGTGTAATGGTTTCTTACATTCTCTTCCTCCTCTTGGGAAAGGAGGCTCTCTGCATCATATATGTAATAAATTCCATCTGGTCTTGTGAAGATTTCCAATTCACTCATTCCAGGAAGTATCTCCTTGCATCTCTTTATCTCTTCTCTTTTTATCTCTGCGACACCAAGTGCAGCATCAGCAATAACAGCAATTTTGATAGCTTTAAAAGTTAGAATAACTAAGAGATTATCCGGAATTATATCCAATTCAGGTAGTGAAAAACGTCGTCTAAGAGATATGACAGGAATGATCTCGCCATGAAGATTAATCAACCCTTTCATTATACCTTCATTAGTGTCAGACGGAGATATCTCCTGTGCGGGAATCACTCTGTCTACTATATCAACTGGAAATGAAAAATTAAGTTCAGCAACTGTGATGTGCAAAATAGTTATTAATTCTTTATTCATAAAGGGTTAAAATCATATGTAAATATACTCAAAGATTTGTAAACTTTTCCTATTATGTAATGTTGTTATTGAAGTTAATCATAATCGTATGGCTTCATATATTTTACCTGAGAGTAAATTGGCATGGGTAGTTGAAGAGAATTACAAAATTCTTAGGATTCTTAAAAGATTAGGCATAATGCCGGGTTTTGGGGATAAGAGCATAAAAGAGGTATGTATTTCCAATAAAGTGTCAGTAAACCTTTTTCTCTTAATTGCGAATATGTCATTGTACAAAGAGTTCTCTCCTGACCTGGAGTCTCTAAAAGAATTACCCACAATAGATCTGGTTAACTACCTGAGAAGATCGCACAGGGAGTTTATAATAAATGATATTCCAAATGTTGAGAATGCAATAAGAGATATAGCAGTAAATGATGATTTTGCAAATACACACTCATCAGTATTTCTGGATTTTTTTGAAGAATATAAAACCGAATTATTGTCGCATTTTGAATATGAAGACGGATCTGTGTTCCCATACATTAACGGTATAATTGAAGGCAAGATTCGTTCTGGTTACTCAATTGAGAAGTTTGAAGAGAATCACACAAATATTGAATCAAAAATTGGAGATCTAAAAAACATTCTTCTTAAATACTTTCCATCCAAAAATCCGCATCCTGAGTTATATGACCTGGTGGAGAAATTATATATTCTTCAAAATGAGTTTGAAGCTCACGCCTATTTAGAAGATAAATTACTTGTCCCGCATGTTGAATACCTTGAACGCATAAATGGAGTGGTTAAATGAGAAAGTCATATAGTTTGGCGATTGTAGAGCCCTCCGTAATGGTTCGGGAGGGTTTGTCAAAAATTATTTGCGATTTTACAACTCAATTTCATACGATTTTTAAATTTGACTCTTTAGAACATCTGTATTCACATCATTGGGATACTCCTCCTTCTGTTTTGATAATTAATAAATTGTTATTAATTGGCGACCCTGACATAAAGAAGAGATTTGATATTTATGATCCAAACTGTAAAATTATAGGATTGCAGTCTAGTCTTCTTCCTACAAATTCCACAGACTGTTGCGAAGAGAGTATAAATCTGTACTCTAAACCAAATGAGATAGCGATACTACTTAGGAAATTAACTATTTCTGAGCAAGAGGATCAAAACATCAATGGTGTCTCAGAACAATACGATCTGTCAGAGAGAGAAATAGAGGTTTTGATTTCTGTCGCTAAAGGCATGACTAATAAAGAGATAGCATTTGAATACAATCTTTCTATACATACTGTTATGTCTCACAGAAAAAATATTGCAAAAAAGACCGGAATTAAAAGTATTTCCGGCCTGACAGTTTATGCGTTGATTAATGGATTAATTGAAAAATAGGTCTTAAAGAACATGAAGCAGGATCTCTTTCGCAATTTCAGAGTTTACGCTTCTGTTCTCGCCATACCTGGCATTTCTCTCTCTGAAACGTTTTGAAATCTCTTCAATTGTAGATATATCACCTCCATTTTCAGATAATTTAATTTTAAGCCCGAGCGATTTAAAAAAGTTCTTAGTCTTTTCAATTATCTCTTTAATTGTCTCCTCTTTGTTATCACCATCTATCCCAAAAACTCTTTTACCGTATTGAAGTATTTTTTCACCTTTCTCCTCTCTTAGTACCCACATTGTTCCGGGAAGCACTATAGTAAGAGTGTGACCATGTGTTAAGCCAAGCAAAGCAGTAATTTCATGACCAATCATATGTGTAGCCCAGTCCTGAGTAACACCCATGGATGTAAAACCATTAAGGGCCATTGTTGCAGATAGCATAAAAGTTGACATTGCATCATAATCCTCTTTTCCGTTTAAAGCCTTAGGTGCAATTTCTATGATGGTTTGAAGAATACTTTCTGACCATCTGTCCATCAATGGAGACTGATTTATAGTGGTAAGATATTGCTCCATAACATGTATGTATGTGTCAGCCAATCCGCATGCTATTTGATGTTTAGGTAAAGTAAATGTTGTTGAGGGGTCAAGTACTGAAACGATTGGATGTTTAGAGTAAAATGCAAATTTCTCTCTCTTTTCACGGTTTGAAATAACAGCTCCGCTATTCATTTCTGACCCTGTTGCAGGTAAAGTAAGCACAGAGGCAAGAGGAAGGACCTTCTCTTTTGTCCAGTCCCGTTTTAATACAATATCCCAAGGATCGCCGTCATATAAAATTCCGGCGGCAATAAGCTTTGAGCCATCAATAACAGATCCTCCGCCAACAGCAAGTATGTAGTCGCATTTTTCTCTTTTGCCAAGCTCTATTGCCCCTCTTATAGTTGAGATATCTGGATTGGCTTCAATACCCCAAAACTCTATATAATGATGATTTTTAAGGGCCTCTTTTAATTGATCATATACTCCGTTTGATCTCACACTACCACCTCCAAAAGTTATTAGTATCCTCTTGTCGTATGGTATTTCACTTGAAAGAGATGAGATTGTATCCTTGCCAAAAATTAGCTTTGTTGGATTTTGAAAAATGAAGTTATTCATTGTTAGATATTTTTTATTTAACAAATTTGGCAGTCTTATAGTTCAAAAAAAAGCCGAAGAGACTTCGGCTTTTGTGGTCCCGGTGGGGATCGAACCCACGACCCCAACATTAAGAGTGTCGTGCTCTACCAACTGAGCTACAGAACCATTGAATAATTCTGTTGCAAAGGTAGAAAAAACCTCTTCTAATTGAATAAAAATTAATCTTTTTTCAGCAAGTCTCTTATCTCTTTCAATAATTGAATATCTTCCGGAGGAGGGGGAGGAGTAGCCGGAGTTGACGGTTCACTCTCTTTCTTGCGAGATAGATTGTTCATGAATTTAATCATCATAAAAATTGCAAATGCAATAATGATAAAATCAAATGTAACCTGTATAAAGTTCCCGTAATTAATAGTTACAGCCTGAGAAATAACCTCTCCCGCCTCAACCACCTGATCCTTGATTGTGAGTTTAAGGTCAGTAAAATTTACACCTCCTACAAGAAGGCCTATTGGAGGCATGATTACATCTGATACTATTGATGATACAATTTTACCGAAGGCTCCGCCGATAATGATACCCACAGCCATATCAACCACATTACCGCGCATTGCAAACTGTTTAAATTCATTAAGCATTTTCATAAGTCTAAATTTTAGCAAGTTGTTTTCAAATATAGGATATTTAATCCTATTTTTGAAAAAATATTGGTATGGAGTGGATTATAAAACTTCTTTTTTATGAAGGAATTGCACAAACCGTTATTGTACTTTCCCTTGTCATATCACTAGGGATTCTCCTGTCCAGGATAAAAATTAAGGGAGTATCTTTAGGTATAACATGGATTATCTTTTCCGGAATACTTTTATCAAATTTTGGACTAAAGCCATCTGGTGAGACATTACACTTTGTTAAGGAGTTTGGATTAATTCTCTTTGTATATTCTATTGGTCTCCAGGTCGGGCCTGGTTTCTTCTCTTCGTTTAGAAAAGGAGGAGTAAGACTGAATCTGCTTGCCGCAACAATTGTTATATTCGGCGTAATTACAACTATCGTAATTCATTTTATTTCAGGTATTCCAATGCAGACTATGGCTGGAATCATGTCTGGTGCAATTACAAACACACCTGGACTTGGAGCTGCACAACAGACATATCTTGATCTATATGGTGTTTCAGACTCTTCAATCGCGACAGGCTATGCAGTTGCATACCCTGCAGGAGTGATGGGAATAATTTTCTCAATTATTTTATTGAAATTCTTGTTTAAGGTAGATAATATAACAGAGTATCAAAATTTCAAAAAAAATGAGGGAGATAATCCAGAAGAGACCATAAAGAGATCATTCAAAATTTTGAACCCGGCCATTATCGGTAAAAGCATAAAGGAGCTTAAAAAATATTCAGATTGCCCATATGTTATTTCAAGATATAGAGATAATAACGGAAAAATATCCATAGCCTCTGCCGATACTTTGCTTGAGAGCGATGGAGATGTACTGGTTATTCTTAGAAAGTCAGACAAACAGAGAGTAGAGGCTATATTTGGAGGAGAGTCCGGCTTAGCTGAAGATCAGTGGCAAACATTTGATTTTAATGTCTCTCCAAGACGTATATTGGTGACAAAAGAGGAGATTAACGGAAGAAGTTTAGCTAGTCTAAAACTTGGAAAGGCATTCGGAATAATTGTTACAAGAATTAACAGGGCCGGTGTTGACCTTGTGCCTAGAGCAGACTTAAAAATACAGATAGGTGATAGGCTGACCGTAGTCGGAGCAGCGGATGCAGTTGATGCCTCTGCCGATGTACTTGGTAATTCAATAAGGAGGCTTAACGAGCCAAATCTCATAGCTATCTTTCTTGGAATTGCCATTGGTATATTAATAGGGAGTATCCCAATTACGATGCCGGGAATACCACAGCCTGTTAAACTAGGTTTAGCAGGAGGACCGCTTATTGTTGCAATTTTATTAAGCAGGTTTGGACATAAGTTTAAACTAGTTACTTACACAACAATGAGTGCAAATTTAATGCTTAGAGAGGTTGGGATTTCCCTCTTTCTTGCATGTGTTGGTCTGGAAGCAGGAGAGGGTTTTGTGAAAACAATTCTCAACGGAGACGGGTTGGTTTGGATGGGGTATGCACTGCTAATAACGGTAATACCCCTAATGATTACAGGGATAGCATCCAGGAGATTTTTTAATCTTAATTTCTTTTCAATGATGGGTCTTATTGCAGGAAGCACGACAGACCCACCGGCTTTGGCCTTTTCTGGAAAAACTGCAGGGAATGATATTCCGGCTATTGCATATGCAACTGTATATCCCTTAACGATGTTTTTAAGGGTTTTATTTGCTCAGCTTATTATAATGTTTGCCTGACTGCTATCTTAAAGAGATACTCAGACCGGACTCCCTTATGTAACCAATACTTATAGTCCGCCCCATAGCAGTATTTAATTTTATTGATCCTTCTTCTTTTTCGCTTTGCGTGAAACCACCCCTCTTTGCCTCCTCTGCAACAGCCTCTGCAAACTCTCTCTCTTTGCCTTTCATGTTGCCAAGAAGTTTAACGTTGACAGAGATTTCCTGCAGATATGATGCCTCATTAAAAGTATAACCTTTTATTACATTATCCCAATATGCTCTTCCCCACATATCTCTCAGCATCTCTCTTTCTGTAATGGCTATGCCCAATTCAGAGCTGAACCCTAAAGATAAGTTTGCCTCAATATCATTTGCAACCCGTCTTGTAGTAAGAGTTCTTGTGGCTCTGAGCCTCTCAGGCGAACCGGAGCCAAGTAACAAAGCGACATCCTGAGCTGAGTCACCTATAGTTAATCGCCATAATTTTCCTGGAGCAATTGTTTGAAACAATTCTATGACTGTTTTTCTAAAATTAAGAAGTTCAATAGATACGAAAGAGGGAGGCATATTTAGCATCACCTCAGAGTACTCTCCATCACCAACCCTTTTCCCTTTGGAGTCTGTCAACAGGTATTTGTCTCTTACTTTTGCATAAATAAAGCCGTTTAAATTGCCAGTGTGGTCTGTAAAATCAACATTTACAGTCTCTTTATTATTAAGATCAATTATAAAGAAGTTATCTCCCTTTTTTACAATGAAGTTTCTCTCTCCTGAGGTCTCAATGTTGTCATATTCAGCGGGAATTACTCTTTTCCCAGAAATTTCCGATACACCATATTTCTCGCCATTACTAAAAATGAATTTTGAATTATTGACCTCTGAGACACTAATGTAATCTTTTGAAGGCTCAACGATGTTTTCTCCTTTAATGCTTACAAAACCCCAAGTGTTAAGATCTGGAGATTTTGTGTACCCCAATAAACCCGATGAAACATAACCTGATGTTTTTATGGTTTCAGGGCCCATATCCAGAATAACTCTACCTTTCTTATTGATAATTTGCCAGTAACTCTTCTCACCCTCTCCGCTTTTAACTACTGCATAACCGTTTTTAAAAGAATATGCTTCATTATATTGAGGCTTGATGACTATCTCTCCCTTTTTATTGACAAATCCCTTTAGTCCATCCTCATCCTCTATTAGTGCAAACCCTTCTGAAAAACATTCGCATGAGACAATCCTCTTTCCATTGGTTTGATCCAGAGTAAAAATCGTCTCGCCAGAGGTGTTTATTACAGAGATTACATCTTCTCTCTCCATTACAGGAGCAAGCGACTCGCTGAATGCCGCCACTTTCAAATACTGTCCACCAATTCTTGCAGGTACTTGAGCAGCTTTGTAAAATTCAAACATGCCGTCATCTCTTCTAATAATGTAAATTCCCTCGGTTGCTGCATAGGGGGGGGTGACATACTCCCCGGAGATGGCAATTTTCCCGTCTGTGGATATAATGCCCCAGTTGCCCTTGTCAGTCAATCTGAAAGGAAGATGTGTAATAATTCTATTATTTGAAGAGGAGCAGGAGTAGAATAAAATCTGAACAATTGATGTCAGAATAACCCATTTGATAATATTTTTCATAGCCAAAGAGTTTATTTGACCAAATTTAAACAATTTCTGGGGTCTTTTAACGTACCCACACAAAAACAGAAGCCAAGCTCTTGCTTGGCTTCTGTTTTTGTGATCCAGCTGGGGCTCGAACCCAGGACCCCAACATTAAAAGTGTTGTGCTCTACCTGCTGAGCTACTGAATCTTCCGTTTTGGGAGTGCAAAGATATGGCAACAGAACTATATTTCCAAATTTCTTTTACAAATATTTATGGAAACCCTTAACTTTGCAATGTATGCAACCGCTTTTTACTTTAGAATTCAGGAGTTTCCTAGACAGAGAAAATTTGAGTTACATTGAGCAAAACAAATGTTTCTCTATCAATAATGGTTCTATAAATGTTTGTCTGATTCCGTTTGATGAGTATGCAATTCTAAACCATCATTTAAAAACCCACATTGAAACCTTCATTCTCCATCAAGACCAATGGATAAAGAAAAGAGAGATAGTAGAGAGTCATATAAAAGTCTCTTCCGGCATTTATGAATCCTTTTATGCAAGAAATTGTATAGTAGAGAAAATCAATACCTCAATAGCCAGAAGTTTTCATAACCAAAACCATCTTTTAGGCGGAGTTGGTGCAAAATACAACTATGCACTTATTGACAAAGCTAAAAACAGAATCTTGGCAGTCTCTTCATTCTCCTCACCCAGAGTAATGGATAGGGGTGAGGCTAATGTAAAGTCATATGAGTGGATAAGGCATACTACCGCCATTGGAGTGAGAGTGGCTGGAGGTATGAGTAAGTTGCTTAATAAGTTTGTAAAGGATGTATCCCCACAAGAAGTCATGACATATTGCGATGCCGAATGGTCTAGAGGAGATTCATACATTGCACTTGGATTCAAAAAACACTCTGAGACAGGGGAGCAAACTTTCTATATTGACAAGAGCACTTTTGAGAGATTAAGCATTAAAAAAATCCGGAGAGAGGGATTAGACCTAACTCCGGATAATATTCAAAAAAAATTCTACACTTTAAGAACTAAGGGTAACCTGAAGTTTCTTAAGAGTATTGTCTGACAACTCTTTGGAAATATCAATAAGCAAATTATCACCAGTTTTGAATTTTCCGCTAATAATTGCCTCAGCAACGAGATCTTCAATGTTTCTTTGTATGGCTCGCTTGAGTGGTCTTGCTCCAAACTGAGGATCATACCCCTCTTCTGCAACAAACTGCTTTGCCTCTTCAGTAATGGTTAAAGAGAATCCGGCCAACTCAATCCTTTTAAGAAGATCATTCAGCTCAATATCAATAATTTTACATAGATCCTCTCTGCCAAGGGTATTGAAAAGAATCTGCTCGTCCAGCCTATTGAGAAACTCAGGTGAAAAGGTCTTCTTAAGTGCTTTCTCAATGATGTTTTTAGTATTGTCGTTAACATTTCGTTTGGTTGCATTGGAAAAGCCCAATCCTGCACCAAAATCCTTAACCTCTCTGCTACCGATATTTGAAGTCAGAATCATTAAGGTATTCCTGAAATCAATATGACGTCCATTGCTGTCAGTCAGTCTGCCCTCGTCCATAACCTGTAAAAGCAAGTTGAAAATATCTGGATGAGCCTTCTCTATTTCATCAAGAAGAACAACAGAGTATGGCCTTCTTCTCACCTTCTCACTTAGCTGTCCACCCTCCTCATAACCTACATAGCCCGGAGGAGCTCCAATAAGTCTGCTAACCGCAAACTTCTCCATATACTCACTCATGTCTATTCTTATAAGATTATCAACAGAATCAAACAGGTACTCTGTTAAAATTTTTGCTAGTTGTGTTTTTCCAACCCCGGTAGGTCCCAAAAACAGGAAGCTACCAATAGGTTTGTTTGGGTCTTTTAAACCTGCTCTGTTTCTTTGAATTGCTCTTACAATCTTGTCAACCGCCTCGTCCTGGCCAATAATCCTTCTTTTAAGATTTTCACCCATTCTGGCAAGCTTATCTCCCTCTTTTTCTGCCAGTTTATGAATAGGAACACTGGTTATCATGGATAGAACCTGTGCAACATCGTTTTCGTCAACAATTTGAGGATGAAGATTTTGTTCCTCTTTCCATTTATTTTGAGCTATCTCCAACTCCTCTATTTTTTGTTTCTCTATATCTCTTAACTGAGCAGCTTTCTCATACTGACTCTGACTTACAGCCAGCCTCTTCTCAACTCTGATTGGTTCAATCTCTTTCTCTATCTGAGTTATGAAATCAGGAACTTTGAGGTGCATAAGGTGAACTCTTGACCCTGCCTCGTCTAAAGCGTCAATTGCTTTGTCAGGAAGGCATCTGTCAGTAATGTACCTTTGAGATAGTCGTATGCATGCTACAAGAGCCTCATCTGTGTACTTAACATTATGGTGCTTTTCATACTTCTCCTTAATATTTTGCAGGATTATGTGAGTCTCTTCAAAATCAGTAGGATCGACCATTATTTTCTGAAAACGTCTTTCAAGTGCACCATCTTTTTCTATGAACTCTCTGTACTCATCTAGTGTAGTAGCACCTATGCATTGGATCTCACCCCTTGCAAGAGCTGGTTTTAGCATATTCGCTGCGTCAAGTGAACCCGATGCTCCGCCCGCACCTACAAGTGTGTGCAGCTCATCAATAAAGAGAATTAAATCAGGGTTTTTTGTAATCTCATTAAGAATTGATTTCATTCTCTCTTCAAACTGTCCTCTATACTTAGTCCCGGCCACTATTGAGCCTATATCCAATGTTATAATTCTCTTGTTAAGAAGTGCTCTTGAAACATTTTTCTGCGCAATTCTTAGAGCAAGCCCTTCAGCTATGGCGGATTTACCAACTCCCGGTTCACCTATCAGAACAGGATTATTTTTTTTCCTTCTACCTAATATTTGTGCCAGCCGTTCAATTTCTCGGTCTCTTCCAACTACAGGGTCTAGCTTGCCATCTATTGCTGCCGCTGTCAGGTCAAATCCGAAACTGTCAAGAACCGGAGTATCGCTTTGAGTCTTAGGAGATTTAAAAGCTTTTGACCTGGCGTCGCCATCTCCCTCCTGGCCGATATTGAAAGAATCCTCATATTGAGTACCGGAGACAGGTTTGCCTGCTTCGCCACCTTTTATAACTCCTTTAACTCTGTCATAGGTCATATTATGCTCTCTTAAGATGGCCATTCCAACCCCCTCTTCACTCCTTAGAAGAGCCAAGAAGAGATGTAGAGGTCCTGGTTTTGACTCTTTTAATGATCTTGCTTCAAGGTACATTATCTTTAAAGCACTCTCTGCTCCTTTAGATAAATTTAACTTTTCAGCCTGATCAAAAGGAACAACCTGTCCGCTTTTAAGCTGCTCTTCAATTTTGGACTTGAGCAATTTATGATTTATGCCGAAACTCATAATGGCTTCAAAAGCAGCGTTGTCCTGATGCCTTATTATTCCAAGTATCAGGTGGTCCACCCCTATAGTGTAGCTTCCCATTCTCATCGCCTCTTCTCTGCTGTATGAGATTATTTCATTTAGTTCATTTGATAGTATAAGATTCATCTTGTAATTGTGGAATAATGTGCAAATTTACTCATTTTAGACAAATAGAATTTCAATTTGTTCAATCTATTTTTTATTCCTAATTTTACACCTCATTTTTTTCAAGGAAAGATAAAGCTACAATGATACAAGAGTCTGAAAATAACCAGCGAATAATCAAAATCAATATTGAAGACGAAATGAAAAGCGCATACATAGATTACTCTATGTCTGTGATTGTTTCGCGTGCGCTGCCGGATGTTAGGGATGGTTTGAAACCGGTTCACAGGAGAGTTCTCTTTGGTATGTCTGAATTAGGATTGACATCAGGTGCTTCATATAAAAAGTCGGCCCGTATAGTGGGAGAGGTATTGGGAAAATTCCATCCCCACGGAGATTCAAGTGTTTACGAGGCAATGGTGAGGATGGCTCAAGAGTGGAGCATGCGCTATATGCTTGTGGATGGACAGGGAAATTTTGGATCCATTGACGGTGATTCTGCAGCCGCAATGAGATATACCGAGGCGAGATTCAGGAAAATTGCAGAAGAGGTACTGGCAGATTTGGATAAGAATACTGTTGACTTTAAACTTAACTTTGACGACTCACTACAGGAACCTACTGTATTACCGGCTAAGGCCCCGTTATTGCTTTTAAACGGAGCATCCGGCATAGCAGTGGGAATGGCAACAAATATGCCTCCCCACAATTTGGGAGAGATTGTGGATGCTATCACTGCTTATATAGATAATAACGACATTACAACAGAAGAGTTGTTACAGAGTGTCAAGGGACCAGACTTCCCTACAGGTGGAATAATAATTGGAATACAGGGTATAAAAGATGCGTACGAAACTGGTAAAGGCAGGGTAGTTGTCAGAGCGAAAACAGAGATAGAGGTTAGTGAAAGCGGAAGAGAGACCATAGTAGTATCTGAAATACCATATATGGTTAATAAACGCGAACTTATTGAAAAAATTGCGGAACTGGTTGAGGAGAAAAGGGTAGAGGGGATAGCATACATAAATGACGAAAGCGACCGCAAAGGGATGAGGATAGTTATTAAACTAAAGATAGGTGCTGTTGCGAATGTAGTCCTTAATACCCTATATAAATATACACAATTACAATCAAGCTTTTCAGTAAACAATATTGCGCTGGTTGACGGTCGTCCAAGATTGCTCAACCTTCGTCAGCTCATTAAATACTATGTTCGCCATAGACATGATGTAGTCGTTAGGAGATCGAAGTTTGAGCTGGAGCAGGCTGAGAAGCGAGCTCATATTCTTGAGGCACTCTTAAGAGCTCTGGACCACATAGATGAGATTATTGCGCTTATAAGAGAGTCAAAAACAGTAGATGAGGCCAAAAACAGACTTATTGAGAGATTTGCTTTTTCAGAGATACAGGCAACAGCAATTGTTGAAATGAGGCTAAGGCAGTTGACAGGTTTGGAGAGATCAAAGCTACAGGCCGAGTACGACGAGTTGATTAAGTTAATCAATCACCTAAAAGAGATCCTTGCTGATGTCGCTTTGCAAATGCAGATTATTAAGGATGAGTTGACAGAGCTAAAGACCAGGTTTGGAGACTCAAGAAGGACTGAAATACAGCCATCTGCAGAGGACTTCAATCCGGAAGATTTCTATCCAGATGAGGATGTTGTAATAACTATATCACATCTAGGCTACATTAAACGCACTCCTTTGGCTGAGTACAGAATACAGAACAGGGGCGGAGTAGGAGCTAAAGGTAGTACAACAAGAGATGAAGACTTTATTCAGCATATTTATGTTGCAAATATGCACAGTACTATGCTCTTCTTTACACAAAAAGGAAGATGCTTCTGGTTAAAGGTTTATGAGATACCGGAAGGATCCAAGGCTTCAAAGGGCAGAGCAATACAAAATGTGCTTAATATTGATCCGGACGATAAAGTAAAGGCCTATATAAATGTTAAAAAGCTAAATGATGAAGAGTATATAAATAATAATTTCATTATTCTGGCAACAAAAAGAGGTGTTGTCAAAAAAACCTCTCTAGAGGCCTACTCAAGACCTAGAACCAATGGAGTTAATGCCATTACAATAAGGGAGAACGATGAGCTGCTTGAAGCTGTACTGACAAATGGGAAGTGTGATATACTATTGGCGGCCAGAGAGGGGAAATGTGTCAGGTTTAATGAAGAGGACGTAAGAGCAATAGGCAGAACTGCTTCAGGAGTAAGGGGAATCAATATTTCAGAAGAGGATGAGGTAATTGGTATGATTTGTGTAGATACTACTGACAGCGAGAGCGAAGAGAAGCATATACTGGTTGTTAGCGAGAACGGATACGGTAAGAGATCAGACTTGCAGGACTATCGAATCACAAGCAGAGGTGCAAAAGGTGTTAAAACAATTAATATCACTGATAAAACTGGCGATTTAATTGCAATTAAGGATGTTACAGATGAAAATGATCTGATGATTATAAATAAATCTGGTATAACAATAAGAGTTGCAGTTGAGAATATTAGAGTAGCAGGAAGAGCAACTCAGGGTGTTAAACTGATTAATCTCAGGGAAGGTGACATGATTGCAGCTGTTTGCCGAGTAAATAAGAGTGAGGAGAAGCCCGTTGAAACAGAGGAAGAATAAAACAAAAATATTTACGATTAAACAAATTATCGAAATCTCAATGAAAAAACTACTACTTGCCCTAGCATTGATTTTATCAATCTCATTGGGCGCTCAAAACAAAGATGCCGAAAAGGCAATAAAAGATCTTGAAAAGGCACAAAAGGATGCTGACAATCCTAAGAAAGCAACTAATCCAACAACATGGATTAAGATGTCAGACGCCTATGCCTCTATTTATGATGCACCGGTAAAAACGATATGGCTTGGGGCTTCTCAGCTTGAAATCAAAGTAATTCTTAAGGATCAGAGAATCCTTTCATCTACTACAAAAAATGTTAATGGTGAGAATTATAATATTGACTCGTATGCAGACAAGGACCTCTATTATGGACCTGATGGTTCACTTGCCGCATGGGTTGTTACAAAGCCTTACATGGAGGGAGACCTTCTGAAAAAAACAATGGAGTCTATAGAGAAGATAGCTGAAACGGCAAATGGTTCAAAAAACAAAGATATTGTTGACAGACTTAACCAAATGAAGACTCGTTATTATAACGAGGGTATGAATAGCTATACTCTGGGAGATTTTAAATCAGCTTCGCAGAACTTTGAACAGACAGTTCTAATTAGTGTAAATCCACTTGTTAACAACCCTGATACTACAATGATGTACTATACAGGATTGACAGCCAACATGTATGGTGATGCGCAGAGAGCCATCAAGTTCTATGAAATGGCTCTGTCAAATAAATTTGACTCTAATGGAGATCTTTACTCTAACCTCTCTGAGGCATACAAGAAGATAGAAAACATGGACAAAGCAAAGGAGATTCTTCTGGCCGGTTTTACAAAATATCCACTCAATCAAAGCATCCTGGTATCTCTTATTAATTTGTACCTTGAAACAAATGATGATCCAAACAAAGTTCTGGATCTAATAAGAAAAGCTCAGGAGAATGAACCAGCAAACGCTTCGTTATATTATGCAGAGGGTAATGTATGGAAGAAACTTAACAATATTGAGAAGGCAATTGCATGCTACAATAAATCAGTTGAGGTTGATCCAAACTATGTATTCGGTGCATTTGCTGTTGGAACTACTTATTACGATACTGCTGTTGACATTCAAACAAAAGCGGCAGATGAGATGGATGATAAGAAGTATGAAGAGATGGTTAAGCAACTTGAGAACTATCTGGAGCTGGCAATAGAGCCATTTGAAAAGGCATACTCAATAGCACAGGATGAAGATGTTAAGGCAATTGTTGTTGAATATCTAAAGAATATTTACTTTAGATTCCGTGAAAAGAGTGATGCTTTCAAAGCCGGATATGAAAAATATAACGCAATTTTTGAAGCAGGAAGGAGATAAGATGACTATAAGTCTAATTAAAAAGAGGCTGACCATTTTTTGGTCAGCCTCTTTTTATTATTTCAGTTAGATGAAACTTTTTTAATTCCTATTCAATTTTTTCAGTTAGCTTTTGAACTAGTTTGAAGTTTGAAAAGAACTCCTTGGCGAAAACTCTTATAACTGTATAGGCTGGAATTGCAACCAACATTCCAATAATTCCGCCTATGCTTGCAGCTATAAGTATTACAATAAAAATCTCTAGAGGATGGGCTTGAACGCTATTTGAGTAAATATATGGCTGAAATAGAAAGACATCTATCATGTGAGTTACAAAAAATATGAGGCTTAATGTAATAATAACCATACCAGCATCCGGAATATTCAGACCTATATCAGTCATTGAGATTAATACTCCAATTATACCTCCAAGCCAGGGACCGATATATGGAATAACATTCAGTATTCCAGCGATTAATCCTAAGACAATTGCCAGAGAGAAGTGTACTCCTCCAATTAAGTAAAGACCAAGACCATTTAAAATTGTAATCAACACAGTCTCAAGAGATATTCCAATAAAATATCTGGCAAGAAGGTTAAAAATGGAATCAAGTGCACGTTTAACATTTTGCTCATATTTATCAGGAAAAAGTGCCAAAACCATGTTTGAAAACATATCCTGTTCCTTTAAAAAAAAGAATGTGATAAAAGAGACAATGAATACCCCTATTGCAAAGTCAAATAGAAATGATGTTATTGATGAGAAAAAATGTGTTATTGTGTCTGCGTTCACAAGCTTTTGAAATTCGGTAAAAATGATATCTTCAATTTTAAAATCATTGCCTAGTCCTGGAAATGTTTCGTGCAGATAAGAATTAAAATTTGCAAGAGGAACGCTGATTTTTTCGTTTAAAGTATTCATATCCATAGAGCTGGCAGAACCGATCAGTTCGCCTATCAGTGGTGCAATAAAGAGGAAGAAACTAAAAAAAAGGCCCATAATAAGAACCAGAGTAAAAGCCGCTGATAAATTTACAGGAATAGATCTCCCTTTAAATTTGATTTTTGACATATAAATCATGAACGGTTTGCCAATAAGAGACAAAACTGCAGAAATCAATATGTAAACCAGTATGTCAGCAAAAAACCATGCCAGGAAACCAATAACTAGCGCACCTGCAATACCGGCAATGTATTTAGCCAATTTATTCATAGCTCCTCTTTTCTTCAAAAGTAAGAAAATTTCGTAAGTTTGTAGACAGTGCACAATAATTATAACTAATATTAAATGAAGAGATCAATTTTAATTACCCTTTTGGTGTTTTTCTCATTTGCAGTTGTTAAGGCAGATGAGGGTATGTGGTTACCGTCGCTGATCAAAGAGAGAATAGGCGATATGAGAAACAATGGATTTAAATTAACAGCTAAAGATCTGTATGATATCAACAGTGCTTCACTAAAGGATGCAATTGTCCATTTTGGTGGAGGTTGTACAGGAGAACTAATTTCTCCTGAGGGTTTGCTTATTACTAACCATCACTGTGGTTTTGGTCAGATACAATCTCATAGCAGCATTGAAAATGATTACTTAAAAGATGGATTTTGGGCAATGTCAAGAGATGCGGAACTCCCTAACAGGGGGTTGACAGTGAGATTTTTAGTCAGGATGGACGATATTACCAAGAAGATTCTTTCAGGAGTGAGTAACAATATGAGCGAAACTGACAGACAGGAGATTATTAAGGTAAACTCTGCTAAAATAATTGAGGAGGCAACAAAAGGCAACCATTTTGATGCAAGAGTAGAAGCACTCTATTATGGCAATCAATACTTTGTTTTTGTATATGAAACATTCACAGATGTAAGATTGGTAGGAGCACCTCCATCTTCTATAGGAAAATTCGGAGGAGATACTGACAATTGGATGTGGCCCAGACATACTGGTGACTTCTCACTATTCAGAATTTATGCAGGGAAGGATAACAAACCGGCACCCTATTCTAAAGATAATGTCCCATATAAGCCAAAGAAGTATTTCTCAATTTCAACATCTGGAACTAATGAAAATGACTTTACTTTGGTATATGGGTTTCCAGGCAGAACTCAGCAGTACCTTCATAGTGAAGCAGTAAAATATATATCTGATATCTCAAATCCGCACAAAATAAAATTGAGATCTCTTAGACTTGATATACAGGGAGAAGAGATGGATGCCAGCCAAGAGGTGAGGATTAAGTACGCTTCAAAAAATGCATCTGTTGCAAATGCCTGGAAGAAATGGCAAGGAGAGGCTAAGGGAATTATAAAAATGAATACTGTAAATAAGAAAAGAGAATTTGAAAACAGGTTTTCTCAATGGAGCTCTTCAAAATCAGCCTATTCGGGTGTAGTAGATTCTCTAGCAAATATTTACAAATATATGGAGCCCTACTCTTTTGTCAACGACTACCATAGTGAGGCAATTAATTCAAATGAGATAATAAGATTTGCCGGTTCAATTCAGAGTGCAATATTGAGAAACTCAAAAATGTCTCCAGAGGTAAGTGCGAGAAATATTAAGGAATTAGTTGAACGCCATTTTAAAGACTATCATGAAAGTATAGACAAGAGGTCATTTAAAGCTTTATTAGTTCAATACGAAAAGAATATCCCTAAAGATTTTCAACCTGAATATTTTAAATCAATGTTAGTGAAATATGGCTCCACTGAAAAAATTGTAGATCATATTTTCAACACATCAGCATTTGCCTCAAAAGAGTCAATACTATCAAAAATAGAAAACGGAGTCTCTCCAGATATGTTTACAAACGACTCTGCTATGGAGTTTTACCTTTATTTCAATGACTTTTTCAATAAAAAAATAAAACCTGAACTGGATAATTTTAATACAAGATTATCTCTTCTTTATAGAAGTTACATGAAAGGACAGATGGAGTATAATAAAGCACGAAGTTTCTATCCTGATGCAAACTCAACACTTAGAATAACGTACGGAAAGGTTAAGGGCTATTCCCCGTCAGATGCGATATATTATAAGCATTATTCAACTTTGGAGGGGATTATGGAGAAAGACAATCCGGAAATTTATGACTACGATATTCCTCAGAAATTGAGAGATGTCTATAAAAGCAAGGATTATGGAAGATGGGAGGTTAATGGCACAATACCCGTATGCTTTGTAGCTTCAAATCATACATCCGGAGGGAACTCGGGCAGCCCAGTACTTAACGCTGACGGTAATCTTATAGGTATTAATTTTGACAGAGTTTGGGAGGGAACTATGTCTGATATAGTTTATGATCCAGAGATTTGCAGAAACATTTCATTGGATATAAGGTATGTCCTGTTTATTATTGATAAGATAGCAGGCGCCGGACACCTTATTGAAGAGATGAAACTAGTTCAGTAAAACTGAGTACTAAATAAAAAGAGGCCGACTATTTGAATTTATAGTCGGCCTCTTTAAATTTTAATATGTTCTACTCTTCTCTGGGTGGCCTATCATTTGCTACAGCAACATTTATGGTACGACCCATATGCTCAGAGCCGTTCAGTGCAGCTATTGCTGCATTGCCCTCTGACTCATTAGGCATTTCAACGAATCCGTAGCCTTTAGAGCGACGAGTTTCGCGGTTGAAGATGATTCTGGCGGATGTTACTTCGCCATATGGTGCAAAGAGTTCGGCTAAATCCTCTTTTTTAGCGCGGAAACTCAAACTTGAAACAAAGATGTTCATAAGAACCGAAGTGAATAAGGTTAAGAAATTTAATTATACATAACAAAGATAATTAAAAATCTTAAATACCAAAATTTTACAATATTTCAGTCTCTAAAATCCGTAGCTTGATCCATCAAAACAGTGCGTGCAAATTGATGATTTACTCAAACCGATTGATGAAATAAGATCCTCAATAGTATTAAATTGTAAACTAGATAGTTTTAGTTCTTTTTTGATGTATTCAACCATTTCTCTGTGCTCTTCAGTAGTGTTGTCAGAATATTTGTGAAGATTCATGTCATGAAAACCCTCCTTCTGTTGAATAAATCTTCTGGTGATTAACTCCAAAGGGGATCTGGATGCAGAAAAATTGAGGAAAGGACATGGATAAACCAACGGAGGGCAGCTTATTCTAATGTGAACCTCGCTTGCTCCATAATCAATAAGTGTCCTGGCGTTGTCCCCTAACTGTGTACCTCTGACTATTGAATCATCACAGAAGGCAATTTTTTTCTCCCTCAGAAGACTCTTATTCGGGATTAGCTTCATCTTGGCTACGAGCTTTCTTATACTTTGATCTGATGGCATAAAACTCCTCGGCCAAGTAGGAGTATATTTCACCATTGCGCATCTGTAAGGGACTCCCTTCCCGCTGGCAAATCCTATAGCCATGCAGGTGCCAGAATCAGGTATGGCAGAAGATATATCAAGGTCAGTAGTGTCCTTTCTGCCTAAAAGATAGCCCAATGAATATCTTACATCGTCAACATTGATTTTCTCATATGAGCTGGTAGGATATCCGTAATATACCCATAAAAATGAGCATATCTGCATTTTTTTTCCTGGAGGAGAGAGCTGTCTGTAGCCATCTTCTGTAATAAGCACAATTTCTCCCGGACCTAAATAGTACTCATCCTCATATCCTAAATTTAGAAATGCACAGGTTTCTGAGGCAATAGAATATGCCCCCTCTTTTTTACCAATAATAAGAGGAGTTCTACCATATTTGTCCCTAGAGGCAATTATACCATCAGAACACAATACAAGCAGAGATGATGAGCCATTTATTCTCTCTTGAGCATACTTGATTCCATCCGTAAAGTTTGAGCCCTCAGTTATCAGAACAGATGTTAGCTCAGTAGGGTTTGTTTTACCAGAGCTTAGCTCTGTGAAATTTTTCCCTTTAACTATAAGATCCGATTCTAACTTATCAATATTTATGATTTTTCCGACAGTTGCAACAGCAAATTTCCCAAGATGGGAATTAAGAATCATAGGCTGAGGGTCTGTATCGCTGATAACACCTATACCCGCATTCCCGTCAAATTTCCCAAGTTCATCTTCAAATTTATTGCGGAAATGAGAATTCTCCAAGTTGTGAATTGACCTGGAAAAATGACCCTCTCTGTTTCTTGTAGCAATACCACCTCGTCTCGTACCGAGGTGCGAGTGATAATCCGTTCCATAGAAAAGATCTGTTATACACCTTTCTTTAGATACTACTCCGAAAAGTCCGCCCATAAAAATTGAATTTGAAATGACGGGCACAAAAGTAAATAATTTAAAGTTTATCTTCGCAGAATTATTTTGAATTAAACAATAATGAATACTTTCTATTTAATAATTCATATTCTATTTGCAATAGGGATGTTTCTCTCCCTGAAAATAGTTAACTCCAAAAACATTAATAAGTACCAGGCAATAACGATTAATTATATTGTTGCGCTTATATTAACCTCAATATCTTATGGAGAATCTCCATTTGCTTCAATTTCTGTAATGTCTAGAGAGCTGATTTACTCATCTTTATGGGTGGGATTTCTGTTTATCTTCTCATTTGTTCTAATGTCTTTCTCTACTGTAAAGGCAGGTATTGGCATTACTACAGCATTGAATAAAATGGCCGTTGTAATTCCTGTAATGGTAGGAATATTATATTTAGGACAAAACGAGTGGCTTGTTGTGAAAATTATTGGAATAGTACTGGCTCTAATCTCTTTTGCGTTAGTACTATTTAAGGGTAATAATGAAAAAGTAAATATTAAATCTCTCTATCTACCCGTTTCTGTTTTTATTGTTTCTGGATTGATAGATACATCAATGGAGATTGTAAATAAAAAATATATATCTATTGAGAATCCTCAAGAACTTTTCTTGATGGGCATTTTTGCTACTGCTTCTATTATTGGGGTACTTACTATTATTTTTGATATGTCAAAAAAAATAAAAGGGAGCCGCTTTACTTGGGAACCATTGATATGGGGATCTATAATGGGAGTTTTCAATTTTTTGGTATCAAAAATGATTTTGGTTAATGTTGGGTTAATGGGAGGCTCTGTGGTATTTCCGGTTCACAATGCATCTGTAGTGATGCTTACTGCTCTTGCCGGAGTGTTGTTTTTTAAAGAACGTTTTTCTTTGAGACAGTGGATAGGTGTCGCAGTTGCAATTGTATCAGTGGTTTTGATTGCCACAACTATTTAATATTTAATGTTGAATAGGGTAGACTTTCAATTGTGTTTACTACCCAAACTAAACCTGTACTGAAAAATTCAAGTGCATAAACAGTAATGCCGGACATAAATGTGTTTTGAAATAGAATAGTCGCCAGAACAGAAACTATCGTTAGAGCACTAAGTGGTATTGTTATTAAATTTGCCAGCAAAAAATAGGTTGGAAAACTTCCAAAGTAGTATAAAGTAAGCGGTAGTGTCCCTAATTGGCAGCAGAGCGAAAGAGAGAGACTGCTCCAGACATACTTTTCGGCTATATTTTTTGGAATAAACAGTTTATATATTATAGGTTGAAAAATTATAATTGACAATGTTGCCGCGAATGAAAGCCTAAATCCTACAGAAAAGAATGCAAGTGGATCTATAATACATATCATTAGAGAGGCAAAAGCTAAACTATTCAAACTGTGATTAACCCGCGAGGTAATCTTAGAGATTTCTAAGCAGCTCACCATTATTGATGCTCTCAATATGCTGGGTTGCAAATCTGTAAAAACAGCATAGGTCCATATAATTGAAATTATTAAAGAGCTCTTTAATAATAAAGCCATTCTTTTCCTGCCTAAAATGATAAAAATCCATGTTAGTATAGTGTGAATGAATCCTACGTGTAAACCAGAAACTGCCATTAAGTGCATTGTTCCTGAAGCCGAAAAAGACCTAACTACATCAGATTCAATCTCCCCCTTATAGCCAGTTGTTAAAGCAATAATCACTCCAACCCGTTTTTTATCTTTAACTATAGAATTAATAAAGTTCTTATAAGCCTTTTTAACTTCTCTTATACTAAAGATATTTGAACAGTTAATCTCTTTGGCCACTCTGTATGTTTTAGGATAAATGTGACCTATTGAGTAAATATCGTCTAAAGCCAAATATTTCGCAAAGCCTTTTGCCTCCGTATTTTTAAGTACAGGATAGATGTATACAGTACCTAAAATTGTGTCTCCTTGCTCAATCTCTAGATTATTGTTTTTAAAATTTAACCTTATTCTTTCCTGATAGTCAATGTTAAATGCATTAGCTATAGTCTTGTTAGAATCTCTTTTTATTACATCTTCAATAATCATTTTAGTATATTTCATTTTCCCTGAAGGAAATGAAGTAATTTTTGTAATTTTGTAATGGTATCCGCATAAAGATAGATTTAACTGGGCCAGAAGAAAAAATGACAACAGAATGGTTGAATGGAATAATCTTTCATTCATTCTGTTTTTTATTTCTACTGGACTTTTAGAGTATATCCACCCCATAGCTGCACAGGCAATTGCTGAGGTTGAACAAGCAACTACAATTAGGTTAAAAGCGGGATTAATTGCAGAGCCTGTAAGCATACCTGCAAAATAGCAGAGCGAGACATTAAGTAATGGGTCTTTCCTGCTCATTTTTATTAGTTATAATGTTGAAATATATGACGATTTATAACTAAAATGAGCCCTTATTTGCTATATTTGTGCGATTTTAGACGAAAATTAAACAAAATTATAAAAATTAACAGTAATGATTATTCTAGTATTGAACTGCGGGAGTTCGTCCCTAAAGTACCAGGTGCTTGATATGCAAAGTGAATCTGATTTTAAATTATTGGCAAAAGGCTTGGTTGAAAGAATAGGACTTGACATGGGTATTTTGTCGCACAGAGTTGAAGGTAGAGACAAATTTGAGACAGAGACTCCAATCCAAAATCACACGATAGGGATTAAAAAGGTTCTTGACATTCTTATAGATGAAAAATTAGGCGTGCTAAAATCACTGTCAGAGATTAATGCAGTAGGTCATAGAGTGGCTCACGGGGGAGAACTTTTTAAACAAAGTACGCTGATTAATGCTGATGTTATTGAGGGTATAAAAAAATTGTGTGAACTTGCTCCACTTCATAATCCAGCGAATCTTTTAGGTATTGAAGCTGTTCTCTCTTTGATGCCCAATGTCCCTCAAGTTGCAGTTTTTGATACCTCTTTTCACCAGACAATGCCCGACTATGCATACATGTATGCAATACCATACGAACTTTATACGGAGCATAAAATTAGAAGATACGGTTTTCATGGAACAAGTCATAAGTTTGTAGCTAAAAAGGCATGTGACTTGGCCGGACTTGATTTTGAAAACTCCAAGGTTATTACTTGCCATTTAGGTAATGGTAGCTCAATAACAGCTATTAAAAATGGAAAATCAGTTGATACGTCCATGGGTTTCACACCACTTGAAGGTCTGATTATGGGAACAAGAAGTGGAGATATTGACGCCGGTATTATTACATATATAATGGAGAGAGAAAATCTTGACGCTGCCGGGATTAATGCTCTTCTGAATAAAAAAAGCGGATTTCTTGGCGTGTTTGGTAAATCATCAGACGCAAGAGATATTGAAAGTGCTGCATCTCAAGGAGATAAAAGGGCAATGCTTGCTTTAAATCTGTTATACTACAGAGTCTTAAAGTATATAGGCTCATATACAGCTGTAATGAGCGGATGTGATTTAATTGTATTTACAGGAGGAATCGGGGAAAATGATCCTCATATAAGGGAGATGGTTGGAACACATCTGGAGTTCCTTGGTGTAGAGTTTAACAAGGATGCAAATAATGGAGTAAGAGGTAAAGATGTAATTCTAACCAAAGAGACTTCAAAAGTAAAAATTGCTACAGTTACAACTAACGAAGAGCTTGTTATAGCGCAGGATACAATGAAACTGGTTTGAATTTTTTAAATTGAAATTGATATATGATTACAACATTTGAACAGATTTACGACAAATTAAGATCAAAACCTAAAAAGCGCCTGATTGCGGCCTGGGCTGTAGATGATCACACAATTAATGCAGCAAAGTTGGCTGTAGAAGCTGGAATTGTTGAAGCTACACTCGTCGGAGATGAAAAGATGATCAGACAAGTGTGTGCTCAAGAAAAAATTGACCCCTCAATTTTTAGAATAGTTCCAAATGATGATGAACTGAAAGCTGTAGCCATGGCTGTTGATTTAGTTAATTCAGGAGAGGGGGATATTTTAATGAAGGGTTTGTGTAGCACAGATAAGTATATGAGGGCAATACTTAACAAGGAGAAGGGACTTCTTCCTCCTAAGGCCGTTCTTAGCCACGTAACTGTACTTTATAATCCTCAGTACCATAAGTTACTCGTAATTGGCGATATTGCTGTAATACCTGCCCCTGATTTAAGTCAAAAAATAGCAATTACCAACTATGTTGTAAAAACTGCCAACTCACTAGGTATTCAAAAGCCAAAAGTTGCCATTATTGCTGCAACTGAACAGATGCTCCCAGGAATGCAGGCCTGTGTTGACGCTGCTATTATTTCTAAAATGGCAGATAGAGGTCAGATAACTGGCTGTTTTGTTGACGGACCACTAGCTCTTGATGTAGCAGTCTCACAAGAGGCTTGTGCTGTAAAGAAACTTGTTAGTCCAGTTGCCGGAGATGCAGATTGCTTAGTTTTTCCAAATCTAGAATCTGCCAATGTGTTTTATAAAGTTAATACTCAATTGTGTAATGGAAGCCGCCAGGCAGCAATTGTTGCAGGAGCAAAAGCTCCATGTGTGCTTTCAAGCAGGGCTGACAGTATTGACACTAAACTAAATTCAATAGCCCTTGCGGCATTAACTGCAAGATAGACTTATGGGATATAAAATATTAGCTATAAACCCGGGCTCTACATCAACTAAAATTGCTGTATTTGAGGATCATAAGCAAGTATTCACACATACAATAAGACATTCAAGTGAAGAGCTTTCCGGATTTGAAAAAATAGCAGATCAATATGAGTTTAGGAAAGAAGCTATTCTTAAGACTTTATCTGATAACGGCATTTCTATAAATGAATTATCAGTTATTGTAGGCAGAGGAGGTTTGCTTAAACCCATTCAATCTGGTGTTTATGAGGTAAATGAAAGGATGATTGAGGACTTGACTATTGGGGTCTCAGGTGAACATGCTAGCAACCTTGGTGGATTAATCGCTGCAAACCTTGCCAAGGAATCTATTGGTTGCAGGGCATACATTGCAGACCCGGTTGTTGTTGACGAATTGGAGCCTGTAGCAAGAGTAAGCGGACATCCATTATTGCCCAAAGTGTCTATTTTTCACGCACTTAATCAGAAGGCTATTGCTAAAATGTATGCTCATTCTGAGGGCAAAAGATATGAAGACCTTAATCTTATTGTTGCCCATCTTGGCGGGGGTGTATCAGTAGGGGTTCACAAAAATGGTAAAGTTGTTGATGTAAATAACGCTTTGAACGGAGAGGGACCTTTTTCACCTGAGCGCTCAGGGACACTGCCGGCCTATGCACTTGCTGAACTATGTTTCTCGGGAAAATACACTCTTTCCCAGGTTAAGAAAATGATAACAGGAGAGGGAGGATTAGTTGCTCATCTGGGGACAAACTCATTTAATGAGGTAGAAAAAAGAGTCTCTGAAGGTGATGAGCATTTTACCTTATTATCTGATGCATTTGGATACAATGTTGCTAAAGCTATTGGTGCTGCCGCAGCAGTGCTCTCAGGAAATGTTGATGCTGTATTACTTACAGGAGGGATTGCTTATAATACCAAGCTGATGGAGAAGATATCAGATATGGTTAAATTTATCTCTCCTGTAAAGATTTATCCAGGCGAAGATGAGATGGCCGCATTAGCAATGAATGGCTTAGCTGTCATAACAGGAGAGGATTCCCCTTCAGTTTACTTGTAGATTATGGAGTTAATTACCCCGTCAGACTAAGACGGGGTTTTTTATTGAATCTTTAAATAATATTTAGGATTGTGATCCTTAATCAATGTTGGATGAAGTATAGTTATCAAATCCATTAGAAGGGTGTCTGGTTCCATAACACCTCTCTCCCAGAATTGGCTTCCTCCTCCTGCGGTGCTTAGTTTAGTGTTGTTAAAAACTCTACCATCTTTCACCGGAGTTATATTTGAGAACATTGGGACAACTGATTTTAGTTCACTCAGAGTTGATATTGTATTAGGATTAAGCCAAACATCAGCCTTCGCCGACATGATATATACCTCCTCAATACTGTAAGCCTTTGTGTATGATTTACCGACCTCTGCACCCAATATCAATCCCCCTGCATCTTCTGCAAGTATGTTCATATAACTACTCTTGCCTGGAATGTACCATACCTCTTTCCATGGGGCGTTAATAAGTATGTTCCTTTTTTTACTCTTTTCTGTTAGTGATCTAAGTTTAATGTATCTGAGTTTTGTATGTTCATATATTGAATCTGCCAATTCCATTTTATTGAAGATTGCACCAAAAAACTTTATGTATTCCAACTTCCCAAGAGGATGGTTCTCTAAATAGTCACCAAGTGCAATAACAGGAATACCAAACTGTTTAATTTTCTCAATATATTGGTTATTCTCACCCTCAATTCCGTATGTGAGAACAAGATCCGGTTCCAATGAGATCAGAAGTTCATAATTTAAAGATCCTTCATAACCAATATCAGCTATTTTACCACTTGAAAGTCCTGATTTAATATAGCTGTTAGAGATATACTGTCCACCTGATACACCAACAACCCGCTCTATCTCCCCAAGAGATTCAATATATGATAAGTGACTAGTTGACATACAGACTACTCTCTTATACTCTATATTGTTGTTAAGTTTAATCCAGTCTCTATTACCTTCGTTTGACTGTGTTGAAAAGGATTTAACTTTAACACTGTAATCATCATCATCATTATATATTACTCCGAAATATGAAGCATATTCACAGCCCGGTCCGGGAGTTTGAACCTCCTCTTCATTTGTTTTTCCGGCACATGAAAGTGCTGTCATAATAATAAATCCTGCAATAAATCCCGATAACCTCATTTAAATATATTTGAAGCAAAGTTACCATTATTTACCTTACTTTGTGTTATGATTACTTATGACATTATTATTATCGGAGCTGGAGCGGCTGGTATGATGGCTGCAATCTCTTCTGCTCGTGAAGGGATGAAGGTTCTTGTTTTGGAGAAGATGGAGAGACCCGGAAGAAAAATTTTGATTACAGGAAAAGGGCGTTGTAATATTACTAATACAAGAGAGTGGGAGGAGTTCTCCAGACATATTTTCCCCAAACCTAATTTTTTTAAATTCGCATTTAAGTCTTTTTCCAATTTTAATTTGCTGCGCTTTCTGAACGAAATAGGATTGGAGACAGTCATTGAAAGAGGGGAGAGAGCCTATCCGCTATCTGGAAAATCTCAGGATGTTGTTAGAACACTAGTAAAAGAGATTGAAAGCTTAGGAGTTGATATTTCCTATAATTCAAAAGCAACAAAATTATTAACCAAAGATTTAAAAGTGACGGGATTACTATATGAAAAAGATGGGGTGTTGAATGAGGTTTTTTCTAAGGCGGTCATAATTTCTACTGGAGGCCTTTCGTACCCTTTAACAGGATCAGATGGTGACGGTTACATTTTTGCAGAGAGCATGGGAATAAAGACGATTAAACGCCTCCCATCCCTTACGGCCCTAATGCCATTAAATTTTAACATATCACTAAAAGGTCTGATATTAAAGAATATCTCTGTTAAATTGATAGTTGGAAAGGATCTCCTGCAAGAGGAATTTGGAGATGCAGAGTTTACAAATAACGGTTTTGAAGGGCCTGTTGGATTAAGAGTTAGCCGAAAAGCAGTAAAAGCAATCTCAGACGGTAACAGAGTCTTAATTGATATTGATTTAAAACCGGCTCTAACAAGAGATCAATTAATAAGCAGAATTGAAAGAGAATTTGGGCAACAAGATAAAATTTATCTTGAAACTCTGCTCAGAAGATTACTTCCAGCACAATTAGTCAATATTTTCATTGACTATATCGGATTTGGAAAAACAAAAATTCTTTCAAAAAAACTTCCAGGTGAGATATATAAGATATCAGATTTTCTTAAAAGCTGGAAATTAGAAATAATTTCATATACAGGTTTTGAAAGGTGCGTAATTACAACAGGTGGTGTGTCCCTTGATGAGATTCTACCTAAGACCTTAGCTACAAGAAAAATAAATAATCTATTCTTTGCAGGAGAGGTTTTAGACCTAGACGGAGATACCGGTGGATACAATCTACAGATTGGCTTTTCTACTGGTTATGTTGCTGGAAAATCAGCAGCTGAAATAGTAAAAAAGAACTTTACCTAGTACGAAAATACTCATTATAAAGTTTTGTAAGAACCTGCTTGGTGTCAAGCGAAAAATCCCCGTTCATCATCCATGAGTAGTAGCTCTGTTCCTCTGCAAAAATTTTGAATACAGATTTTCCCTTATGTTTGCCAAAATTAAAAACAGGAACCTCTTTTTCGTTTAAAACAATTCTTCCTGCGTAATCAAGGGAATTTGTCCGTGTTGAGAATTTGGAGAGAAATTCAATATCGTTCTCCAGCTTATCAGAATATTTGTCAAGCTGAGATTCCAGAATTTCAAAAGTTGCAACCGTATCCGCTTCAGCAGAGTGAGCGTTCTCAAGATCTTTGTTGCAATAAAACTTGTATGCAGCAGATAGGGTCCTCTGCTCCATTTTATGGAATATATTCTGAACGTCAACCAATTTCCTCTTTCTAAAATCAAATTCAATTCCAGCTCTTAGAAATTCTTCCGCAAGCATTGGAATGTCAAATTTGATAGAATTGTATCCGGCAAAATCACATCCGGTCATCCATGACGCAAGGCTTTTTGCCACCTCTTTAAAAGTGGGACAGTCTTTTACATCTTCATTTGAAATTCCGTGAATTGCCTGTGCTTCAGGAGAAATAAGTATCGTTGGATTTAATCGTCTGGTTTTTAACTCCTGATCTCCATTAGGAGAAATTTTGAGAGCACTTAGCTCAACAATTCGGTCTGATGCAATATTGAGTCCAGTGCTCTCTATGTCAAAAAATATAATAGGATTCTTTAAGTTCAGCTTCATTAGGGAGTTGAATTAGGCATTTACCATCATAGGCATAAGGAGTGCCAGAATCTCCTCTTGAGGATCAACAGGTCCTGCAGCAAGTATCAGAGCAGCCCTTGATGGATCAGACAGTTCAAGTGAAATATCTGTGTATGGAAGATTTGTCAGGATCTCAATAAGAAAAGTAGATTTAAATGCAATCTCCATATTATCACCTTCGTACTGGCATATTAGGTTTTCATTTGCAGATATTGAAAAATCAAGATCCTGAGCTGAAAGTGTTAATGTGTTGTAAGTCAGCTTTAATCTAACTTGGCTACTTGCTTGATTTGAGCATACGGCAACCCTTCTTGCTGAATTCAGAAAATCAAGCCTGTTAATAATAAGCTTGTTTGTATTGTTTTTAGGTATTACCGACTTGTATGCAGGATAGTTACCCTCTACCAGTCTGCACACCAGATTGAAAGATTCAAATACGAAAGTGGCATTTCTTGAGTCAAACCTTATTACAACCTCTTCATCACCCTTCCCAAGTATGTTTTTTAAAACTGAAGACGGTTTTTTTGGCAGAATGAAGGATGATCTGCTTTCTGACTTTATGTCATTTCTGGTATAACAAACAAGCTTGTGAGCATCAGAAGCCACAAGGGTAGCTGATGAGTTGTCTATGTCAAAGTATATGCCATTCATTACTGGCCTAAGCTCCTCTTCTGCAGTTGCATAGAGAGTTCTGTTTATCCCCTCAAGAAGTATGTGAGAGTTAATTGCAACAGTAGTGGCATTTTCATCTATTTCAGCAATTGAGGGATAATCTTCAGCTGTAGTAAATGGTAGTTTGGCATTTCCTGTAGCCCATGTGATATCTAAAATAGATGTGGTATCGTTAGTTTTAAATTCCAAAGGCTGGTCTGAAAACTCTCTTAAAGAGTCAACTAGTAATTTAGCAGGTACAGTTATCTCTCCCTCCTCAGCAACATTCTCAATCATCATACTTGTTTTGAGCGTGGTTTCAAGATCTGATGCGGTAATTGAGAGGTTTCCATCCTTTAGTATGAATAGAAAATTGTCAAGAATAGGGAGTGAATTTTTTGACGATATAACTCTGCTTACCGATTGAAGCCTTGCCAGAAGTTCAGTGCTCGATACAACGAATTTCATATGTTTTCAATTTTGAACAAAGATAATAAAAATTAGTTATGGCATATAATTTGATTTTGACGGATCATAAAATCAGAAGCGTATGAAGAAAGTATTTGTTTATTTAATTACCACGGCACTTGTAAGCGGCCTTACAGCATTTGCAGTTGTTAAATTTACAAACAAAGAGAGCGGAGTCTCCTCAAACAAATTTTCAACTGTTCCTATTCACAATGTTACACTCTCTGAACAACTTTATCCGGATTTTACCTACTCTGCAGAGACCGCAGTTAAAGCAGTTGTTCATGTTAAGGTTACAAAAAAAGGGGTTGAGCAGCCATTTACTATTTATGATTTCTTCTTTGGTTATGGAAGCCCTGGTATGACGCCAAGAAATCAGGTTAATTCTGGTTCTGGTGTAATAATAACATCTGACGGATACATTATTACAAATAATCACGTCGTAGAGGGAGCTGATGAGATACTTGTCACGCTGGAGAACAATAAGTCTTATAATGCAAAACTTATTGGCAAAGATCCTGTAACGGACATAGCTTTACTTAAAGTTCAGTCTGAAAATCTGCCTTTTCTTACGTTCGGGGATTCAGATGCATTACGCCTTGGTGAATGGGTACTGGCAATAGGTAATCCATATAATTTGAGATCAACTATAACTGCAGGTATCGTAAGTGCAAAGGCCAGAAGCATGCCCGCCTCAAGCGAGGATTTTAAAATTGAGTCGTTTATTCAGACAGATGCAGCCGTAAATCCTGGAAATAGTGGCGGAGCATTAGTAAACACTAAGGGAGAACTTGTTGGCATAAATACTGCTATTGCATCAAGAACCGGATCATATACAGGTTACTCTTTTGCAGTTCCGTCATCTATTGCGAAAAAAGTTGTAGAGGACATTATTGACTTTGGAACCGTACAAAGAGCTTTATTAGGAGTATCTATGCAGGATATAGACAGCGATTTGGTTAAGGCTAAAGATTTACCAGGTACTGCCGGAGTGTATATTGCAGAAATTGTAAAAGATGGAGCAGCTGATAGAGCCGGTGTTAAAGAGGGGGATGTGCTGACTGCAATAAACGGGGTTGTTGTCAATTCAGGACCGGCTGTACAGGAACAAATCAGTAAATACAGACCAAAAGATAAAGTTGATTTGACATTGCTTAGAAAAGGAAAACAATTGTCGGTTTCAGTAGTGTTGCAAAGCAAATCAGGGGCTGACGGATTAATTTCCGATGGGGCAGGAGGCCTGACAAAGCTCTTTGGTGCAGAATTGAGAGAGGCCTCACCAGAAACTTTATCAAAATTATCTATAAAAAATGGTGTAGAGGTTTTTTCTGTTTCTGATGGGAAGTTCAAAAACACCGGAATAAGAAAGGGCTTTGTAATAACATATGTTAATCAAACACCAGTCTCCAAACCATCAGACATTGAGTCTGTAATACAGAGAAGCAGACGATCTCTGCTGATAGAGGGGATTTACCCGGATCGCTCAGTTGTATATTATGGCATGGGACTTTAAATTTTGCTGCTTTTGCCATTTTTTTATAACTTTGCAGGATAATATGTATACATGAGACAACTTAAGATTACAAAATCAATTACAAACAGAGAGAGTGCCTCTTTGGACAAGTATTTGCAAGAGATAGGTAGAGAGGAGCTTATTACTGTTGAAGATGAAGTTGAATTAGCACAGCGAATAAGAAAGGGAGATCAAGAGGCCTTGGAGAAACTCACCAGGGCCAATCTTCGTTTCGTCGTTTCGGTAGCTAAGCAGTATCAAAATCAGGGATTGAGTCTTCCGGATTTAATCAATGAGGGGAATCTCGGATTGATAAAAGCAGCTGAAAAATTTGACGAAACACGCGGATTCAAATTCATATCGTACGCTGTTTGGTGGATAAGACAATCTATTTTGCAAGCTCTTGCAGAGCAGTCCAGAATTGTTAGATTGCCACTAAACCAAGTGGGCTCGCTTAATAAAATCAACAAAGCTCTGTCAAAGTTTGAACAGGAGAATGAGAGACTTCCCTCTCCTGAAGAGCTTGCTGTCATTTTGGATATTCCAAGAGAAAAAATTGCAGACACATTGAGAGTATCTGGCAGGCACGTGTCAGTAGATGCGCCTTTTGTTGACGGAGAGGATAACAACCTTCTAGATGTTTTACCCAATACAGATTCTCCAAACGCAGACAGAGGTCTTTTGAACGAATCTCTTAATAAGGAGATTGAGAGAGCTCTTTCGACACTAACAGAGAGGGAGAGAGATATTGTAAAATATTTCTTTGGAATTGGAACAACTGAGATGACTTTGGAGGAGATCGGCGAACACTTCGGACTTACTAGGGAGAGGGTGAGACAAATTAAGGAGAAAGCAATCAGAAGGCTGAGACACAGTGCAAGAAGTAAACTTCTTAAATCCTATTTAGGCTAAACATTATTAACCATAAACTAGCATTAATGAAAAAACTACTTTTTGCAATGATTGTAGCAGGAGCAATTTTGACCTCGTGCAGTCCAAAAGGCGGAACAAACCCGCTGCTTGAAGAGTGGAACACGCCATTTGGAATTCCACCATTTGAAAAAATTAAAATTGAGCATTTTATGCCGGCATTTGTTGAGGCAATGAATCAACACAAAGCTGAAATTGATGCCATTGTTAACAACGTAGAGGCACCTACATTTGAGAATACAATTGTAGCTTATGACAATGCTGGTGCTCTGTTAGATAAGATCTCTCCTGTTTTTTCTCATATAAGTGGGACAGATTCCAATGCAGATGTAATCGCTCTTGAAAAAGAGCTGTCTCCTCTAAGAAGCAGACACTTTAATGAGATTAGCTTGAACCAGGGACTTTTTGAGAGGGTAAAAGTTGTCTATAACATGAAGGACTCTCTTGGCCTGAACGACGAACAGATGAGACTTCTGAATGAAATGTACAAAGGTTTTGTCAGAAGTGGCGCAGACCTTCCTGAAGATAAAAAGGCCGAACTTAAAAAGATTAATGAAGAGATTTCTGTATTACAACTTCAGTTTGGACAAAATCTGCTTGCTGAAACTGGCTCATATAAACTTGTTATTGAAAACGAGTCAGATCTTGCAGGTCTTTCAGAGGCATTAAAAACTGCGGCTTACAATAGGGGACAAAAGGACTCAAGTACTGCTGGTAAATGGGTTTTCGGACTTGATAACCCTAGCATTATGCCTTTTCTTCAGCAGGCTGAAAACAGGGAACTTAGAAAAGAGATCCTTGATGCGTATCTAAACAGATGCAATAACAATAATGAATTTGACAACAAAGAGGTTATTAAAAAGCTGATTGATTTAAGACTTCAAAGAGCTAAAATTATGGGGTTTGATAATTTTGCTCAATATCAGCTTGAGACAAGGATGGCGAAGAATATTGACAATGTCTATAATCTGCTTAACCAGCTATGGACACCAGCTCTTGCATCTGCAAAAAGGGAACTCTCAGATATGTCCGCTATCGCTAAAGAGGATGGTTTGAAAGGAAATCTTGAGGCAGCTGACTGGAGGTTCTACTTTGAGAAGGCTATGGCTAAGAAATTTGACCTAAGCGATTCGCAACTTAGACCATATTTTAAACTTGAAAATGTAAGAGATGGAATATTCTATGTGGCAAATCAACTTTTCGGCATAACTTTCACACAACTGAATAATTTGCCGATGCCTCATGCAGAATCAACTGTTTACGAATGTAAAGATGCAGACGGATCACATCTTGGTATTCTTTATATGGATATGTTTGCACGTCCCGGAGCTAAAAGAGGTGGTGCGTGGTGCAGCGGTTTCCGTTCACAAACTTACAAAAATGGAGAAAGAGTAGCTCCTCTGGTTTTGATAGTTGGAAACTTTACAAGACCAAATGGCGATGAACCGGCATTACTTAGTACAGACGAAGTTGAGACATATTTTCACGAATTTGGTCACGCTTTGGCGAGCCTCCTGAAAAATGTAAATTATTACGGAGTTGGAGGAATGACAAGAGATTTTGTTGAACTCCCTTCACAGATAATGGAACATTGGGCTTTTGAACCTCAGGTGCTAAAAGAGTATGCAAAACATTACCAGACAGGAGAGGTAATTCCTCAGGAACTCATAGACAAGATCGTCAATGCAGGCAAATATGGTCAAGGTTTTGCTACTACAGAGTATCTTGCAGCCTCTCTACTTGATATGGATTACCATATTTTAAACGAGATCCCAGCTAATCTTGATGTTAATGCATTTGAAAATAAAGTTCTTTCTGAAAGGGGTCTTATAAGCCAAATTCCTCCAAGATACAGAAGTACATATTTCAGCCACACTTTCGGAGGCGGATATACAGCTGGATACTACTCATACATATGGGCAGAGGTTCTGGATAGCGATGCATATCAGGCATTTGTTGAGACAGGTGATATTTTCAATAAAGAGGTGGCAAATAAGTTGCGTAAAGAGATTCTTGAAAGAGCAGGTCAGGACGAAGCGATGACACTCTATGTGAATTTCAGAGGCAAGGAACCTGGAATTGAGCCACTACTGAAAAACAGAGGTCTCAAATAGGTTTTTTATCCTACAGATTGTAAGGCTGGTATTTATTACCGGCCTTTTTTATTATATTTGCATATATGCAACTTACAGCTGAGAATATTCTGTTAATCGGTTCAGTGTTAATTTTTGTAAGCATTGTTGCTGGCAAGGCAGCTTACAGATTTGGTGTCCCTTTACTATTACTTTTTCTTACAGTTGGGATGGTTTTCGGAAGTGATGGAATTGGAATTAAATTTGACAGTCCGTACATAGCTCAATTCATTGGAAATGTTGCATTAAGCATAATCCTTTTTTCTGGAGGGATGGATACCAGGTTCAAAGATATCAGACCGGTAATAGCTCCCGGAGTGCTGCTCTCTACACTGGGAGTGCTACTGACAACCCTTTTCACGGGTATGCTTATATATGCTATTACATCTATGCTATCATTTTTCCCGGGCTTAACAATAGCCGAGTCAATGCTTTTAGCATCGGTTATGTCCTCAACAGACTCCGCTTCAGTCTTCTCAATATTAAGATCAAAGGGAATACGTTTAAAAGAGAATCTGAAACCTTTGCTGGAACTTGAGAGCGGAAGCAATGATCCTATGGCATATATGCTAATGTTGATTTTTTTAGAAATGGTGGTTACGGGGGACTCCTCTGCGTCAGCTTTTATCTCCTCTTTTCTGATTCAATTTTCTATAGGTGCGGTATGCGGATATGCTTTTGCTCAACTTGCAATATTCTTTATCAGAAGATTGAATACTGACAATAAATCTTTGTATCATGTTCTGCTATTAGCATCACTGTTTTTTACTCAGGCAGCTACAGGGTTGATTGGCGGAAATGGATTTCTGGCTGTTTACATTGCAGGGCTGGTAATAGGCAACAATAAATTTCAATGCGATCCTACTGCATATACTTTTTTTGACAGTATAGCCTGGTTAAGTCAATTAGTTCTTTTCCTGACATTAGGTCTGTTTGTTAATCCAAACGAACTTCTTGATATAGCCGTACCAGGCATTCTCATATCATTTGCACTTATTGCTATTTCCAGGCCACTGGCAGTATTCATAACACTGGCACCTTTTAAAAGATTCTCCATGAAAGCGAGACATTATGTATCCTGGATAGGGTTAAGAGGAGCTGTACCGATTGTATTTGCAACATATCCGCTAATAGCCGGAATTGAAAATGGTCAGGCTATGTTTGATATTGTCTTTTTCGTAACAATCGTATCTCTTCTGTTACAGGGGACCTCCGTCAGTATATCAGCGCGAAAGTTGTCTTTATCGGATGATCTGGAAGAATCATTAGATTCTTAATATTATCTTTGCAAAAACTAACAGGATATTATATGTCTCATTTATTCCAGAATGTAGGAGGTCTAATAGTCTCCTTCGGCAATTGGCTTTGGGGTTTGCCCCTTTTTCTATTACTGATAGGCGGAGGATTCTGGTTCCTTGTCTATTCTGGGTTTGTTCCATTCAGATACTTCGGCAGAGCAATTAGATCCCTTAGAAGAAAAGAGGATGATGCACCAGGCCAGATTAGTTCGTTTGAAGCTCTTGCTAGTGCAATTGCTTCAACGGTAGGGATGGGAAATATATCCGGAGTTGCAGTAGCATTAACAATGGGAGGGCCAGGTACTATTTTTTGGATGTGGGTAAGCGCAGTAGTTGGTATGGCTACTAAATTTTTTGAAGGAACACTGACAATTATGTTTAAGGGAAAGGACTCTGCAGGCGAAGTACAGGGTGGACCAATGTATATGATTACCGAGGGTCTTGGACCCTCATGGAAGCCATTAGCTGTCTTTTTTTCCATATTTGGTCTAATAGGAACTTTGTGTCTGATGCAGGCCAACCAACTTACAGAAGCTATAACAACTGTTATAACAACTCCAATGGGAATTGAAAACTCAAATCTATTACGTTTTTCAATTGGAACCGGTATGACTCTGATTGTTGCGTTTGTAGTTTTAGGAGGTATTAAGAGAATTTCCAGGGTTGCATCCAGACTTGTTCCTGTTATGGTTGCCCTCTATTTTTTATTGGTTGGATATATATTAATTACTCATATATCTTTCGTTCCTGATGTATTTGCTTCAATCTTCAGGGAGGCATTTCAATTTAAGGCTGGACTGGGGGGGCTAGCAGGATCTGCAATTGTTATCGGAGCAAGAAGAGCTGCATTTGTTAACGAAGCAGGCGTTGGTACAGCTTCAATGATGCACGGGGCTTCAAAGAATACTGAACCTGTAAGAGAGGGACTTGTTGCAATGATTGGACCATCAATTGATTCTGGATTGGTTTGTACACTTACTGCCCTGGCAATTTTAGTTAACGGCAATTATGAAGTATCTCAGCTTCAAGGAATACAGATGGCCATGAACTCATTCCAACTCTCCATTCCTGGTGTAGGTCACTATCTTTTGCTTGGTATGGCAGTAATATTTGCATTCTCCACAATGTTTTCATACTCTTATTATGGAGTTAAGTGTACGAATTATCTTTTTGGAGCAATGTATGCGCATCTTTATAACTATTTCTTCTTAGCTATGCTTATTGTCGGAGCTATGATATCTCTTGATGTTGTTGTCGGAGTGATTGATAGTGCCTATGCACTAATGGCTATTCCAACAATGTTTACTTTGATTGTCCTCTCTCCAAAAGTAAAAAAGGAGATGAAATTATATTTCAATAAACAATAACCTGAAATGAATTTAGAAACATTAATATCTGAAAATCTATCAAAGGCTGTTAAAACGTTATACGGAGTTGATATATCCAGTGAATTACTTCAAGTACAGTCAACAAGAAAGGAGTTTGAGGGAGACCTGACAGCAGTAGTTTTTCCAATACTGAAGATATCAAAAAGGTCGCCGGAACAGACAGCTGAAGATATTGGAAAATACTTATTTGATAATGTAAAAGAGATATCCTCTTTTAATGTTGTTAAGGGTTTTTTAAATTTAACAATATCAGATGATTACTGGCTTGGGCGTTTGAGTGCAATCTCTAGTTCAGATGACTGGGGCCTATTACCCGTATCTGGAAAAAAAGTTATGGTAGAATATTCATCACCTAATACTAATAAGCCTCTTCATCTTGGCCATATAAGAAATAACTTGCTTGGATGGTCCGTTTCAAAATTATTGGAGTTTAACGGTCATGAGGTAATAAAAGTTAATCTTGTAAATGACAGAGGAATCCATATTTGTAAATCTATGCTTGCATGGAAAAATGAATCAAATGGAGAGACACCTGAAGCTTCAGGATTAAAGGGAGATCATTTAGTAGGCAAATACTATGTCATTTTCAATGAACTGCTTAAAAAAGAAATTGATTCTCTTGTCAAATCTGGAATGGATAGAGATGAGGCAGAGAAGTCAAGTAAATTGATGAAAGAGGCTCAGGAGATGTTGGTCAAGTGGGAGAGCGGTGATAAAGAGGTCGTCGCTCTTTGGCAATTAATGAATGGATGGGTTTATGAAGGATTTGAGCAGACATATAAAAGACTTGGAGTCTCATTTGATAAAACTTATTATGAGTCAAATACATATTTGTTAGGTAAAGAACTGGTGTTAAATGGTCTTAAGAAAGGTGTCTTTGCTGCAAAAGATAATGGATCTGTATGGTGTGACCTTACAAATGACGGCCTTGATGAAAAGTTATTACTGAGATCTGACGGAACATCAGTATATATGACTCAAGATCTTGGAACTGCTCATCAAAGATTTACTGAATTTGGATTTGACGAACATATTTACGTTGTTGGCAACGAACAAAATTATCATTTTCAAGTACTTAAATTAATTCTGAAGAAGTTGGGATTTGACTGGTCAGAATCAATCTACCATCTTTCTTATGGAATGGTTGAACTTCCTGAAGGTAAAATGAAATCAAGAGAGGGTACTGTTGTAGATGCTGACGATCTTATTGAGAATATGGTTTCTACTGCCAGAGAGACTTCGCTTGAGTTAGGAAAACTTGAGAATATGACAGAACAGGAGCAACAAAAGTTATTTGAAATGCTGGGCCTTGGTGCTCTCAAATATTTTATACTAAAGGTTGACCCTAGAAAGACTATGCTTTTTGACCCGAAAGAATCGATTGATTTTAACGGCAACACCGGCCCTTTTATACAGTACACACATGCTAGGATTAAGTCAATATTGAGGAAAGCTACGGAGAGTGGCATTGATATAAAGTTTACCAATGCACACATTGTACCAGTTGAGATAGAGATAATTAAGATCCTTAATAATTTCCCTGTTAAAATTGCTGAGGCCGGCGAGGCTCACTCTCCAGCTATAGTTGCAAACTATTGCTATGATTTGGCAAAAGAATTCAACAGATATTACCATGAGGTTACAATTCTTAAAGAGAGTAATGAACACGTTAAATCGCAGAGATTAATTCTTATTGATACTATTGCCAAAGTTCTTTCAAAAGGTATGAGTATACTGGGAATTGAACTTCCGGAAAGGATGTAATTATTAAATGGATAGTAAAATTTCAGATTGTTTTCCTATACCGACATCTAAAAAAGAGATGAAGGCATTAGGATGGGATTTCGCCGATATAATACTTGTCACAGGTGATGCATTTATTGACCACCCCTCTTTTGGGACAGCTGTAATTGCCAGAGTACTTCTTGATCAAGGCTATAAAGTAGCAGTTGTCCCTCAACCAAATTGGAGGGATGATCTTAGAGATTTTAAAAAATTGGGAGAACCTCGTCTGTTTTTTGGAGTGAATTCAGGTGTAATGGATTCAATGATAAATCATTATACTGCAAATAAAAGATTAAGAAGCAATGATGCATATTCACCCGATGGACTCTCGGGGAGAAGGCCTGACTATGCTGTTACGGTCTATTCAAGAATCTTAAAGGAACTATATCCAGATAAACCAGTTGTGATAGGTGGTGTTGAGGCCTCACTAAGGAGATTTACACATTACGACTATTGGCAAAACTGCATTAAGCCATCAGTTTTGATTGACTCAGGAGCAGATTGGCTAGTTTACGGCATGGGGGAGAAGAGTATAGTTGAATTAGCATACAAAATTTCTGAAGGAGTTAGTGAAGAGGTCATCAGGAGAACAAATCAGATTGCATATATTTCTAATAAGGCTGAGTCATTTTTTCGTGAATCAATCACTCTAGGTTCATTTGAAGAATGTAAAAAAAACAGTAGAGTCTTTGCAGATAATTTTAGAATAATTGAGAGCGAATCAAACTCATGGAGTCCTAAACATTTAATTGAGCCATACAATGACATTTTCGTACATGTCACTCCTCCATGGCCCCAGCTATCCTCTAAAGAGATTGATGAAATATATGATCTTCCATATACCAGAAAACCTCACCCAAGATATGGATATAAACATATTCCTGCTTATGAGATGATTAAGTTCTCAATTAATACTCATAGAGGATGTTTTGGATCTTGTGCTTTTTGCACAATATCTGCACACCAAGGGAAATTTGTGCAATCAAGATCAGAGAAATCTATTCTCAAAGAGGCAGAAAAGATTACAAAAATGGAAAGTTTTAAGGGAGTTATCTCTGATATGGGTGGTCCCTCAGCAAATATGTATAAGATGTCAGGAATAGATTTAACCAAATGCCACGTATGCAGAAGAGACAGTTGCATATTTCCCGGGATATGCTCTAACCTGAATATCTCTCATAATTCATTAATTGAACTTTATGAACGAGTATGTGAAATAAAGGGTATCAGAAGAGCGTTTATTGGAAGCGGCATTAGATATGATCTTTTTTTGAACGAAAATGGTTTTATAGATGATTCGGGAAAAGATTATTTTGAAAAAGTTATAAAAAACCACACATCCGGATGGTTTAAAGTTGCTCCGGAACATACAGAAGAACACGTGCTTAAAGCAATGGGAAAACCTTCTTTCCGACTATTTGAAAGGCTAAAGAACGAGTTTGCAGAATATACATCAAAAGAAGGACTTAGACATAAAATTATTCCTTACTTTATATCCAGCCACCCTGCTTGCAAACTGGAGGATATGAGAAAATTAGCTCAAAATCCTAATTTAAAAGACATTGCATTAGAACAAGTCCAGGATTTTACACCAACTCCTATGACAAGATCTTCAGTTATCTATTATTCAGGGATAGATCCTAAGACATTGAAATATATGTTTGTAGAAAAAAAACCTATAATGAAACAAAAACAAAAGTCATTTTTTTTCAATAAAAAGTAAAAAAGCTTGTAAAAAACTTATTTTTTTGCACTATAATTGCACCCCGAATAAAAGTTAACATAGATATATGGAGAAAAAACCAAATACTGCAAAAGTCAAAGCACCTGTCAAGCCATCCCCTAACCAATCAAAGCGCAGATCTGTTGTAAGTTACAACAACTTGAGCCCGGAATTGCTTGCTATCCTAAAGGAAAAATATCCAAGGGGCTACGCAGACTATATGGGAGATATCTTTAAGGTTGATAAACCAGATGGATCATTCTTTTATGCTATATCTCTAGAGGTGCCTGATGCTGTCTATCTGGTTAAAGTAGATGTTAAGATTGATGATTACGATGAAGCTACAGATGAACTATTTGGTTCTGGAGCTTCTGATGTTGATGGAGGTGATCCGGATGAGTTTCCAGACGACGACTCAAGTGGATCTTTCCCTGAAGAATCTGAAGAGTCTGATGAGTAATAATGAGACCCTTCTCAACAAGTTAAAGGCTGATTTATCAGCCTTTTTTCGTAATTTCGTGTATGGATTTAATTAGGAGAATTTTTAAAGAACTTTTATGCAAGATCAGAGAGCTTCCAGAGAGTCAGCTTCTCTTCATTATGTCTGTTATTGTTGGGGTTGGCAGCGGGATTGCAGCTGTGACCCTAAAGCACGCTGTCCATTTTGTAGCATGGATTTTAAAGGGATGGTTTAACACTCCTGCAGAGAGTCTGCTATATATTGTTTATCCCGGAATAGGTATGCTGCTCTCTTTTCTCTTTGTAAGGTATGTTATTAAGGATAATATTGGACATGGCGTTACAAAAGTTCTTACAGCAATTTCCAGAAACGAGTCCAAAATTAAGCCACATAATACTTGGAGTTCAGTTATTGCAAGCTCTCTAACAATAGGTTTTGGCGGCTCTGTTGGGGCAGAGGCTCCAATTGTCTATACTGGAGCTGCAATTGGCTCTAATACAGCGAAATGGATGGGGCTATCCCATAAGCATATCACAATTCTTCTGGGTTGCGGGGCTGCAGGAGCAGTTGCCGGTATTTTCAAGGCACCACTTGCAGGCATTCTTTTTACTCTTGAGATACTGCTTTTCAACATCTCTATGACCTCAATCCTTCCCCTGCTTGTGTCAGCTGTTACTGCAACTACAATTTCATACCTTTTCCTTGGGGATAAAGTAGTATTTGCCAACTCAATCTTACCATTCAGCATGGGTAACATCCCGTTTTACATTCTACTTGGAGTTGTGTGCGGGTTTATATCTCTGTATTTTATAAGAATGACACTAAAGATGGAAGACAAAATTTCATCAATTGTCAGTCCGTTTAAAAGATGGGGAATCTCTGCTGTTTCACTTGGTTTACTAATTTTCCTTTTTCCTCCTCTATTTGGAGAGGGTTATGAATCATTGACATCTCTTTTAAACAACAATTCAACAGAAGCTATTGGTCCAAGTATATTTTCAGGACTCTTCGCCTATGAGTGGTTCGTTCCGCTCTTTTTTTCTGCGATAATCTTTTTTAAGGTATGGGCTATGTCTTTTACAAATGCGGGTGGTGGAGTAGGTGGAACATTTGGCCCTACACTATTTATAGGCGGAATTACAGGATTTGTTATTTCAAGGACTATAAATCTTTTAGGTATATATGATTTACCGGAGGCAAATTTTGCTCTAGTCGGAATGGCCGGATTAATGGCTGGTGTTATGCAGGCACCAATGACAGCAATCTTTCTGATTGCAGAGATAACCGGGGGTTATATACTGTTGATGCCTCTTATCATAACATCCGCAATCTCATTTGCCACCATTAGAACATTTGAGCCATATTCAATTTACACAAAAAGGATAGCTAAACAGGGGGCACTGCTGACACATAACAGCGATCAGGCTGTTTTGACTCTATTGAAGACATCTGATTTAATTGAGACCGACTTCAAAACACTCTGTTTAAAGGGTAAATTAAGAGATGTTATTAATCAAATAAGATCTTCAAGCAGAAATATCTTTCCTGTTCTGGATTCAGATGGAAAGCTTAAAGGGATTATTCTGTTGGATAATATTCGGCAAATAATGTTTGATTCTGATAAATATGATACAACAGACATCTCAGAATTAATTCTTCCTGTTGACTATTTTGTTTATGAAAACGACGTAATGGAAGAGGTGATGGCTAAGTTTGAAAAGAGCGCATCATGGAATCTTCCGGTAGTAAATTCAGATGGAGTTTATAAAGGATTTGTTTCAAAATCAAAAATATTTTCTGCTTACAGAGAACAATTACAAAAGGTTTCTCATGAATGATATTTACATAGAATTTATAGCTAAAGAGCTTGGAATTTATAAATGGCAAGTTGAACATTGTATTGAACTTCTTAACGATGGCTCATCAATACCCTTCATCTCCAGATACAGAAAAGAGAGAACAGGATCACTTGATGAAATACAGGTTTCCCAAATAAAACAGTTCTATACAAGATTTTCAGATCTGGACAAACGTAAGCTGACAGTAATCTCTTCAATTACAGAGCAGGGAAAGCTCACAGAGGAACTCAGAAGAGATATTGATATATGCATAGACTCTCAACAACTTGAGGATATTTATCTTCCTTTCAAGCCAAAAAAGAGGACAAGGGCATCAATTGCAAAGGAGAATGGACTAGAACCATTAGCAGAGCTTATCTATAAACATAAAACAGCTAATCCTCTAATCTCTGCAGAAGATTTTATTAACGATAAAGTTAAATCCGCAGATGACGCATTGGAGGGTGCAAGAGATATTATTGCTGAATGGGTTTCTGAGAATATAAGAGTAAGAGAGGTACTTAGAGAACAGTACTCTAAATTTGGTAAAATACTCTCTAAAAAACATAAGGATATAGAATCTGAGGAGAATAGTAAGTTTAGAAACTATTTTGATTTTTCTGGCAATATAGGGAAAATGCCATCTCACAGAGTACTGGCAATTCTAAGAGGAGAGAGGGAAGGGGAGCTAACTGTTAAGTTAGATATTGAACAAGAGTATTCTATTAACTCAATAAAAAGAATAATTCTAACTGAAAACATCAGTTCAAAACAATGCAAATATCAGATAGAGCTTGCAATAGAAGATTCATACAAACGATTATTGCACCCGTCTATTGAGAACGAAGTGCTAAAAATTGCTAAGGAGAGAGCAGATATAGACTCAATAAAGGTATTCGGAGAAAATTTAAGTGCTTTATTGCTGGCTCCACCAGCAGGTCAAAAGAGAGTTCTGGCAATAGATCCGGGTTTTAGAACCGGGTGTAAAGTGGTCTGTTTAGGTCCACAGGGAGAGTTACTTCATAATGACACTATCTATCCTCACCCACCTATAAATGAAAAAATTCAGGCTATCAAAAAGATATCAAATCTAATTGAGGCCTATAAGATTGAAATAATTGCCATTGGTGATGGAACTGCAAGCAGAGAGACCGAATCATTCATCCGAAAAATTCCGATGCCTCAAGGTTTACAGGTCTTTTCTGTTAGTGAAGATGGAGCATCTGTCTATTCTGCTTCTCCTATTGCAAGAGAGGAGTTCCCAGGCTATGATGTAACAGTTCGGGGAGCAGTCTCTATTGGCAGAAGAGTGATGGATCCATTGGCCGAACTTGTTAAAATTGATCCAAAATCTATAGGAGTTGGTCAATATCAACACGATGTAGATCAATCACTTTTAAAAGTGATGCTTGATGAGACTGTTGTAAACTGTGTGAACAGAGTAGGAGTTAATCTAAATACCGCTAGCAAGCATCTGCTTAGCTATGTCTCAGGTATTGGTCCTGTAATAGCTCAAAACATCATTGACCACAGAAATAGTAACGGTCCATTTAAGTCCAGAATGGAGCTATTGAAGGTTAAGCGATTAGGATCTAAAGCTTTTGAGCAATGTGCTGGTTTTCTTAGAATCCCCGGGAGTCAAAATCCATTGGATAATACAGCTGTTCATCCTGAGAGGTATCATCTGGTTGAAAGAATTGCTAGCGATCATAAGGTTAAGCTCACTGAACTTATTTCAGAAAAGGACTTAAGGGAGAGAGTTAATATTGAGAATTATGTATCACAAGAGGTTGGTATTCCAACCCTTATGGACATAATGGATGAGCTGTCAAAACCTGGAAGAGATCCAAGATCTCTTGCAAAAGTAATGGAGTTTTCGCAGGAAGTTCATACAATTGATGACTTAAAGCCTGGTATGATTTTACCTGGTATTGTTACCAATATAACAAATTTTGGGGCCTTTGTGGATATAGGAATTAAGCAGGATGGACTTATTCATATATCTCAACTTGCTGATAAATTTATATCTTCACCGCATGAGGTTGTGAAACTTCAGCAACAACTTATGGTAAAAGTGCTAGAGATAGACTATAAAAGATTAAGGATTCAGTTGACCTTGAAGGGTGTTGGGTAATCTTTTGCTCCTTTTCTCTCTCTGGGCAATTATTACTCCAGAAACAACTATGGCAATCCCCAGAAGTTTATATGTCCCAAGTCCCTCCTGACCTGCCATATACGCTCCAAAAGCAGATATAGCGGGCACTAGAGATGTAAATATATTAGACCTCGCAATTCCAAGAGCCCTGATGGAGTTTATAAAAAGAATAAAGGCAGCACAGGAACATAACCCGGCTAAAAATAGCAAAGGCTTTACAACGTCCGTTGTTAGCATTGAAAGTGTAAACTTATCAGCATCAAAAAAAAGAAAAAGAGGCAAGAAATACAGAGCTCCTAAGATGTGTTGGTAAGTTGCTATTGTATAACTGTTGTATCTGTTCGCAAGTCTCTTAACCACCATTGTATAGCCCACGGCAGAAAAAACAGCAATAAAAAGAAATGCTAATCCCCAATAATGGTCAACTGAAATAGCTCCTCCGTCAAAAACTACAAGCAAAATTCCAGGAAGAGTAATGAATACACCAATAATGTTGATTGTGGTTAATCTCTCTTTATATACCAGTATCCCCGGAATTAGAGCAAATATAGGAATAGTCGCTATTATTATTGAACTTAGGGTGGGAGAGTTGACCGCTTTCAATCCAAGAGTTTCACCGATAAAATAGATAAAAGGCTCAAGAAAAACAAGCAGTAAAAACCATTTAAAGTCTTCTTTTTTAAGTTTTTGTATTTTTTTTGCTGATATAGAAACTATTAAAAGAAATACTGAAGCCAGTGTCATCCTGAATAACAAGATTCCCATTGTGGGAAACCCTTGCTGAATAAGTGAGTTCGTCCAGATAAAGGAGAATCCCCAAAAAACTACTGCAGCGATTATGGAAAGATAAACTACTGCGTCTGCCCTGTTGTTCATATAGAAAATGATATTCGTTTGCCAGCCTTGCGTCCTGTCAGTTTTTCTTGATCAAATACATGAATACCATTGACGAAGGTGTGAATTATGGATGAATTAAATGTTGTTCCCTCAAATGGAGACCACCCGCATTTGTATTTAATGTTCTCTTTGGAAACTGTATAAGGTTTATTCGGGTTGAAAAGCATTAAATCGGCATAGTAACCCTCTCTAATAAAACCTCTTTTATTAATTCTGAATCTTTCGGCAGGGGAGTGAGCCATTCTGTCAGCTATATCATGAATAGTAAAATGACCCTTAAGATGCAACTCCCACATAATTTGGAAACTATGCTGAATCAGGGGAAGGCCGGAGGGTGCAGTGATATACTCTCTTGATTTCTCACCAATTGTGTGCGGAGCATGATCTGTAGCCACAATCATAATAGTGCCATCCTTTACAGCAGATATTATTGCTTCTCTGTCACTTAAACTCTTTATCGCAGGGTTGCACTTCATCAAGGTTCCCAGATTGTCATAATGATTATCATCCAAGTACATGTAGTGAACGCAAACTTCTCCGGTTATATTATGATTTAATTTACGAGCCTCTTTTAACATCTCAATTTCCTCTTTTGTAGAAATATGGAGTATGTGAAGAGATGAATTATGCCTGATTGCCAGATCCAGGGCTTTCTTGGTGGATTTTATACACGCCTCTCTGCTCCTGATTATTGGGTGAAGAGATACAGGAATTTTCTCGCCATAGTGATCAACAGCATTTTTAATATTTGCTTTAATAATCTCTTCATCTTCTGAATGAACGGCAATTAAGATGTCTGTCTTCTCAAAGATTTCTTCTAAGGCTTCAATATTGTCAACCAACATATCACCGGTAGAGGAACCAAGGAAGAGTTTAATTCCGCAAATTTTTGACCTGTCTGCTCTTAATATCTCTTTAATATTTGAATTAGTTCCACCTAAATAAAATGAATAATTGGCATATGATGTCTCTGATGCTATCTGATACTTCTCCTCAAGAAGCTTTAAGGTCACAGCTGGTGGGGTTGTGTTCGGCATCTCCATAAATGAAGTTACTCCACCTGCCACTGCAGCTGCACTTTCTGATGATATATCTGCTTTATGTGTATTGCCGGGTTCTCTAAAGTGCACCTGGTCGTCAATCAATCCCGGTAAAAGGTATAATCCTTCAGCGTCAATTGTAATATCAGCATCGGGAAATGTATTCGGAGAGCGGTATATGGCAGAAATAAATGAGTCCTCTATAAGCAAAGAGCCTTTGAACAGATTGCCCTCGTTTACAATAATACAATCTTTAATAAGCGTCTTCATCTATTAACCAATTTGCCTTGGATGGATTTTTCTCATTTTCATTTTTAATACACCCCAAAATGCCTCTCCAAAAATCCCGCTACTCATTTTTGATGTTCCCTCTGTTCTGTCAACAAATATTATTGGAACCTCTGATATTTTAAACCCTAATTTGAATGTATTGTACTTCATTTCAATTTGAAAACCATACCCTTTCATTCGTATCTTATCAAAGTCAATAGTCTCTAAAACAACTCTTTTGTAACATTTAAACCCAGCTGTAGTGTCATATATTTTCATGCCAAGCACACCTCTTACATAAGCAGAAGCATAGTACGACATAATTACCCTTCCTATCGGCCAGTTTATTACGCTGATTCCTTTACAATATCTTGAGCCAATTGATAGATCAGCCCCCTCCACACAAGAGTAATAAAGTTTGGGTAAATCTTTTGGATTATGGGAGAAATCTGCATCCATTTCAAAGATATAATCATATTTGTGGGTTATTGACCAGTTAAAACCAGTAATATATGCTGTCCCCAAACCCTGCTTGCCAGCCCTCTCGATTAGATGAACTCTCTCATTAAACTCATTTTGCAGGGCTTTGACTATAAGGGCAGTACCATCTGGTGATCCATCGTCAACAACGAGAACATGAAATCCTTCTATCAGTGAGAGTATCTCTCTGATAATTTTTTCAATATTCTCCTTCTCATTATATGTAGGGATGATGACAATCTTTTTGGATTCCATTTAGATGTATTTTGTATCCCGCAAAATTAGGAATTTTATTCTCAATATTTTTTGTTTGGAGGTAAAAGTGCATATCTTTGCATCCTGAATCCGCAAAGGTTTGCTGAAAAAAGAAAATTCTTCTAGAAAATTTTGGAATTTCAAAAATCTTGCCTACCTTTGCACTCCCCAAACGGAACAGGGACGCTTAAGTCCCGTTTTTTATCTGGGTTTGTTCATTGAAATATTGGAAGACAAGTACAATTTAAAGTAGTACGATAAATAGAGTAGAGCGTTAATTCTTTTATAGAATAATAAGATAAATCAACAGTAGCAGGGACAGCTTAAACATTTAAAAAATTTTTACAATGAAGAGTTTGATCCTGGCTCAGGATGAACGCTAGCGGCAGGCTTAACACATGCAAGTCGAGGGGCATCGGGAGTAGCAATACTTGCCGGCGACCGGCGCAAG